>Ga0315274_10002470_pt1 | contig 27868 bp, 25 predicted proteins | sample YL17G02_20_MG_FD_203700 | JGI IMG/M metagenome (GOLD analysis project Ga0315274, IMG submission 203700) | Sediment microbial communities from Yellowstone Lake, YNP, Wyoming, USA - YL17G02_20 | ecosystem: Environmental > Aquatic > Freshwater > Lake > Sediment | place: USA: Wyoming | collected...
ATTGGGCAGGTGTGGTTGTTCCATAGTCAGTCTCCTGAAAAACATGGGCAGTCTTGTCGTAAAACACACATTGCCCACATCTTACAGATTACCCATCTTTCGCGCCAGAAAAATTAGTCACACCCTGGTCTCTTGTGGCCAAATTAACACCCTCTTTCCCATCCAAAGCTGATATGGTTGTATACCCTTCCTCCTTCAGATTGTACTGAATCATCTCAACAATATCAGGGTCATCTTCAATTATCAGAATCTTTTCTTTGCCCATCTCGCCTTAGCCCACTCTCAGTAAACCTATGTTTTTACTGGCTTATTTGATTCTACGGCCTGGCGGTGTTCCAGAATTGAAAATCACGGTTCCCACCAGCGAAACAAGGTAAAATTAGGAACTGCCCCGCAGTTAGCATTGCGAGAGCATAAACCGGGACTATCCGGAGACTGTTCACTGGCATCGCAAATATATCGAGCGCATTTCCACGATGCAACCCCTTTTTCTCTTATTGTACACCCCAAATTGCTGGCAGAATTGACTTGACAAGGGATTTATTCTCAATTATGTAATCTAACTTCAAGATTGTTCCTGAGGACAGGGCATCTGTCTGTAGGTGTTTTTGGAGTAAACTATTATGCTTCCAATGAGAAGAGTGAGTAAGAGCCAGACTCACAGGCGGCGTGCCCATCACCGGCTCAAGCCCGTAAACTACTCGCATTGCAGTAAGTGCGGCCAGGCAAAGCTGCCACACGCTGCGTGTGCAAATTGCGGCTACGTTAACCCTAATATGACCCTAAAGCTCAGCAAGGAGGAATCCAGCTAAAAATGCGAATAGCAATTGACGCAATGGGAGGCGACCACGCACCGGACCAAATTATCGCCGGTGCAATAGAATCCTTAGAGGGCCTTGATAAAGATGATGAGGTCATTCTGGTCGGACCCAAACAGACCATTGAGTCAAAACTTTCCGAATTGGGATTCAGCAAGGGCAATATACACATAGTCGACGCTCCCGATGTTATCAGTATGGACGAACCACCTATTGATAGTCTGCGCAAAAAACCACGAAGCTCAATAGGGATTTTGGCGAAATTGGCTAAGTTAGACCAGGCTGATGCAATCATCTCAGCAGGCAACACCGGTGCTTGCGTGGCAGCATTCCAGATGCGGATGAGGAACCTACCAGGGGTTGTCCGGCCTGGAATAGCGGTAGTTTTTCCCATGATAGATGGGCCTGTGACAATATGCGATGTCGGGGCAAACATCGCCTGCAAGCCGATCCACCTCTACCAGTACGGCATAATGGCAGGCATCTATTCAAGGCATTTGCTCGGCATCGATAATCCACGAGTCGGATTAATGAGTATTGGTGAAGAGGATGCCAAGGGCAACGAGATCGTTAAAAAGACCCGCGAGCTACTCAAGGCTGACCCCCGGGTCAATTTCATCGGGAATATCGAAGGGCGGGATATTTTCAAGGGCGTGTGCGATGTTGCAGTCTGTGAGGGATTTGTAGGCAATGTTATTCTAAAGCTCACTGAAGGCTGTGTCGACGGCCTATTCAGGGCCATAAAGCACGAGCTCATGCAGGAAAAGCTCGATCTTGCCCTTCAGTTCAAGCCCGTGATAACCAAGATATACCGAAAATATGACTACAACGAGTACGGAGGAGCCCTGCTATTGGGTGTCAATGGGACGGCTCTTATCTGTCATGGCACAAGCCAAAGCAGAACCATACGAAACGCCATACTCGCATCCAAAAGGTACCACACGCAAAAGCTGAACGACATGATCGCGGAGTATCTGTCAGAAACTTGCGCAAGGACAGTGAATGCACAAGAAAACTGATGACCGCCCCAACGGTTACCGAGCAGTTATTACAAGCAGTGGTTCCTTTGCGCCGCCTAAAATTCTGACAAACGAAGATTTGGCTAAGATTGTCGACACATCCGACGAGTGGATTACGAGCCGCACGGGCATCAAAATCAGGCACATCACAAGTGACGGCGAAAGCACAGCATATCTGGCCACTGAGGCCGCAAAAAAAGCTCTGGCCGCAGCGAATCTTGATGCAAAGGATTTGGACCTCATTATTGTAGCTACGATCACACCTGAAATGGTCTTTCCGTCAACGTCATGTTTTGTCCAGCAATCGCTCGGTGCCGAAAACGCATGGGTGTTTGACATCGCTGCCGCCTGTAGCGGTTTCGTATACGCCCTGCACATGGTGCAGCAGTTTATAGAAAACGGGCAGCTAAAGAATGCTTTAGTGATAGGGGCCGAGACCCTGACAAAAATCACCAACTGGGAAGACCGCACAAGCTGTATCCTTTTTGGAGACGGTGCAGGGGCGGTTGTAATCGAGCGGGCTAATGACGGACGCAGAGGAATAATGTACTGTTCATTGGGATCGGACGGTAACTACTGGGAATCGCTGAACTGCAAGGCTTTTGGTTCGCGTTATCCCGTGAGCAGACCCCTTGATGACCCCAGCAAAATCTTCATGCAAATCAAGGGTAGAGAAGTATATCAGCAAGCCGTCAGACGGATTGTCGAGGCGGTCACAGACTGCTTGGAACACTGCAGTTTAACACTAGACGACGTCAAGATGGTCATTTCACATCAAATGAATGCAAGGATAATTGAGTCTGCGGCCAAACGCCTTAACCTGCCCAGCGACAAGGTTTTTATCAACATCGACCAGTACGGCAACACATCAGCCGCATCGGTTCCAATAGCTTTCGATGAATGTGTTAGAGCTGGGAAAATCCAACGTGGCGACGTTATGATATTCGTTGCTTTTGGTGCTGGAGTAACCTGGGGCGCTGATGTGATCGAATACTAAAACAAGCAAAGGATGCCGCATAATAGATGGAATGAACGCCATGAAGACCGCATTTCTATTTCCGGGACAAGGAGCCCAGGTTGTCGGTATGGGGGCAGATATTGCCGCGGCCTTCCCCGAAGCTGAAGCGGTCTTTCAAGAAGCCGACAAAATAGTCGGATTCGACCTGAGCAAACTTTGCTTCGAAGGTCCGGCTGTGCAGCTTAATACAACAACAATATCGCAGCCTGCTATTTTTGTGACCTCTGCGGCCATCCTGGAAGTCTTGCGTACCAGCCCAAACACCAACAATATAAAGCCCGATGCTACAGCAGGACTGAGTTTAGGCGAATACACAGCCCTCTACTCGGCTGGCGTGATCAGTTTTGAGGATGCACTTACCCTCGTCAAAAAACGCGGCGAATCTATGCAAGCGGCGGCAGAGTCTACCGAAGGTGGGATGGTGAGTATAATCGGGCTTGACGAACCTACTATACGGCTGCTGTGTGAAGAAGCCAGCGGCGGAGAGCTATTAGTGCCGGTCAATTTCAACTGTCCCGGTCAAATAGTTATAAGTGGCGCCAAAGCAGCATGTGAACGGGCTGAGCATCTCGCGGAAAAGTACGGAGCTATGAAGGCTGTTCGGCTTGAGGTGGCCGGGGCATTCCACACTGAGAGGATGGCCGGTGCTGCCGAATCACTCAAGCAGGCAATAGGCGATAGTGAGATCTCAGAGCCAGCTAACGTTCGGATCGTCGCTAATATCACGGGCGAATATTACCGCAGCGCCAAAGAGATTGCCGATGGCCTGGTAAAACAGTTGACCAGCCCAATATTGTGGAAGAAGTGCATGGAAAAACTTTTGTCCGATGGAGTTGAGAGGTTTTACGAGATTGGGCCCGGCAGGGTTCTCACCGGACTAATGCGAAGGATAAACAAGAAAGCCGATGTTATTAACCTAAGCACACTGGACTCATTGAAAGGATTGGTCACAATCGGCGAGCAAGCGGGATTTCACGTTAAACCCATAGGATAAGTTGAGACACACTGAGAAGTTACAGTTGATGACTGGGAGTTTGAAAGGATGCAAGAAAAAAGGTTTGCGGTTGTAACAGGCGCTGCCAGAGGCATAGGCCGGGCTATCGTCCTCGAATTGTTGAAGCAGGGACGGACAGTGGCGGGAATCGACATGAATGCCGAGCAACTCGCTGAGCTTGAAACCATGGTAAGAACATCGGGTTTTGAAGTGATAACCCGGTGTGTGGATATAACCAACACAGACAAATTTACTCAGATACTTGAGGAGCTGACCTCGCAGCATGATGGGATAAGTATTCTCGTGAATAACGCCGGGATTACCCGCGATAATTTGCTAATTCGCATGAGCGACCAGGAGTTCGACCAGGTGCTTGCTGTAAATTTGCGTGCGGCGTTTATTGCGATGCGAGTAGCCGCCAGAAGTATGATGAGAAACAAGTTCGGAAGAATTATAAACATAAGTTCCGTCTCCGGCGTCATGGGCAACGCGGGACAGACGAACTATTCAGCCAGTAAGGCTGGGCTTATCGGCATGACCAAGACGGTGGCTCGAGAGTTGGCCAAGAAAAACATTACGGCAAACTGTGTTGCGCCGGGTTTTATTGATACTGAAATGGCCAGAAAACTCCCTGAACCGGTGATTGAGGGCGCGAAAGAGCTTATACCTATGAAGAGACTCGGCTTGGTCGAGGAAGTTGCCAGAGCGGTGGCTTTCTTCGCAAGTGAGGAATCGGGTTACATCACAGGCCAAGTCTTATGTGTTGATGGCGGAATGGCCATGTAAAAAAAGTAAAAAATAATTGGACAATCTGCTTTCAGCCGGTATTATACCAGCCAAAGCAACTATGGACGGGCGCGCAGCCTTGGCATCGTTTCTAGTCGTAGGTTAGTTATCAAAGAAAAAAAGTCCTGTTAAATTAGGGAGGATGCACAAGTGAGTGTGGATGAAGTGGATGTCCAAGCCATTGAGCAGAAGGTGATCGAGATAATTAGCGAGCAAATGGGCGTAGATAAGACCGAGATAACCCGCGAGACCTCGTTTATCAATGATTTGAATGCTGACTCCCTGGATACCGTGGAGCTTGTCATGGAATTCGAGGACGAGTTCGATATGAGCATTCCTGACGAGGAAGCTGAGAAGATCCAGACGGTCGGAGCCGCAATTGACTACATTGTCAATATTGCCAAGGCCAAGAAGAAAGGTCAGCAAGTACACTAAGTATGAGCAGGCGGCGAGTTGTGATTACGGGCCTCGGGTGTGTGACTGCCCTGGCTGAGTCCGTCGAGGGCTTGTTTATCGCGCTTTGCGAGGGTAAAAGCGGCGTTTCAAACATAGAATGTTTTGACACAAGCGCCTTTCCGGTTCGCTTCGGGGGGGAGAACAAGCATTTCGACATCACCAAATATATCGACAAACATGATGGCAAACGCATGGACCGCTTTACTCAATTTGCGTTGGCCGCAGCAATCCAGGCGGTAAAAGACAGCGGACTGGATTTCTCAAAAGAAGACCCATACCGCGTAGGTGTTATCGTTGGGACAGGCATCGGCGGAATCAAAGAAATCGAAGAGCAGCATATAAGGCTGCTCGAAAAAGGCCCCGGTAAAATCTCACCGTTCTGTATACCCCGCCTTATGGCCAACGCCGCCAGCGGGAATATTGCAATGCAATACGGCCTTCGCGGTCCCAATTTCTGCGTTTCCAGTGCTTGCGCAACCGGCAATCATGCTATTGGTGAAGCATTCTGGAATATCATCAGCAGCCGAAGCGATATCGTAATAACGGGTGGTTCCGAGGCCGCACTTACTCCGGTCGGATTAGGCTCATTCTGCGCTGCGAGGTCACTTAGTACCCGCAATGACAACCCGACAGCCGCTTCCAGACCCTTCGATAAAGATAGGGATGGATTTGTCCTTGCAGAAGGAGCTGGCACATTAGTCCTCGAAGAGTACGAACATGCCAGGAAACGCGGGGCGAAGATATATGCCGAGCTTTTGGGCTATGGAGCTACTGATGACGGCTACCACATCACAGCCCCCCTGCCGGATGGCGGTGGAGCAGCCAAGGCAATGAAATTAGCCCTCGATGAGGCCGGGATAGCACCTGACAAGGTTGATTACATAAATGCACACGGTACAGGTACCGAACTAAACGACATCGCCGAGAGTGCGGCAATAAAGCAGGTCTTCGGCAACCATGCGTATAAGGTGCTTATCAGCTCCACGAAAAGCTCTTTAGGGCACTTGCTTGGCGCAAGCGGAGCAGTGGAGCTTATAGTCTGTGTCAAAGCAATCAATGAATCGGTTGTCCCCCCTACCATCAATCTCGAAAACCAGGACGAGCGGTGCGACCTGAAAATCGACTATGTGCCACTGAAGGCCCGGAAAGCCAAGGTCAAAATAGCCCTCAGCAATTCCTTCGGATTTGGCGGTCATAACGCCTGCCTTGTCGTGGGAAAAGTCTAACTGTTACCAATGACATAAGTCGCGTAACCGAAACGCCCCCTTAATTAATACTGTAGCCTCAAGATTAGAACAGAATCGAGTCTGCGAAGATTGCCTGGAAGTCCTTCTCGTGGGCGATTTCAATATATTTGATTTTGCGGGCGAGGCGTTTAGCTTTGTTCCGGCACTGACGACTAAGAAGTATTATCTGCGCACCGGCGACAGCGGTATTGCCGAAGAACCGAATTCCTTCCACCGGTATGTCGGGCAGCAGGCCAATTCGTAAAGCACTTTCCCTTCGGATATAGTTGCCAAACGCGCCAGCTAAAAGAATGTGCTTGATGTCGGAATCCTCAAGGCCGTTTCTCTGTAAAAGAATCTTGATGCCAGCCCGAATAGCGGCCTTTGCTAATTGAACTTCTCGAATGTCTTTCTGTGTCAGAAAAACCGCCGGCCGGTCGTTCTGGTCGTAGGCCAGACAAAAAGCTATCTGGCGGTCCTTTTCAAAAATCCTTGATAAAATAGCCGAGGGTAGCGTTTTCTCCAATTGTTGTGGCGTCAAAAACCTGCCGGTTGCATTAACAACGCCCAAATCCAAAAGAACTGCTACGGCGTCAATCAGGCCGCTGCCGCAGATAGAATGAGGTGGGCTATTTCCTATAACATCAATGTCTATGTCATTTTCGGTCAATACCACGGCCTCTATTGCGCCCTCGACTGCCCTACTACCGCATGTTATGCGTGCGCCTTCGAAGGCTGGGCCGGCAGCGCAACTTGCCGCGTATAACTTGCCCTTTGTATTGAGAACAAGCTCGCCATTCGTACCTATATCGACAAATAACGTTACATCCTCAGCCGAGTCTAAATCGACAGCAAGAACCCCGGCAGTAGTGTCGGCGCCGACAAAACCCGCGATGTTCTCTACGGTATGGACATTGCCAACAGCGTTCATTCGCAGGTTCAACTCCTCGGGCGAGATGTCGTGGCTATCAACGGAGAATGCCCTGTATGGGGCATAGCCAAGCTGTACGACAGGGAATTTGAGAAATAGGTGGTTCATCGTGGTGTTGCCAACCACGCACATTTCGTAGATATGCTTTAGTTCAACTCCCGTAGCCCGGCAAAGCTTGTCGATCAAATCATTGATGCACTCTATTATAACTCGGTGAAGGTCTGCTGAGCCGGATTCGGTCCGGGCATAGGTAATTCTGCTAACTACATCGTCGCCAAATCGCGTTTGCGGGTTAAGCGTAGCCTCTGTAGCAATACAATCGCCGGTGGTCATATCCACTAACTTAGCCACTACGGTTGTCGTGCCGACGTCGATGGCCAGACCGAATATCTTTCTCGTGTGGTATTTCAGCCGGTAGGTTTTGTATAGGGTTGGCCTAATGTCAGTCTTTGCACTGAGGCCGTGCGACAGTATTTTGTGCTCAAAAAACCTGGATTCGAGCGGCACTGTTACTGTGACGTCGCTTCGAATGCGGTTCTGGCAGGCAAGGATTCTTTGTCCGGATGGTTCGATATCAACAGCGCACTTACCACAAGTACCCTTACCGCCGCAAATTGTGTTTAGAACAATCCCTGCTTGGCCAGCAGCCTCAAGCAGCAGAGCCCCGGAGTGGATGAATATTTGCTTGCCATCCGGTTTGAAGGTGACAGTGAAGTAATCCATGTATGAGATCGCGCACACGATCCCTCCCATAGGGTGCTCCTGCACCCACATTCTGGATAGCACAAACAGTTCTACGAGCGCCGACCAATCAACTGCTTATCTTGTGTCGTATCTTCCAGCGTGTATGTCTTTTCTTGCTGCCGACTTTTCTTCTACGTCTTGCTTTGCCCATCTATACCTCCAATAGCAAGAGAATACCAAATCTCTACAGAAAGATATTTCACATAAAGGCCACCATAGTGTAATATTGGCTGGCAGAAAAGCAATAAAGATAAAGCATAGATTGTTATGCAGGCTCGGCGGCAGGTGATTCAACCACAATCTGAGCCGGACGAAAGTGGATTTTGTCGCCGATATTTTATTATGCCGCCGTACCATCGGGGGTGCAGTATGATGCAATGTAAAGATTGTGAACTCTGTGAGCTTGGTCAAGACGGCAGGCGGATCTTCAAGTGCGATCCCTTTTCCAATATAAAGGAACCCGAGTGCATCGCCAAGTGGCAATTGATCCGCCTAGATATGCTCCTAGCGAGCTACCAGGGAATGCTCAAGTGGTACGGCAAACTCGCGCCCTTACAGGACAAAATCTTTAAGTACATGCAACGCGAGATAAACGAGTTAGACGAGGCCGACCAATGGAAGCTGGAAGATGAAGAGACTGAAGAAACAGATAACGAGAACGAAAAAGGGGAGAACGGCCTCATGAAAACCTGAGCGACAATCGGTTCAGTCGCCACAGGTCACATGGATTGTATGTGAATGCCGGGGTTTTTTGGGCAACCTGTAGGCACCGTGGCTACCATAAACATAAGCGTACGTTGGGCGGGTGATAGTTACCGGCCATGGAGGTACCGAGTCAACGAATTTTAAGACCCACGTGGGCAATTTCCAGACCTTTGGCTGTTCGATGTCGGTGGTGGGGTGGTTCTTTAAGGTGCTTTTCTGTATTCATGCAATAAATGCCGGACAGGTGCCGTCTATATATGAGCGTATGACGATAAGATGGTCACGAGCAATGACTTAGGTCAAATAATAGCAGGTTGCAAACGAGGAGACGCTGAATGTTTTTCGCGCTTAGTAGATGCTTTTGCCGGTCGTTGCTATGGTTATTTTTACCGGCTGACAGGTGATAGAAATCTCAGCGATGACTTGCTGGCTGAGCTGTTTGTTCGTTTGGTGGAGAAAATAGGTTCGTATAAGGGTGGTTCCTTTGAGAGTTGGGTGTTCAGAATAGCATCCAACATTTTTCACGATTACCTGCGGGCAAAACTGCGGCAGAAAAAGATGTTCGAGGCGAAGGACGCCGAGCCCGAAACATTGGAGGAAACTGAGGAGAGAAGGTCCGATAGGACTAGGGACAAAATAGACAAATTACAGAAACAGCTCGACAGGCTGGATCCAGATACTAAGGAATTGATAACGTTGCGTTTCTATTCAGAATTGAGTTTCAAAGATATTGCCTCGATGCGTTCGGAACCTATTGGAACGACGCTATCCAAACTACATCGAGGTTTGAAAAAACTGCGCGAACTGATGGAGTAAAGGACCAATGAAACCTAATCGTGACGAAGAATTGAGACAGTTGTTCGAGCAGTTCCTTACCAGCGACCAGGCTGAGGCGGCAGTCAACGATGTCCTCGCGGGTGAGCAGTTACTCCACGAGCACCCCGCGCCGGAGCCTGCTCCAGAAGTTTTGGCCGATATAAAAGCTACAGTTGCGGTGGTCGCATACCGGCACAGCAAAGTTCACAAGATCGCTTACAGGGTGGCTGTAGCGGCGGCAGTAGTCATGATTCTGAGCGCTGTGGCAACAAAGCTGTGGGAGAATAAGACTGATCGCAGCAGAATCATTCAAACTGCTTCCATTTTGCCAACATGGATCTGGGAAAGTGATGATATTGCAGCCAACGACCCCGATTTGGCATCATTCAGCTTGGAGATCGAGCAGATTGAACAACAATTGAAGACTTTACAATCGGGTAGTCACAGCGGCAACAGCGAGATGACCATAGAGGATCTGCAGATGGAATTGGTAGAGATCGACAGCGATTTTTGGAAGGGATAGCACAAATGTCGGCTATTCGCACAACCTTATCATTGATTGTTGCAGGTTTGATGGTGTGTTCTGTCTTCCCTTGTTGGGCCAATGCTCAACCCGAAAGGAAACAAGGAAGTGTATTGGACGAGCAAGAACCTAACGCCCGACGTGGGATGCGCGGGCCTGGTGAACAGGGACCAGATGACCGACGTGGGATGCGCGGGCCTGGTGAACAGGGACCAGATGACCGACGTGGGATGCGCGGGCCTGGCGAACAGGGACCAGATGACCGACGTGGAATGCGCGGGCCAGGACCTTGGGAACTGACCGATGAGCTTATAGATCGTGTCCTGAAGAGCATCGAGAAAACCGACCCTGTAAAGGCAAAAGAGCTTGCAAATCTTCGTAAGAGCGATCCCGAGCGTTTCGGACAAGAACTTAGGGAACGAGGCCACGATGAGGTGGCTAAGATATTTAGGGAGCAAATGGATGCCGGAAGGCGTAAGTGGCAGGGGGAATATTTGGACTGGCTCGAAAAGAACTATCCGGAGGAATCTAAAGAACTCAATAAGTACAAAGACAGAGGTCCCGAAGACTACATGAGAAGATTCGAGCTCAGCATGAGAAAATATGGCGAAATCTTCCGAGCATACCGGGACAATCCCGAATTAGCCGTAGTACTCAAAGAAGACTTCGAACTCAAAGAAAAACGAGATGCATTACTCAAGAAAATAAGAGCCGCTAAGGTGGAAGACGAAAAGAAGAACTTGGTACTACAGCTCAAAGAGGTAACGAGGAGTAGATACGACCTTATTGTGAGGCAGAAAGAGATAACATACGAGCAGTTGCTAAAGAGACTTGAGGAGCTAAAGCAACAAGTCAACAAAAGCAAAGATGAAATTACAAAATGGAAGGACCCCAAATTCAAAGATGAAAACGTCAATAATCATGTAGAATATTTAATGAAGGGACTGCCAAGATTCAGGTGGGATTAGTAAATCTATATTGCAGCCGGATGACAGTATGCGGGATCAAAACAGAAATGGGCAATGAGAAAGCGGCGGTAGAGGTACGCCGAAAAAGGCGTGAAATGCCGGATTTTGCGGCAGAATGACAGATTCTGACGAGGGAACAGGCCCAAATTGATGGCCAGGGCTATTGACATCGGGTGCAGTGCTTGGGTATATAGGACGTGTACCGTGCAGGAGGATAGTTTATGAGGTCAAATGGGAAATCCCGACTCATAAAAGGAAATCTTGGGGCAGAAGGGGGTTCACATGAACAGCCAGTTGAAGTTCGCCGTGAGTCTTGGAGTTATTGGGATGGCGGCGGTTGTCGTGCCAATCATGACCCGGGCGGCATCCGCGGCGACGCTGTCATCAATTCAGATTAAACCTGCATCGCCAACAACGCTGCTGGCAGGCCAGACCCTGCAGCTTAAGGCGACAGGAACCTATTCCGATGGCTCCAACGCGGATATCACCTCAAAAGTCACCTGGTCGATTTCTAACACCTCGGTCGCAACAATCTCCGCCGCCGGCTTGGTCAGTATCGTTGAATCCGCTGGCGGCCCCGGCAGACCAGCCATGCCTGGCGGCGCGATGCCTCCCGGTTATGGTCGACGCCCGGAGGGCGGTCCCGGCCCGGATAACGGTGCGGGCCCCGGCGGCACTCCCACGAGCAGCGGTATGCGTCTGCAAGGCGGTCCCGATATGCCTGGCGGCCCGGGCGGTCCCGGCGGTCCGGACGGCAACAAGCCACCACCCGTCGAGGGCGGCTTTGAAACGTCGTTTGTAAGCCCATTATTCGGCGACAACATGGTTCTCCAGCGCGGAAAACCCAACACCATTTGGGGCTGGGCCAAGCTAGGCCAGGAAATCCGCGTCACAATCGCTGATAACACGGTGAAGACCGTCACCAAGGACGACGGCCGTTGGTCAGCAGTGATCGAGCCCCCCGCACCGGGTGGTCCATACACTGTTGTCATCGACGGGCCGGAACACGTTGAATTCCACGAAGTGCTGGTGGGAGATGTGTGGTTGTGCGGGGGGCAGTCCAATATGGAGATGGGACTAGGCCAGGCCCGAAACGGGAGCGAGGAAGTCAAAGCGGCGGACCACCCCAGAATCCGTTTGTTCGTTGTGAAGCAGCAGACTGCTCGCAAGCCAGCGGCGATTCCGCAAGGCTCATGGAAGATCTGCTCACCACAAAATGTGGGCGAGGGATGGAGCGGTTTCTCAGCGGTGGCTTACTTCTTTGGGCGCCGTTTGCAGCAAGAGATTGATGTCCCTATCGGGCTGGTGGAAGATTGCGGTGGAGGCGCGCCGGCGGAAGCATGGACGAGGGCCGAGACGCTCCGATCGCTCGGGATTAGTGACACTGGAAGCGGGCCGAACACGCCCGTCGTACTCTACAACGGCATGATTGCGCCCGTGGCGCCCTTGGCCATTAGCGGGGCTATCTGGTATCAGGGCGAATCCAACACCGAACGTGCCACCCAATATCGCAAGCTGTTGCCCGCGATGATTGCCGACTGGCGGAAAGCTTTCAAGCAAGGTGATTTTCCGTTCTATATCGTCAGCCTCGCTGCTCACAAGCAGCACAAGGACACCCCCAGTGATGATTCGTGGGCGGAGTTGCGCGCAGCGCAGGATTTTGTCGCGAACACCGTGACGAACTCAGGATTGGCGGTGGCCATCGATGTCGGCGACGCGAGAGACGTCCATCCAAAAGACAAAAAGGAAGTGGGCGAGCGCCTCGCGCTGGTGGCCCTCGCCGGGCATTACGGCAAGAACATCCCTTATTCCGGTCCGCGCTTCGCTTCCGTGGAGAAGATCCCTAGGGCGCTGAGGATCTCCTTCACTCACACGGACGGTGGTCTGGTGGTTAAAGGCGACAAACTGGAGGAATTCTGTGTTAGCGCTGAAGATTGCAGATGGCATTGGGCTGACGCCCGGATTGTCGGTGACACCGTAGTGGTATCGTCATCCGAAGTGTCCAACCCAGTCGCCGCGCGCTACGCCTGGCAAGCGAACCCCAAAGCCACGCTATTCAATGGCGCGGGCCTGCCCGCCATCCCCTTCCGCACCGATTATGTAGGCGGTACGAACGACCCCGGTATGCCGGAAATGCCCAGCGGTCCTCGCCCAGGCAATCGTTCTCGTCCTGCTGGCGGCCCCTCGCCGGGTGACGGCGCTGGTGGTCCAGATGGCCCTCCTCCAGATGGCGACTTTGGCGGCTCGGATGGTCCTCCACCAGATGGTAATTTTGGTTCGGCCGGCGGGATGCCTACCTGTTCGGTTGTTTCGATTAAGGCAACCTTGGCTGGCGTGACCAGCCCGTCCATTTCTTTGACTGTAATGACCACCGAAGGCCCGGCAATCTATTCACAAAGCGGCGGAACTGCCTCCAGATCCAATCAGACGATTACTGCCTCGGATAAAAATACCTCCGGCGTCAAAGTCACCGACAAAGGAACGTTTACCCTGTCGGATTCCAACGTGACCACTTCTGGCAATACCACCGCGATGGAAAACTCCAGTTTTTACGGCCTTAATGCGGCTGTCCTGGCATTGACCGGCAGCAAAATCACCATGACCAACGGAACCATTACCACCAGCGGCACTGGTGCCAACGGAGCATTCGCAGTCGGTAAAGGCTCTGTTGTCGAATTGTCTAAAGTCAAGATCAATTGCCTCGCTTCAGGAGCACACGGCGTGGACGCCACCATTGCCGGTACCATCATCTGCACAGATGTCGATATCACCACTGCAGGCAACGGGGCAGCGGCTGCGATCTCTACTGACCGCGGCGGCGGAACCGTCACCTTTACACGCGGTAGCGCCTCCACATCCGGAACACGCTCACCCGGCATTTATTCGACGGGTTCTATTACCGTCTTCGATGCCAAGATTACCGCGACCGGTTCGGAAGCCATCGTTATTGAAGGCAAAAATTTCGTCACACTGACCAACACGAGTCTGTCGTGCTTAAAACAATGCGGCGCCATGCTATATCAGAGCTTCTCCGGCGATGCCGGGGTTGGCACCAGCATCCTGACTATGACCGGCGGCTCACTGACAGCGACCGAAGGTCCGATGTTCTATATTACCAACGCCGCCGCTGTCGTCGATCTCAAGGGCGATGCCAAGCTGAGTGCCGCTTCAGGGGTACTCATCAAAGCGGCCGCAGGCCGATGGGGCAATGCCGGTTCCAATGGCGGGCGGCTTACCTTCAAGGCGGCCGGCGAGATCCTTGTGGGGGATATCGTCTGTGACAACATCAGTTCGGTTACGGCAACGCTGCAAAACAAGACGATTCTGAAAGGGACGATGAATGCGGAAGGTGCCGCCAAAGTGATGGCACTGACCCTAGATGCATCCAGCGTCTGGGAAGTAACGAGAACATCGTATCTGACGAACCTCACGGATCAGGATGCCACCTTGGCCAATATCCACGATAACGGCCACACCATCTATTATGATTTGAAAGCCGATGCCAACCAATGGCTTGGCGGGAAGACTCATCCGCTGTCCGGCGGCGGAAAACTGACAGGCCGATGATGGGTGACTGAACAATTTGGCTTCCTCAAAATGCCCTTGTGGGATTGAAATGACCGATGGTTGAACATGGCAGCCGCTGGCGGGCGCCACCAATGACGTCTTGACGACGGAACTGAGCTTAGTTGTGAGATAAATTTCCCCTGGACAGCAATCGTTCCTGAGGAAGGCGTATCGAGCCCGGCGAGCAGGTTCATTAAGGTGGATTTACCTTGCAGATAATGTGTAATGAAATCAGAACAGAGCCTTGTGTGAATAACGAACCACAAGGCTCTGGTTGTTTCTACAGTTGATATCGCTTTCGCTCTACTTTGGTAGCCTTTTTCAGGATTTTTTTTTCTCTCGCGGTCAGGCTATGCAGGCCGGAATCATGAACTTTCGCGAGGATGCGATCGAGTTCGATCTGGAGCTTGCGGCTTGTATCGATATCTCGTTCCCACGCAGCAGACCGCAGCTTAAGCCTGATTTTTTCACGCCAAGGACCCGACAACACGTAAACGGCGCCAGAGGCCATGCCTGCAAGGTGGGCAGCATCACCGCCCGCGTTGTCGTGCCTTGCCAATATGTTCGCGATGTAAAGCAACATGAAAAATACTGCTGCAACCCTAATGGGGACCGGGAAGAAGAGTATGAATACGACAAAGTGCGGAAAGAGAATTGCACACGCCGACAGCATACCGAGAATGGCACCTGATGCACCGGCCATAGGGCCGGCTTCAAGGAACTTTACCGCAACCAGCAAAAGGTAGAATAACCCCCCAACTGCACCGCACGACAGGTAAAACAACAAAAACCTTTTACCTCCCCAGTACCGCTCCAGTGTTGGACCCAGAAAGAACAGGCCCAGCATATTGAAAAATATGTGGCCTGCGTCCCAGTGCAGGAACTGATATGTCACCAACCTCCATACCTGCAAGGCCCAAAGCGGAGAGACCGGATACACTGCAAACATGGTCTCGAAAGGAGTAATGCCTTCGCCGCCCTGGAACAATACGACCCTGAGCAGATATACAGCGGTATTTACCAGAAGCAGCCACTTGACCACCGGAGTTATACGTGGAAAGCTGAACTGCATCTGCGGAGCGCCATAGTACTGCCCCTTGGAGTCTGCCTGGGTATAGTCCCTGTCATAAAGCCCCATAGATTCGCCGTAGAACCTCCAACGTTAGGATACGTTTTGATGGTACGTATATATACTACCAGCCAGACAAGATGTTCAACTCAAAAAGCCTCGTATGCCTGCGGCTAATTATCGGCAAATGCTGCGATTACCATTAGTTATTGGAATCTTAGGTTAAGGGAGAGTTCCCCTTTCTGCGGTGCTGTGAACGCCTGGTATTTTTTTGTCCGCTGGATTCTTCATCTTCGACTACTCTCTCAGGGCGGTTGTTTTGAGACAGTCTCCCAGCCCGAACCGGCACTTTTTCCGACTCTGAGACTGCGAAGACAGCTATTAGTGCTACGCCGAGGACCACCATTAAAATCCCTATTAGCTGCGACACAGTCAAGGAATCCACTTCAAACGGATTATCATCCCGTAAGAACTCCATGAGAAACCGTGCCACGCCATAGAGTACAAACGCCAGGGCGAAAGTGGAACCTGGTTTGGTGAGGATTCCTTGAAAGTTACCAATACGCTCGGCTCTCTGTGACCTTTTCCAGAAAAAGTACAGCAATATGCAGATAAGGCCGGCTTTCGCAGAAGAGTACAACTGTGTTGGGTGAACAGGCAAGCAGCAATACTTGCCATTTGTGACGAGTTCATGCTGTTGGGCTGTTAGTTCCTGTAAAGGTTTCAAGTCCTGCCAGTACCGACCATTTTCGTCCCGATAGCCGAAGAAATCCGCGGGCAATTCCAATTGCGGCACAGGGCGGCCTCTTTGAGGATTGGGATGAACCTGGCTACGATAAGTAAACGAACCATAGGGAAAACACACGCCCCAGGGCAGGTTCGTAGGTTTGCCAAAACAGCAGCCGTTCAGGAAACAGCCAATTCGACCAAATGCAAGGGCTAACATCAGACCAATAGCAAATATGTCGAGATAATGGCGGATAGGAAGCTTGTGGTAACGAAGATATATCAGAATTACCACCATAGCAAGCAGACCACCATAAAACTCCAATCCTCCCTCCCAAATAGAAAACACAGACAGTGGTCTATCCCTAAACTGGTCAAAGTAGTGCACTACAAAGAACACGCGAGCACCCACTACACCGGCTATCAAAGAGTAAAGGGCGGCGTTAATTATGTAACTTGGGTTCGGCGTAATATCGCGACTGAGATGCTTTATCACCGGCAAGGCTACGAGAAAGCCAACGACCATCATCATGCCGTAACTCTTCACAGTCAGATGAACAAACGGTATCTCAAAAAACTGAGGATGCATATATCCAGCGTCTCGTGATCAGCGTGGGCAACGAGTTGTGTGTCCTTACTTGTGGTCTACAATCCTATTATTCTTGTCGAGGATGATAACTTTAGGTTTAAGCTTTCTCGTTTCCTCGGGCGTGCAATAAGCAAAACCGAGGATGATTACACAATCCCTCGGCTTGACGAGGTTTGCGGCAGCACCGAGCACAACAATCTGGCCGGAATTTGATTCCGCCGGCACTACATACGTTTCGAACCTGTTACCGTTGTTGAGGTCGGCAATAAGAACCGACTCATAAGCCAAAATACCAGCAGATTCCATCAGCGCAGAGTCTATCGCTATACTGCCCGGATAATCTAACTTTGCGTCCGTGACAGTCGCACGATGTAACTTGCTTTTTAACATCTTGACAAACACAATTTGTACCCTGTTTCACTGTTTGCCTGCCGATAGATATACGAAGATAATTGTACACTACCGTCTGCCCACGTCTACCAGAATGTTGTCGATAAGGCGAGTCGAGCCGATTTTGACTGCGACCGCGGCCAGGATTTTACCAGACACTTGCTCAATGTCCTCAAGCGTTTCGGCGTCAACAATGCTAACATACTGGATTTCGAGTTCTGGAATCTCTCTCAGTAATTTGCTCATTTCTGCAGTAATTCTCTTTGTGTCTCTGCCCCCCTGCTTAACCATCTGCTGACACTTCTGAAGCGATTTGTAAATCAGTGCTGCATATTCTCTTTGCTGAGCCGTCAAATACTGATTTCTGCTGCTCATTGCCAGACCATTCGGCTCGCGAACCGTTGGGCAGACAATGATTCGCAAGGGCATATTGAGGTCGGCAACCATTCGCTTGATGACAAGTGCCTGCTGAGCATCCTTCTGCCCGAAAAACGCCATATCGGGCATAACGATATTGAACAATTTGGCGCAGACTGTAGCGACTCCTCGAAAATGTCCCGGCCTGAATTTTCCGCAAAGTGGGCCGCTTAGCTTTTCGACATTCACCCACGTGAGTTTATCTTCGGGATACATCTCATCATCGGCTGGCGTAAAAACAACATCCACTCCATACTTTCTGCAGACCTTCAAATCATGCCACAAAGGGCGAGGGTACTTTTTGAAGTCGTCAGCCGGGCCAAATTGGGTTGGATTAACGAAAATACTCACAACAATAAAGTCGGTCTGCCGACCGGCCGCCTCAATGAGCGAAACATGGCCGGCGTGGAGATCGCCCATAGTCGGAACAAGGCCAATCTTTTTGCCTTTGCCTTTCGCGGATTTTACCAGCCTTCTCACTGCTACTATTTTTTGGACAACTTTCATCCCAGCTCAACACTATATCTATTCAGCTACATAATATCTTATTTGATCCGCCAAATGCTCAATATCACTCTCACACATACAGTCAAATTCTGATGTTGATAAACGAATAACCGGACAAGCCTTCCAGTCCGCGAAGAGCCGTTCATAATCACTACCAAGCGATTCCAGGAAATGCGGCCCGATGTATCGCTCATAAGGGCGGTTGCGGCTGCGTATACGTTGAAGGCACTGCTCAGCAGTATCCTGCATGTATATCACCAGTACCGGCGAAGAAACCTTTGCAGCTAATGCTGGGTAGATCTTCTCATATAGAGCGAACTGGTGCGAATCAAGCCACCGCCTGGCATAGATTGGGTCCTGGTCGAAGATATAATCGCTGACAACAATCTGCCCGGCCGGCAGCTCGCCGATACTTAACTGCTCGCTTCTCGTAGTCAAGAAATACAGTTGTGAGTTCAGTGCGAGGTCTTTTCTTCCAGCATAGACATCCGCCAAATATGGGTTTGTATCGTAGGGCTCGAGCAGGATTTCGCAGTCGAGTGCATCGGCGAGATAGCGAGCCAGCGTAGTCTTGCCCACCCCGACAACGCCGGCGATACTGATTAATTGCGGGCGATTTGGGTCACGCACAAAATCCATGCCGTTTAGCCGTTTACTCAGCTCATCAACAGACTCCTGCAAAACAGGGTGAAGAAGACCGCTATCAAGCTCACACAGACTACTAAGGACAAACGAGCGAATATGCATCTGTGGATGTGGGACAATCAAATCCGGCAGATTTATCACATCCTGCCCAAACAGTAGGATGTCCAGATCAACTGTTCGCGGCGCCCATTTGCCGCTTCGCTGCCTGCCGAGGCAGGTCTCGACTTTAACCAGTGTGGAATACAAGCCTTCGGCGGTAAGGGTCGTCTTGAGTTCAGCTACGGTATTTAAGTACTTCGGCTGATCCGGCGCCGCCAAAGGTTCTGTCTCGTTGACGGTACCGGCACGCACGACTTCGATGTCGTCGTTTTCAGCAAGCATATTCAAAGCGGACTCTATAAACCGATGCCGATCACCCAGGTTGCTGCCAATGGCAATATATGCAGTTGTCGGTTCAGTCATTGAGATAAGGCCCCCAACAGATGCTCTTCGGCCTGAACAAGATCACCATTTTAGTTTTGCGAACCGATCAAGGGCCTCTTTCACGTTTTCTGGTGTAGCGAAAGCAGTGAGCCGTAAATAGCCTTCGCCGGATGGCCCGAACCCGGCACCTGGTGTGCTAACTACATGTGCTTTTTGTAGCAGCAGGTCGAAAAATTCCCAGGAACCCATACCGTTTGGTGTTTTGAGCCAAATATATGGCGCGTTCACCCCGCCATAGACCTGATAGCCTAACTTCGATAGTGACCTACAGATCAAGGCAGCATTGCCCATGTATATGTCGATGACTTTCCTTATCTGGCTTTTGCCATGCGGGCTGTACACGGCTGCTGCTCCGACCTGTGTAATATAAGAAACGCCGTTGAACTTGGTGCATTGCCGCCGTCTCCATATCGGATTGACGTCCAAAGCCCTGCCATCATGAGTGTAGGCCTTCAGTTGTTTCGGCACGACAGCAAATGCGCACCTGACGCCAGTAAAACCGGCTGTCTTAGAGAAGCTCCTGAACTCGATTGCGACTTCCTTCGCACCGTCCACTTCGTAGATTGAGTGAGGAATCTCAGGGTCGCTGATGTACTCTTCGTAGGCGGCATCAAAAAAAATAACAGCCTTGTTCTTTTGGGCGTAGTCAATCCAATCAGCCAGAGATTGCTTTGTTGCCACTGCTCCTGTAGGGTTGTTCGGAAAACACAAATAAACGATGTCGACAGGCTCATCCGGCGGCTGTGGAACGAAACCACCAGCCTCTGTACACGGCATATAAACTATTTTTTCGTATTGGCCGCTGTTATTAGCAGGGCCTGTCCTGCCCGCCATGACGTTGGTATCAATATAAACAGGGTACACAGGGTCGGCAACCGCCACAATATTGTCAAGTCCAAAAATCTCTTGTATATTGCCGATGTCGGACTTGGCGCCGTCGCTGACGAATATCTCATCGATATCAATGCTTACACCGCGTGTCTCATAGTCGTTCTCCGTGATGGCTTTTCGCAAAAACTCATACCCGACGCCGCTGTCGTCGTAACCTTTGAAAGTTGCCTGGACTGCCATTTCGCCCACCGCTCGGTGCATAGCTTCGATAACAGCCGGGACAAGAGGCTGAGTCACATCGCCTATACCCATACTGATTATCTTCGCGGCGGAATTGGCTTGTTTGAAGGCGCGAACCCGCCTGCCGATTTCAGGGAATAAATAACCCGCCTGCAGTTTGAGGAAATTTTCATTAACTTTTATCATCGCCCGACCATTTTTACCTTAAATTGAATGCCTTACCCGGTCTAAAGTCAGATTCATTTCACCTGAATCTCCGGCTGACTCAAAGCGGCAATTCTATTTCCCGTACAGGCTTACGTCAAGGTCAGAAGACAGACTCCGCGTGCAAACAAAAGATAACAGGAAAATGCCATGCGACCCAAATTGCATCACTGCTGCCTATTTGCTTTCTTGACGCCCGAATTTTTGTTATACTGCCCGCCGGTGAAAGGGTACCTCTTGAGAGGCTGCCCTATCCTATCGGATCGCGTTGAATACAGTAGAATTTGACTCTGTCAAACTACAGATGCCAGAATTCAAGGAGAATCACACATGGCTCCAGAATCAATTGAAGGGTATCGTATCGGCAGGACGTGTTGTCCGTGTGGTTGTGGGCAACAATCTATCAGCGGGATAACCCGCAGAAACTTCCTACAGGGCGTGGGTGGAGCCACATTGTTAGGGACATCGTTGACGGGATTGACGTGGTCAGTCTTGTCGGCCGCCCAGACAGAAGACCTGGCACCGCCCAAGCGCAGGGTGCTTACAGTAAAACCGGTTTTGGTCTACAGTGTACCCCAACGCCAACACCAAACGAGCTGGCGCAGTTGGGGCGGTATCCAGACGCAGGAGCAGGCGGAAAAGGAAATTGCGCGCATAAAGCGTGAACTCGACGAAATCGGTAAAAAAGCTGATTTTCCCGTCGAGTTTCAGCAAGTTGCCAGCATTCGCGGTGCAGGTGAAATAGGGTCGATGGGCGATCTAAGTAAAACCGATGTGTTTCTGGTCTATGCTGCCGGTGGCGGAATGGACACGTTCGACGCTCTGAGCAAGCTCGGTAAGGACCGTATCTTCTTCTGTCGTCACAAATCGGGGCCGGTCTACCTTTGGTACGAGATCATAAGCCCACGGTATCTGCGGCAGCACACCGATGCATTGGCCCTTAAAAATGTTGACGACGGTGATGTCGTCGTTGACAGCCAAGATGAAATCCTCTGGCGATTGCGGGCGTTGTGTGGTCTGCGTAATACAATCGGGACACGTATTGTGGCAGTGGGCGGGCCCGGCGCATGGGCTCAGCCCGAAGGGGTTGTGCCGAAACTTGTCAAAGACAAGTGGCAGTTTGATATCCAAACATTTTCCTATGCCGAGTTAGGCAAATTGATCAAAGATGCCCGGGCTGACAAGCGTGCCGTTGAGCAGGCTCACCAACGTGCTGAAGCCTATCTTGGCTCGCCGGGCTGCAAACTGGAGACGAACCGACAGTTTGTCGATAACGCGTTGCTGCTGGACCACGTTTTTCGCCGGATAATGAATGAAGCCCGGTGCAAAGCCATCACAATTAACGGCTGCATGGGCACCATCATGCCGATAGCTGAGACATCTGCATGCCTGACACTCAGCACGCTCAACGACGCCGGATACTTGGCCTTCTGTGAGTCAGACTTTGTAGTGATACCATCGGGTGTGCTGCTGGCAAATATCTCAGGCAGGCCCGTATTCTTGAATGACCCGACATACCCACATGACGGTATTATCACCCTCGCTCATTGTACGGCGCCACGAAAAATGGATGGCAAGAAGCTCGACCCTGTGCGTGTTCTTACGCACTTTGAGTCTGACTATGGAGCCGCGCCAAAAGTGGAGATGCCCAAAGGACAGGTTGTGACAAACATTTTGCCCGATTTCCGTTTTGATCGCTGGGTAGGATTGCTTGGTGAAATTATTGACGCACCGTTCATGGATATTTGCCGGTCGCAGATTGATATCAGCTTCAAGTGCGATAGTCGCAAACTTGCCGAACGAATGCCAGGTTTCCACTGGATGACCGGTTATGGCGATTACACACACGAAGTGGCCTACGCAATAAAGAAAGTGGGAATTAAATGGGAGAACCTTAGCGCATAACAGTTACCTCAGGAAAGTATTTACGGATATTATGATTTTTGAATAGGACTCAGGGTGATATGAAAATGAGCATATTGAAATTGGCTTTTCTGATAACGATCTTGTTGGTTCTGATTCAGCCCGTGGAAGCATTTACTTTGTATGTTTCTCCTCAGGGCAACGATAATTGGTCTGGTCGTCTTGCTAAACCCAACGACCAGAAGACTGATGGTCCTTTCGCCTCTCTGGGTAAGGCACGTGACCTCATAAGACAGTTGAAGACAACAACCTCACTGACTGAACCTGTGCATGTGGTTGTTGCCGAAGGCACATACGCCCTGGCGGAACCGCTCGTACTAACGCCCAAAGATAGCGGGACCTCTAAGTATGCTATTTTCTATGAAGCCTCCCCCGGTGCACGACCGGTTTTCACCGGCGGTCGTCTGATAACCGGCTTCGAATACGACGAAGACGGCCTTTGGAAGGCAAATATCCCCGACATCGCGGCGGGCAAGTGGTATTTTGAGCAGTTGTATGTAAATGGGCACCGAGCAGTCAGAGCGCGCAGCCCCAATAAGTTTTATCATTACATGATTAAGACGTCCGAAGTCCCCATAGATAGTAAGCCCGACCAATTCCGCCGAACCACCTACGTACGTCCGGATGCATTGGACCCTATCCGCAACATAGGAACACTGGAAATCAAAGATATAACTTTAGTGGCATACCACAAATGGTGCATATCGCGGAGATTCCTGACCGAGATTGACTCTGCAAACAACACCTTAATCACCGTCGGCGAGAAAATGAAAGACTATTCGGACTGGCCAGCGAATACACGCTTCCATTTGGAGAATTTCAAAGCAGCCCTGGATATGCCGGGCGAATGGTTTCTTAGCCGCGGCGGCACACTCTACTACAAACCGCTGCCGGGAGAAAACATAGCTAAATCTGAGGTCGTCGCCCCATCCGTACAGAAACTCCTGATTCTCAAGGGAAATCCTGAGGTCGAGCAGTTCGTCGAACACATCCAATTCAAAGGACTCACCTTCCGATATAATCAATTAACTCTGCCCTCGACCGGATATCCTCCATACCAGGCGGCTTTTCCAATCGAGGCAGCCGTCATGGCCGACGGCGCCAGAAACATCGTCCTGGAAGATTGTGAAATCAGTCACACCGCAACATACGGTATATGGTTCCGGCAAGGTTGCAGAGATTGTCGAATCGATCGCTGTTATTTATATGACCTCGGCGCAGGCGGCGTACGTATCGGGGAGGGCAGGATTCGTCCAGACCAGTCATCCCGCACCGACCACATTACAGTTGACAACAGTATTATCCGAACCGGCGGCCGCATCTACATGGACGCAGTGGGCATCTGGATCGGACACAGCGGAGACAACGTTATCACACATAATGATATTGGCGATTTCTTCTACACGGGAATCTCGGCCGGCTGGCAATGGGGCTACTCCGACAGCCTGGCAAAACGCAACACAATCAGCTTTAACCATGTCCATCACCTCGGTTGGGGTGTCCTTTGCGACATGGGAGGAATTTACACGCTTGGCCCAAGCGAAGGCACTATAGTCAGCAATAACGTGTTCCACGATATTAACTGCTATTCATACGGTGGTTGGGGACTTTACACCGATGAAGGCAGCACCGGCATCATTATGGAAAACAATTTGGTCTATAACACAAGGACAGGTGGTTTCCACCAGCACTATGGTAAAGAGAACGTCGTTCGCAATAACATTTTTGCCTATGGGACACTGCATCAGATTCAGGCCACCCGCATCGAAAACCACCTCTCGTTCACCTTCGAGAACAATATCGTTTATTGGGATACAGGCCCTCTGCTGTCGGGAACATGGCCAAAACTCAATATTGTGATGAGAAACAACTGCTACTGGGACGCCTCCGGCAAACCAATTGACTTTGCCGGCATGAATCTCGAAGAATGGCAGAAGAAAGGCCGAGATGAAGGCTCTATTATCGCTGACCCATTGTTCGTGGATGCCAAGAACTTCGATTTCCACCTAAAGCTCAACTCACCGACCGTAAAGACAGCATTCAAGCCCTTCGACTACACTAAGGCCGGCGTGTATGGTCCCCAGCAGTGGATTACGAAAGCGCAGCAGACAGTATTTCCAGAGCTCGAAATGCCGCCTGGCCCTGCCCCACTGCCGGAAAAGTAAAACCTTCGAGAGTACTACCGCGCAGTCAGAGAACAGTACTTGTCGGACAGCCAGATTGGGCTGTAGGTTATGCCGACCTTCAACGGCACGTCGAGTTTCATCGCCCCAGTACCTATTCTCAGAAGCGGGCAGAAACCTCCGTCTGTGTAGGCGTTATTTCACGAATTTTGCGATTTGTTTGAAATGGGGGTGGCCGGCGGTTTTGAGAAGCTCGAACAAAGCCATTTCGGTGCTGCTTATGTTCACGCCGGACGCGGTCATTCTTTCGACGGCGACCTGCTTATTCTCAAGGGTTCTTGAAGAAACCGCATCTGCGACCAAATCAACATTGAAACCTTTTTGCAGCAGGTCAACGGCAGTCTGGTAGATGCAAACGTGAGATTCTATGCCGCAAAGCAGAACTTGCTGACGAGCCAGAGTGTTTAGTCTCTCGTTAAACTCCTCGCAGAGGCAACAACTGAAACTTGCCTTATTTATGGGCTTAAAGTCGGTTAGCAGCTCGGCTATTTCGGGCACAGTCGGGCCGAGGGCATCAGGGCACTGCTGGCACCAAAGAATAGGGATATCGAGGATTTTGGCGGCTTGGATGAGGATGCGAATATTCCTGAATAAGACATCCTTATTGTACATCAGTTGGGCGAGTTTGCCCTGGATGTCAACAACGACGAGGCAGCAATTCTTTGTGTCGAGCATTCCTTTACTCTCTTGTCACAAATCCCTAATGTTTAGTCGCTGTCGAGCAGGACGATTGTGAGGTTGACCTTATGCTCACCCTCGGCTGGAGGCGGCACCTTCTCGGGTTTACGGCCCCAAGTGAGGACCGGTTTCGGAATGGATGTCAAGTCGGTCGCTGCCGGGCCAGTGGCACCCGCGGCAGCGAGGATTTCGCTGCCCGGAGCACGTTCCGAGATACTATTGAGAACGGCAAAATCCCTTGCCAACTCAACACGTTTAGGTAGGTCAGCCTGGTTTAGAATCTGCACCATCTGCTGGGGCGAGACCACGCTAACTGCCACAGGATTCGCAAACCGCTCTGTCTCTACGAATAACGTTGCTGAATTAAACTTTTGCCATATCCCGGTCAGGTCCGCCAGCAATGGAGCGAGGGCTTGCTTACTACAGCTTATCGAGTAAATTTTCCTGCCGGATAGAGCTGTGGATTCAGCGCAATCAGTCAGGCCATTATCTTCAATCGCTCTACTTACGAAAGCACCTGCTGCAACAAAAGCATCAGTTTTCAATTCAAGTCTACACCAGAAATCCGATGAGGCGAGCAAGGGCTGACCGACTCGCGTCGATCCTACATTTGTGTCTGGCTGAGGAGCATGCTTTACTAAAAGCTGCGGCGAGCCCTGCGGTGATACAGGGGCGACTATCGTATAAACAACAGCCGCCAGCCCAAGAAATAAACCGATCATTACAGCCGCGGCCACAACCCTGCGTATCATTAGATGCCTTGCTCCCCTACCGGTCTTGACGCTTACCGGACTCTCGCTCAACAGTGTCTTTCTTTCAAGGGCGGATTTTATTTGCTCCAATATCTCCGCAGGGGCTTCGGCAGGTGGCAGCGAACTAATAAGACTCGTGCAATTCTGCAGTTGAAGGAGACGCCTGGCGACCTTCGGGTCGTGCGAGACCATACGCTGGACTTCGATCTGCTGGCGGGCAGACAATTCGCCGTCAATGAAACCAGTCAGCAGTTCATCGATATTTGGGTTGATGCTCATTCCAAACGCGCCTCCAAAGCCTCCCTGAGGTTATTCCTGGCTCGACTTAGCCTACTTCGGACCGTTCCCAATTCTATGTCGAGCACTCGGGCAATCTGATTGTAGTTCATCCCTTCGATATCACGCAGAACAATTATTGTCCTGTGGGCGTCATCCAGTTTCATCAAAGAGCTGATTGCCAGTTCGCACAATTCCTTGCTCTGAGCCAAAGTCGCCGGGTCGGGCGAACTATCATCACTTAACAGGTCTTTCAACAATTGCTTCGTATCACCGCCGCAATCGTAATCCTCACTGTCAAGCGACTTTACGGCAAACCGGGCATTCCTCTTGCTATAGTTTAAGGTCAGGTTGACAGCTATTCTAAACAGCCAAGTATAGAAGCTGCTTTCACCTTTGAATTTGTCAATGCCTTCTATTACTTTGACAAACGTCTCCTGCGTAAGTTCCGCCGCATCGTCGACGTTGGCACAGATTCTCAAAATGACGTTATACACGCGGTTTTGGTATCTCAGTATGAGCCTTTCCATGGCCAGAGAATCACCGGCACGGCACCGTTCCACAAGAACGGTGTCATCTATGTTGATGTTACCGGTGTTCAGGTGCACGGCTTTCCTCCTTATTATAAGACCACTAATAGGCCAAGAAAGTGCGAAACACGTCTTGAAACAGCAGGTCTAATCAGACTATGGATATGATCGCAGATTGAGGATGTCTGGTCAATTGAATTCAATCCCCAACACAGACTAACGGGGAGAGGACCTCAATAAAAACCCAACAGAGACATCGTACAGTGCCCCAAACCAAAGTGTATCCTGTTTCTCGGCGACAAGGGTCAACAAACACCCATAAACAATCGGGGCCTATGGGTGTTACCATAGGCCCCGAAGTGTACGAAATACTCGGCTAAGCTAACTGCATAGCCTTATACCAAAACCTTAATTACGGCCAGAATTTTTCCTCAAGCCAGCCATTTGCCAACACGGCGAAGTCCTTGAGGTCAATCTTCCTGGAGCCCTGAGGCTCACCGGAATACAGCTCGGCAACAGACGCAACCGGAATATACAACTTGCCATCACCAGGGCTCTCGTCAGCTAAGTACGCTGCCTCAGCAGCCGAAAGAGCTTTGTTGTAAATCCGGACATCGTCCACTGTGCCATTAAAAAGGCCCCCGTCGCCGGTGAAGCTGCTACCAATCTTGCAGCTACTTGTTGAAGTACCAAGTATCGATGTCGTAACCAACTCTCTGTCCAAAATACCGTTGACGTAGGTACGGATGTAATTGCCCTGGGAATAGACGCCGACAACGTGATACCAGACATTTGTCGTCAGAGTTGTCCCACCGGCAACAGTTCTGTTGAGGGTCGAGGCGTTAGCGGAAGTG
>Ga0315274_10002471_pt1 | contig 27859 bp, 23 predicted proteins | sample YL17G02_20_MG_FD_203700 | JGI IMG/M metagenome (GOLD analysis project Ga0315274, IMG submission 203700) | Sediment microbial communities from Yellowstone Lake, YNP, Wyoming, USA - YL17G02_20 | ecosystem: Environmental > Aquatic > Freshwater > Lake > Sediment | place: USA: Wyoming | collected...
CCGCAAAGGGAAAATCGTAGACAAAGGGTATGCCGAGATTACACAATATTATCCAAGACCGGGCTGGGTTGAACATGACCCGGAGGAAATATGGCAAAGGACAATTACAACGGTAGAATCGCTTTTAAGAAAGAACAGCGTAACTCAGGTTCAGATAGCCGCTATTGGAATCACAAACCAGCGTGAGACTACCGTAGTCTGGGATAAGAAATCCGGCAGACCAGTTCATAATGCTATCGTCTGGCAGTGCAGGCGAACAGCGGATATTTGCGATCAGATGCGTGAAGCGGGTCTTTCAGAGATTATCAGACAGAAAACCGGTCTTGTGATTGACCCTTATTTTTCAGCGACTAAACTGGGCTGGATACTCGATAACGTGGAAGGTGCAAGGAATCTAGCGGAAAAAGGCGACGTGCTTTTCGGTACAATTGATACCTGGCTTATGTGGAAACTGACAGGCGGGAAAATTCACGCTACTGACTACACAAACGCTTCGAGAACCATGCTTTTCAACATTCACACATTGAAATGGGACGATGATCTTTTATCTGAACTGAATGTACCAAAATCTGTTCTTCCAGAGGTTTTACCATCTTCAGGGAAATTTGGTAAAACGGGATTTGGAAGCACGTTGCTGGACGGCATCTCAATTGCTGGCGACGCAGGGGATCAGCAATCTGCACTATTCGGACAGGCGTGTTTCCGTCCCGGTGATGCTAAAAACACTTATGGAACCGGGTGTTTCCTGATGCTGAATACCGGTAATCAGCCAGTCTTTTCTAAACATGGGCTTTTGACTACGCTTGCCTGCAATACGAATAACTCACCTGTCTATGCGCTAGAGGGAAGCATCTTCATTGCGGGTGCGGCTATTCAATGGCTGAGAGATGAACTAAAGATTATAAACAGCGCATCTGAAACCGAAAATTTCGCTCTCAACGTTCCAGACACCGGGGGAGTATACGTTGTGCCTGCTTTTACGGGTCTTGGTGCGCCGTATTGGGATGCAGATGCTCGTGGCGCTATAATCGGTATAACCAGAGGCACTAAGCGTGAACATATAATTCGTGCCACGCTGGAGTCAATTGCGTATCAAACTGCTGATGTAATAGACGTGATGCACATGGATTCAGGCGTGCAAATCAGGCAGTTAAGAGTTGACGGCGGGGCAGTTGCCAATAACTTCCTTATGCAGTTTCAAAGCGATATACTCAACGTTGAAGTTGAACGCCCCGAAGTAAATGAGACTACTGCTATGGGAGCATCTTTTCTTGCGGGGTTATCCGTCGGTTTCTGGAATAATGAATCCGAGCTTGAGGAATGTAGAAAAACAGATACTATATTCAAGCCAGCTATCAGCATAGAGCAGAGAGAAAAACTGCTTTCTGGCTGGCGGAAGGCTGTTCATAAGGTGATGTATAAAGGGGGTTAATATGAAGTGGATTCTTCTTGTTATAGCAATAGTGATGGAAGTTACAGGCACAACTTGCATGAAACTCTCTCAAGGATTTACAAAGTTGATTCCGTCAACATTAATGTTTATATTCTATAGCTTGAGTTTTATATCACTGACTTTCGTTTTGAAAAAAATTGACGTAAGCATAGCTTATGCGATATGGTCTGGATTGGGAACTTCACTCATAGCAATTATCGGTATACTTTGGTTTAGAGAGCCTGCAACTGCAATTAAAATAGTTTCAATTGGTTTGATAGTGATTGGTATAGTTGGACTCAACCTTAGTGGAAGCGCACATTAAAAAGGAGAGGGAAAAATGGATTACACTTATGAAGATATAGCAAAGATGATCGATCATTCGCTGCTCAACCCGAAAATGACTGACACTGAACTAATAGATGGCTGTAAGATTGCCGTAAAATACAACGTTGCAAGTATATGTATAAAACCTTACTACGTGAAAGAAACGGCAGAGCTTTTAAAAGGTTCAGGTGTCAAGACCGGCACGACTATCGGATTCCCGCATGGCGGGCATACAACAGCAATCAAAGTCGCAGAGGCGGAACAGGCGATGGCTGATGGAGCAGAGGAACTTGATATGGTTGTGAATGTTGGTAAGGTTCTCAGCCTCGATTGGGATTTTGTTCTCAACGACGTAAAAGCTGTGGTTGAAGCAGGGCATAAAGGCGGTGCAATCGTCAAAGTTATATTCGAGAACTGCTACCTTCAGGATGAGCATAAGATAAGGCTTTGTGGTATCTGCGATCAGGTAGGTGCTGATTTTGTAAAAACATCCACAGGTTACGGCGATAGCGGCGCAACGATTAATGACCTCAAACTCATGCGTAAATATTCACTCCCGGCTATTCAGGTGAAAGCGGCTGGTGGTATACGCACTTTCGATCAGGTTCTGGAAGTCAGGGCTGTCGGTGTCACAAGGATTGGTGCGACCAGAACCATTGACATCCTTGAAGAATGTAAGAAACGGCTTGGCATGAAGTGATACGATAGAACAAGGATTAAATATGGAAATTATAGTTCGACAATACGATCCCTCTGATCTTGATGAATGCCGAAGATTATGGGTGGAGCTTGTAGAACATCACAGAACCATCTATAATGACCAATCAATTGGTGGTAATAAACCCGGACTTTATTTTGACAGCCATCTTACTCGTATAGGCTCTGATTATATATGGGTTGCTGAGTATGATGGAGAAGTCGTCGGCGTTACGGGATTGATTGTAAGCGATGGTGAAGCGGAAATTGATCCCCTTGTTGTTTCAGCAAAACACCGAGGAAAAGGGATTGGTAAAACTTTAGTAAAGCTGATGATTGAGGAAGCCAAAAAGTTAGGTGTGCGATATTTGAGTGTGAAGCCTGTTGCGAGGAACACTGATGCGATTGCTTTTTATCACAACGCTGGATTTCGTGGGATTGGCCAGATTGAGCTATTCATGGAGCCACAAGATTTCGATTCTGAGAAATGGAAACATGGTATTGAGCTTTTTGGACACTTTTTTGTATACTGACAAGGTGAAATAAAAAAGGCAGGTTTTAAAAACCTGCCTTTTTTTAACGATTACATAAGTTTAGCAGTTTATAGTTTCTTGAGGTATAGGATTGTACCTGCGTCACCAACTGCCCAACCTTCGTTAGCGTCGAGAAAGTCTACACCCCAAAGAACTTTTGTGTTATCACTATCCATTGCTAACCAGTTTTTGCCATCAACAGAATAGATAATTTTCCCACTAGACCCTACAGCCCATCCGGTAGCCGCATTCAAGAAGAAAACGTCAAATAGGGTTTTGCCCTGCGCAGCTGCCGCCGCAGACTGGTTCCAGGTAAGTCCGCCGTTAGTTGTGGAGAGTATAGTTCCTGACTTTCCAACAGCCCAACCTCTGGATTCGCTATCAAAATAGATTCCATATAGAGGATCGGTAGTTTTGCTATTCTGTTTTGTCCAGACCTTTCCGCTGTTGCTTGTATAAACGATGTTTCCACCATCGTCAACCGCCCATCCTTTAGTTATCAAAACAGAACCCGGGCTAGGTTTAGCGAAGTGGACAGCTTCTAATGGCTGATTGGTATTGCTTGCTTGAACAGCCCAAGCAATTCCTCCATCGTTTGTACCGATGATTTTGCCTCCATCTCCTACAGCCCATCCTTGAGTATTGTTGGCAAAGAAAAGACTACGTATTTTTTCGGTAATGCCTGTATTTTGTTTTTCCCATGTGTTACCGCCGTCTTTAGTATGTAAGACAACGCCACCGTCACCGGCAACCCAACCCTCGTTCTCATTCACAAAAAATACAGTTTGAAGTGGTACTTCTCCTCCGCTATCCTGTTTTACCCAGGTAGCGCCTTTATCACTGGAAGTAAGTATAATACCCTTATCACCAACTGTCCATATTTTACCACTTGTGGAATCAATGTATATTTCAAAAAGGCTTGTTTCTGTGATCCCAGAAGTCTGTGGGGTTACACTCCATGCCGCTGGTGTAGTATTATTGCCATTTCCACTATTATCATCTGGAGTAACAGTATCACTTGAGCATCCTAAAAACGCCATACCCAAACAGAGAACAGATACCGTTAATAGCCATGACCATCTTTTTTTGATAAAACCTGCCATAAGACACCTCCTAATTTGATTGTCTAAGACAATAAAAAACTAGCCTCTCTTGAATTTAATATTCATTGCTATAAACTTGATTGTGTAACTACATAATACCTTCCTGCATTAAAATGATACTCGTTTAAGATCGGTTGCCAGTGTGATAAATGAGTTTCATTTAAACTCAAATAGGTATCATAAAAATCCTTCCCCTATGCAGCAGAACCATGACCGACACTGAATATTCGCAAGCACTTATCAGGCTCAACAAGCTCATTGGCGATCAAAGTTTCTACAAACCTTTCTAACGTGATTATAGTATAAGTCATATTTGTGGCTTATGTCAAGGATATTGTTAAGGATATTTTTAATGGTGAACTACCCATCCTGAGTAGGAAGTTCAGAATGAGCTTCTGGTTTCAACGAATAATCATGTTGACAGATTAATGCCATTACAAGATTTTACCAGTCAACTACCGAGTTATCATCGGGATGATACGTCTCAGGATTTCGCCAGTCGTGGTCAATCTTGTCTTCGAGTGCATCCTCGTCTAATTCGATGCCAAGCCCGGGTCCTGTGGGTATTTCAACAAAGCCGTCCTTAACTACAAAAGGATTCTTGAGATAGCCTTCACCCAGTGTTGTATGTTCCTGAGCTAAAAAGTTCGGGATTGATGCGTCCAACTGGATACACGCTGCAAGCGAGATCGGTCCCAGAGGATTGTGTGGTGCGATGCCGGCGTAATAGGCTTCTGCCATGCCTGCGATTATTCTAACCTCGTTGATCCCTCCTGCATGGCACAGATCAGGCTGAAGGATGCTTGCCGCGCGTTTTTCCAGAATTTCACGGAATCCCCATTTCGTAAATATACGCTCACCAGTAGCAATTGGCAGATGGGTGCCACGAGCAATATCAGCCATTATGTCAACGTTCTGGCACTGGCACGGCTCCTCTATAAACATTGGCTGATAAGGTTCCAATCCCTTGATTAATAACTTTGCAGTCTGCGGGCTGATTGCGCCGTGAAAGTCAACAGCGATGTCAGCTTCAGTTCCAGCCGCTTCTCTTAATGCCGCAAAATGATTGACTGCTCTATCAACGAAGGCTTTACTCTCAATTATTCTAGCGGAACGCCCACCTACTACACCTGTCTTGAATGCAGTAAAACCTTTGTCAACCCACTCCTTAATGCCTTTCGGGTCACCCGCACCTTTATATAAGCGGATGCGATCTCTGGTTGGACCGCCAAACAACTGATACACTGGAACACCGAGTGATTTTCCTGCAATATCCCATAATGCCTGATCAACTCCGCTCAATGCGCTCGTGAGTATGGGTCCGCCTCGATAGAAAGCGTGACGGTACATCGCCTGCCAGTGGTGTACGACCCGGCGAGGGTCTTTCCCGATCAGGTACGGCTCCAGTTCACCGACAGCCTGCGCACAGGTTAGCGCACGTCCTTCGAGGATCGGTTCACCAAGCCCTACCAGGCCTTCATCGGTATGAATCTTCAAAAATAGCCAGCGTGGTTTTACAAGAAACGTCTCCACTTTTGTAATTTTCATTTAACTTTCCTCTCTGAGATAAATGGGCATTGTAAAAATTTTTGCCACAGAGACACAGAGAACACAGAGGGAATAAAGATTTTCAATTTATCCCCTCAGATAAATTTGTACTGTCAAACTTTTCAACACATTTGCTTTCCTGTTTAGATTACGTTCAATTTTGTAATCCGAATCCGTCTTTCACTCAACACTGATGACTATCAAAGTAAGGTCGTCACTCAGTGGTGCGCCATCAAGGAACACAAGTATATCAGAATAGATCGCATTGATTATATCTTCGGAACTCGTTTTGTGATTTTGCTGGACTATACGCATAAGCCTGCGCATTCCGTATATCTCTTTCCTGGGATTCATAGCTTCTGTTACGCCATCGGTGTAAAGTAATACAACGTCTCCCGGTAGAATCTCAATCTGCTCTTCGCCATATTTAGCATCTTTTAATATCCCCGTAGGGATACCGCCTTGCTCAAGGAACACACCTATACCCTCACGGAATACGACAGGGGGGTTATGCCCTGCATTTGTATAGGTTAGCGCATAATTTTTTGAATCGAGTATTCCGTAGAACATCGTCACAAACTCAGTCGTTCTGGTATAATTGCACAGATATTCGTTTACTTTATCAACAACTTTCACAGCTTTGAGTGTATCATCTTTTGCGGCGGCACGGATAGTGGCGTGTGTGGTAGCCATAAGTATTGCGCTGGGGATGCCTTTTCCAGAAACATCGGCAATGACAATACCTACCTTTTGATCTCCAAGATTGATAAAGTCATAAAGATCGCCGCTTAATTGCCCGCAGGGAATAAATCTGGTTTTTATATCGAACCCATCAAGATTCGAGCTTGTTTTGGGAAGTAGCTCTGCTTGAACCTCTCCAGCCATGATCAACTCTCTCTCAATGCGCTGTTTTTCAATGCTCTGCTCGTAGAGTTTGGCGTTCTCTATCACGATCGCCGCTTGATTTGCTATGGACTGAATCAGTTTTTTTTCGTCTTCTGTGAATACATGAGGTTCATCAGTGTAAAGATGTATTGTTCCGATAGACCTGTCTTTGACTTTCAGCCCTGTGCAGAGCATAGAGCGAAGCCCTTCCTTTTTTGCCGCTTCGTTATAACCGAACCTTGGATCACTGGTAACATCCAGTATTGTGCTGATTTCACCATTTAGGGCAATTTGACAGATAGGGTGCTTGTCAAGTATTATAGGTCCCTTGCTCAAATACTCAGGGGTAAGGTTATATATTGACTTCAGAACGAGTTCAATGCCGCTGTCGTCCAGAAGCCTGATGGTGCTGGCTTTGACGTTAAGGACTTTCACCATGCCCTCTGTTATCCGATCCAGCACTTCCTGTAATCCCAAAGTGGACGTCAAAAGCTGGCTTAGTTCAAGCAGGGCTGTTAATTCCTTAACGTTTTTATTCAGCTTATATCCCTGATAACACAGACTGAGAAGTGCATTGGCTATAGTATACAGAAAGTGGATAGTCGAATTCATGGTCTCTTCTGACCACGTTTCCACTTTTTTAGACGCTTCCAGAAGTTTGTCATAGTCAATGTTAAACTTTTCTGCAAGTTCCTTTACACTTTCAGAACTGATTGGTTCTGTTGGTAAATCGCCAGCTACAATAGTGCCTAAGAAATGACCTTCGATCATAATCGGCGCCGCAAATTGTGTAAGTCCAGCGAAGCAGGTGTATTTCCGTGGTTTGCCTGCTTTTGCTGCCAAAACAGCCGCTCTGATATTCGACTGCCTACATTCAGGGTTTGTGTGTTCATCACCCGATATGAGCGCACAGAATTCATTACTTGAGCTTGCATTAGTCACAGGAAATCCGTCCAGGTCTCTTATAAGTATTGATACCCCGGCTGTTTTTGCCGCCCAGTCCTGAATATTTTGCAAGATTGATATATCAATCAGGTCGGTGATCCTGGGAACAGAGTAACTCTTTTCAGTTTCAGATGCTTTTGTTTTCAGTTGCATAAATCGTTAAAAAACTCCATCAACAGCTATAAACACCTGTGTTGTTGTCCCATTATAAAAACCGGTGCTATAGAGTTTTCCTTCTTCATCCCAGTAAACGTAATCAAGGTTCATGTAGTCCATCGGTCGGTGCTGTGCGACAGTAAAAGTCAATCGCATGGAATTTCCCATGTCATAGCTTAGTCCCGCCGCCCAGACAGCCCACCAGAGTTTCTCTTTCAAAAGCCTTTTATTATTGATGTCCGTTGCATCTACGTCATATTGGTATTTTCCCCCGCCGACGTAAGCAAAAAAATTACCCAGACGATATTTAAAAGGATCGTGATTAAGTATCAGGCTGAGATCAATCCTTAATTTTCCCGCCACGTATTTATCAGTAGATATATCATCCTGTATGTAACCACGAGTATCGAAACGCTCCCCCGGATATTCGTCTGTAATCTTTCCGTTAAGCTGTGTTAGGTAACCAGTGAATGAAGCGTGAAAAACTTCCGTCACGTCATAGTCAAATCTCATGATCCCGGTCATCTGGTAATATTTTTGAAGTTCGCTATAATCAAAGTAGCCATCCAGATCATAAGGATTGTCTATCTGATTTTGGCTTTCATTACGCAGGAACCTGTAAGTGAAAACTTTATCAACTGAAGCCCAGCGAAAAGCCTTCTGCACTGAGTATTTACGTATCACAAGCCTGTCTTTATCTACGAGATAAAGATTACCATTAGAATCAATGGCTTTGAACTCCGGATCCTTCAGTTCAGGATCAGTCTTATCAATACGATATAGGAATTTATCAAGGAACTTGCCGTTCTCGTCAAACCTTTGAAAACGGCGCATGACGCTCTGGAATTCCCTGTTTCTTGGTATACTCGGATCATCCTGACCCGTCACGAGGATTGCTGAATCAACGAGCTTTCTACGCTCAATTTTTGTTTTGAACACCTTTTCATATCTGGCTGAATCTGCAACCAGTATCGTGTCATCTGCTGAAGAAATAATATATAAATCGCCCGTTAAGTTACCGTCCCGATCTCCCTCTTTCCCGAAGGATAACTGAAATTTGCCGTCAGAACTGAACTTCACTATTCTGTGATTTCCGCTATCTGCGACGTATACGTTTCCCTTTGAGTCAACGGTTATATCTGATGGCTTATCCAACTGACCTGATCCATCACCATGCTCACCGAAAACTATCAAAGGCTCACCTGACGGACTTAGCTTATGAATCTTATCCTGATCAAGAACGTAAATATTCCCTTCGGCATCAACAGATGCGTATAATTGCCTGTCAGGATTTTGCGGTTTGATGATCAATGCAAAATTACCGTCAGTATCAATAGCCGAAACAGCCTTCTCCATTTCCACAGGCTTCTGTGACATATCTTCAAGTGTATACGATGCGATAAACTCACCTTTTGAATTAAATTTGTGTATGCAAGGACCATAGTTGTAGACTTTAGGAGAATCCGTGCCTTTGACGTGAACCATTGTCCAATCAACCACGTAAATATTCAAGTTGTTATCAACAGCCACGTCCATCGGGCGTATAAACAAAAATTTATCGCTTGGTACAATCTCCATGAGCGGTTTACCCTCTGGATCGAGTTTCTGAACTCTGAGATTGTCTTCGTCTAACACGTATATGTTACTATTTTTATCAAAGGCGAAATGCGTTTTCTCCGAGAATTTGCCCGGAGCTTCGCCTTTTCCGCCAAACTCGGAGACGAACTCCATAGTTTTATAAGCATTAGCAAAAGTTGATAGAGCCAATATAAATGCAAATATAAGCAATAAAGTGTATTTACGTCTCATATAATACCTGTCACTATTACCCTATCAATCTTTTCCGATAGCCTCTCAACTTTAAAGTCAGACATATAATCTAATTCTGCCTTTACCATATCACACATTTGTTTTAAAAGGTCTTCCCTTTCGGCTTTCTTGAGCAGTTTCTGCACGATTGCTTCAGGTTTATTTTGTGAAATATATACTTCCAGTTCCGCCATACGCCCCTGTTTATGCAACGCATAAGCCAACGTAACGTAAGCAAGGATGCCATATTTCACAGCCTTCTCGTTTTTTCCGCTTCTCTGAAGAAACAACCGCATCTTATCATAGACTATGGAATGTTCTATCATCAGAATACTTTTGTCTTTTGGCTGACCGGGATAACCTTTTGATATTATAAGGTTTAATTCCTGCCAGGCTTCATCTTCTCTGCCAAGTTTCTGGAGGTACATGGGCAATCTGAGAAATGGGCTAACGTTCCATATTTTCCCGGATTTGGCGATTTCAGCATAAGCTTCTTTTAATAGGCTGATTGCACCTTCTGTATCACCCGCCTGCTTCCTTGCTGAAGCTTCTTTTAGCAACGTTTGTGCTTTGCTTTTCTCCCATCCTGTGAATATTTTATCTATTGGCATGGCTTACCTTTCATGTCATTGCTTGGCATCGAGTGTCATGATCTTATCCAGAATACCGTTAATAAACTTCCCTGAATTTGGTGTGCTGAACCTTTTTACCAGTTCCACAGCTTCATCAATGGTAACTTTTGGGGGAATGTCGTCCATGTATAGAATCTCATAAATAGCAAATCTGAGGATGTTGCGGTCAATTATCGGCATCTTGCTTATTTCCCAATTTTCAGAGTGTTCTGAGATGATGGCGTCAATTTCTGACAAGTGTTCGGAAGTACCTCTGACTATTTCGTTAGCAAACTCGATCACTTCAGGACTGCGTTCCCTGCTTTCCCAATACTGATTCAGGACGTTATCAACAGTATTCCCGGTTACATCAGCTTGATATAGTATCTGCAAAACACTTTCTCTTGCCCTTGATCGTTTACGCAATTATTATACCTCTAGGTAGAAAATTTTAATTAGCTTCTATACATGGATGATAAGTCCATTAGTCAATAGGTTTATGGGGTTATAGGTCTATGGAATTATTATTTCATGCTTATAGACCTATAGACCTATTGACCTACATACCCATAGACTAAAGCTAAATTCCTGATTCAAAAAGTATTAATTTGATTATGAGTTATGCTAAAAAAGATTAAGGAATTCTGTTATTTTCAATTCAAGTTTATATGCAATATCAAGCTCTAAAATATTATCGAGATTTTTTGCCTCATTGAAAAAGCTGTTTGTGGCTATTCTCAAGGCACGCATGATCTCATTGGCATCTAAGCATATCACCAAAGTCTGTTGAAGTCCAGAGAGAAAATCTTCAGGCATCTGATCGACCTGTCTGAAGTTATCTGTCACCAATCCTTTATGCAGACCAGCAAGTTCAATAGTCTGGTTTCTGATTCCTTCCAGATAGTGAAGCGCTTTCCATGATTGGTTTCGTTTAAGAGCTACGACTATGTGGATTATGTAGTGCCAGATCGAGTTGATCCGTCTCAGATAAATAAACTTAATATCCTCTGGTGGTCTTTTCTCCCAACTTGACCGCATAATTTCTTCCATTTTACCTGAGCGGTCAAATGCGATCTTCCATCGTTCTCTTCTAGCAGTAAGTTCGGAGAGGCACACGAAGCCTATGTCCAGTTCCAGAAAGTTATCAGTGAAAAAACCATGAAGATAGCTGTAATTTCCATAAACTACCTCAAAGTGACCGATAATGGGTAGTAATTTCTCGAAAATTTCCCTATACTTACAGAAAACTGGATGCACATTATCTTCTTCTGCAACTACAACGGATAAATCTATATCAGAATAATCATCATCAAAACCGACAGCACCTGAACCGACAATCAGAACGCCTGCGATTCTATCATCAGTTTGCAGGGCATCCAGAATGCGATTTAGTATTTCCTCACGTTCTTCAGGAGAAAACCAAACACTCATAATATATCCTTGTGCTGAAATCCCTGTGTCAGAAGTTCCTGCTCAATCTCGCCACAGGCTTCTTTGATTGGTTCAGGGAGTTCATTGAGCCACTGCTTCAAGTAATTTATATTCGCTACCACAGGATCCTGCCGTAATTTCTTAGCGTATGGAAGCAATTCACGCCAACTGCCTTTTGCGTTAATATATCCCCAGTCAGCCGCTTCGCTTTTAGAACTAAGCCTGTCTTCTTTAAGCCACAGAAGGAATCTTGCAAGGCTTAACAGATAATCCACCAAATAAATACCACCATCCTGAGCATGTTCCCTTATGCTAATACATGCAGTCCATACTTGCTCTCTAAGAATATCATTGCTTACCGCAGGGATTTCCTGACGAGTATCATCTCCATATATAACTATACCATGCTCACGGATAACGTGAAGCACAAACCAGCCCAATTGGTTATTATTCCATGCTCTTTCACCGCTCGTACCCCACCAGAAAGCCTTTCCTGTATTATCTGGATCGAGCATCCGTCGAGGCAGGAACGCTCCCTCGATCATTTTCGCCATAATCCCATAGTCACCACTGCGTAAAGGCTTGCGAAGCTCAACAAGCTGAAGGCACGTCTCATCAGAAATATCATCATCAACCACAGCCAGAAAATCAAGGTCGCCATAGCCAGGCGCAAGGTCATCAAAGATGATAGAGCCATATAAAACCACAGAGATCAATCTATCCTTAAAGAAATCCCTAGTCATTCTCAGGAATAGCTCCAAAGTCAGATTCAATTGTGCGTCTGGAAATTTATGTAATAAAAGCATATTATTGATTACCTACGGTTAAGAATATATAACGAAATATTCAGAATACTAGCAAAACTTACCCATAGAATATATGGGATAAGCAGAATACCCGCTGTAATTGATACCTTTATGGAACTCAGTATAGTCAACAGTATAGCAACCCACAAAATTACGATCACAATGAGACCGGCAATAGGTGATCTGAGTCCAAAGAAAGTTACTGACCAGAAAGCGTTGAGAACCAGTTGTATAATGAATAAAACCAAAGATACCTTTACATTCGGCTCACTTAGCCCAACTCTCCACACAAGAAATGCAGATATGCCCATTAGTATAAACAATATAGTCCAAACTGGGGCAAATAACCAGTTTGGCGGGTTGAAAGACGGCTTTTCCAGAGTCGTATACCACGTCGGGATGGAAGCGCTTGTAAAGATCGAACCAATAAAACCAGTGACCAGACATACGCCTATACATATCGCCAATTTAATGATTTCTATCGTTTTAATGTGTTCCATTTCACGTACCTCCAAATTGTATATTCTTGAAACGTAGCTGAATAAAATCTGCTAGATCATCATCAAACCTATATAACCAGAAAATTTCTATGACAAAATTTATTCATAAAGTAACAGAATATCACCTCCTACTATTGCTTTACCAAATTAAATTTTGGGTACATCTCCACAGCAGAAGCCCATTCCTGCAATTTACTCACCCTTTTCGCTGAATCCTGCGGCAGTTGAAGCGGTCTGCCTCTGGCATCAATGATAATTCCAACGACACCGCCATTAACTTCAGTTTCCAAATGTTTACCATTTCCAGTACCAACGTCAAAACCTGATTTTGGATGAATAGTCACTTTTGCAGTTTCACTATCAGGCATTGGTACAACTAGCATCTGACCGAACTTTATCTCTTTCTGGATGTTTGAACCGTCATTCATGACGATCTCAATATTCATACAGCTTTTGCCTTCAGAAGAAGTTCCAACAGGAGATATACAAGTCCCAAGATTAATAAGGCAATCCCGATGAAATACCTGCATAGCGGCTTCTTTATTGACTTGTGCAAGCACACCAAGCTGAGGCATCATGAATATGCTGTCCACTGCCAGCTTCGTTATACCCTCTGGCAGAAAAGCATCCATCAGCATCATCGCCGCTTGACTCCTTCGTGGCGCATGAGACAGTACCCCTCCGCTTCCAACGATCATGTCAAGCGACATCATATCCACGAGCGTAGAACCTGTATGCGTCTGAGCAAAGGCATCTGATATTGTCCTTTGCTGCTGGACACCTTTCAGTCCGACAGCCAGTGACTTATGCTGATCAAAAGCCAGCCTGAGTGCTTCCCTCGCCACAGCCTGCTCTATTATCAGTTCCTCAAGGGTTTGCGGAATCGTAGTGGGACGGATCATCTTGTTTTTTATTCTGTTCCGCAGTTTTTTCTCATCAATCGGGAATGGCAGCCATCTCGTTATATTTTCCAATTTAGCTTCTGCAAGAACGTTGGCGATGCTGTAACTCATACCGAGGTTTGCGCTGACTGTCCTGTTAAAAACGCCTTTGAATACCGAAAAGACGTCAGTAGTCGCCCCGCCTATGTCAACACCGACTACCTGTATATTTTCCTCATCTGCAACCGTCTGAATCATTGCCCCAACTGCACCGGGAGTGGGCATGATCGGCGCATCCGTCCACGACATTAAATCCTTGTAACCGGGTGCGTGAGCCATAACGTGCTGAAGGAAAAGCTCCTGTATCTTCAGACGTGCCGGCATTAAATTCTCTCGTTCCAGCACCGGGCGAATATTATCCACCATATCCAGAGCCACTTTCTCGTTTAGAATGTTTTTCACAACGTCTCTGGCGTCTTTGTTCCCTGCGTATATAACTGGAAGCTGGTAAGTTATACCCAGTCGTGCTTTCGGGTCCGCCGCCCTTATGATCTCAGATAATTCAGCTATGTGTGATACTGTTCCGCCGTCTATACCACCAGACAAAAGTATCATGTCAGGTCGTAACTGTCGTATTCTTTCGACTTGTTCGTGTACCATCCTGCTGTCGTTGCTGGCGATCACGTCCATGACTATCGCGCCTGCGCCAAGTGCCGCCCTTTCGGCACTTTCAGCCGTCATGTTACGAACAACGCCCGCAACCATCATCTGCAATCCTCCACCCGCACTGCTGGTAGATATGTAAATGTCAATGCCTTTATCACCATTCTGCGGTTTGATTATTCTGCCATCACGTAGGATTTTCTTATTAGTAAGCTCTTCGACTTCCGCTACAGCATTAAGCACACCTTTGGTTACGTTTTCTACGGGAGTTTCAACAGTCGTTGGGGCTTCACCACGAGCGATAAGCCTATATTCGTCGTCGTGTTTTTCTATCAGAATCGCTTTAGTTGTTGTACTTCCACAATCAGTTGCCAGTATTGAATTAATTTTCATATCCATTTTCTTCTCGTAAATGAAATAAATTTAATTAACCACGAATAAGTAAGTGTTAAAAATGTTTTTAAACTTTCTATTTGACGTATCGCAAAAGGAGTGGATTCCCGCTTTCGCTGGAATGACATTATACGGGACTTGTCATTCCCGCGAAAGCGGGAATCCAGAAAAAAGCTTATAAAAATTTAAAGAATTTTTTAACATTTACTTAAGAAAAGATACAGGATTCATAATACAAGACGAAAATAACATCTTGCATCCTTTATCTTGTATCTTTTCCATTCAGTGTATATTCGTAGCTAAATTCCTACTCACATTACTTTTTCTGTTTTTTCTTAGCCATTTTGTGCTCGTGGTTAGTGATCTCGATCAGCTCAATCAATTTCTTGACATTCTCATCACTTTCCATCAAAAGCGCAAATTTCCTGTAACCGGGAAAATCAAATATCGCCCTGACAAAAGGTTCAAGAGCGATCATAGCCTGACTTCCGATGAAATTCAAAGGACTGCATGACTCCAGAAGGAATATGGCAGGTATAGTAAGCCTTCGTTTTACAATCTCATCTGATACTCTTTTGAGTATACTTTCCCTTTCTTCCGGGCTTACATCTTCTGGAAGTATCTCCTCGTCAATACCTACTTTTTCCCACCATCTCATTTCTCATTTACCTTCTCAAATTTTTGTTTGATGAAATCAATAACATCCGTTTTGTTATTATTGAATCTAACGTATAATCCACGAAAATTTTCTAATCTTGTAGGATGTAAAAATGGGCTAAGGAATACGCCTTTTTTTTCAGGATAATATCTCTTAAATGAATTCCATTGCTTGGAGAATCGCCGAAAAACTGATTTAACTATAATACAATCATCCAGAAACATATAAGTAGTAGGAAGGAAGAAGGAAGATAATGAACCGACAAGAAAAACCACAGATAGAATCAGGAAAGTCAAGCTGTTGAAGCTAAAATAGATAGATACACATAGGGCTATCAGGAAGATAATCAACCCGATTGATACCTTCCAGTTAGCCTTCAGAGGATGAACTGTCCATTCAAGCTTGATAGCATCCTTGTTCTCTATTGCCACAACAGTATACCACTCGGATAAGGATGAAGGATGAGGGATGAAGGATGAAGGCGGAGGGATGAAGGATGAAAAAATAGAACATCATCCATCATCTCTCATCCTTTAAAAAGTTATTTTCCCGAAGGAGTGGAAGAGGGTGTCTGAGTGCTTCCAGAAGTACCCGTTGAAGTACCTGTTGTTTTTTGAACAGGAGTTGCCTTGCCTGCTGGTTTTGTTGCAGGGGCACCGCTTTCTTGAGTCGCTGCAGGTGGTGTTTCCTCTTTTACTTTAATGGTATGGGCGGGACCATAAGCAATAGACAGAACAAGAGACAGCGTCATAAATCCAATAGCAAGGTAGATCGTAAACTTACTGAGAAAATCTACCGTTCCTCTCGCCCCCAGAAAAGGCTGAGCACCACCCACACCACCGAAAGCTCCTGACAAACCGCCACCTTTACCTGCCTGCAGAAGCACCATCAGGATCAGTAAAAGGCATATAGGAATAAACAAGATAAGCAGAATATTTACAATTACACTCATTAAAAAATCTCTCCTTTTATCCTGCTGGAATTATAGTTAATTGTTGAATTTCACGATCTTCGTAAATGACTCAGCATCAAGACTTGCTCCACCTATTAGCCCACCATCAATATCTGGTTGAGACATAAGTTGAGCGATGTTGTCGGGTTTTGCACTTCCACCGTATTGGATTAACACAGCATCAGCCACCGCTGGAGAATACATATCCGCTAGTAATTCCCTGATAAACTGATGTACTTCCTGTGCCTGCTCTGGAGTCGCTGTTTTTCCTGTACCGATAGCCCAGACTGGCTCATACGCTATGACAGTAGCGAGTGCCTGTTCTTCAGTAAGGCCTGCCAGCCCATTGACTACGTGATCTTTCACAACGTCTTTCATGATTCCCGCTTCTCGTTCTTCAAGTTTTTCACCAACGCACATTATGGGCTTAAGGGAATACTCGTGAGCGGCTTTTACTTTTTTGTTTACGGTTTCATTTGTTTCACCGAAGTACATTCTTCTCTCAGAATGGCCGATAATGACGTATTGGCATCCTGCATCTTTCAGCATCAAAGGGGAAATTTCACCAGTGAACGCTCCACTCTTTTCCCAGTACATATCCTGTGCCGACAGCTTGATATTGCTTCCCTTAATGACGTCTGCAACTGCGGAAAGTGCTGTAAATGTTGGAGCCACAACAATTTCAACGTCGGTTACATCAGCCACCTTGACTTTTAAGGCTTTTACCAGGTCTATGGCTTCGCCGATGGTTTTATTCATTTTCCAATTACCTGCAATTATAGGTCTGCGCATCATTTCCTCCGAATTTAGTGGTTTTCTCACTAAATACTTTATGGAATGGCACGCATCAGCGTGCCACTACGTTATTTTTGATGTAGGGACACGCTGATGCGTGTCCTAAATAAACATAGCCTATTTAGCGAAAAAACCATTTAGTAATGAGTGATAAGCAATAGGGAAAAATCATTGACGTGAGGCAAACATTACTGATCACTCATCACTGATTACTGATTACTTATCTGTCAATGCCTCTATGCCGGGCATTACTTTTCCTTCCATAAATTCAAGGGCGGCTCCGCCACCAGTGGAAATATGTGTTATCTTATCGGTATAACCTGATTTCTGTACAGCGGCAACACAATCCCCTCCGCCAACAATTGTAATAGCGTTTGATTCTGCAAGTATCTTAGCAAGCGCAGTAGAGCCTTTAGCAAAATTGTCAAACTCAAACACACCTACGGGACCGTTCCAGACGATTGTTTTTGCATCCTCAAGAACGCCTTTGAAAAGCTCCACTGTTGATGGACCTATGTCCATACCTTCCCAACCATCGGGAATTCTGCCTCGCATAACAACTCTTCTGTTGGCATCATTAGCGAATTTATCAGCTATTACGTGGTCTATTGGCAAATATAGAGGAATTCCTTCATCAAGAGATTTTTTAAGCGTATCTCTCGCTAAATCCAGCTTGTCATTTTCCACGAGAGAGTTCCCCACTTTCCTGCCCATTGCTTTAAGGAAAGTGTACGACATCGCACCGGCGATGATTATAGCATCAGCCTTTTTCATCAGATGCTCTATTATTCCAATTTTGTCAGAAACTTTAGCACCTGCGATAATCGCTACGAATGGCCTTTCTGGATTATCAATCTTGTCCTTTATATACTCAATCTCTTTTTGCATCAGGAATCCTGCGGCTGACTGAGACATATATTTAGTTATGCCCGCTGTGGATGCATGAGCACGATGCACTGCTCCGAATGCGTCATTGACGAAAACGTCACCCAGTTCTGCAAGTTGCTTTGCGAAATCTAGATCGTTTTTCTCCTCTTCGGCATGGAATCTCAGGTTCTCTAGCAAAACCACATCGCCCTCTTTCATATTGTTGATAATAGCTTTTACCTTTTCTCCAACACAGTCCGGGGCGAGGATCACATCCTTACCAAGTAACTCCTTCAATCTTGTTGCAACAGGGGCAAGAGAATATTTAGAAACGACCTTCCCATCTGGTCTTCCTAGATGTGACATCAGGATAACCTTACCATCATTTTTGATTATATATTCTATTGTGGGGAGGGTGGATCTGATACGTGTATCATCTGTAATCTTTGTTCCATCCAATGGCACGTTAAAATCAACCCGAACCAATACTCGTTTACCTTTTAATTGCAGATCCTCAACGACGAGCTTACTCATTTGACCCTCCGTATATAATTGAAGATTAAAAGATTATATGTCTCCAAACTCTTAAATCTTAAATCTTCAATTTTTAATCTTTAATCCTTCCTACTAGGATGCGATGAATTTTATAAGTTCCCCAACTCTTGTTGAATAACCCCATTCGTTATCATACCAAGAAATGACTTTAATGAATCCACCGGGCATCGCCATAGTCAGAAGTGAATCAAAGATTGATGAATGTGGGTTCATTCTGAAGTCTACTGAAACGAGTGGCTCGTTAATGTATTGAAGGATCCCTTTCATCCTTGTCTCTGCGGCTTCTTTCATAGCCGCGTTAATATCTGCAACTGTTGCATCTTTATCAAGTTCAGCAACAAGGTCAACAACCGATATGTTAGGAGTCGGAACTCGCATAGCTATTCCGTCCATCTTGCCTTTTAGTTCAGGAACGACAAGTCCAATAGCTTTGGCAGCGCCTGTGCTGGTTGGTATTATTGATACAGCCGCCGATCTAGCTCTTCTCAAGTCGCTGTGCGGGGCATCCAGTATTTTCTGATCGTTGGTATAGGAATGTGTGGTTGTCATGAAGCCACACTTAATACCAAATGTGTCAACAAGCACTTTTGCCACAGGAGCAAGACAGTTTGTAGTGCATGAAGCGTTAGAGATTATGTTATGCTTGGTTTTGTCATATTTATCATGATTAACACCAAGAACTATGGTAATGTCTTCGCCTTTTGCTGGTGCGCTGATAATGACCTTTTTTGCACCTGCGTCCAGATGCTTGCGAGCCTTCTCTGCATCTGTAAAGAAACCGGTTGACTCAACAACTACTTCAGCGCCCAAATCTTTCCATGGAATATTAGCTGGGTCTCTCTCTGCAACGACTTTAATCTCTTTGCCATTAACAAAAACGGCATTGTCCCCAACCTTTACTTCAGCATTCAAAACACCTAGTGAAGAATCATACTTGAGCAAGTGAGCAAGTGTTTTAGCATCTGTAATATCGTTGACTGCAACAAAATCCAGCGCGCTGTCATTCATCGCCGCTCTGAAAATGTTTCTACCTATACGGCCAAATCCATTGATACCAACTTTAATCGCCATATCTAAATACCTCCGATTTATTGTTGTTTGTTGTGTAAAATTCCGGATTCGCTATTAACGTTTCTGGACTCGAAATACTAGCAGATCGTAAGCTTTAATATACTTCAAAAGCTATTCTAAAGCGTATTCTATAAGTATTAATCTACCAAAACGTGTATTACGTAATTCAGACTTCATTCCTGTATTTTCAGGGATTCAAAGCCCAATAACAGCATATAAATTATCACATATATTGACAGTTTAGTCAAGCCAAAAACGAATAAACGTTCCTCTTGATAACTTAACAGTTGAATGTTATGATCTTTTGTAATATATTCTTCTGGAGTTTCCATGTTAGAATTATATTAGTTAATGAGCTTTTTAGTCGTAACAGGATGGATAAATATTATGAAAACTGGATATGATGATTATGCGTTTATTGCTGATCTTTACGACTTTGTCCCCGGTTATGCTTATCGTGGTGATCTGAATTTCTACCTCGATTGCTGTCGTTCAGCCAATGGTAAAATTCTGGAACTGGGTTGCGGCACAGGGAGAATACTGATACCCATCGCAGAATCAGGCTGTTACATTACAGGATTAGATTTCTCTGAACACATGCTCGCCAGATGCAAACAGAAATTACAAGAAAAACCAGAGGAAGTCCAGAAGCGTGTTTGCTTAGTTCGGGGGAGCATGACAGACTTTGACTTGAACGAAACCTTCAGCATGGTTATGATCCCATTTCGTCCTTTCCAGCATCTTTTGGACGTCGCTGATCAGATGGCGTGCCTGAAGTGCATCCATAAGCATCTGGAGGACAAGGGCAGATTAGTTTTTGATTTCTTTCAAGTGGATCCACGCAAGATGTTTGGCTCAAAATTCACAGAAGAGGAAGCAGAGGATTTCTCATGGGTGGACCTGCCTGATGGAAAACAATTCAGGAGATCCCATCGCATTTCAGCCAAGCATTGGTCACAGCAATACAATGACGTGGAATTAATCTACTATGTGTCTCATCCAGACGGACAGGTTGAGCGATTAGTTCAGGCTTTTCCTTTCCGATACTTCTTCAGGTACGAAGTCCAGCACCTTCTGGAAAGATGCGGTTTCAGGATCGCAGAGATTTACGGTAATTTCGATAAATCTATATTTACCGATGATTCACCAGAAATGATATTCGTAACTGAGAAGTGTTAAAATAATTTTGTGTTGTAAATTGTATGATTTTTGTTAATTCTTGGTTAAATTCCTGATTTAGAAATTATGTTTTTATCAATACTTCACACTTTTCAGATTCTCCAATCACAAGGTAACGCAGTCGCTTATTTCATTACCTTGCCAATATGTATTCTCAGTGTTTTACCACTCCTTATCTGTTTGTTCCGATTATCTAAATTACAAAAGCGTATAATCCTGACAATTATCATCAGTATTGATACTGCTTTAATTGCTACTGCTGTTTGTTTGACACATCAGCAAATTTATAATATCGGGTACGATACCTGGATGCACCTTGCAATTATTCAAAGAGGTGTTGAAAATGGTTTATTCACAGGTGATCCATATTATCTGGGTTTTCCAACAACATCTCACTATTCCATAGTAGACGTTTTTTACGTATTGTTATCTGCGGTCTCAGGTATTGCACCGCACTTACTTTGGGGGAATTTATCTTTCATATTTGTTGCACTTATCTTTCTTACTTGCATCTGGTGGTATAAGGAGCTATTTGATGATTCGACTCTAAGCTGGCTTGCAGGACTGTTACTTATATTGAGCATAACTATCAAATGGCACTATGCGACCTATCCACGTAATATTGCCTTTATTTTCTTTTTCCTGAACCATTTATTCTATTTTCGATCTATTCGTACCAAACAGGATAGATATACTCTATATAGTGGCATTTCAATTGGCTTTTGTATTATGAGTCATCTGTTTACAGGAGTAATGTGTTTCACGTCTTTGATAACGTATATTCTTATGAGTTGGGGGATAGATGCAATTCATCGCAAGCCACGCCTATGGAAAGAAGATTTACGACGCCTTGCCTTTATACCGATAGGTCTTATTGTATCAAGCCCATGGTTAGTTACGTTCGGCAAACAGGCTTTGGCACATACCGATATTTCAATGTCTCACTACTCCTTACCTGATTGGGATGCTAAAACTACAATTCTAGGTTGGACTTTTACAATCTATAAAACGAAATTATTCTGGGAGATTTACCCAACACTTTTGTGGATACTTACCGGGATTGGGTTGCTAATCTGTCTTTATTATATCATTCGTGGCAGTTACAAACCCCTGCACGTCTTTCTCGTTTCCGCCGCAATTATCCCTGTGATAGTTTTATTAACACCGCTTTATTCTCCGATTGTGCATATTTTTGGCGAATGGATGCCGTCACGATTTATTAGAATTATGCCAGTTCCACCATTAGCGGCATTAAGTATCGGGACGATATTATACTTTTTTGCCTCGATACGAGCAAATCACAGAATACAGAGACCTGTCATCAGAAGTTTAGGCATTATACTCGTATTAATTTTTATGATTATCATTATCCCACCGATCATCACAACGCAAAAGAATCTTTATACAAGTCGTAATCAGGTATTAACAACGCTCAATACGTGGGACAGTGATTTCAATGCCTTAAAGGATACACTTAAAGATAAAGTTGTCCTGACTGATCCATGGACATCCTATTTTCTTCCATACTATACAAGCGCATACACAGTTGCTATCCCTGCCGCACACGGTTCTCCCTACATAAATCACGAAGCAAGGCTAGATGATGTGTCAGTAATGTTTAATCCCCAAACTGACCCAGCAAAACGATATGAGTTACTTGACAGATATAACGTTGAATACGTTATGCTTAACCTGCGCCCCAAAATTGATAACACAGCATCAGGATATGGTTTAATTGGAGACTATTACCCATCGTCAATTAAAGAGATTTTCGATCAGCAGAAAAGGTTCAAGCTTATATATGATGTGAATGGGCTATTTGTCTATGCTGTAAGAAAGTAACTCATTCATTGATGTCAAAATGCAACAGTTAGTGTGTCAATAATCGGATTTTAAATCCTCTTTGATACTTTTCAATTGCAACTATAACGTACATTTGCTATAACGCCGGTATTGATTATCACATTTTCCCAAGAAATTTTATGCGTTTGGTATAATAATTGCTAATTCATTAACCAACCTGTTATACCATATTGGCAAATTAAGTCATACTGACAGGACAGTTTTATATTAGACCTCTGATGTGAAATTGTTTAAAGCTAATCAGAATGGGCTTTCACAAAACAATAGTTAAAAAATCCCTCTAAATCTCCAGAGGGCATATTCAATATGCCCCTACGAAAAGGGAGACTTTAAGGATCATTTCACATCAAAAGTATTAGCTAAATTTGCTTTCCGATTATATTACAACAATGGGGTGAAAAAATGAAAAAAAATTATCGCTTCGTATCTTTGATTTTGGTGTTTATTGTTATGTTTACTGCAACTGGAGTGAGTTTTGCGGAACCTGTGCAAACTGACGGAAATATTGTAGGTAACTGGATAGGAACACTAAAGATTCCATCGGTGGAACTAAGAGTCGTGTTTCGGATTACGAAAACTGAAGACGGACTTTTTAAAGCCTTTACTGATAGTCCTGATCAGCAAGCTTATGATATACCTGTGGATGAGGTTGTTTTTGAAAACAGTAACGTGCGTCTCGAAATAAAGTCCATAGGAGGCGCCTATGAAGGCAAGTTAGTAGATGATACAACAATAGAAGGCTTCTTAAAACAGGGCGGAGAATCTATGCCTCTTACACTCAAAAAAGTTGATAAAGTGCCATCTCCCCCAAATCGTCCACAGACACCCCAAAAGCCTTATCCTTACAATGAGGAAGAAGTGACTTATGAAAACAAGTCAGCAGGAGTAACACTTGCCGGCACTTTGACTCTTCCACGTTCTGAAGGTACATTTCCTGTTGTCCTGCTGATCACAGGCTCTGGTCCGCAAGACCGTGATGAAACAGTACTTAGTCACAAACCATTTCTGGTACTAGCGGATTACCTGACACGACAAGGAATCGCTGTTTTTCGAGTGGATGATCGTGGAGTGGGAAGATCAACGGGTGATTTCTCTCAAGCAAATGCCGAAGATTTCGCAGGTGATGTTTTTGCTGGTGTTGAATACCTCAAAAGCCGTAAAGAGATCGATCCGAAATACATCGGACTAATTGGTCATAGTCAGGGCGCCGAAATCGCTTCTATGGTGGCGGCGCAATCTCAGGATGTAGCATTTATTGTATTGATGGCAGGGCTAGGCATAGATAGCTATGATAATTTGGTTTTGCAGGATTTCTTGTCTGTAAAGCAAGCAGGGGCAAGTGATGAGGAAGCAGAATGGGTGCGTAATTGGGTCAAACGTTTCTATGCCATACCTTTAGAGGAGAAAGACGATGCAGTTGCTAAACAGAAACTACTCGACCTATATGCAGGGATTAAGGAAGAAGATAAACATTCTGCTAAATGGATGGGAGGAATAACTCTTAATCCTGATTATGCAATACGTTATAAATTATCCTTCGATCCCCCACCATTCTTGAAGAAAGTGCAATGTCCTGTTCTTGCGATCAACGGTGAAAGGGACGTTCAGGTTCCACCTAAAGAAAATTTGCAGGGCATTGAGGAAGCTCTTAAAGCAGGTGGGAACCAGCATTATACGATTAAGGAACTACCGAACCTTAATCATCTGTTCCAGACCGTTCAGCCCGGTGGAGAAACTGATTATGGAAAGATTGAGGAAACCATGTCCCCGATAGCACTGAAGATAATATCTGATTGGGTATTAGAGCAAACGACTGGAAAAAACTGACAATGAAACTTTAGAGACGAAAGTTGATAAGATATTTTCCGAATGGGATAAGCCGAATGAATCCCAACCCGAAACTGTCAAACGAACTGAGATAACCCTTGATCCGACAATTTATGACGTTTATGCAGGAGACTATCGTTTTGACTTTGGACTATTGATGAACATCACAAAAGAGAATAATAGACTTATGGTGCAGGCAGATAAACAACCCAAAGTTGAATTATTCCCTGAGTCAGAAACCGATTTCTTTCTAAAGGTAGCGGATGCGCAAATATCCTTTAATAAGGATGAGAACGGGAATGTTACAGGATTAACTTTACATCAGATGGGACAGAACATGATGGCAAAGAAAGTCGGATTAGATGAAGCTATGCCAATTGAGCGATTAGCTGAATTTACAGGGGATTATTACAACGATGAACTTCAGGTTACTTACACGATTATATTAGACAAGGATCAATTACTTGTCAGAGTACCAAGAGCGCCAGATAGCCCATTACAACATATTGATGGTGACAAGTTTTCAACGTCCAGAGGGGACACGGTTTTTTCTCGTGATGATCAAGGCAAAATCATCGGGTTTACGTTAGATGTAAACACCGAAAGATTGAGTTTTAAGTTCACGAAAAATTCAACTACCACCAGAGGTTAAACTTTCACGTAATACCACTACATATATTTGCCTTGTCAAAATGCTAAATAGGATGGTTCGTTTCAAACAAGAAAGGAGCATGAAATGCAGTTAAACCAGAATCTATTATATATCATGTTTATTTGTGTGTTTATAGTCTTGGGTCAGTTAAGTAATACGATAGCGGGTAGTTCCGATTCAGAAGCCATTACAAAAACTGCTTTTTATCAGGATTTACGTCCCGATGAGTTTATGAAGACGTGGCTTGTTTTGGGTCCTATCCCTGTTTCTCAAGACAAGGCGATAACACAAGATACGGAGGCGCAAAAGAAGGCTTTTGCTGCCGACTTACTCATCCAACATGGAGGCGAGACTAGCATCAAACCACAATCTGGTTTGACTCATCAGATAGAAGACAAAGAATTCCAGTGGCAACTCGTTCAGTCTGAAGATGATATTGTCAACCTAATCAAGGTGTATGGACAGAAGGATTTTGTGATTGCTTATGCCTATGCAGAGATTGATATACCAGAGACAATAACTGCCTTATTAGGTATTGGAAGCGATGATGGAGTGAAATTATGGCTCAACGGGAAACTCGTTCATGAAAACTGGATTGGTCGTGGAATGAACAAGGATGATGATATTATTCCTGTAACCTTTCAGAAAGGAAGCAATCAGTTGCTTCTAAAAGTTCAGAACATACAAGAAGCATGGGGATTTGCGTGTCGTATGCTCGGTTCTACAGCACTGGCAGAAAAGCTTGTTTCATCGGCAGAACAGGGTGATCTGAAAACTATCGAGTTGCTACTGTCTAATGGGGTAGATGTGAACGCAAAGGTTGGACCAGGCTTAACTGCCTTGCATGTAGCGAAGATAAAAGGACGAGAGGATGTCGCTAAGCTTTTGCTGGAAAAGGGTGCAGACCCAAGTATTGAGATGCCAGCAAAAGAAGAGATTGTAGACATGTTCTTCAATCGAGTCATCAAAGCCGATTCTTCTGGCGCTTCATTGGCGGTTATAAAAGATGGTTCGATAATCTACAAGCATGGATACGGCAAAGCTAATCTGGAATATGATATTCCGATTATACCATCAACCATTTTCCATGTTGCCTCAGTATCAAAACAATTCACGGCTTTTGCTATCGTTATGCTGGCGGATCAGGGTAAGCTATCGCTGGATGATGATATTCATAAGTATCTGCCTGAAATACCTGATTTTGGAAAAACCATCACAATTCGTCACTTGATTCATCACACCAGCGGACTGCGTGATCAGTGGGAATTGCTTGCAATGTCTGGTTGCAGGCTTGATGACGTGATCACTCAGGAGCATATTATGAAAATGGTCAGACATCAAAAGGAGCTTAACTTCGCTCCCGGCGAAGAGCATTTATATTGCAACACAGGTTATACACTCTTAGCTGAAATTGTGGCACGGGTATCAGGGAAATCCTTCCCTGAGTATACAGCGACGAATATCTTCAAGCCACTTGGTATGACTAATACCCACTTTCATGATGACCATGAGATGATAGTTAAAAATATGGCATATTCTTATGGACCAAAAGGAGACAGTGGCTTTAAGAAAAGCGTATTGAGCTATGCAAACGTGGGTGCTACCAGTCTGTTTACCACAGTAGAGGACCTGGCAAAGTGGATGCAGAACCTTGATGATGGACGAGTAGGCGGCGCTGCTGTTATCAAGCAAATGCACCAGCGCGGTGTTCTTAATAATGGAAAAGAACTGGACTATGCCTTTGGGCTGAGCATCGGTGAATACAGAGGGCTAAAGAAGGTTGATCATGGCGGGGCTGACGCAGGTTACCGAAGCTATGTTGTCCGTTTTCCCGATCAGAAATTCGCAATTGCAATATTAAGCAACCTGGGTTCGTTTAATCCAGGGGGGATAGCGATGCAGATAGCCGATGTTTATCTTTCAGACCAGCTTGCGCCAGAAAAACCCAAAACCGAAATAACTGAACTGAAAGCAGTGAAAGTGGACCCAGCTCTGTATGATGCTTACGTGGGCAAATATCAGCTTCAGCCTGCGCTTATAATCAACATTACGAAAGAAGATAACCGACTTATGTTACAGGTGACAGGTCAATCTAAAGATGAATTGTTTCCTGAATCAGAAACCACGTTTTTCCTGAGTGATTCTAATGTATCTGGTCTAAAGCTATCTTTTCAGCGGGATGAAACTGGTAAAATCAATCAGTTAATGATCCATCAGGGCGGACAGGACATTCCTGCAAAGCGGATTGAGTCTGATGTCCCAGTTCCGAGTCAGTTTGAGGAATTTATAGGTGATTATTACAGCGACGAACTCGGTACTATATACACAATTGTAATTCAGGATAGCCAGCTTGCGGCACAACACAGACGGAATGAAGATATAAGGCTAACCGCTGTTGCGGCAGATCAGTTTGCAGGAGATAAATGGTGGTTTGGAAATGTTTCTTTTATACGAGATGAAAATCACAAAGTTGCAGGATTTAGGTTAACAGGAGGACGTGTCAGGAATTTGCGTTTTGACAAACAGACTATGTCAGCTATGAAATAGAGTATTTGAAGGAGTAAAAAATCATGGCATGTTTAACTTCCATGCTTAAACAAAAATGGTTCTTTGGGAATTAACGGGGAAACTTGTATTTATAATGGATTCCCGTTTTCACGGGAATGATATAATGAAAAAGAGCTACACCTATCGAAAGAGTCATTGTGGTATAATTAGATA
>Ga0315274_10002473_pt1 | contig 27820 bp, 28 predicted proteins | sample YL17G02_20_MG_FD_203700 | JGI IMG/M metagenome (GOLD analysis project Ga0315274, IMG submission 203700) | Sediment microbial communities from Yellowstone Lake, YNP, Wyoming, USA - YL17G02_20 | ecosystem: Environmental > Aquatic > Freshwater > Lake > Sediment | place: USA: Wyoming | collected...
CTAGTGCTCCGTCCCATAAATAACATGGCATTCGAGCACCACTGCATCCACGCCTGCCGCGTTCCGCTCCCTGCGGCGTACTCCCGGTACACCTCAGTCGCGCGCCTTGCAGGCGCGGCGCTTTGGCGCTCTCGGTGCGTCAAGCTATCTATGGGACGGAACACCAGTATTCTACCGGCAAGTCCATGTCCCTGCCAGGGTAAAAGCCCTGAGCCGTTGATAACCCCCGCGCCCGGTCTTTGAGCTCCCCACTTGCGCAGGCATTTCGGGCCCCGGGGCGCGATGCGCCCCCCGCACCCGCCGGGGCACATTACCGCTCGGTCGACGCTCACCTTCACTTTATCATGACCCCGGGATATCATTGCCGTTGGCCGGACAACAGGGGTGCAACCACCCGGGCAGGGAAAACTCGGGTGACCGGCTTCCCGGGAAATGTGCCGCATGAAGTCGAGCAGCCCGGCTGGAGGGAGAGCCCTGGCCCGGGATGCCGGACACACAGGAGAACGGAATGAACATACTGTTTATCGTCAAGGAGTTTCCCCACAGCAGGGTCATCGGGGGGCCGATAATAATATTCAACCGGGTGAAGTACCTTTCACCGAAACACAGGGTGTCCCTTATAGCATTCGCGGACAACCCCACCCGGGAGCAGGTGGAGTCGGTTTCGGAATACTGCCATGACCTGAGGTTTGTGCCGCAACCCGCGGCGAGGGGGGCTTGGGAAAGAACCAGGGATTACTTCTTCGGCCCCGTTCCCCCCTATTTCCAGCTCTGCTACTCCGAGGAGATGTACCGTCAGCTCAGAGACATTGTCGGAAAATCCCGCTACGATGTAATAATCTCCGAGTACTCCATGGTCGCTCAGTACCTCTACGGGAACCCGGACCTTGCCGGGATCAAGAGGGTGATGTCGGTCCACGAGATCTACTGTCTGGCGCGGCGGAAGGCCTTCAAGGTGGAGGGGTTCAGCCGTACCGGCCTCACAGCGCTGATGCACCTCAAGGGGCTCCGGAGATTCGAGATGGACATGTACACGGACGCCGACAGGGTCCTGACGCTTACCCCGGAGGAAAGGGACGCGCTTCTGAACTTGAGGCCGGGCCTGGATGTCTCGGTGGTCCCCCACGGTGTTGATGTCGACAGGTTCTGCCCTGCGGAGCGCGAGCCGGGCCCGCCCACCGTCACTTTCCTCGGGAACTACCCGCACGAGCCCAACAGGGACGCGGTGATGTTCTTCGGCACCAGGTCCTGGCCCTCCATCAGGGCAAAGGTGCCTGGCTGCCGCTTCCTGGTGGTGGGAAAAGGGCCGACAGCGGACATGCTCGAGATGGCCGCCTGTGACCCGTCGATCGAGGTCACCGGCGAAGTGCCGGATGTGCTGCCGTATCTCCGCGAAAGCGACGTGTTCGTCTGTCCCGTCCGCATGGGAGGGGGGTTCCGCGGCAAGGTCCTGGAGGCGATGGCCAGCGGGGTCCCGGTGGTGTCAACTGCGCTCGGCGCCGAAGGCCTTCCCGCGCGCGACGGTGATAACATCCTGCTCGCGGAGACCCCCGGAGAGCTGGCGGAAAGGACAGTCAGGCTTCTTGCTGACGAGCAGCTGAAGGAGCGCCTGGCGTCCAACGCGCGCGAACTCGTGGTCGAGAACTACTCCTGGCAGAAGGGCGTCCAGATACTCGAGGAGGTCCTGGAACAGGTCGTCCACTAGCCCTTTTCCTCCAGGAGCCCGTTCTTGACCTTAAACTCCCTTGCCGCTTTCAGAAGCCTGTCTGCGGTCTGGAACTTCTTGGTGATGTACGCGCTCTTCTCCTTGACCGTGTCCGCCGGGGAGGCAGAGGGGGTCGTTGCTGAGCCGCCGTTCGACGCTGCCTGGAGCGACTTCAGCGTGTCTCCCGCAGCGTCCGTGGCTTCGAGGTCCAGCGCGATGACCCGCACCATCATATCCTTGTAGGTAATATACTCCTGCGCGTCGTTTATCGAGCTCAGCTTCTGGTAGCTGTAGATCGCGGACGTCAGGAACATCCTGCTCTGCTTTACGTTCTTCTCTATGGCTTCGGCCGATGCCAGGATCGTTTCCGGCGATACCGCCGGGTCTTCGAATATCTTCTCGAGTTGAGCTATCCGTTTGGCGGCGTACCCGTAGGTACGTTCCGCATGCTGCAGGTCCAGTATAGCGCCCTCCCTGTCGCTGCCGCAGCCCGGCAGAGACAACAGCAGCCCGGCGGCCAGGCACGCAATCCCCAGGACCCCAATAAAACGTCTCATCTCAACCGCCACCTCCACTAACGACTCATCAATACCATATAATCTATCACTTCTATTCGGCATTTATGAGCGCCTGCTTGAAAAACAGGCCGCGCGATTCGGCTTGACAACGCCGACGCTGTGTCTTATTAATATCCGTTAGCCTTGCTAATCATATTACGGGGTCCGCATGGACAAAATCCTTTCAAACGAGCTTTCCGCGAAGCTGTTGGAAAGCATGAGAGGAATAATGAGATACGCGGGAATGGCCATCAGCAAGGAGATGGAGGAATGCGACGTTACCTGGCCGCAGTTCCACCTTCTCAAAACCGTCAGATATCAGGGGAGGATACCCGTTACTTCACTGAGCAATCGACTGATGATAGCAGCCCCTACGGCCAGCCGTATGATCAACGGTCTCTGTTCCAAAGGCCTCCTCGAAAAAGAAAAAGACTCCATCGACCAGAGGATCACCCATGTGAAGGCGACGGGCAGCGGCTTAAGGCTCACGGAGAAACTGGATGAACGGCTGCAGCATGTCCTGACGGAGATGTTCGAGCATGAGGACATCGAAGAGGTGGAGAAATCAGTGGACTGCCTGTCGAGGGTGGCGGACAGGTGGTCCGCCGCCGAGAAACGAAGCGAGAAGTAGAGGTAATTATGAGTGAAGATATTATTACGGTTGAAGAACTGGTGAAGAGCTTTAACGGCCTCGTCGCGGTGGACAAGGTCTCTTTCGAGGTCAGCACCGGAGAGATCTTCGGCTTTTTGGGCCCCAACGGCGCGGGCAAGACCACGACAATCAACATGCTGTGCACCCTGCTCAAGCCCACCGCCGGAGGAGCGACGGTGAACGGTTACGACATCCTCATGCACAAGAACGAGGTGAGGGAATCGATCGGCCTGGTATTCCAGGACCCGAGCCTCGACGACCGCCTCACCGCCCGCGAGAACCTCGAGTTCCATGCGGTTGTCTACCACGTACCCCGCGCCGAGCGGGGCAGGCGCATGAAGGAAGTATTGGACATGGTAAGCCTCACGGACCGCGCAGACGACATGGTGGATACTTTCTCCGGGGGCATGAAGAGGCGGCTCGAGATCGCGCGGGGCCTCATGCACTACCCCAAGGTCCTTTTCCTGGACGAGCCCACCATAGGCCTCGATCCCCAGACCAGGAACTATATCTGGGATTACATCGAGGACCTCAAGAAGCGCGAGGGGATAACCATCTTCATGACCACTCACTACATGGAGGAAGCGGAGCACTGCGACCGCATAGCGATCATAGATGTCGGCAAGATAATCGCGCTGGACACACCCGAAAACCTCAAGGACGACGTGGGTGGCGATGTCATCAAGATAAAGACCGAGGACGATGACGAGGCAGAAAAAGAACTGCTCATGCGTTACCCGGGCCTGGAGATGCTGAACGACCCGGAGTGCAGGCTCTGCTTTGAGATGGATAAAGGCGAGGAGTTCATACCGAACCTTATTCGTGACTTCGGAACGAAGATCATCGCGGTAAACCTTCACCGGCCCACTCTCGATGATGTGTTCCTGAAGCTCACGGGTAAGGAGATCAGGGAGGAAGGCGCTGACGAGATGTCAGCCCTGCGGACGTTTGCGCGGGCATCCAGGCGAGGTTGAAACCCGAAAGATTCAAGGAGAGCCAGTTGGAAAAGACGGCAGTCAAGACAGAAGAGCAAAAAGCAGGCGAATCTGTCCACGAGTACCTGCACAGGACCAGCAGCAGGAGGGCGCTGACGGGCGTTTATATCGTCTGGCTGCGCGACTTCAAGCGGTTCTGGAGGGATACCCCGAGGAGGATCGGGGCTTTTGTACAACCCCTTATATATCTGTTCCTGCTGGGGACGGGCCTGCAGGCAGCGTTCAAGTCCTTCGGCGCCGGCGACACGAAGTACGTGCTGTTCATGTTCCCCGGCATACTGGCTATGACAATCCTATTCACGTCCGTCTTCTCCTCCATCTCAATTCTCTGGGACAGGGAGTTCGGGTTCCTCAAAGAAGTCCTGGTCTCTCCGGTGCCTCGGACGAGCGTCGCGGTAGGCAAGATATTCGGCGGCGCCACGACCGCCATGATCCAGGGCGTCATCCTGATGATCCTGATGTTCTTCCCTTTCATGTACGGGTTCAGTTTAAGCTCTCTCGGTAAGGCACTGGCTCTGATTCCGCTGACCATCCTGCTCTCCATAGGTTTGACCTCGCTGGGAGTCGCCATCGCGGCGCGGATGAAGTCGATGGAGGGTTTTCCTATAATCATGAACTTCATACTCCTGCCGTTGTTCTTCCTTTCGGGAGCGATGTTCCCGCTGACGGAACTCCCCACCTGGATGTCGGTTCTCACCAAGTTAAACCCACTTTCATACGGCGTCGATATGCTGAGGGCGGTGACCCTCAAGGGGGTCGATCTGGGCGGCAACGTCAGCGTGCTGGCGAAGATACCTCAGAACGTCTTGAGCATGCTGCCTCCCGAACTGAAGAGCGCGCTGGCAAGGATAGGGAAACCTCCTCCAATCCAGAGGTACCCGCTTTGGTTGGACATAGTGGTCGTGGCCGGATTCGGCGTGGTGATGCTCGCCCTGGCAATCTGGCAGTTCAACCTGCAGGAATAGCCAGCCCGCCGGTGGCCACCCGGTAACTGAGGACAATCACGGTGATCACCATCATCGCGCCCAGCATGGCTATCCCGGTGTCATTCAAGACAAGCCCGACCACTCCCCCGACCATAACGGAGTAGAGAGCCGCCATGACAGGGCGCCTGCGTTCCCAGTAAACGGTCCAGAAGGAACCCGGCCGCCTCATCCACAAGGCAACCACCACAACTGCGACCATCAGGGCCAGCGCTGGAAACAAAAGGTATTTTATCTGGCCCAGCCCTATGGCGACCTTCCGCTCCACCATGGGAAGGAGCCTGGCCACCCCGCCCCCGACCGTCTTTCCGGCGTGGCTGTGAAAGAAAAGAGAGTCGAGCAGGACCACCAGCGAGGTGCCAGCGGCCGTGGCGAGGCATGTCCCGATGATCCACCACCTGCCGAGTCTGCCTGTCAACGACAGCCCGAACAGCAGGAACGTCACCGCCGCTGTGATGAACCCTCCCAGGTTGGCGCCCAGCGCGCCGAACCCGATGATGAACGCCAGTACGAAGAGGACCACAAGAACCAGAGTCAACCTAACAGAATTATCCAACAGCGCTCCCGGCGGTACGGGCCCCTCCTCTTTTCCGGTAGTGACACGCACTGGCTGTCGCGGAGCGACAAGCCCGGCGGCGCCCCAGGCCGCCACCGCGACGAGGATCCCCACGACGGTGTTTGGCAGGCCGAAATAACGCATTCCCTCGAGCGAGCTCACCCCGAACATGGGGAACATGGTCAGCCTGCTTCCAGCGAAAAGGTCGATCACCAGAACGGCCGCGGTCAACAGGCACAGGAACACGACCGGGTCGGGCCGTCGCCCCTTGAGCAGAAACCAGGCCCCGAGGCCGAGCAAGAGTGAGAAGAGCAGGCAAAAAACCGCCGGAAAAAGGTACCCTCGATAGAAGAAGGCGGAAACCACCAGGAACGACAGCGGTGCCGCCAGGAGAACCGCTGCAAGCGCCCCGGTGACACGCGCCAGCCTTTCCGGATCACGAGGTAACCGCGACCTGCCCGCCCTGGCCAGGGCGCAGAACGCCGTCAGGAGCATGAGAATGATGACAAGCGCGACGTAGATGATGCCGATCGGCCAGCGCGCCCTCCGGGTGACCTCCAGCTGCGCGTAGAGCCTCTTCAGGTAAGCCGCGGAAGCGTCAGACTTCCCCGTCTTGATCGCCGAACCGATGACCCTCGCGGGCACCGCTATCCCGAAGAAATCCAGCACGGTCGGCAGCAGGTCGGAGTTGTTTATGATACCGGGCCTGCGCGTGGATTTCGAGCTCAACATCCCTTTTGCGAAACCGCGTCCGGCCGCGATGCAGGGTGTGAGGTAATTGCCCTCTTTCCTCGCCTGCGCCGGGGCGCCCGGGGACACGATCAAGAACAGGCAGCTTTCGGGGTCCAGCAGGCTGTATATGCCCGACGCCAGAAGGTCAACCCGCTCGAGTGCCTTCCGCTTCTCCACCTCGAGGTGAGCGTCCCCGACAACAGCAGCTTCCCTGTCGATGCGCCCGGTGTCACCGGAGTCCACCACGAGAAGATCGGCGCCTGCCAGCAGGCGCCCGGCTTCATCCACCAGCCGGTGCACGTTTGTGCGGTAGCCCCCGATCTCGCCGGGCGCGCGCTCGAGCAGGCCAGGCCCGACGTTGCCCAGCGGGACGATCCCGTTCCCATCGCTGCATATAAGGGGAGCAAGCCTGCTGGGGCTCCGGTTCGTGTCGGCGTTTCCCGCCACCGCCACCCGGTGCTCCGACGCCTGCAGCAGCGATCCCAGCAGCCCGACGTTCTCCTGGTTGCCAGAAGACTGGTTCTCGCGCTTTATGTCCTGCCAGCCCAGGCATGCCACCCCGCCCGCGAGAGGTTCGTGGCCGGTGCGCCCGCCGTAGAACCGCCCGGCCGCAGTGAGGCCTGTGTAGCCCAGGAACTTTTCCCCGGCGTTAAAGCACAGTTCGGAACCCTGCGCTCCCGCCAGGCGCGCGCCCGCGCCGAGGGAAACGTACTCTCCACCGGATTCCTGCCGCCCCCCGGACCTTGTCACCATCAGCCCGATCGACCACCGCTCGGCCAGGCGACTGCAGAAAGGAGTTGCCGCCGAGGGGAGATCGTCAGCGCCGACGCGGTCGACAACCAGGACCACCACTTTGCCGCTCAGCTTTCCGGGCCCGCTTCCCGGCGCGTTAGTGGCTGCTCCGGCGCCTCCCGGGTGAATTGAACCGAAAAAGAAGACCGCCACCAGCATGAGGGCGAAAGCCCTCTGGAAAGAGGCGGGGGCAGATATTGGTTTTCGAGTTTTCAGCATGGAACCTGTCGGTTCGTTTGAGGCACGGCCCCGGTAAAGCCTAAAAAATCCAAGAATCAAGACCTGACCCCCAGCCTGGCCCCTTACTCGCGCTCGCTGACACGCTGTATCTGCGCGCCAACACTGGCCAGTTTCTCTTCGAACCGCTCGTAACCGCGGTCGATGTGGTGTATCTCGTGTACCTCCGTGGTGCCCCCCGCCGCAAGCCCCGCCAGCACTACCGCGGCGCCGGCCCGCAGGTCCGTGGCTATCACAGGGGCTCCACTCAGCTCCGGAACACCGTGCACGATCGCGTGGTGGTCCTTGGTGCGGATATCGGCGCCCATCCGGTTGAGCTCATCAACGATCATGAAGCGGTTATCGAATATGTTCTCGGTGATGAAGGAAGTGCCCTCGACAGTCGCGAGCAGCGCCAGCAACTGGGGCTGCAGATCAGTTGGAAACCCCGGGTAGGGGAGCGTCGAGACCTCGATGCCCCTCAGCTTGCCCCCGGCTTTCACCACCAGGCAGTCATCGCCGGCCTCCAGCGCGCACCCCGCCTCGCGCATCTTCTCAACAAGAATCACAAGGTGTTCCGGGTTCACACCTGTGACCCTCAGCTCACCCCGGGTTATGGCCCCAGCCAGCAGGAAAGTCCCTGCCTCGACGCGGTCACCAATCACCGCGTGCTCGGTTCCAGACAGCGAGGGAACCCCGTCCACCACCAGGGTTGATGTCCCGGCACCGGATATCCTCGCACCCATGCCACACAGAAACTCCACCAGGTCGGCGATCTCGGGCTCCTTCGCGGCGTTCTCTATGACAGTGCGCCCTTTCGCAAGGACACCCGCCATCAGGAGGTTCTCGGTGGCTCCCATGCTCGCGAAATCCAGGTAAAGATGTGCGCCGGTCATGCGCGGCGCTTCCGCCTCGATATACCCGTGAAAGACATCCAGGCGGACGCCCATCTGCTCCAGTCCCCTCAGGTGGAGGTCGATCTGCCTCGAGCCTATGTTACAGCCGCCGGGCATCGCGACCCTCGCCCTGCCGAACCGCGCCAGCAGCGGCCCCAGGACCTCAACCGACGCCCGCATGCGCCTCACCAGGTAGTAAGGGGCCTCCAACTTCGGGTCACAGGCCGGGGAGATCCTCAGCGTCCCGTCCGAGAACACGGCTTCAAAGCCCAGGTACCTGATGACCTCCATCATGGTCCAGACATCGGCTATGTCGGGCACGTTAAGGATTGTGCAGGGCCCATCCGCCATGATCGCCGCGGCCATGAGTTTCAACACCGAGTTCTTGGCGCCGCCCGCCCTGACTTCGCCTTCAAGGCGCCGCCCGCCCTCGATCACGAACTTGTCCAACACATCTCCTTATTTCCGGGCATCAACGCATTCACCAAGGATTGTAATGGTTATCTCCGGTTGAAAACAGGACTGGAGGCTTCTTCGCCACGGACGGGGTTGCCAACGGTTCTACGCGCTAGCGCTTGCCGGCGCGTGCCAGGATCTTTTTCTTGACCTTCTTCAGCCGGAAGTGGTCCTCCCGCGCCCTTTCGTCGAGCGCGCTGAAAATGAACTTGACCTGCTCCTCCAGCTCGGGCAGGACCACGTTCTCCAGCGCGTTCACCCTGCGGTTAGTTTTCTGCAGCTCTTCGCCCAGGCGCCGCAGACGGGTCTCTATGTCCGCGCTCTCGATCATCAGGTCCACGATCTCCTCGAACTTGCTGGCCGTCTGGTCGACGCGCGCGCTGACACCCGTTATCGAGTACCCGCGCTCCAGCTCAGTCTTGATCGGGGTCTCCGCCTTACGGATCACCGGGATCGGCACCCCCATGACGTGCGTGCCTGATATATCGACCAGCACCTCGCCCTTGGTGGCGAACGAAACGGAGCGCAGCACCTTCTTTCCCTCTACCGCTTCGACCATCGCAAGAGATTCCTGGGCCTCGGCTGTCGCCCGCTCCAGGCGCAACGAAAGCCGCATAGTCTCGTCGATGATAGGCAGGAACTCACGCAGCAGGGCGTCCCTTTTTTTCTTCAGCAGGTCCATACCCTGGCTTGCGAGCTTGATCTGCTGCCTGCAGTACAGGAGCTGGCTCCTGGTTGCGCTTACTTTCTCCACCGACCGCGCCCTCCAGATTCGCGACCCTCGGGCCGGCTACTCAACGGCTTTATCCTCGGGGGCTTCCGCCTGCTGGCCCTCGTCTTCCTCCCCGACGGGCTCCTCCACGGGCCGGGACTCCAGTACGCCTTCCGAGGAGGCCTTCTTCTCATCAGTGTGGGCCGCTGCCTCACTGGTGATCTCACCCGGGTAGTACTTCTCTATATACTCCTGCTTGAGCCTCTTGAGCATGCTGGACGGCAGGATGGCAAGCAGGTGCCAGCCAATCTCCAACGTCTCTTCTATGTTACGGTTTTCATCTGCCTGGTTCAGGAAGTTCTCCTCGAACTCGTCTGCGAACTTGAGATACAGGCGGTCCGATTCAGAGAGGGCCTCCTCGCCGATGATGGCAACCAGCCTGCGCAGGTCGACCCCCTCGGCGTAGAACGCGTAGAGCTGGTCGGCTACGCCGCGGTGGTCGCCGCGCGTCTTGTCCTCGCCGATACCCTGGTTCATCAGGCGCGACAGGCACGGGAGCACGTCGATGGGCGGGAACACGCCCTTGCGGTGCAGCCCTCGCGAAAGGACTATCTGTCCCTCGGTTATATATCCGGTCAGGTCAGCGATAGGATGGGTGATGTCGTCGTCGGGCATGGTCAGGATAGGGACCTGTGTTATCGAACCCTTCCTGCCCTTGATGCGCCCCGCCCGCTCGTAGATGCTGGCGAGGTCGGTGTACATGTAGCCGGGATAGCCTCTGCGCCCGGGCACCTCTTCGCGCGCCGCTGATATCTCGCGCAGGGCCTCGCAGTAGTTGGTCATGTCCGTCAGGATGACCAGGACCTGCATGTCGTATTCGAAGGCGAGGAACTCAGCGACCGTCAGCGCGCAGCGCGGGGTGATCAGCCGCTCGACAGTGGGGTCCTCCGCAAGGTTCATGAAGAAGACGACCCGCTCCAGCGCACCTGTTTCGGCGAAGCTGTTCTGGAAGAAGGAGGCCTCCCTGCGGGTGATGCCCATCGCGCCGAACACGATGGCGAACTCCTCGCCGCCGAGCACCTTCGCGTTCTTGACTATCTGAGCGGCTAGCTCGTTGCCGGGCAGGCCTGCTCCCGAGAATATCGGCAGCTTCTGTCCGCGTACAAGGGTGTTGAGGCCGTCGATCGCCGACACGCCGGTCTGGATGAAGTCGTTCGGGTTGTCCCTGGTGAAAGGATTGATCGGAGAACCGGTAACCTCGAGCTCTTTCTCGGGGAATATACGGCCGCCCCCGTCAATCGGCTCGCCGAGGCCGTTGAGCACGCGCCCAAGGAGCCCGGGGTATACGCCCAGCTTGACTACTTCTCCACGGAATCGAACCTTACATTTCTCAACGTCCAAACCGCGCGTAGTACCGAAGACCTGGACCACTGCCCTTTCCCCGTTAAGCTCGATTACCTGGCCGTTTCGGACCCGCCCATCGGCCGACTCTATCTCTACCATCTCCTCATATGAGACGCCCTTGACTTTATCCACGAACACCAGGGGGCCTGATATGTCATGGATGGTCCTGTATTCAGCTGAAATGAGTTTATCTCGAGGCATTTTACTCTCCTTGGCCTTTTAATACCTGATGAGCTTTCGCAGCTCGGTCTGGATATCAGACGCCAGGCTATCCAGTTGCTCTTCTGCATTCTCGATGGGCATATCTTTCATCCGGGCGATCCGCTCCCGCACCGGGACCTCCAGCGCTTCCTTCAGCGTGACGCCCTTGACCAGTACCTCCTGGAGCACATCGTAGTAACCGACTATCACCCTCAACATCTGGTACTGCTTCTTCGGGTCACAGAATGCGTCAACATCGCTGAAAGCGAACTGCTGCAGGTAGTCCTCTCGAAGGATCCTGGCCACCTCCATGACCGCGCGCGCGAACTCGGGCAGCGCGTCCGGCCCGACCAGCTGGACAATCTCCTGCAGTTCCGCTTCTTTCTGCAGAATCATCATCGCTTTGTCCCGGATCTGTTTCCAGTCCAAGGACACATTCTCGGAGTACCAATCCTCCACCCGGTCCAAGTATAGGGAGTAACTCTTCATCCAGGATATGGCTGGAAAATGGCGCCTGTGCGCCAGCGAAGTATCCAGTGCCCAGAAGGCGCCTGCGATCCGAAGCGAGTTCTGTGTCATCGGTTCTGAGAAATCGCCTCCCGGTGGGGACACGGCGCCAACAACGGTTATGGAGCCGACCCGCTCCTCCGTCCCGATGCAAACCGCCCGACCGCAACGCTCGTAGAAGTCGGAAAGGCGTGTGGCAAGATACGCGGGGTATCCTTCCTCGCCAGGCATCTCCTCGAGCCTTCCGGATACTTCCCTTAAAGCTTCTCCCCAACGCGACGTCGAGTCGGCCATCATTGCCACGTCGTAACCCATGTCGCGGTAGTATTCAGCCATCGTTATTCCTGTATAGATTGAAGCTTCGCGCGCGGCCACCGGCATGTTGCTGGTGTTCGCAACGAGGATCGTCCTCTGCATCAGGGGCAGGCCGCTCCTTACGTCCTCCAGTTTGGGAAACTCGGTGAGGACCTCAGTCATCTCGTTGCCGCGCTCACCGCAGCCCACGTATATGACCACGTCCGCCTGCGCCCATTTTGCAAGCGTTTGCTCTGTGACGGTCTTGCCGGTGCCGAAACCCCCCGGGATGATGCTGTAACCTCCCTGGGCAACGGGGAAGAACGTGTCAAGGATCCGGGTGCCCGTGATGAACGGCAGCAGCGGGTCCAGCTTTGAGACCACAGGCCTGGGCACTCGAGCGGGCCACTTCTGCAACAGTTGGAACTCTACGCCGTCCTCGGTGACGGCTACCGTGTCGATGACCTTGAACTTCCCGCTCTTGACCTCGGCCAGGACGCCCTGTCTCTCCGGCGGCACCATGATGAGGTGCTTGATCACCTTTGTCTCTTCAACGAACCCCAGAACGTCACCGGCCACGACCCGCTCCCCCGCTTTTGCCACCGGGACGAACTCCCACTCCCTCTCGCGGTCGAGCGGGTCGGACACGGTTCCCCTTGCAATAAAATCGCCGTAACGCTCCGCCAGATCGGGAAGCCTTCTCTGAACACCGTCGTAGATCGAGGACAGCATGCCGGGTCCGAGCTCCAAGAGAAGCGGCTGCTCGGTGCACACGACTTTCTCGCCTATCTCCAGCCCGCTGGTGTCCTCGTATACCTGCACAACGGCGCGGCTGCCCTCCAGGCGAATCACTTCCCCGATCAACTGCATTTCACCCACCAGGGTGACATCGTACATCCTGGAGCCGGACATGCCCTCAGCTTCCACCACCGGCCCAGATACCTTCGTTATTTGTCCTTCGATCAATGCACTGCACTCCTTATTGCGAAAGAAATCTTTCGAGCAGGCCTGCTACTCCTTCTTCAAGGTGACATCGAAGCCTACAGCCCGGTGAACCAGGCGTGAGAGGAAAGCCCTCCTTTCCCCGACCGCTCCGACCTTCTCCTTCACCGGAAGGGAGATCACGATCGGCCGGTAAGTGGCTTCGATTTGATCCTTGACCCTTTCATCAACAGCGGCCAGGAAGCTCTCGTTTACCGCCAGTATCCCCGTCTTCTCATCTTCCAGCAGACGACTTATTTCCTGCTTTGCTTCCTCGGGGTTTTCAACCGCATGCACGTCAACTCCTGCAAGCCGAAAACCGTACGCGGTATCTGGGTCTGTTAACACGACCACTTTGTACATGCCTTTTCAATTCCCTACGCGGCTTTGCTAGCCGCTGGTTCTACAAAGAACAGATTCTTCATTATCTCGGCCTGGGGCTGTTCGATCATCTTACCCTTGAGCACAACCCGCAGGTTTATTATCTCGTTATACTTGGACCACATGTAACCGATCGTCACTCCAATGCCGAGCACGTCCACGTTGCTCATGCCTGCACCCTCCTTCAGCAGTTCGTGCTCCAGCTCACGGTCAAAAGCGACAACGTCCATCTCCTGGTACTCGTAAAGCGCCTTCTCGAGCACCTTCCTGTAAACGGGGTCAGGGTACTCTCCCACTATCCTGACAATGTCACCCAGACGGTCAAGCTCTAGGAACTGCTCGGGACTCAAGGTCCCTCCGGGTATCCTCAAATCCTGTACTTCCTCGTCATCCAGGCGTATGCCCCGGATCCGCACCAGGGTCGAGATGTTGTGCTTGTCGATCTCGGCAATAAACATCTGGCGCACCATGTCGGTGTTCCGGTCCCTGCCCTTGAGCTGTCGCATGGCGTCTTCGTAATGGAACCTGTCCAGGGCGAGCTCGAGTACCGAGAGGTCCTTGTCGTGTTTCAGGTATTCCGGGAACGCTTTCGCTAGAGGCTTGGCGTACTTTATGCTCAGGGCCTGCATCAACTCCAGTATCCCGTGTATCTCCCGCTCTCTCGCGATCGGTTCGAGCTCTGCCATGGAGAGGTTCCCCACCGGCACCAGGGTGTTTATTATCTCTCCCGGTGTCGCGTTCCCCTTTTTCCCTCGAAATATGGTCTTCACGTTCTGAAGGTCGTACCGGGTGTAGAGAAGGCTCACCAGTCGGCGGGGTTCGCCTCCCGTAGCGTCGAGTATCTTCTTCAGCGAAGCCACCAGGTTGACGTTAAGCGCCTGGTCGTAATCGGGCCTATCCGGGTTTACCAAGATGGCCTCGCTTATCTCCCGCCTGTAGACGGTCTGCTCCAGCGTCGAATGCAGCGCTTCGAAATTTTCTGTTTCCACCAGGCGTGTGAAAAAATCTTTCGTCAGTAAATGTGCCCGCATGCCGCGCACACGTGCGTTGACGTATCCATAATCGGAGAGATCGACCCTGACCACAGCATTACCCCGCAGTGAGTCTAAAGCAAAGCCCTAGGAACCGTAGAGCACGTTCGACACTTCGAGCCTCATCTTTTCTTTGGCCTTGCTTAAGCGTGACTCAAACGAGTTTTGAATATCGACCTTGCCGTCGGCCGAACTGGCGATAAGCCCCCCCGAAGCCTCCAGAGGGGCTTCGGCGATCCTGTACGGCACTTTTTTATCCGCCATGAGCTTTTCCAATAGAGTCCGGTCGTCCTTGCGGACCTGGAGCAAAATCTCTCCATCCATGTACTCAAGGCACTCGTCCAGAAGGACCTCGAAAACCTCGGGATAATCATCCCGGTCCCGGAGGTCAGACAGGCGTTCCCCCGCAAGCTTGAACGCCTCGTCCACCACTTCTTCCTGCGCCCTGATCAGCTCGTTCTTGGCCTCGAGTGACGCGGAATACACTATGGAAGTGGATTCACTCCGTATCGAATTCTCAATCTTTTTCAGCCTCATGCGACGGGTATGTGCGGCATCCTTTTCGGCCTCGCCCATGATTTCGTTCACCCTCTGTTGGGCTTCCGTCTTTACGACCTCGATGCGGTTGGCGGCTTTATCCTCAAGAGCCCTGAGGATGTCTTCTACAGCCAAGTCCATTCACTTCCCATAGACTCAAACGATCTTTTATTTCGCGGTCTTCAGGGTAGTAATCATGAAAGCTATAACGAGTCCCAGGATGACCATTGTCTCGGGGATAGCAACCATGATGATAGCGCTACCGACCAGCTCCGGCCTCTCCGCCACAGCACCAGCCATGGCAGCACCGATGCGTGACTGAGCGAACGCCGTCGCAATGGCAGGAACACTGATCGCGATCGCAGCGCTGAATGCTATCAATCCTATCCGTAATGCTTCACTCACTACTGTTCACCCCCACTCTTCTTGAAAGGTTCGTAACGATATTTCGCCGGTTCGAAGAACTTTCCAAAACTCTCGACTAAATGAAGACGTAAAGCATGGATAGATGGACTGAACACCCCTATCACGATGTTGAGGCCATGCAGCAGGATGAAAACCAGCACCCCCACCGCTATGCCTATCGCTCCGCCCTCGCCCATCTGCTTGGCCAGGCTGTTGGCCACGTTCGCCATGATAACCGAAGCGAGGCCGATGGCCAGAAGGCGGACGTAAGAGAACAGGTTACCGGCACCGACGATGGATTCGATAACGCCGCCCATCCCGGCCCCGATCCCTGAAAAGACTATCCCAACAACAGCCAATGCGACACCCACAGCAACAACCGGGGAAGGCCACCACTTGAACGCGAATTTGGCCAGCGCCATCATCACTCCGGTCAGGACCATCAGCAGCCCGGCTTTCTCCAAGACGTGCTTCCAGTTGTTCTCGCGGCTCCCGTTCACTATCCCTATAACCAGGCCCACCCCTATGTGGATGAACCCGACCACGATCGCCGCCCCGAACAGGAATGTGAACCCTTCGAGCCGGTCTATCGGGTACTTGAACAAAGAGGTCGGGCTGCCGAGCAGGTAGTGGACCTGCTCTTCGCCGTTCGGCAAAACGACTATCACACCGAGCCACCTCGCCAGCCAATCTCCGAAGAACTCCAGGTAGAGGGCTCCGAAGAATATCGTCCACGCTCCACCGACCGTCATCACGTAACCCATCATGTTGGCAAGTGGCTTTTCTTTCCACTTCCTGTGCACCAGCCAGCCCAGGACCATGATGACTATGCCGTAGCCTATATCACCCACCATCATGCCGAACAGGATAGGGAAGAAAACCGCGAATACGATAGTGGGATCCACCGTACCGTACCTCGGGTACTTCGAGAGCAGGTATATCACCTCGAAATACCTCGTGAACGGGCTGTTCCTGAGCGCCACCGGTGCTTCCTCTTTCTCGTGCTCCTCGCGGATATCGACGACAGATACCACCACTTTGTTGGTGAACTCCTCGGTGAGGCGTTTCTTCATCGGCTCAACGTCCTCCTCGGGGAGCCATCCGCTTATTATGAATACTTGCTCGGTCTGACCGAACTTCGGAACTGCATCCAAGGTTTCGATTCGGTCGTGGATAGCGTTTCGAGCGGCAATCAACTTGGCTGTGTATTCACCTTTGACATCCTCAAGGTGCCGATCTATATGCTCGATCTCCTGGGGTATCTCCTCGATCCTCGCGCGCACCTCTTTCATTGCGTCGTCAATAGGCTTGCTCGACAGGTCGCTCGGTAGGCGGACCTGGTTCACATCCTGAACGGCCAGGAAATCGTGAACCTGCCTTAAGTACCGGCGGTTGAAGACGACCAGCGCGGCGGTTGATTCGCTATCTACGTCCGATGACACCACCTCGCATTCGCCGCCCGTGATCTTGCTTATCTCCTCGTTCAGGTAGTTGAGGACTGCCTTGTATTTCCGCTCGATGATAAGCGCTATCGAGGCCATGTCCGCCATCTTGGCAACCTGCTCTGCGAGCGGCTGTACCTTTGCCATGATCGGTGCGTATTTCTCGAGTCGGGAGAGTTCAACCATCAGGTCGGCCTTTCTCTCAACTGGATCCTGCGTTGACCTCTCCACCTCATCGAGGGTCTTTTCTACCCTGGACACCATCGTCTCTATGTTATCGCTCCATATTGCGTCGTACTCTTTCTGGATCTCCTCGCGCTTGATTTCCTCCACAGAGGGCTTGAGCTTGCGGATCATATCTCCGACCCTGTCGCGTAGCGCGCTCAAGGTAGCCTCGTGTTCGGCATACCGAGGATCCATCTCCATCCGGCTCACGCGTTTCCGCTCCATGAGCCCGATCCGCTCGGACAGGTCCTCGATATGTAAAGTGCCCATATCGTGGATGACGTCCACCGCTTCCATGGCCACATCCTTGAGGCCGAGGATCTCCACTTTTGCCATTTTCTCGATCATTTGAGGCCTTTCCCCCTTAGTACCCCGCCCCATAAATGCGCTTGTATTCGATCACCGCTGCATCCGCTCCTGCCGCGTTCCGCTTCCTCGGAGTACTCAGCGAGTACGCCCTTGTCGCGCGCCTTTTAAGGAACGGCGCATCGACGCTCTCGGTACGACACCGTATTTACGGGTCGGAGTACCTAGAATCGACATGTCCAGGCTGAACCTCACCTGGGCGGCAGGACCGCCTGCGTGACTATTTTCGCAGCCTCCTCGATTCGCTCCATACCCCTGGCCTTCACCTGGACGGCCTGGGCGGAAATCTCGGACCTCACCTTCTCGGCGTCCTTGCGAGCCTTCTCTAGCTCTTTCTCCCTTAGATCCTGACCCACCTCCGCGGTCACGGCTTCCCTCTTGAGGGCCGACGCGTCAAGTTTCGCATCCTCCACCATCCGCTGCGCCCCGTTATCCGCCTTTGTGACGCGCGTCTTAATTTCATCCTCCTTCGCGAGGATCATGTCCAGCATTGTATCCGCAGGCGCAAGTTCAACCGGAGAGACTTCCTCAGTCTTTTCAGCCTCAGCCATACAGATACTCCTACAGTTCCTACTTCATCACATAACAAAGTGCCACCGTGATGGCACCGCAACCAGAGCTATCCAAATTCTCACCCGCACGGAGCATACCACAAAGAAAAGCTCTTTGCCGTAAGAACCTGGCCATCAAGCCGGTGGCCCAACAATATATGGAAAGGTCGTTCAAAGTGCTGCCCTCGAGGGCATTACTTCTCGGTGATCATACTCTCCAGGCCTCTTTCCTTCAGCAGGTCCTTGTACAGCTGATAGGCAGGCTTTACGACCGGGAGGAGCTTCATGATCTTTGGTATGGGCCCCTTTGCCACTATCTGCTTGCGGGTCAGGGCAACCATCAGGTTCACGTTACCCAGCCAGAACTTGTGGGCGATGTCGGCTTCCATCGACATATCCACCTCGGCCGTAGCGCCCTCATACGGCCCACGCACTACCTTGAGGTTATCAGCATCCTTGCTGCTTCCATCGAGCCAGATCTCGGAGTCCGGATTCCTGTACGCAAATCGTATCACCAGCCCGCTGGCCGCGAACTTCTCGGCTATCGCCCTGTCCTTGGTCAGCTCGTCGAACAGCCCGCCCAGTAGCTCGTAGACCTGGTCCGCGTCCTTGAAAACGGCCATTACAACCCCCTTTGTCGATTACCTCTACTTCTCGCGGCCTCGATTCCTCTGATATATTAACCTGAGTCCGTCCAGTGTTAAAAGAGGGTCCCACACATCGATCGTCCGGCACTGGTCCACAACGACCTCCGCCAGGCCCCCCGTCGCCACAACCTTTGAATCGCCACCCAGCTCAACCTTGAACAGTTCCACCAGCCGGTCGACCTGCCCGGCGGTCCCGAACACGATGCCCGCCTGGACGGACTCCACGGTGTTTCTGCCTATCGGGCTCTCCGGAGCCACCATCTCTACCCTGGAGAGCCGCGCCGCCGATCGGAACAGCGCGGCGGCCGATATCTCCACACCGGGTGCAATCGTTCCACCGAGGTATTCGCCTGAGCCGCTTATAGCGTCAAGCGTGGTGGCGGTGCCGAAGTCGACGATTATGCACGGTACGCCGTGTTTGTGTATCGCGGCGACCGCGTTGGCCAGCCGGTCGGCTCCGACCTCGCGGGGGTCGTCGTACTTTACCGGCAGGCCCATGTCCGTGTCACTGTCAACGATGAGCGGCTCGAGTTTGAGGATATCATGCGCCAGATGAACCAGCGCGGTGGTCATCTCCGGGACCACCGATGAGATGATCATGCCGTCAACGTCCTCGAGACGCTGCCCGGAGAGGGCAAGAAAACCGCCCACGGCAAGGGCCATCTCGTCCGCTGTCCTCTCGCGCTCGGTCGATATCCGCCAGTTATTGCGAAGCTCATCATTGATGAAAACCCCGATCACCGTCTGGGTATTGCCGACATCTATACCGAGCAGCATCCCATACCTCGCCTCACGGCCGTAGAAACCTCAGCCCGCACATTATACCTGCCGGCCCCTGAATATGGCTAACCGGCCGGTCAGACCCTGGTTAGTCGAGCACCAGTTCCAGAGACATGTCAACCGAAGGGGCGGAGTGCGTAAGGAATCCCAGCGATATCGCATCCATTCCCAGCGTGACATAAGCCGTCATGTTATCGGGACTCACGCCGCCAGAGACCTCGACCCTGGCTCTGCCCGCTATGAGGGCGATCGCCTCCTCGGCCCGGGTCGGCGGCATGTTGTCGAGCATGATGATATCAGCCCCGGCGTCAACAGCCTCGCGGACCTCCGCCAGGGTCGCCGCCTCCACCTCAACCGGGAACCTCTCATCGAGCGCGTTCCGGACCCGGCGAACGGCCACCTCCAGGCTGCCGGCCGCCGCGATGTGATTATCCTTGATTATGACACCGTCGAAAAGACCCTCACGGTGGTTCGTGCCCCCGCCTGCCTTCACCGCGTATTTCTCGAGCACCCGCAGTCCAGGTGTGGTCTTACGCGTGTCCATTATCTTTACCCCGTGTGGACCCGCTATCGCCACCAGGCGCGACGTCAGGGTGGCTATCCCCGACAGGCGGCCGAGGAAATTAAGGGCGGTGCGCTCCCCGCTCAGTATCGCGTCAAGAGAACCTTCGACAACCGCGATCACCTGGTCCGGTGAGGCCGCCTCCCCGTCCCTGACCATCTCGCTCGAGGAGGCTCCCCCCCCGGCCAGAGCAAACACCCTCGCGGCCACCGCCTGCCCGGCCACCGTGCACGCCTCGCGGGCGATTATGACGGCCCTGCCTTTCTCCCCCGGACGGCACACGGCCGCCGTAGTTATATCGCCATCCACACCAAGGTCCTCGGCGAGCGCGACCCGGATGATCCCTTCCGCTTTTTCCGCGATGTCCACAGCCTTTCATCCCTTCATCAAGAAACCGGGCCGGCCCCCTCCGGGATTAGTCCTCCCGTCCCTCCCGCGAAAATATCAGCGCGGGGTCTGGATGCATGCGATGGGGCCTTCTTTCAATGGCCACCTCGCCCCCGACTGATTTGAGGTCGATATGTTTCCTCCAGTTCCAGTCATCGGTGTCAGGGTAATCCCGGCGGCGGTGGCACCCCCGGCTCTCCAGCCTGGCAAGCGCTGCCGTGGCTATCAGGTAAGCCAGGATTAACATGTTCTTGAGTTCCATGCCGGGCCGTTCGAAGTACTCGGTGTCGAGCACGTTAGCGTTGCCTCTCAGGAACTCGAGGGCTTCGCGAAGGCCCCTCTCACAGCGGACCATGCCGACGGAGTCGAGCATTACCTCCCTGATGTTCCCGGTTATCAGGTCCTGGCGAACCCGCGGCCCTACCCCCTTGTGAGAATGCGCGGAGCGGGGCTTTTGAACCGGCTCACCCGTGTCTGGCGAGCTCTCGAGCGACAGGGCGATACGCCTGGCGAAGACGAGGCCTTCCAGGAGCGAGTTAGACGCGAGGCGGTTCGCCCCGTGTACGCCCGTGCAGGCGACCTCTCCGCACGCGAAGAGGCCGGGGATGTCGGTCTGTCCGTTCAGGTCGGTGACCACCCCGCCGCTGGAGTAATGCGCCGCCGGGGAGACCGGTATGCGGTGCCTGGTGATGTCTATGCCCGCCTGCAGGCAGTGGTCGTAGATGTTGGGAAACCTCCGGCGGAGCCGCAGAGCGGGGATATGGCTCACATCCAGGAAGAGGTGGTTCTTCTGCTGCTCCTTCATCACCTCGACCATCCTGGACACCACGATGTCGCGAGGGGCCAGCTCTTCCATGGGGTGGACGCCCTTCATTATGCGGTCCCCTTCAACATCTACCAGCAGGGCCCCCTCCCCCCGTATCGCCTCGCTGATGAGGAACTTCGGCTCCTCCGGGATATGCAGGGCAGTAGGATGGAACTGGACGAACTCCACGTCGCTCACGCGGGCTCCGGCGCGAAACGCCATCGAGACCCCGTCCCCCGTGCAGATGGACGGGTTCGTGGTGACCAGGTAAACCTGTCCTATGCCCCCCGATGCCAGCACCACCGCCCTGGCCCATACCGTGAACAACTGGCCCCGCCTGTTGTCTACCGCCAGCGCGCCGACGCAGCGGCCGTCGGTCAGCAGCAGGTCCACAAGGAATATGTGTTCCATGACCTTGACCGTGGGGTCCCTCGAGAGCGCCCGTCCAAGGGCAGCCTCGACCTCCGACCCGGTAGCGTCTCCTTTTGCATGCACGACCCGCGCGTGCGAGTGCCCGCCTTCCATGGCCAGGTCGAGCTTCCCGTTGGTCCTGTCGAAGTCCGCCTGGTACTCACCGAGTAGCTCTAGGACCCTGGCGGGCCCCTCTCTGACAAGGACCGCCGTGGCTTCGGGGTCGGACAGGCCGGCCCCGGCTGTGAGGGTATCCTGAAGGTGCGCCTCGATCGAGTCGTGCTCGTCCATCACCGCGGCGATGCCGCCCTGCGCGTACCGGGTCGCTGAGACCTCCATCTCCGACTTCGTGACCAGCAGCACCCGCTGGGAGCGGGAAAGCCGCAGCGCCGTCGAGAGCCCGGCGACCCCGCTGCCGACCACCAGCACGTCGCACTCCAGCGCCGGCAGGGTATCGGTGTCGAAGGAGAGAAGGTAACGGGGGATCATCCCAGGGAAAGCATCCTTTCCACCGCCCCGAGCGCGCGTAGCCTGATATCCTCGGGGACGGTCACCCTGGGCTCGAGTGTCTGCAGGGCCCAGAGGACCTTGGACAGCGTGGTCAGTTTCATGTTGGGGCATACAGGCTCGACCGGGGGGGTGTAGAAACTCTTTTCCGGCACGGCCTTCGAGAGTGGATAGATCATGCCCGATTCGGTAGCCACGATGAACTCTCTGGCATCCGATTGCAGTGCCGCATCCACCATTCCGGAAGTACTTCGTATGTGACAGGCAATCTCGAGCACCTCGGTGCGGCACTCCGGGTGCGCTATGACCTCCGCTCCGGGGTGCGCTTCCAGGGCCAGCATCACGTGGTTGACCGTTATCTCGTCATGCACGTGGCAGTATCCCTCCCACGGGATTATCAGCTTGTCCACCCTCTCCTCCACGTATCGGGCCAGGTTGCGGTCCGGCACGAACAGGACTATGTCCGCGTCAACCGCCCTGACCACCTGCACCGCGTTGCCCGACGTGCAGCAGTAATCGCTCACCGCCTTTACTTCCGCGGACGTGTTGACGTAGGAGACTACCGCCGCGTCCGGATGTTCCTCCCGGGCCTTGACGACCTCGGCAGCGGTCGCCATGTCGGCCATGGGACAGCCCGCCCGCGGCTCGGGAAGCAGTACTATCTTCCCGGGGTTGAGGATGTAAGCGGTCTCCGCCATGAAATGGACCCCGCAGAAGACGATCACGTCCGCTTCGGCCTCCGCGGCCTTTCGCGCGAGACCCAGCGAATCACCGGTAAAATCCCCGATGTCCTGGACCTCCGGCCGCTGGTAGTTATGCACGAGTATGACGGCGTTGCGCTCGCGCTTGGCTTTGAGGACCTGCTCCGCGATCGCCTGGTCGTCGAGGAAGACTTCGTCCAGACGGTCGAGCTGTCCCACCTCGCCTCTTTGAGCCATCATAAGTGCCTCACACGCGGGTGACCTGTCGCCCCCGGGACGGGACCGCCTCCGATCAGCAGATATCCTCTACTGTCAGGTGGTCCTCTATCATCTCGGGGCGGTTGTGCTCGTCAACGAAGATAATGCGGGGGCGGTACCGCTCGGCCTCGGCCCCGGGAACCGATACGAACGACGCGATAATGACGCGGTCGCCCCTGTGGACAAGCCTCGCAGCAGCGCCGTTCATACAGATGTCCCCTGCGTCGGGCGCCCCCTCGATGACATAAGTCAACAGGCGGTTCCCGTTGTCGAGGTCCCACACGTGGACCTGCTCGTAGGGAACCAGGTCCGCAAGATCCATGAGCCGTCGGTCGATGGTTATGCTTCCCTCGTAATGAATATCGGCATCAGTCACTGTCGCCCTGTGGATTTTGCTCTTGAGCATAACTCGCTGGATCTGTTCCAAGGTCACGACTCCAGATTAAGTGCCATATTATCAATTAGCCTGGCCTTTCCAATCCGGGCGGCCAGGGCTATCAGGACTTCCCCGTAAAGGTTCTCAAGGGGTTCAAGGTAGATATTATCACAGATGGCTATATACTCAAGGTTCGCAAGGGGCTCGTGGCTCAAGACCGCTTCCATGGCGCCGCGTATTGTCTCCGCGTTCCTTTCCCCGGTCTCTATCATCAACCTCGCTGCCTCGAGCGACCGATACAGGACCGTCGCGGCCCTGCGCTCTTCCGGCTCGAGGTATGTATTCCGGCTGCTCATAGCCAGGCCGTCCTCCTCGCGGACCGTGGGGACCGCTATTATCTCTTGCGGGAAGTTCAGGTCCCCGGCCATCCTCCTGATGATCACCAGCTGCTGGGCGTCCTTCTGTCCGAAGTAGGCCCGGTCCGCGCCAACGATGTTGAAAAGCTTCGCCACTACCGTCGTGACACCGCGGAAGTGGCCCCGGCGCAGGGCCCCGCACATGACGTTCGACAGCTCCGTAACCTCCACCGCTGTCCGGGAGCCCTCCGGATACATCTCCCCCACCTCGGGCGCGAAGATGAAATCGACACCTTCCCGCTCGGCCATAGAGCTGTCTCGTCCGAAATCCCTGGGATAATCCTGGTAATCCTCGCCGGGCGTAAACTGCGTGGGGTTTACGAACAGGGTCACCACCACGACGTCGCATTCCCGCCTGGCACGGCGCATTAGCTCCAGGTGTCCCTGGTGGAAGAACCCCATTGTCGGGACCAGTCCCACGGTCCTTCCCTCCGCATGGGCCTCCTGTACTATCTCACGCATCACAGAAGCCGCTTTAACCACCCGCACGGTCCGCCCCCTTTAAGCCGTACCCTTCGAGAAGACGCCGCATCTCCTCAACGATCCTGTCGTCCACGACGCCGCGCTCCTCCACCAGCCTGAGGCCCCAGATGCTCACCGCCCTGTACAGCTCAGCGAGCTCGGGGAAGGCGCCGCTCAGTACATCCAGATTCGCCCTGACGGTTCCCACGTCGCCGCGGGCAAGCGGCCCCGTCAGCGCATCAACCGGGCCCAGCCTGTGGATGTTCTCCACGGTGGCATGCACAAGCGGCATGAAAGCGTCGAGCGCCTCCCTCTCCTCGACCCCCAGCCCGCGGTACAGGGTGAGGGCTCCGTGCTCGATCATGACCACCAGGTTACACGCCAGTACAGCAGCCGCGTGGTAAAGGGCCCTGTCGGAGTCCCGTACCATCACCGGACGGCCCTCCAGGTCCTCGACAAAAGCGCGGGCCCACGGCTGGAGCTCCGGGGCACAGGTGACCCCGAAAGCCGAGCCGGGCAGGGAATCCAGCGCCCCCTGGAGGTCCGCGAAAGTCTGGAGCGGATGCACTGAAAGGATATCCGCGCCCCGGGCGGCAGCGGCCCCAAGGACGTCGAGGGAAAGCGCCCCGCTCATGTGGACGAACTTCTTGCCGGAAAGATCCGCGCGTGAAGAGGCAATCGCCTGGCAGACTGCTTTGACGGCGTCGTCGGGGGTGGTTATGAGCACTATGTCGGCCAGTTGAACGGCCTCGACTGCGTCTTTTACCGGGGTGGCCCGGGCGAGCTCCGCGGCCCTCTCCATGTCCGCCGCGTTCCTGGAGTACACCGCGGCAATGTTGTAACCGCGGGACGCCAGGACGTATGCGACGGCGGTTCCTACCCTGCCGGCCCCTATGACCGCGACGGCCTTGCCACTGCCAGGATCCTGTCCGCCTATCATTCGATCACCAGGTCACGGTCTCGCCGCACCCACCTGTCGTCCTCGAGCCCTACAAGCAGCTCACCGACAGCGGTGCCGTCCGGTAGCGCCGCCTCCGGTGCGATCTCACAGAGAGGCTCCAGAACGAAACGCCTTTCCGCCATCCTGGGGTGCGGTATCGTCAGCTCCGGATCAGCGAGTTCCAGGTCCCCGTAGAGTAGAATGTCAACGTCGAGCGTCCGGGGGCCCCAGCGCTCCTTTCTTTCCCTGCCGCGCCCGGCCTCGATCTCACGCGCAAGCGACAGCAGCCGTCGCGGTTCGAGCTCCGTTTCGATCTCGACCACGATGTTCAGGAACTCCGGCTGTTCGGACAAGCCCACCGGCTCCGAGCTGTAAACGCCCGACACCCTGACCATCCTGACCCCCTCGGCCGCGGCCAGCGCCGACACCCCCGCCCTCAGGTGCTCGAAGCGTTCTCCGAGGTTGGAGCCGAGCTCGAGGTACGCCCGCCTCAAGCGGGTCCACCCTTTCCACCCGGGCCCCCTTCACGAGCCCTTGTGATCGAGACCCCGACCCACCCCACGGACACCTTGATCGGCGCCCGTGGTTTGCGCACGGTGACCGTTACGCTCTGAACAGGTTCAAACGATAAAACACGCTCGGCGATCTTCTCCGCCAGGGTCTCGATCAGGTTGTACCGCTCCGTGCTCGCCAGGGCGGCCACGGACTCCGAGACGGCCGCATAGTCCACCGTGCCCGAGATATCGTCGCTGTCCGAGGCTTCGGAGAAATCGAGCCGAAGCTCCAGGTCAATAAAGAAGTCCTGACCCCGCTCTATCTCCTCGGGCAGCAGGCCATGGTACGCGAAGACCTTGATGTCGTTTATCAGGACGCGGTCCAACCGACCCTCCCCCTCGCGGCCACGGCGTCGGCCATGCGGACTACATCAATCATCTCCCTGACGTCATGGACCCTCACCATGTCCACGCCCCTCGCGATCGCGAAGGCGACGGTTGCGGCGGTTCCAAGTACCCTCTCCCCGGCGGGACGGTCCAGGACAGCCCCTATGAAGCTCTTGCGGGAAGTCCCCAGCAGGAGCGGGAACCCCAGGCCCTGGAACTCGTCAAGGCGGCGGACTATCTCCAGGTTATGCTCGACCGTCTTGCCGAAGCCGATGCCCGGGTCAACGAATATCTTGTCGCCGTCCACCCCCGACCGTATAGCCTCGTCCGCCCGCTCTCTCAGGAACTCTATTATCTCGCCGACAACATCCTTGTAAGTGGGTTTTTCCTGCATGTCCCTCGGGGTCCCCTGCATGTGCATGATGACGACCGGCACATCCCGGCTGGCGAGAAGGGGTATCATCTCCGCGTCGAACCGCAGGCCGCTGATGTCGTTCACCATGGAGGCGCCGGCGTCCAGCGCCCTGCCTGCCACCTCGGCCTTACAGGTATCTATGGATATCGGTACGCCGATCTCGCGGGCGAGCGATTCGATCAGGGGAGCGGTGCGGGCCGTCTCCTCATCCACGCTGACCGGGGCGGCGCCCGGGCGAGCCGATTCGCCCCCGATGTCCACGATGTCCGCCCCCTGGCTCGCTATCTCCAGGGCCCTCTCCCGGGCCTTCTCCATCAAGTGATACCGGCCACCGTCGGAGAACGAGTCCGGGGTGACGTTGAGGACCCCCATGACAAGTGTACGGCCTCCGATCTCCAGGCGATGGCCGTCGGCAGCGATCTCCCGGGGCATATCGGAGCCGGGAAACGCCACGTTGAAAAGATCCTTGAGCTCCCCCGACAGCATGGCAAGCTCGAAGGGCTGAACGCTCAGGTTTTTTATCGCCTTCCGGAACTGGGCCACACTGCCCATCAGCATTACCTGGACCCGCTCGGTGTCCTTATAGAATACGTCCCTCGGGGTTGCGCAGTCCCCACCCTTGGAAAGCATCACCTGCTTAACTATGTGGGCGGCCCTCGCCTGCACGTTGTCCACAGCCACAACGGCGTGCTGCATCTTGCGGCTCATTATGGCGACGCCGCCTTTGTCCGTCCCGACTTCCCGGAGCAGGCGCTTTGCGTCAGACGGCGACTCGACCCTGACCAGCCGCGGGTTGAACCCGGCGTGCTCTGAACGTCCTTCCTCCTGCATTTCCTGTCCCCTGCTATATCTTGCCCATTATCAGGGACATCGCCTCGGCCCGGCTGGCGGCGCTGGAGTAGAAAACGCCCCTCACGGCGCTGGTCACCGTAACCGCTCCCGGCTTCTTGACCCCGCGCATCGACATGCACAGGTGCTCCGCTTCGATAACCACCAGCACCCCGAGCGCGTCCAGGCCCTTCATTATCGTGTCCGCCACCTGCGTGGTCAGCCTCTCCTGCACCTGCAGGCGCCTGGACAGGACATCGACCACGCGGGCGAGCTTGCTTATGCCCGTTATCTGTCCGGACTCTCCCGGCAGGTATGCGACGTGCGCCCTGCCGATGAAAGGCATCATGTGATGCTCGCATACCGAGTACAGGGGGATGTCCTTGACAATGATCATCTCCTCGTGTTCCTCGGCAAACTGGGCCTGGAGCACGTCCGTGGGGTTCGCCCCGGTGCCGGAGAAGATCTCCTCGTACATTTTCGCTACCCGGGCCGGGGTCAGGCGGAGCCCTTCCCTCCCGTTGTCCTCGCCGATCGCCTCCAGGATCATGCCCACTGCTTCTTCGATCTTCTGACGGTCCAAGGTCTGACCTCCCGCTTTTCTGCCCGGGTCGGACTCCCGGCGCTCCTTAATTCTGCCAGAAAGCAAAACGCAAGTAAAAAGCGGTCTCCGGACCGCTTGAGGGACGACCGGCGAGAAGCATGATAAACGCGCACCGGGGCCCTGTCCCGTTGCGCATTCTAGTGGACCGTCCCATAAATATCCTGGCATTCGAGCGCCGCTGCATCCACGCCTGCTGCGTTCCGCTCCCTCGGAGTACTCAGTGAGTACGACTCGGTCGCGCGCCTTGCAGGCGCGGCGCCCCG
>Ga0315274_10002474_pt1 | contig 27818 bp, 28 predicted proteins | sample YL17G02_20_MG_FD_203700 | JGI IMG/M metagenome (GOLD analysis project Ga0315274, IMG submission 203700) | Sediment microbial communities from Yellowstone Lake, YNP, Wyoming, USA - YL17G02_20 | ecosystem: Environmental > Aquatic > Freshwater > Lake > Sediment | place: USA: Wyoming | collected...
TCGATATCATCAGCCTCTCGATTGGTGAACCGGACTTCGATACCCCCCGGCACATCAAGGATGCCTGCATTGATGCGCTGAACCGGGGTGAAACGCATTACGCGCCCAGTAACGGCATTCCCGAACTTCTCTCTGCCATCGGTGAAAAAATAACACAAGAGAATCACTTCAGCTGCCGCCCTGAACAAGTGATCGTTACCTGCGGTGCAAAGGATGCGATTTACGATGCAATGGAAGCGGTCCTGAACCCGGGCGATGAGATTATCCTTTTGACACCGGCATGGGTTTCTTATGAACCATGCGTCCAGATTGCAGGGGGGAAAATTGTCCAGCAAGCGGTCAATTCCAAGACATTCCAGCTCGACGACTCCCTTCTGGAACGGGTGAATGCAAAGACGAAGATGATCGTTGTAAACTCGCCTTCAAACCCGTCAGGTGTCGTTTTTGACAAGCCATCGATGCAGCTCGTTGCAGATGTCTGCGAAGACTATGATATCTATGCAATGTCGGATGAGATCTACGAGAAACTGGTGTACGACAAAGCGCACCTCTCGCTTGCTGCACTCGGGAATATGGCGCACCGGACAATCACTATCAACGGGTTCTCGAAGTCGTACGCAATGACGGGGTGGCGATTGGGCTATGCTGTAGCACCAATAGAGATCATCCGGCAGATGTCCAAGGTGCAGCAACATTCGGTCAGCCAGGCAGCCACGTTTGCAATGTGGGGTGCAGTGGCAGCGCTCAAAGGGGACCAGTGTTGTGTCGAGGAAATGCGAACTGAGTTTGACCGCCGAAGAAAATACATCATATCTGAATTAAACCGGATGGGATACGAGACTGCGCCGGCGGAGGGGGCATTCTATGCATTTGTGAAAGTGTGTGGAGATGATAGGGAGATTGCCAACCGCTGGCTTGAGCGGGGACATGTCGCCACTATGCCTGGCAGTGCATTCTACGCGCCCGGGTGGATCCGGCTCTCGTATGCAACCTCAATGGAAAAATTAAAGGAAGCGATGGGGCGGATCCGGCAGCTTGGCGTGTAGTAACTCCCGTTCAAATTTCATCACTTTTTTCCCGATCTTTCTCCACCAGATCTTTGCAAATGTTGAATCACCGGATATGACGACATCAGGTCCTTTTGTCCGTATCAGCGGTCTGAGATAATCAGCCATCACCCGTTCCTGTTCCTCTGTCATTACATTAAACCGGCGCCGGAAAAATGCGGTCATCTCATCCAGAGTTGTAAACCGGTACTCCTTTTTAAGAGGAAGCATCTCCACGTTTGCGTAGATGCCCAGCTGGTACAGGACGCCAAAGAGGCAGTCTGCCTTTGGCCCGGGATGGTATTCCAATCCATGGAGCGGTTCCCAGAGATCGGCATACATCTTCTCCCAGAATGGCATGTCAACAAACCAGAACAGGTACACATACCCCCGCGAAACAACATCCATCTTTTGAAGTGCCTGCCGGATGTCCTCCATGGTGAGAGAGAGCGAAGCGATCACCACCTCATACTGCCCCGCAAGATCGCGGGCTGGATCGATATCTTCCCAGCGTTTTTGGATGGTTGTTACATTGGTGATACCCTCTTTTTTCATGCGCTCTTTGAGGATATCCACCATCCCCCCGCCCGGTTCAACAGAAGTGATCTCCTTCACCAGCGGTGCGAGCGGGATGGCGAGCGTGCCTGGCCCGGCACCGATATCCAGCACCCGCGAATTTTTTGTGATATCCAGCCCGCCAATCGTGGTCTTTACCCGGTCATCATACTCGCTGCGGGACGTGGAATCATAGCGCTCGGCATTCTCCCGCTTGTTCCAGTTATGCGAGGGGTCGTTAAAATGTTTTGATGACTCGTGCCGTTTCTGCCTCTCTTTCCAGATCTCATTCCAGTCCGGATCATTACAGGAGGGGTGAGAGGAGCGGCTCATAGCATTGAGTATGCACACGACCGGTTAAAAGTTTCTATCCGCGGAGGATCTCACGCTAAAAAAAGGAAATTATTCGTGCCTGAGTGCATCGATTGGGTTGAGATTAGCCGCCCGCCATGCAGGGTAGATGCCACAGATCAGGCTGATGACAATGCCGAATGACATGCCGTAAATAATATGGATCATGCTTGAAGGAGCGAACAGGTACTTCGTGGTTTGTAGCATCACACTACTGATCGCATATCCCCCGAGGAGACTCATGATACCTCCAATCAGGCTTCCGACAACACCAAGGATCAATGCCTCATAAATAAACATCGACATCACTTCTTTTCGCTGTGCTCCGATGCTGCGCATGATGCCAATCTCCTTGATCCGTTCGGTTACTGACATCATCATGATATTGAGAATGGAAACTCCTGCAACCACCATTGATATGCCACCAATTGCTGACACGAATGTAGTGATCTGACCGAATGCTGAAAAGATGGTTTCCATCGTTTTACGGGTATCCACAACATCAACGATTTTATCCCGCTTGTTCAACTGGTTCTCAATAGCGCTTTTAACGGTTGGGAGATCATCGAGATTCTTTACCTTGACAACCACCTTATCGTAATCGTCGCGATTATATGCCTGGTCGTACCAGTCTTTCGTCACGACTATTGCGGAATCGGTGCTGATATCAAAAGCCATTCCCCGTTCCTCAATGATGCCGGTAACCCGCAGTGTTCCTTTATCCCCCTCGGTTCCAATTGCAATCCGGGATCCGACCTTGACATTATTGTCCTTTGCGAAAGTTGATCCCACGAGAACCCCCGAGTTGCCGCGGCTGTACCCCCCCTCTTTCAGTTTCAGGAGATCAGGGACATCCTCCGGATTAAGGCCGTAGATGGCTGCCACGATCTCATCACTTCCGACACCGAGCTTCATGCGGTCAGAGGTCTGAAGCACAGGAATCGCAACATTTGGGGCAGAGGCACGTTTTATCTGCTCGAAATTCTGCTCGGTTATGCTGAGGGATGATGGCCCCCCCATTCCTCCGCCGAATCCGCGCATAGTTCCCCCCCCAACATGGGGGGTGACAATAACGCTGTCGCCGACTGTTTTCAAACTGTCTGAGACGGTAAGCACCAGACTATTGCCGAGAATTCCCATGGATGCAATCGCAATCACCCCGATCACGATACCCAGCATGGCAAGGGTTGACCGGAGCAGATGGATCCTGATATTGCGTTTGGCAATTTCCCAAAAAATCATTCCACAATTCTCCCGTCAGCGATACGGATAGTCCGTTTTGAATAAGCGGCGATATTCAGGTCATGCGTGACCATGATGATGGTCGTGCCTTTCCGGTTGAGTTCTGACATCAGTTCCATAATGCCGGCACCGGTCTTTGAATCAAGGTTGCCGGTTGGTTCGTCTAAGAGAAGGATGTCAGGGTCATTAATGAGTGCCCGGGCTATGGCAACCCGTTGCTGCTGACCTCCCGAAACTTCCATGGGTGTGTGAGTGAAGAGCGAATCATCCAGCTGTACCGACCGGAGCGCCGCACGTGCTTTTTCCGGGTCCACTGCTTTCTGGGATTTCAGCATCATCGGGAATGTCACGTTCTCGATGATGTTCAATAGCGGGAAGAGGTTGAAATATTGAAATATAAATCCGATCCGGTCCCTCCGCAGTTCAGTGAGTTCTTTATCGGACATGTCCCCGGTACGGGTACCGCTGATATAAATGTCTCCGGATGTTGGTGTATCTAAGCACCCCATCAGGTTCAGGAGCGTAGACTTCCCGGAACCCGAACGCCCCATGATCGAGATGAACTCACCCCGGTCAACCTTAAAGCATACGCCATCAAGCGCGGTAACATCGCCCGAAGGAAGCGGGTACACTTTGACTACGTCTTTGAACACCATTACGGGTTGTTCGTTCATAGAAATGGTCACTTCTTGTTCCTTCTCACGTAGAAGTACCATCCCCCGATACAAGCACCGACAACAATTACGACAGCGATAATGGGAAACAGGAGATTTGATGGAATACTATTCTGTGAGTTAGTAGCAGGTGCTGAAATTTTTACGTCCTGTACAGAATTATATTGGTTACCATCCGTATCCTTGTACGACAGTTGAATCGGGATACTCGAAGTGCTATTTGTGGAGAATGTAACCTCAAAGCTCCCAAAATCATCAGGTTTGAGCGCACCAACAACATAGGTCTTATACGGGTCCTGCGGAACCGCTGGTGAAAGTGAAGTTACCATGACCGTATTTGCTGTTTCCAGCCCGGCATTGTTCACATCACCGGTGATGTGGTAGATACCGCCTTCAGATTTTACCTGGACATTGCTGATAACGGGGTTTGCCTGCTTTTTATCGATCCCAAATGTAATCGGGAGATCCATCTTCACGTTATGAGGATTATTACCGTTATTGTACGTTACCGTGAGCATAAGGGAAGTCTCCTGCTCGGGAGTTACCGTGAAGTTTACCGGTATTTTGGCACCTGAAGCAAGGTTTCCGATGAAGGTTTTTGCCGGAGTTGCTATAATCCCCGTGCCGGAAACCTCAAGTATGACGTTCCTGAGATCATTTTTCCGGGGATTAGCCACTTGCATGTAAATGGTCTTTTTCTTTCCCTGGGTAAACGTTTCGGGTTTGTCGACAATCGTTAGTTCAAGTGGGGTGTTATCTACCTGTACCGTTGCCCGGTAGTAAAGGCTGTCTGCATCGCGGAAGCTCAGGGAGAACGTCGGGTAATACGTTCCATCAGGGGCATCAGCGACGATGGAAAAAACGAACGATTGCCTCTGGAGAGGACCGATATTGGCTGAGGAATCGTAGGGTATGCTTGTGAGCCTGATATTTTGGTCACCGATGGTTACATGATTTACCACGACACTCTGGTCAGAGTTGCCGTTGGTAACATATACCATGACGATACCAGTATCATCGGTAAAAAAAGATCCGGGATCATACGTAACATTGGAAACATAGACATTGCCAGCGGCAACAATGGATTCCGGCGTCTGGAATGCAGTTACCGCACCAATCCCTGTACTGAAAATCAGGAAGAGAGCGGTGAGTATAATAAATCGTGTGTTTTTCATTTAAATCCCTGTCATGGTATAAATCATATAGAGAATGTAAATAACAACCGGAATGCCCACACAAAGTGCGGAATCCCTTTCAGAAAGCTGTCGGGCATTTCTTATGCCAAAGATCCAGATATTTGCGCTCCAGAGGAGAAATACGATAGAAATAATTGAAATGATCTGGGTCATCTCCATCATTGCAGGATCATGCATCAGTGCTTTGACCGCTTCTTGGATCAGCTGGGGGTCTTGGGCTGCGGCTGAAGTAATTTCTGGAACAATGACTCTCGGTATATACTGGATCGCAACAATTACGGTGAGTATCGCTCCGAAAATCTGGGGGAGATAACCATACCCTATAAACTCAAGCGATCTTTTAAATGTCCCCTTACCCTTGAACAATGATGATATAAGATAGAATACGCCAGCCCATATCCCCCAGAAGACAAATATACTCAATAAAGCACCAAGAATAGTAGAAATGGCGATTATTGATTCCATACCAGGAATCAATCCTGCCATCATCTTTCCTGTTAATCCCCCGATTAAATTTGCGTTCACTGCTGTAACAATCCCAAGTAAAAGTACGATAAGGCCGGGAATTTTGAGACTTTCCTTTTCTGCGATTACATCCTGGAAGAATGACCCGGGTCTGATGAGAGTATCAATTAGTGAATGTTTCATCCCATAATCACCTGTTCCGCTGGTTTCTGTTGTTGCAGAAATAACAACTTCATTACAGATTTTCTCCAGAGTATATTAATGGTATGGAAGGCGGATCAGTGAAATCCAGGTACCGTGACGATATTCACTGACTATAGTAGATGAAGACATGGAGCTCGTTACTCCTCTAAGGGAAGTTGTGCGCAACAAAATTGAAATCTTCAATTTATCCGATCAAAAACCCTCGCGCAATTGTATTAAAATAATGTACATATCCCTGCACAGTGTACAAATTTGTTGCACAATGTATATATTTATACAAATTAAAAGTACTCGATATGCAAACAAAAATCCTTCTCGATGAGGAGCAGATACCAAAAAAGTGGTATAATATCCAGGCGGACTTACCGTCCCCGCTGGATCCACCACTCCACCCAAAGACCCATAAACCGATCGGGCCTGAGGATCTTTCTGCAATCTTTCCCATGGAGCTGATCCGGCAGGAAGTCACCACTGATCGCCAAATTGACATCCCGGAAGAAGTGCGGGAGGTACTGCGGCTCTGGAGACCAAGTCCTCTCTACCGTGCCCACCGGCTTGAAAAATTTTTAAAGACACCGGCGAAGATTTACTACAAGTGGGAGGGGGTCAGCCCGGCCGGGAGTCATAAGCCCAACACCGCGGTTCCTCAGGCGTATTTCAACATGAAGGCAGGAGTCGAGAGGTTAGCGACCGAGACGGGTGCCGGGCAGTGGGGCTCAGCGCTTGCATTCGCCACGATGCTCTATGATCTGGAGTGCACCATCTACATGGTCCGGTCAAGCTACACGCAGAAACCCTATCGGAAATCAATGATGAATGTCTGGGGTGCCGAATGCATCCCCAGCCCGAGCACCAAGACGAATGCCGGCCGGGCAATGCTCGAAAAAGACCCTGATACCCCGGGAAGTCTGGGCATGGCCATATCTGAAGCGGTCGAGGATGCGGCATCCCACAGCAACACCAACTACGCCTTGGGCTCGGTGCTGAATCATGTCTGCCTGCACCAGACGGTCATCGGACTTGAATGCCGCGAGCAGCTCGCAATGGTTGACGATTATCCGGATGTCGTGATCGGGTGCGTAGGCGGGGGGTCCAACTTCGCCGGGATCTCGTTCCCGTTTGCCGGGGATAAGCTGACCGGGAAGCACAAGGATGTGGATATCATCGGTGTTGAACCAGCGTCCTGCCCGACGCTAACCAAAGGGCTGTATACCTACGACCTTGCCGATGAAGCCGGGTATACCCCGCTCCTCAAGATGTTCACGCTGGGGCATGACTTTGTCCCGCCCTCCATCCACGCTGGCGGGCTCCGTTACCACGGCGACTCTCCGATTGTCTCCCGGCTTGTGCATGATGGTGTGATGCGGGGGGTATCCTTCCACCAGAGCGAAGTTTTTGACGCAGCCCAGACATTTGCCCAAACGGAAGGGATTATCATTGCCCCCGAGACGTCCCATGCAGTAAAATCTGCAATTGATGAGGCTCTTAAATGTAAAAAGACCGGAGAAGCAAAGACAATCCTGTTCAACTGTTCCGGCCATGGCAATTTCGATATGTCGGCATATGATGCCTTCCATGATGGCAAACTGGTGGACTACGAATATCCGGATGAGCTGATTAAAGAATCCATCGCCCGGATACCAAAAATTTCCTAAAAATTCTTTTTTTTATGAAGCACATCGGATTTCTCATCAACCCTATTGCCGGTATGGGAGGAGCCGTGGGGCTCAAGGGAACCGATGGCAATGTAGAGGAAGCCCGACGTCGCGGGGCATTGCCGCTTGCAAAAAACCGGGCTCGTATCACACTTGCGCTGCTGTCACATGATAAAAGTCTGGAATTTGTTACCTGTTCGGGTGCTATGGGCGAGGATACTCTCAAGGAAACAGGAATACAACAGTATCAGGTACTCTATCATTTCAAAGGTGAAAGCAGTGCTCAGAATACCCGGCAGGCAGCACACATGTTCCTGAAAGCCGGTGTTGACCTGATCCTTTTTTGTGGCGGTGACGGGACCGCGAAGGACATCTTTGATGCAGTGGGCAGGCATGTGCCGATTCTTGGGATTCCTGCCGGAGTTAAGATGTATTCGGCCGTCTTTGCCATTGATCCGGTAACCGCAGCAGAGCTCGTGGCAGGATACCAGATGAAATCCCTGCGGGATTCCGAAGTGATGGATGTGGACGAGGAAGCGTACCGGGCAGGGGAGCTGAAAACCCGGTTACACGGTATTGCCCGCACCCCGGCTCTTGCGGGAAAAGTGCAGCTCTCCAAGCAAATGTTTGAAGAAGGCGATGAAGAACGTGCAAAAGGGGAAATCGCCCGTTTTTTCCACGAAATTATGATCCCGGATGTGCTCTATATCCTCGGCGCAGGGACAACCACTGAATCCATTGCCCGCGAACTCGGGGTGAACAAAACCCTTCTGGGTGTTGATGCGGTCAGGAACGGGAAAACCGTTGCCCTGGATATCGATGAAAAAACGCTCTGGGCGTTGCTTGAGCAGGGGCAGGAGGCAAAAATTCTCATCAGCCCCATCGGTGCACAGGGGTTCATACTCGGGCGGGGCAACCAGCAGATCAGTGCCCGCATCGTGCGACGGGTGGGAATCGGCAACATCATTGTGGTTGCAACACCGCACAAACTCCGGGAAACACCGGTCCTCTACGTGGACTCCGGGGATTCGGCGCTTGATGCAGAGTTTGGCGATACGGTTCTTGTGGTTTCCGGCTACCGTATGGCCCAGCGAAAGCGCATCTATCAGTCAGAGCGTGGATAAAAAAATTAGTTTTTCTGGAGAGCTTGTGGCGGTTTTAAGAGAGCGAATGCTATTCCCAGCCCGATTATCGCAAGCACAAGGACATAGGGGAACACACCCATGTATGATCCTGTAGATGTCTTAATGAACCCGGCCAGTTGCGGTCCGACAATGCCACCTGCACCGTATGCAAGGAACATCACGCCGTAGCACCTCGGGTAATCGCAGGTGCCGAAATAACTTGCCGTTGCAGTAGGGGCAATGGCCAGCCAGCCGCCAAGGCAGCCCCAGAGAATGGCAAAGACAAGGATGTATACCGGCACGGACGGGATCTGCCAGATGAGCAGTGATGCAAGTGCGATCAGTACGAAAGATACCATCGCGGTATTCCGGGGGGTCAGCTTGTCTGTAAGGGTACCAAAGACCGGGCGTCCAAAGCCGTTGAAGACGGCAAAGACGCCAACGAGCATCGTGGCAAGCCCTGCTTCAACACCGACATCGATGCCAACAGGCTTTGCAATGCCAATTGCCATGAGCCCGGCAAGACAGCCGATGAAGTAGCAGGCCCAGAGTGCGTAGAATGTGGAGGTTTTGAGCATCTGCTCGCGTTTGAATTCGCAGGTGACTGCCTGACCGGCTGCCGGGGCAGGAGGTGTCCATCCGGCAGGCTTCCACCCGGTTGCAGGGAATTTCAGGGGCAGTGCGAGTACGACGATCAGGATGATAAATGCGATACCAAACACCCTGAATGTGTTCATAACCCCTGTCGTACCGATGAGGAATCCTGCAATATTGGCAGTCAGTACTGCAGAGAACCCGAACCCGAGCAGGGTCAGACCAACGGCCAGCCCCCGGCGGTCCGGGAACCAGCGGGCTGCAATAGCAACAGGAACTCCATAGGCGATGCCAACGCCAATTCCGGCGATCACACCGTAGAAGAGGTAGAGCATCTGGACAGATCCGGCAAATGATGAAAGGAGCCATCCGAGACCGGTGAGAGCTCCTCCGACTATGGTAATATTCCGCGGACCATATTTCTCAATGAACTTTCCGGTAAACGGCATTGCGATGGCAAAGAATGCGAGAAATACTGAAAATGGCAATAGGATCTCACTAGCGGTGACTGTCTGACCCAAGTCTTTGGTGAAGTAGGTAGTAAGCGGCCCGACAAACACACTCCACGAATAAATCGAACCCAGGCACAGGTTAATTACCATGCCGAGTACGACAAGCATCCAGCGCCCTTTTTCCGGTTCCATCCCTAAGATTTTATCATTAATTTCACTCATTGCATACGCTCCATAATGAAAGGAAGATTACTCCCCTTGTACTCCACTTCAGCGGTGCCGATATTATGACCCGGCAACCATCTTCACAATCTCTTCAACTATCTCGGGATTTGCAAGTGTAGTTACATCACCAACATCTCTATTGTTTGATATAGCCCCGAGCACACGCCTCATAATCTTTCCTGATCGGGTCTTTGGCATATCAGATACAATCCATACTTTTTTCGGTTTAGCTATTGGCCCGATCTCCTTGGCAAGGGCATCAGAAATCTTTTTCTCAAGTTCAGCACTCGCTTTGAACCCGGGTTTGAGTACGATATAAAGATCCGGAACTTTACCTTTGATCTCATCATTAACCGGAACAACTGCAGACTCTGCTACTTCAGGAACGGTAAGTGCCGCCGATTCGAGTTCCTTTGCTCCAAGCCTGTGCCCGGATACATTAATGACGTCATCGATTCTGCCCAGTATACGGTAATAACCGTCTTCATCCTGTACAGCCGCATCACCAGCCAGATATGGCCAGTCTTTCCAGTCCTTGCTGTTTTTATTCTTGCAATATCTTTCATAATATGTACTGACATACCTGTCGCGGTCACCCCATATCGTCTGGAATGAGCCGGGCCATGGATTCTGGATGCATATATTACCTGCCTTCCCTGCCCCCTGGGGAATAATCTTCCCGTCCTCATCATATATAATTGGATGAATTCCAGGCATACCGTGACCTGCACTGCCCGGTTTCATGGGTTTTATTGCAGGTAAAGTGCTGCACAAAAAGCCACCGTTTTCTGTCTGCCACCAGGTATCTACAATCACTGCCTTACCCTTTCCAACTTCATGATAAAACCATTTCCATACTACCGGTTCTATTGGTTCACCAACGGTTGTCATATGCTTGAACTCATAATTATACTTTCTTGGTTCGTCAGGACCCATCTTTCTTAAGGAACGAATAGCGGTTGGAGAAGTATGGAAGATATTTACACCAAGGTCTTCGGCTATTCTCCAGCAACGCCCCGGATCGGGATATGTGGGTACACCCTCATAAATTACCGTGGATGCGCAAAGGGAAAGAGGCCCATAAACGATGTAAGAATGCCCAGTAATCCACCCGATATCAGCCAAACACCAGTATACGTCTTCAGGATGAATATCCTGGATATATTTTGACGTTCCTGCAACATAGGCAAGATAGCCGCCGGTGCTGTGCTGGCATCCTTTTGGTTTTCCGGTTGTGCCGCTTGTATACATCAGAAACAGAGGGGCTTCAGCCGGCATTGGAACGGGATCTATTCTTTTTCCATTATACTTCTTTAACAGGTCGTTTACAAAGAAATCGCGTCCTTTTACCATCGGATTCTGTGCAGAATATTTACCAGGATAACGTTGCCACACAAGGACTTTATCAACAACCTGCCCCCCCTTCTTTGCCTCTTCAACAGCAATGTCAGCTTTTTCCTTATGATTAAGAAGAGCTCCGCCCCTGTAGTAAGAATCCATTGTGATTAAAACCCTGCTCCCCGAATCAACTATTCTGTCAGCAGCAGCCTTGCCGCTGAATCCTCCAAATACCTGCGAATGAATTACACCCAGTCTTGCACATGCAAGCATGGTAATTGGAAGTTCGGCAGTCATAGGCATGTGAAGTGTTACTCTGTCTCCGGCTTTCAAACCAGCAAAGTCTCGTAAAAGTGCTGCGAATTCGTTAACACGAACAAACAATTCCTGATATGTCAGATGTTCTGTTTTTTCATTTTCAAGTTCGGGTACAAAATGAATAGCAGTTTTATTCCTGTTTTTTGCAAGATGCCTGTCAATGCAGTTATAGCTGGCATTTATTTTACCGCCTACAAACCACTTCCAGCAGGGAGCATCACTTGTATCAAGGATCGTGTGCCAGTATTCATACCAGTCAAGAAGGTCCGCATATTCCTTGAAGCAGTTTGGGACCTTATCAAGACTGAAACGGTCAAAGACGGTCTCATCCGTCATGTTTGCCTGGGCGATAAACTTTGCTGAAGGATAATAATATTCTTCTTCCTTCCAGTGGACAGATATCTCCATTTCTGATGTTTCAGTTACTTCTCTTGTCGCCATGCGTTCACCAATTATACATTATTAATCGTGTTAGATTTTTATTTAAAATTTGGTACAGGTCAATGACCCGAAAAAAGGAATTTTTTTATTGGCATAGATAACTCTGCATAAAAAACCCCAGGAACAGTGAACTTGGAATGACTATCCTTTTTCAAGCGGTAAAAACGATATCCGATATAACAAGAATTATCTATCCATGTTTTTCAATATAGGATCGATGCTTAAAAAGTTCAAAGGGTGCCTGCTTGGTGCTGCAATCGGCGATGCGCTTGGCATGCCCAACGAAAGTACATCCCCCAACCTCAAAAAGATGAAGTACGGCTACCGTCGCCCGTACAAAAACCATCCAAATGAGGGATTAAAACCCGGACAATATACGGATGACACCCAGCTGATGATCCTTGTCGCGACACTCCTCGCTGATGGAAAATATAATGAGGAACGATACTTCGCTGCACTTCGTGAGCTCTATGATCGGGGCAAGCTCCGCTTTCCTGATGGATCGGTTTCATCTGTATGCGAACACCCGGTAAAAGAGAACGTCCCCCAGAAAGGAGTGAAATCCACCACCTCCGGATGCCTTCCGATTGCGATCCCTTTCGGTTTGGCATTCCCTGATATGAATGAGGGATGTGAGCGTGCCGTGAGAGCCTGCAATGTCACCCATACTCATCCGGCAGCGCATGCAGCAGTATCAACCTTTGCAACTCTTCTCTACCATACGATCCACGATACATCTAACCCAATTGTAAGAGCGCTGGAGAAAGCGCAGGCTGAGGATGAAGTACTTGGCGGAAAAATCAGAAACGCAATTGTACTGGAAAAAGAAGGGATGGACACCGAAACAGCATTACTTAAAATTGGAAATGATGTGTCTGTTTTCCAGACCCTCCCGATTGCGATCTTCCTGATCAGCAGGTATTCTCATCCGTCTGATCTCCTTACGGTAGCAGCCAATGCGGGTGGAAATACCGATACCATCGGGCTTATCTGTGGTGCATACCTTGGTGCAGCTAAAGGTATCAATGGACTTCCCACGGATTTATTGGAAGGACTTGAAGACAGGCAGCGGATTGAACTGCTTGGGGAACGATTACACACCCTATATTCGCATAAACTGGAGCAAATGTAAAGTAATTTCTCCCATTTCCTGCATTTTTTTAGAAATCTAAACCAGCCGTTCCTAAAAAGCATTAAATTTTTACAATCGGATACTCTGTTATGAAAATTGCGATTATCGGGGCTTCCGGTTATGCCGGTGGTGAGCTGATACGCCTCCTCGTTCACCACTCCACCGCAAAGGTTACCTGTGCCACTTCCCGTAAACTTGCGGGAACACCCCTTGATCAGGTTCATCCCCACCTCAAAGGATTTACCGATCTCAAATTTGAAAACCCGGATATTGACGCCATTGATGCAGACGTTGCATTTCTCGCAGTTCCTCATACAGCTGCAATGACCTATGCTGGCAGACTGTTATCGAAAGGAATAAAAGTAGTGGATCTCAGTGCTGATTACCGTTTACCAAAAGAGATCTATGAGAAGGTGTACGGGGTCATTCACTCGGATTATTTCCCGGCACCTTACGGTATCCCTGAGCTTCACCGGAAGGAATGCGCCAATGCGAAGTTCGTTGCAAACCCCGGGTGTTTCCCAACCGGGGCAACTCTTGCGGCAGCCCCTCTGGCAAAATATGCTCACACGGTCATCTTTGACTCAAAGACCGGTGTGAGTGGTGCGGGGGACAATCCCTCTGCAACCACGCACTATCCGAATGTAGGGGACAATATCGGACCCTACAAATGGACAACCCATCGCCATCTTGCTGAGATGAAACAGGAGCTTACCTGGCTCGGGTCAAAAGCGAAATGCTATTTCACCCCGCATCTTGTACCGGTTAATCGTGGTATTCTTACAACGGCCCACATCCTGCTCAATGAGCCCCTGGGGCAAGAAGATGTTGAGAAGATATACCGCGATTTCTACAAAGGTGAATACTTTGTGCGGCATCAGAAGCCCTCACTTGCCGCGGTCCGCGGAAGCAATTTCTGTGACGTCATGGTCGAAAGTGAAGGATTGCGTGTAGTGGCAATATCTGCCATAGACAACCTCGTGAAAGGGGCAAGTGGCCAGGCAATTCAGAATATGAATCTTATGTGTAGTCTAAAAGAACAGGACGGATTAATTGGGGCAGGTATGCTGCCGTAGGTGAATAACAATGCTGGTAAAGGATGCAATGACAAAAGACCCTATTGTGTGCACTGCTGAAACATCCCTCCGCGACGCAGTAGGTTTAATGAGGAAGCACCATATCGGCGGGCTTCCGGTTATGGAAGGTACAGAACTCGTCGGCATGCTTACAGAATCTGATCTGATCTCGCTTCTTGAATCTGAAAGGATCTCCGATGACCTTTGGCTGCCATCTCCCTTTGAGGTTATCGAGATCCCTATCCGTGAGTACATCAACTGGGAGAAGACAAAACATGCACTTCGCAACATCGGGGATATGCAGGCAAAAAAGGTAATGACGCACCGGGTAATCACCGCGACAGAGGAAATGGATATCGAGGCAGCTGCGGCACTGATGCTTAAAGAGGGGATCGCACGCCTGCCAGTAATCCGGGGAAAAAAACTGGTAGGGATTCTTGCAAGGGCAGATATCATTAATGCAGTTGGGTCATCCTATTCTGCCAAAGAGGGAGATGATACGTAAATGACGTTTCAAAGTATCTGTGCAGTCAAGGGTGTAAAGGCCTTCGGGATGAAAGAAGGAAAGTTCGGGCTGACACTCATCCGTGCAAGCGGAACAGCAGCTGGTGTATTTACCGAAAATCTTGTCAAAGCAGCCCCCATTGAACTTATGCGCAACCAGATAAAAAAGGGGACAATGGAAGCAGTAATCGCCAACAGCGGGTGTGCCAATGCCTACACCGGAAAAAGAGGATATTCAGATGCTGTTGCAATGGCCGGGTTTGCAGGTTCTGCACTGGGTGTTGAACCGGATCTGGTTGGCGTTGCCAGTACTGGTGTCATTGGGCGGTATCTCGATCTTCCGCTCATTCAACGCCAGTGTGAGGCAATTGCACCGAAGATCGAATGTACCCGGGAAGCTGAAAACCTTGCAGCCCAGGCCATTTTGACGACCGATACGTTTCCCAAACATGCACTCGTACAAAAAGAAACGTTCACTATTGGGGGAATTACCAAGGGAAGCGGGATGATCGCACCGAACATGGGGACAATGCTCGCATTTATCTATACCGATGCGGATATCGGTGCAAAACCCCTGACGCAAGCCCTCAAACTGGCTACCAGACGCACATTCAATCGCGTCGTTGTTGATGGGGATATGAGTACGAATGATATTGCACTTTGCACAGCAACAGGGGAATCAGGAAAGGCAAATCCCGCTGAGTTTTCACGTGCTCTTGAGGAGTGTTGTCGTTTGCTTGCCCAGCAGATCGCGGCAGATGGTGAAGGTGCTACAAAATTACTAGAGGTGACCGTGAAGGGAGCGCACAAGGAAGACGCAGCCGCAAAAGTTGCCCGCACCGTTATTGAATCGCCCCTGGTAAAGACTGCTGTCTATGGGGAAGATCCAAACTGGGGAAGAGTAGTTGCAGCGGCAGGGCGTGCGGGTGTTGAGTTTGATCCGAATGCCATTTCACTCTGGATCAGCGACGGTACTGAGAGGTATCCGCTGGTCAAGTCCGGAGAGATTATCGCAGATCTGAAGAAGGCAAAAGGGGTAATGCACGGGAGGAAAGTAGTCTTTATTCTTGATCTTGCAGCGGGAAAAGAAGAAGCAACTGCATGGGGCTGTGATCTGACCGAACGCTATGTGGAGATCAACGGGAGGTACACCACATAATGAAGCGAGAGGACGTTCTTATGGAGGCGCTGCCCTACATCCAGCAGTTCCATGGCAAGACCATCGTGATCAAGCTCGGCGGGCATACGATGGTGGACCCGGTTGTACTCGAAAATGCCATCCGGGATGCGGTGCTCCTTCATTACGTGGGAATCCGCGTGGTACTTGTGCATGGCGGGGGACCGGAGATCTCCGAGAAGATGAAAGCGATGGGCAAAGAATCCGTATTTGTTGGTGGACTGAGGGTGACTGACCCGGAAACCCTCGAGATCGCCCAGATGGTGCTCGTAGGCAAGATCAACAAAGGGATCGTCTCCCTGATTGCGAAATGCGGCGCCCGTGGTGTCGGGCTCTCGGGCAGTGACGGCAACCTGATCATCGCAAAGAAGATGGATCTCCAGAAAATAGAGATCGGGGGTGTGCAGAAAGAAGTTGATCTCGGGCATGTCGGCGAGATCGAATGCATTGATCCGGCAATCCTGAACACGTTGCTCGATACGAGTTATATTCCGGTTGTCGCACCGATAGCGATTGATCGTTCTGGCGGGAGTTTAAACATCAATGCCGACACGGCAGCCGGTGATATTGCCATTTCGCTCAAAGCCTATAAACTCGTCAATATGACCGATGTTGATGGTGTGATGGATGCAAAACGTACAAAAGTGTATCGAAAACTAACTATTGATGAAGCGAATTCAATGCAGAAGTCAGGAGCGATTGGCGAAGGCATGATCCCAAAGGTGGGCTCGGTAATTAAGGCGGTAGAAAATGGTGTCAGTTATGCTCATATTATTAATGGCAATATTGAACACAATCTCATTCTCGAACTCTTCACCCGTGACGGTGTAGGGACGATGATCTCCTTAAAATAACTTTTTCTCCCAAAATTGCAGACCGGCATTTTATTAAAGCATTAAACCAGATTCCTACAGAGGATAAGAAATGGACAATACGCTGAAGATCGTTGCAGGGGTGTTCATTGCGATACTGGTCGCAGGCGTGGTATTTCTTTTGGTCATACCCCAGCCATCAGTACAAACCCCTTCAGCTGCAGTGGACACTTCAGTTCAGGGTAATGTTACTGTCTATTTCTTTTACGGTGAAGAATGCCCGCATTGCCATAATGTAATGCCGTTCATCCAGAATCTTTCAAAAAAATATCCGGATGTAGATTTCCGGATCCTCGAGACCTGGCATAACGAGACCAACCAGGCACTCTCCCTGTCACTGCACCAGAAACTAGGGATACCAAGTGCCGGTGTTCCTGAGGTCATTGTGGTCGGGAATAATACCCCCCTAATCGGTGATCGTGCTATTCCTGCAGAACTCGAAGGTGTCATTCTCGAACAATTAAAAAAAAGCAGTAACTGATGAAACTGAATTAAAAAAGAGATCCCCTCCCCCCTCAAATGTTACATCACTAAATGCGACTATCAGCGCATTTTTTTTCTACGGTGATGGGTGCAGCCATTGCAAGAAGGTAAAACCCTTCATTGCTGATTTAAGGGGGAAGTACCCGGAACTGGATATCCGGATGCTTGAGGTCTACCACAATACTACAAACTATGAGACCTTTGCAAGAGCCGGTAGTACGGTATCAGCAGTACCGGGGTACCGGCCATGTTTATCGGCACAACCGCCATGGTCGGTGATGCTGATATAAAAAACCGATTTGAATTGACAATCCTTGCCGAGAAAGAACGGATTGCATCCTGCATCTCCACAACACCAGATACGGTCATTGTTCCGGATGCCGGCTGTTCCGCAACTTCCCCGGAACTGACGATACCTCTGGTAGTTGCCTCTGCACTTATCGACAGCATCAATCCCTGTGCCTTCTCGGTATTGATCTTCCTGTTGATCTCCATTGTTGCCCTTGAGAACCGGCGGCGTATCCTGATGGTCGGGGGAGTGTATATTGCCGCAGTCTTCATCTTCTACCTGCTATCAGGGTTCGGGCTGTTCACTATCGTCTCTCTGTCCGGGTTCTCACGGGCTCTCTCGCTCATCGGTGCAACGGTTGCAGTAGTGCTTGGCGTGATCTCAGTTCTGGATGCGCTGAGAAACCGGGATGAGTTCCTCCTTGCGATCCCCTCCTCGAAAAAAGACCAGATTGAGCGCTATATCAGTACAGCGACCCTGCCCGCTGCATTTGCTCTGGGTATTTTTGTGGGCATATTCGAACTGCCCTGTACCGGGGGGATCTGTCTGGCAATCCTTGGGCTTATGAGCAGGAGTTACACGCTGATGGAAGGACTGCCGTATCTTATACTCTACAATTTCATCTTTGTCCTGCCGCTCATCCTGATCCCGGCGTTGGTCGCCTATGGTGTCTCTCCCACTAGGCCAATGAATGGAGAGTCCGGCACTGCAGGACGCTTCGCCTCATTGTCGGGCTGGCGATGATCGCAATCGGGGTTATTATCTTTTCAGGATGGATGGGGTGAAAAAGCCTAAAAAAATGACCCCACTCCCCCTATACTCTTAAAAGGGCTTTAGGGGAGATTACCCTCTCCGGAAAAGTCCCGCTGTCGGTCCTCACTCATGGTGATGAGAATTTCAAAAATTTTCTGAACTGCCACAGGATCAATTTTATATTCAACTGCCAGTTCAAAGACCAATTCGAGCACCTCTGCGGTCCTGTTTTCATCATGAACAGGTATCCCGGCATGAATCTTGATCTTAGCAATTTTTCTGGCATAATCCTGACGTTGTGCGATGAGACGGATAATCTCCCTGTCACCTTTGGTGATATCAGCTCGTACCTTCTCGAGGGACATATGATGTATATGACCGAGATTTTTAATAAACATAATCATTGGCATCCTCAATACTAAAGCAGATAACAGAGAAACACCCTATTTAATCAGGTGGTTTTATGCTCGAACGCATATCCCGACGTGAAGAATTTGATCTATTCATAGCCTGGATCGCAATCTCTCTTGCATTTGCGATTATTTTTCTCCGCGAGATCGGTCGGGCAGACCCGGTTATTGCCCTGACATTTCTCGCCCTGTCCCTATTTACCGTCGGAATCGGATTTATCCTCCACGAGATGGCTCATAAATTTACCGCAATAAAATATGGTTTCTGGGCAGAATTCCGCAAGGATAATATCATGTTGGTCGTTGCGGTTGCGCTTGCTGCTCTTGTAGGTGTTGTCTTTGCTGCTCCAGGTGCAACAATCATATATGATACCACTGGCCGTGGTATCAGCCGGGAACAGAACGGGAAGATTTCCGCTGCAGGCCCCGTAGTTAATCTCCTGCTTTGTATCCCCTTTGCCGGGTTGCTGATCTATAGCGGCGGCGGGCAGTCACTCAATGGAAATATCATCACGATGATCGGTATGATTGGTTTTCAGGTGAATGCGATGATCGCTGCGTTCAACATGCTTCCCGTCAGTGTTCTGGATGGTAAAAAGGTGTTTGCATGGAATAAGGGTGTTTTTTTGGTACTGATTATCGCGGCATTTGGTGCGCTACTGGCTTCATTCTCTCCAGACATATTCTCAAATATTCTTTAAAGCATTTTTTTATTCCTGAAGATACAAAACAGAAAAAAACTCATGTTTTAGATTTTTGCCCTCCCTTCAGGGAATTTTGGCTTTTATTTTCTCCAGTACTACCACAACCTTCTGCCCTTTTTCAAATGCATCCTTCAACGCAGTCGGGTGGTTCCTGATACCCTTGAATTCATCCATATTATTGGCTATGATATTGTCATAATATTCAAAACCAACGCCATTGAAAAAAGCGGTAATGGCAGGAAAGGCCGCATCAAACACATTATCCCATGAAAGTCCGGCAGTAGAAATGAATATTCCTTTATGTCGTATAATGTGCTCATTGGGAAAAAAGAGTGTCTTTAAGATAAACTTCCTCGCCCAGAGATACTGCCCCCGGTCAATCAGCCCTTTGAGTTCTGCGGTAATCCCCATACTGTAGATCGGGGAAGCAACAGCTACGGAGTCTACTTTCAGGATTTTATTAAAAAGGGTGATTGCGTCGTCCTGCATGATGCAGTCTCCGTTTTTATGGCATGCGTTGCATCCCTGGCAGGGCATATAGTCAAGGTCCCTGAGCACCACCTTCTCTACTGATGCGCCGGCAGATCGTGCGCCATCAAGAAAACTGTCAAGCAGAGTTTCCGTATTGCCGTGCCGGTGGGGGCTTCCCGATATCCCAAGAACTTTTATTTCCATGAAACCTCACAAAGCAAGACGCTTTCTTAATTCAGCAACAACGGCTTTTCCGAGTTTCTCAGCATCTGTTTTTGCGGTCGGGTGATGTTCGATCGCGCCTTTCTCATCCACGTTGTTGATCATCAGGTAGGAGATGTCGGCATCTTTCATGTCAATCACATGGAAAAAGCACTTGACAGAAGGAACCGCTGCATCAAATACATAGCTCCAGTTCTGCCCGGCCGTTGCAAGAAACACACCGAGCCGTTTTCCTTTGCGTTCCGGAGCGACAATCGGGAGTCTGAGCACATATTTCCGGGAACGGAAGACCTGCGCACGGTCGATCAAAGCCTTCGCCTGCGAGGCGACACCCATGCAGTAAATAGGTGAGGAAAGCAGGATGATATCAGCGGCGATGATCTTGTCATGGTAGATATCCATGCCATCGCGCTGCACGCATTTATTGAGTTTCTCGCACGCATTGCATCCCCGGCAGGGATTGATATCTGCTTCATCAAGAGCGACTTTCTCTATGACAACTTCCGGGTCAGCGATCATACTGCCCAGCACCCAGTCCAGCAGCGTCTCGGAGTTGCCATGCCTGCGGGGACTTCCGGCAAAGGCGAGGATTTTGATCGGCATAGCAGTTTTCTTGTGGCGGCAATGCTAAAAAAGGTTGGTTTTTGATCTATTTTTACGTGAAATAAGGTTTAATTTATCAAATTTTCTTGAAGCAGAGGTACCAGTCTTTACACTCGTACCCTTCTGTCATCCGCTTTTCCATCTCTGCGGTCGTCTTGGGTGGTGGCACCACAACCTTATCGCCCGGCTGCCAGTTTGCCGGTGTTGAGACCTTGAACTTGTCCGTGGTCTGGAGTGCCTTGACCAGCCGGATGATCTCGGGCATGAACCTTCCGTTCTGGAGCGGGTAGTAGATCATCGCCCGCATGATGCCCTTGTCGTCGATGAAAAAGACACAGCGGACGGCCGCCGTCGAAGATTGCCCGGGGTGGATCATGCCGTATTTCTTGGCCACTTTCATGGTCAGATCGGCAATGATCGGGAACGGGACGGTTACACCCAGCTTCTCTTTTATATCATGCACCCATGCGAGGTGTGCTGAGATACTGTCCACAGAAAGGCCAATCAGGTAGACATTGAGCGACTTGAGTTCATCGTAAATATCCGCAAACGCCATGAACTCGGTGGTGCATACCGGTGTGAAGTCAGCAGGGTGCGAGAACATCACCACCCATTTTCCCTTCAGGGCCGAGAGCTTGATTGGCCCCTGCGTGGTTTCCGCTTCAAAGTCCGGCGCCGGTTCCCCGAGAACGGGGAAGGTGATGCAGGTATCGTCTTCCATGGTCTTTCACCGCCGACATATGTTACGGCATGACCTCATCGAGCTGTGCTTTTCCATAGACGTATGCGGGCATGCCAGAGAGCAGAAAGGTGACGCGGAGCGCCTCTTCGACCTCTGCTTTGGTGACCCCGAGGTTCTTTGCACCTGCCAGCTGGGCGCGGACGGCATGCTGGTCACGCAGAGCTGCCGCAATCGCAATGGCAATCAGCTTTTTTGTCTTTCTCGACAGTTTGCCATCGTCCCAGATGTGCCCCTCTAATCTCATAACGAGATTGAACATCTCGGGCTCTTTTGTCGTTAATTCCCGGAAAAATTTCGGCACTTTACCGATCTTCTTCTCAAGGGTATTGAGTTCTTTATCGGTTGCTTTTTTTGCTGCGGTCGTTTTCGCAGGTGTTTTTTTAGCTACTGTTTTTTTTGCTACCAATTTCATGCACTCTCCAGTTTCATGGGTTCGCCACAACAGATAAGTTCGCCGCCCCCGACTTCCTTTACAACAACGATATTATAACAGATCTCGCATTTGAAGACCTGCCCCTCTTTTGAAACGTTTACCATGTAGAGATCCTCCTTTCCTGTCAGATAAAACTGGGAGGAACTCTGCGAGCATGTTTTTTTTGCAGGAACTCCCAGGAGTCACACTTGCTGTACGGTGCCCGAAAAGAAAAATAAGAAGTTACTGGTTGCTTTTTCCGCGTTTTGGCGGATTTTTTGCATCCTCCGGAGTCTTGATATCCGGACGGATATGCGTCATGGGGAAGCACTGGTATTCTTCGCAGGCGCAGGAGGGACATTTCCTGAGATCCTGCTCGCTCTTGTCCAGCGTAAGTTCTTTTCCGCAATCAATGCACACATATTTGCCCGCGCCGACTTTCTGTCCCGCGGTGTAGGTCTTTTGTTCAGTCAACTAACTCACCAAAACTTTCATGCACGTCAAAGATATATATGAGTTGCGTTAATGCCCCCAGTTTGGCAGTGATCTCCAAATATTAAACCAGATGAGAGAACGGTATCCAAAACTATATTGTGGTTTTTGACATTTACTGTTCTATGGGAAAGAAGGTGATCGGCCTGCTCGGGAGTCCCCTGTCTGATGGCAACACGGCAAAACTGCTCGACCGGGCGCTCAAGGGAGCCGAGGATGCCGGCTGCATGGTTGAAAAAATTCTCGTCACCAGCCTCGATTTCCAGGCATGCGAGGAGATGATGTTCTGTAAAGACCATGATACCTGCATCATGGACGATGACATGCAGCAGCTCTATCCGAAATTCAAAGAGATGGACAGCCTCATCATCGCCACACCGGTTATGACCATGGGAATTCCCGGCAAACTCAAATCAATGATGGACCGGTTCCAGGTCTTTTTTATGGCCAAGTATATGCGGAAAAAGCCGTTCATATCAAAGGAACGGAGAGTGGAGCGCAGGGGACTGTTCATCTGCATCTCGGGTATGAAGATCCCCGAGGTTTTTGTGGGCGCAAAACTGACCGTCAAGGCCTTTTTTGACATCATCGACTGCCAGTACACCGATGAGCTGCTGATCAGCGATATGGACACGATCCGTGACGTTACGGCACACCCGGATCTGCTCGATGCAGCGTATAAAAAGGGCTTCGCGTTGGGCAAGGCCCTTTGCTCCTGATATGAAAAAATTCCAAATTCCCCCACTTTTTTTAAAAAAATGAATGTGCGCAAAGAAAAAAAGAGAATAGCATATCATTTTTTCCGACTCATTGAAAGCATCATGCCAATGATAAGTATGAAAATAACAATTCCAATAATCAGATATATGACTGGCTTGTCGAATTGAATAGGTGATACTGAAACACTTCCGGGATCTTTCGGATAGCTTGATTGAAATTTTGTTATTGCCTGTGACATATTCACTTTTTTTAACAGCGCGCCGGTCTTTTTGTCATTCAACTCGAATGTCATCTGGTTTTCATAGTATGGAAGGATGAGGGTAAGATCAGCATTATCTGAATAGGAAAGATAACCGGAAAGATAACCGGAAGATTCATTGCCTTTTTCAAGGACATCCCCCAGCTGATAGCGGGGATCCCAAAGATCAAATTCCCGGATAGTGGAACCATCTGCCGATTTTAGCATCCCCTTAAAGTCCCCATACCGGGTTTCGAGATTTGGGGCGTGACCGTAGCGCATCTCGACTGACTTTTCTGTGATGCTGCTTTTATTTATGTTGAGATGGACAACGACAATCTTAGAATAATCGGGAGGGTCATCTGCAGCAGCAAACCCGATTCCCTGCAGGAGCACCAGAAAAATAAGACCTGTTATCACGAAACGCTTCATTTCTGCCACCGGTTGATCGTATCAAAAATATGACGGATGTGTGAAGTTGAAGCATTGCCGAACCTTCCGGAATATGCCCCGCTGCCCATGATATCGGGATCAGTATCCGCTCTCCAGAAATTTTTCACACAGGGATCTTTCGACCGGCTGCTGGCAGGTTTTAAAATTTGCCGGCAGCTTGTGGTGTCCCAGCGTTCCTGCTCGGCATTTTTCTTGCATGAGGACTCAGAACTCCAGACATTGGGAAAAGGAGAATTTTCCACGTAGTAGGTATCCCCGCAATAGGTATCGATCAGACCAAAGACCACATGCCCGCTCTCATGCAGAAAAATCATAGGGGAGTCAGCTGGCGCTTTCAGCCAGGATCCTGATCCTGGCCCCAGGCCATTTGCACATCCAATCGGTTCACATGGGGAGCCGGAATAGAAACCCTCATACGATGGGTACATGATAATTGCCACATCAGTGAATGGTGCATCATTCCAGAATTCATTGGGAAGCGTTCCAGCACAACCGTCGAAAGCATCAGCAAAACTCCCCGTATCCCAGTAGTAATAAAAATTAAACCGTTCCCGGAAATCTTTAGGCAAACCCACAGAACCGGATGTCAGGGTATCCATCTTTAAAAAAACATTGTCAACTTTGTTATTTACATCCGAGACGAATCGTTGCTGATCACCGGTATATGCTGCGGTCTGAATTTTTGTTTTGGAATTACAGTTAAAAGAGGTTTTCGAGGCTACAAAAACAATATCAATCTTTTCATCAGTTGAACCATGGATTTGCACCGGTATCACATTTGACCGGTTGAGAGTGAAGGAGACCTGCTTTTTTTCAGTAATATCTATTGGTCTGGTGATCTCTTCATATCCAGGTTTTGCCACCCTGATAGTATGTGAGCCTCTCTCAACATCACGGAGAATCTGTTTTCCATCCTGCTCAGAGGTGCTTCCAACAGATCCCCCGTCAAGATATACATGGCCACCCCCAATAAAAGTCCCGGTTTTAGCATCTTTTGTTATTACAGTGAGATCGAATGAGTTTTTCACAGGTACCGCGTTATTGGAGGGGGTATCGAGTATCTTGATAATGGCGAGCCCATTTTTTTTGGGGCTCCTCTGATCGGTTACTATACCGGTGACGAAATATCCTTCATTCGGGACAACCGCAATATCCTGTATATCGATGGATTGTCCGATACTGAAGGTTCGGTTCCGCTTCTCGTTGCCGTTCAGATCGATGTCAAGTAAGATTATCTCACCGGTTTTTTCACGTTCAGATCCCTGGCAGGAACCTGCGATGACGGTTATACCTTCAGCAGACTGGATAAGGAGGTTGCCCGTGGATCTCCCAATTCCGGGAAAATTTTTTTTCCAAAGTTCTTTGCCATGATCATCGGTTCTGACAAGAAAAAGATCCATACATCCTTGATTAGTAGTTATGGGCAGGGAGGTTCCCATGAGGATATACCCTCCTTCCGGCGTTTGAATGACAGATAGTTTTTCATTCCCCCGCCCGCTTCCATAGGTGGTAAGCCATTCTTTATTGCCAAATTCATTCATCTTGTGCAGGTACGTGTAAGGCACTCCGGTACTGCCGTAGCTTTCAGTGGTCCCGGCAATTATATATCCCCCATCTTCGGTCTGGCGGATGAACTTGGCGAAATCATTTTTTTCACCCGTAAAAAAACCGGTCCACTGTTCTCTTCCTTCTGAATCAGTTTTGAGGGTGTACCCATCCCAGAGAGACGATGAAGAAGTGTTATTCTTCAACACGGCTCCTGCAACGATGAATCCCCCGTCATGTGTTGAACTGATATAATTGCCGAAGTAATATTCACCTTTTTTGAATAGCTGCGTCCATGTCGTTTTTCCGACCGGATCAAGTTTCCTGAGATAAATCCCGTTCGTGATGGTAGTATTGGAACTTCCGACAACAACATATCCGTTATCTGGTGTTTCAATAATGGAATATCCTTCATAGGTACTTCCTGCGTCGTTCCAGTCCCATATTTTATTTCCATTTGTATCGGTTTTTATGACATAGAGTCCGGAACTTCCGGGAGGAGATTTAATATTTCCGCTGGCCACCGATCCACCATCACTTGCGGCAATGATGGAATACGTCCCCCCGTTACTATTCTGTCCAAATGATTTCACCCATCCTACGCGAGGATCTGAACCTGGTGGAGTATCTGTAGCTGCAGTGACCGGGCTGATTATTAAAAACAGGAGTCCAAAGAAGATCTGAACGAAAAACATAAAAGTGATACAGCGGAAAAAAAATGGGTGGTCCTGCCGTAAAGAATCAAACACGTTCATTCGCGATCCTCATATTTCACACTCTTGACCCGGTAATATATAACTTCTATGAATCCGTGGATTTCGTTTGTTCTTCACAATCAATAAAAAAAATCCTCTGGTACACCGGTCAAATACTCCCAAATCCGTAGACCGAGGACCATGCAGACGATTGTTATGACAATCAAAAGAAAAAATTCCCATACAATTTTCTCTCTCCCTTTTATTTCCTGTTCTTTTTCCGTTTCCAGAGTACCAGAACAGAGATTACGAAAATTATGGTGATGAACCCGATCGCCATAATGTGCCCGTATTCAGGGAGATCCGGTTGCTCGATCTCCATTTCAGGTGGCTCTTCCGTTGGTGCTCTGAGTTGGGGACGTTGAGGAGGATTTAATCCCGGGATGCCTCTGGCCTCGAATAGGGAAGGATTTTGCGGCATCACTCCTGTCCCCACCGGTGAACCGGGTTGTATGCCCGTTGGAACTGGCGTCGGTATTGCAGGGGCAGTAAGATTCACGAGTGAGTAAGAGAGGTCGAAGCGCAGAGTATTATTCTGCGCATCATTCTGTGGCTGCCCCGTTTCTTCAAATTCCCATGTCCAGTTAAGCCTGGCAGTATCTCCGGCATTGAATGAATCTATAATGATAAAATCATCCGGTAGCAGGGGAGCTTTGGGAAAGGATGTGATTCGGGCTGGAAGAATTACTTTGCTGGTAAGGTCATGGTGTGAGACATTGAAATACATATAATTCCCAAGCCCGCCACTTGGATTGCCATATCTGTCCGTCGTGCTGATGTTGTCAACCCAAATATAGACAATCCCGCTCTCGGTTCCATTATTGTGAAGATCGATAAAGGTGGAACCATGATCTCCTGGCAGAATTCCCGTGATGCTCCAGGGGAATACACCCGTCTCTCCGAAGGCGAGGTCAACAGGGCCCTGAGCAAAAACCGGTACTGGCAGAAGAATGAGGAGAATGAAAATGAATACCGCCAGCGGCAATAATGATCTCTGGTATGTAATCCCTGAAATCCTCACTGTACACCCCCTAGTATTATGAGGTATTCCTGCAACGGGATGGATACTTGCGTACCTGAGATTACGAGTACCATACTCTCACCTCGTTAAGAATTGGTGTTCTTGATGAATTGCTTGTCGAAAGGGTGGCACGCCATTGGAGATACCTGCCGGAGGGGAGCCCTGAATTAACAGGTGATGGCCAGCCGGATTGTTGCCAGGCAGGTAATGCGTCTGTATTGGTAAAGAGGGTATCGGACGCTCGCACCTCAAACGTGACATTTGTTCCAGCAACAAGAGCGGTATCCCAAAAGAGCGAGTCCCATCGTGATCCCGCATTCCCGGTGTCAAATACCTGTGAAGAAAGTGTACCGAGGGGTATAAATCCGGAAGAACCGGGAACGTACGACAGACCGCCTCCCCAACCTGCCGAACCGGGTGGATCTGAAACAACAGAGTCGTTCCAGGTGTTTGCAGAAATATTATAGAGCCAGAATTTTTGCGAAGAACCATTGAATGCGTAAATATAGTTTCCGTTATCGGATACGAGAGCGCCACCGGAATTAATAGCAGCGGGAGTTGCGGTCATGGAGGACCAGTTATTGAATGGGATCGAGTATCGATAAAAGTTGCTCTGACCGCCCCCACGTAACGCGTACAGGTAATTCCCGCCAGAATAAACCAGAGCGCCACCGGAATTAATAGCAGCGGGAGTTGCGGTCATGGAGGACCAGTTATTGAATGGGATCGAGTATCGGTAAAAGTTGCTCTGACCGCCCCCACGTAACGCGTACAGGTAATTCCCGCCAGAATAAACCAGAGCGCCACCGGAATTAATAGCAGCGGGAGTTGCGGTCATGGAGGACCAGTTATTGAATGGGATCG
>Ga0315274_10002475_pt1 | contig 27817 bp, 19 predicted proteins | sample YL17G02_20_MG_FD_203700 | JGI IMG/M metagenome (GOLD analysis project Ga0315274, IMG submission 203700) | Sediment microbial communities from Yellowstone Lake, YNP, Wyoming, USA - YL17G02_20 | ecosystem: Environmental > Aquatic > Freshwater > Lake > Sediment | place: USA: Wyoming | collected...
AGCTCGACGGGCTGCATGCTTCCGCGTTCCAGCAGCACTACCAGAATCTTTTGGCGGTAGCCAAGAGCGGAGGGGATTTCACCACGATTACGGATGCGCTCAACAGCATCACCACCAACAGCGCCGCCAATCCCTTCACGATCTATGTCGCGCCGGGCGTCTACACAGAGACGGTGACCATGAAACCGTATGTGGATATCGAGGGCGCCGGCGAGCAAGCGACCAAGATCACTTTTACGAACACCGGTAGCTACGTAACTGGAACCGTGGTAGGGACGAATAACGCCGAGTTGCGCTTCCTGACCGTGGAAAGCACAGGAGGGAGTGCCGTTGCATATGCTATCTACAACTCTTGTGGCAGCTCGCTACGCATCACGCACGTAACCGCCATCGCATCCGGGGGATGGAATTACACTTCAGGCGTGGTCACCGCCTGTGGCTCTTCGCCGACGTTGATCAATGTTACTGCCATCGCCTTTGGGGCATCAAATAATACCATTGGCGTGGATAGCTACTACTCCTCGCCGACGATGACGAACGTAACTGCCTCCGCCTCCGGTGGAACAAACAACTACGGCGTGTACAATGACGAATCCTCATCGACGATGACGAACGTGACCGCCTTCGCCTCAGGGGAAACGAGCATCAACTATGGCGTGTACAACGACCAATCCTCGCCAAGGATGACGAACATGACCGCCTACGCCTCCGGTGGAACAGAGAACTATGGCGTTTACAACCAATCCTCCTCGCCGGTTATGATAAATGTGATCGCCACCGCCTCGGGGGGATCGAACAACTACGGTATGTGGAATTTATCCTCCTCGCTGACGATACAGAACAGCGTGATCAGCGCCAGCGGTGGAACCAACGATGGGCTCCATAACGTTGCCACGAGCGGTTCTTACACTGTAAAGATCAACAACTCTCAAATTTCAGCCAGCACCAGCACCATCTACCAGGACAGCCACTACACGACTCAGGTGGGCGCATCGCAGCTGGCTGGAGCCGGGGCCTTTGGAGGCGGCACCTATCTGTGCGTGGCCTCCTATAACGGGAGCTACACCGCCCTCGACAGCACCTGCCATTAATAATCCAAAGGAGGAACCATGAAACGTATCTATTCTCTGATCACATGCTTTTTTATTCTCGCCTTGGTCGCGAGCACAACCCCCGCCCAGGCACAAAAACAGATGCCGGATGGTAGTGTCGAGGCGCAAGTTGCTGCGGCTGCCGACACAACGTTTGCCCACTTCTTTTTACAAGATCCCACCACCAGCTACCCCTGGTGGCACAGCCACACCGTCGTCGATGGGTCCGGCGGCATCCACCTGGCCTTCTACAATGATGCCAATATCTACTATGCTCACTGCGCTGTGAACTGCAGCGACCCGGCCAACTGGCTCGAGTTGCCGCTGTTCGCCGCCGGTAATTACCCCTCGCTGGACAAGCCGACGCTGGGCGTTGACGCCAGCGGTCGCCCGCGCCTGATGTGGTACGCCGATTACAGCGGAGACGATAACTATTACTATGCCGAATGCAATGCCAATTGCACGGACAGCGCAGCCAATTGGGCGTCGGTAGCCGTGGCCAGCCTGGGCGGCTACGATTACCCGCATAATGTGCGCTACGCGGCACTCGACACCCAGGGGAGGCCGCGCCTGGTTTACGAGATGTCGAACTATCCGGATTACGGTTTCAACTACCTCACCTGCGACGCAGGCTGCACCACCGCCTCCAATTGGCAAACCACCGCCGTGACCACGCCCAACCTGCAGCCAGATATGAATTTGCAGTTGGTCTTCGACCAGAACAGCCGGCCGCGGGTGTTGGGCTACGACGACGACAATAGCGTTCTGGTCTATGCCGAATGCAACAGCAGTTGTTCGACGGCCGCTAACTGGGGCAGCGTGGCGTTGTTCGATGTGGGGTATTACTTTGATTATGACTTTGCCTTGCGGCTGGATGCAGGAGGCCATCCGCGCATCGCCTATTATCTAAAGGATAGCAGTAACAACGTGCTGTTGTACTATGCCTGGAGCAATGCCAACTCCCTTACCATCACAGGCTGGTCCAGCTACAGTCTTAACTATCTCACGAACGACGAGTTATCGCTGGACCTGGCGCTGGACAGCCAGGGCAGGCCGTCGGTGGCATTTGCCACCGATGAGCTCGACCTGAGCTATGTAACGTGCACCGCCAACTGTGAGACGACCAGCTCCACCTGGCAGCAGCAGTTCATTGAAACGAGCGACGATCTGAACGCCAGCGACCCGATCGCCACGAACCCGGGCTGCCTGTCGTCCACCTGGATGGTCATCGGTTATCCTTCGCTGGCCCTGGACGCGGCGAATAACCCGAACGTCTCGTACTGGGTGAGGCACGGGCAGCTGTGCTACGATTGGCAGGGACACCTCCAAATTTTGTATGATGCCAAGGGCATCCGCTTCGCCACGGCTGGCGGCGCGGCGCAAAACAATCGGCAGATCTACCTGCCGCTGGTCATCCGATGAAAGGACACGATGAGCTACAAAGCAATTTTCTATGCGTTTATCATCGTGCTGGGGTTGTTATCCAGCCGCGTTGGGGCAATCGCTCATGAGCAACAGCCGTAGTCACCCCATGGGCACCCGATCGGACTTCCCGCCGCGCCGCTTCGAAAAACGGAAAGTATTTATCCTGCGCCTGTGGGCGCGAGGAAAGGACGAACCGGTATGGATCGGCGAAGTGCAAGATATCCAGGCCGGCGAAACAGTACACGTGCAAGGGCTGGAGGCGTTATTCGACCTGCTAAAACAGAAAACGAATCAAGCCGTAGAACCTGAGCAAGAAATTAAACCGGATACACATACAATTCAAAAGAAAGGAAGAAAACCATGAGAAATACACCGTTCTCTCGCATATTCCCTTGTAACCGACTGACCTTGATCCGGTGCGGCTGCCTGGCCGGCTTTTTGGCGCTTTTGTGGGCCAGCGTGTTTTATTCAACGCCAACAAGGGCCAAGGTTAGCATCATTGCGCCCCATTACATCACAAGCGATACCACCTGGACTGAAGCAAACAGCCCCTATCTGGTTGATAGTTTCGTCATTGTAAATCCAGGCGTTACCCTGACTATTGAACCCGGCGTAGTGGTAGATGGCGTCTACGTCAGCGGGTACAACTATCTATTTGAGGTCGATGGCAAGCTACTCGCTCTGGGAACAGCCGAAAAGCCGATCCTGTTTCACAACACCATCGGTCAATGGTCCGGGATTGGTATTAACGGAACCGCTGTCGATTTCAACCAGGGTTCCGACCTGGAATATGTCATCCTGGACGGCGGCGGGTTAACGGGCTCAGGTACCGCAGCCAACCTGGCACTCTCGTATGCCGAGGCCGATGTCCACCACTGCCAGTTCAATAACAGCCCCGGCGATGGCATCCTGGGCGACGATGCCAGCGCACAGGGGGTCGCCAATATCTACGATTCCAGCTTCACCGACAATGTGGGTTATGCAGTCAACTTCGAAGATGGCTCGGTCAACCCCGTGCTGTCGAACCTTACAGCCAGTGGAAACGGTGCACTGCTCCCTTACGGCGGCGACCTGGTGGTGGTGAACGATGCCACGCTGCATGGCGCTCACATCTGGGAAAATATGGGGCTGCCTTATCTGATCCTGGGAACGACGGTCGGTTCTGACGGTATGCTGACCATCGAACCGGGCGTGGAGGTATTGGCGCAACCCGGCAACGATGCGCTGGATGTATGGGGCACGCTGTTCGCCGAAGGCACGGCCGGGGAGCCTATCCACTTCTATCCCGCCGATTTGGCCAGTGGCTGGTCGGGGATTGCGATCATGGGAACGGAAGGATATCCCAGCGGTGGCGGCTGGTTCAACTACGTGACCATCGCCAAAGGCGGGTTTACCGGCGGGAGCTGTGACCTGTACTTGTTGTATGGAAACGCAACCGTGACGAACAGCCAGCTGGTGAGCAGCCAAGACAGCGGTGTGTGCCTGGACCATGGGGCGACCCTCGTTATGACCGATACGCAACTCATGTTCAACCAGGCCTACGCCATCGATGTGATCGACGCCGGCACCATTTTCATCCTGGATAACCTGTACGCAACCGGTAACCTGAGTGACACGATTGGCGTAGAGGGTGGCGTCCTGTCGGGGGTACATACCTGGTCGAAATCCGGAATTAATACGTATGACCTCTTCTACAGTGCTGTGACAATTTCCACAACGGGTACGCTCAACATTGAGCCGGGGGTAACAGTGCTCTTTGGCGAAACCCGCGATATCACGATCAGAGGCACCCTGAACGCCATCGGCACGCCCACCAATCCTATCACCTTCACGGGCGAGACGCCCACGCCCGGCCTGTGGGCTGGACTGAACTTTGTGGGCACGCCCGAACAGCACGCCGTGGGACGGTTTGCCTATGCCACCATCGAATACGGCGGTTATGGCGGCAGCGCCATGGTGAGCCTGGAAAACGCGGATGTGTCTTTTGTTCACTGCATCCTGCGCTACTGCTCGCATGATGCCATCAACATTCTACCAGGGAAGAGCCTGGCTGCCTTACCTGCCAGCCAAGCGGTGTTCTATACCGCCGCTGCCCAACCCGCTAAGGTCAACTGGAGCAGCTTAGACGCGATCAACGGCTACGCCATCCATAACGGTTCAAGCCAGGCTGTGCTGGCAGCTTACAACTGGTGGGGAGCCGCCGACGGCCCGACCGCTGACGATAACCCCGGCGGTACGGGCAGTGCGCTCAATGGGCCAGTGCTCTACCGGCCTTATCTGGACGCACCGGATAGTAAATTTATCTTCATGCCGCTGGCGATCAAGCCGTAGGGGAAGTAGAGGCAGGTTAAATTCTAAATCGAGTAGGAGGGCGGCTTGCCGCCGCCCTCCTACTCGATTTTTATATAGCACAGGCCTCCAATGTCACTGGCAGACGTCCGGCAGTGTGATCGCGATATCCTGGTTGATATCTTTGAGCTCGATGACGAATTCGGTGTGCATCGTCTGGGTGTTGGGATCGCCAACTGGACCGTCGCGGGTCTCCAACACAACTGAATACTTGACGATGTATTGGCCATCCTGCGCCAGCCAGTATTCTCCAGACGAAGCAACCACCTCGGCGCCCGAGTCAACCCCCAGCCCGCTGACATTGAAACTGAAATGGTTGGTTTTAACCCCATTGAGCTCTTCTGCAGCGATAAAGACCGGCTCTTTCACCATAGGAACCAGGTCAACCATCGTAGCCCAGGTACTCATCATTTCCTGGGCCATGGGATCGGCAGCGGAGGTGGTAACTTCGTCGCTGCCACTGGAGAAATCGCACGTGCGCTTGTCAACCTGGTATTGGTCGCTGGTGCTGGTATTGACTTCGGGGCTGTCGGCAGAGCTTGAAATGCTTTCGATATGGGTATGCGTGCTTTTCCCATCCGAGCCGGATTCTATCAGGGTGGTGTTCTGATTCTTGTCCTGGGCGGTTGGCCCGTTGGCCACGACGCGGATCGTCAGGCGGTAGCTGTTCAGGCTGGACAGACCCGTCCACAGCCCGATGGGGCTGGAGGGAATGGAGGTGGGGGTGGGGGTGGGGGTGGGCAGCGGGGTAGGTGTGGGCGGCGGGGTGGGGGTGGGAAGCGGGGTGGGTGTGGGCAGCGGGGTTGAGGGGGCACTCTTCACGGAAGTCGGGTCGTTTTGTCCCTGGGCAGGTTGAAGGGCCTGGGTGGGTTCTGCGCCAGCCGCAGGCGCCTGGGTAGGGCTTGTGCCAGCGGTCTTACCGAGGGTGCAGGCCAGTCCAGCCAGCACCAGAACACTGATTACGATTAAAATCCATAGTTTGCGAGTCATAACATTCTCCTAATCGGTTTAGATTTACTCGGATCTCAACAGGATTGCCAGGTTGAGCCGGTTCAGCCACCAGGCCGGCACTGTGGTTCCCGCTAAGGTAATCCCCGCGGCAAACACCAGGCTGGTCAGGAAAACTTTATCATCAAAAACAGCCTGGAGCGAGATGCCCGCAGCACCGATTTCTATTAATTGTCCCAGGCCCAAGGCTGCCAGGCCTCCCAACAGGAAACCAAGCAGCGTGATCGCGCTTCCCTGGACTAACAAACAGGTTGTCAGGCTGCCTTTCCCAAAGCCGATGCTGCGCAAAATGGCTAGCTCACGCCGCTGCAGCCAGGCCAGCCGCCAGAGGATGCTGGCCAGGGCCACAGCCGCGGCTGCGGCCAACGCCCCAGTCGCGATCTTGAGCAGCCGGAAGAATGGATCCCATTCGGCCAGCAGGGTTGCGCTGCTTTCTCCTTTTTTGACCACAGAAACGCCGCCCGGCAGCGTATCCCCTTCCTGGAAGGTTTGCCCATCGGGGATCACATACACGGAAACATCCGTGCCCCAGCCCAACAAAGCCTGGGCATCTTCCAGCGAAATCCAGGCCTCGTTGCCGGCATAGGTATCTACCTCAAAGATGCCAATCACCTGGAAATTTCGACCGCGGATCTGGATAGAATCACCGGGAAGGAGACGGCGCGCTTCGGCCAGGCGAGTGCCAATCATCGCCAGGCGCGGCGGGTCGCGCGGTAATAGGGGGCGCCCGGCCGTCATTTTGAATTCTTCCACCTGGGCGTAAGATTCCAGCGGGATGCCGCGCAGTAGGACGGCGTCCCCGGAGGTGGTGCCAACCACGGTGTGGATTTCGGGGATCACCAGGCTGGCGCCTGCCGCGCGCAGATCATCGCCCACCTGGGCAGGCAGCCGGCTGCCATAAAATTCACCCAGGCTGCCGCTCAACTGCACGACCAGGAAATCAAGAGAACCGCTTGAATAGCTAGAACGCAGCCCAGCCTGGTATGCCTGGAGGGTAAAATAACTCATTAAAGGCACAGCCACGGCCAGCGCCATGACCAGTGTCAAGCGGGTGTGGTTCAGTAATTGGCGCAGGCCCAGGCGCAGTGGGATCATGGCTTGCTCAGCAGTGCTACCACCCGCAGCTTGAACAGCGTGCGCGTAGACAGCCAGGCGCCCAGCAGGGCCAGGGCAATCACCCAGGCCAGGCCGGAGGCCGCCATGTCGGGTGTGATCTTCAAGGAGAAAGGAAGTCCCAAAATAACTAAAGGCGCAAAGGCTTGCTGGCTAGTAAAGAATAGGTCCGCGGCTGCCAACCCAACCCCATAAGCCAGCAGACCCTGTAGTATCGAGCGCACCAGCATCAAACGGCGCACGGTGCGGTGAGAAAAGCCAATCCCCAGCAAAATGCCAAGCTCACGGCCGCGCTCAACAGTGCTCAGGGTGGCGGCGTTAAAAATCCCAAAGACAATCCCCAGCAAGGCCACCCCGCTCATAACCGTCATCATGCTGCTCAGGTCTTTGAGCGTCTGGAATTTGCGGCGGGTGTAATTATCTTCAAAGTACACCGCGTACCCATCCGCCAGGCGCGGGTCGTTTTGCAGGCGGAGGCGGACGGTGTCGGGATCGACGCCAACGGCAGGCTGCACAAACAGCCCCTGGTAGCCGCGTTGGGTATCGAACAACGCCCTAAAAGTCTCAATCGGCATCCATACGGATGCGAAAGCAGTGCCCGGGGAGCGAAAAATGCCCGAGATGCTGAAACTGCTGCCAAAAATCTGCACGAGCTGCCCAACCTGCCAGGCATTGGCCAGCGCAATGCCCTCGCTGACCACGATTTCTCTGCCCTTGCCCGACCAGGCTCCCTTCAGCAGCACCAGGTGGTAGACCGGCTCCCAATCCTGCACGGCGGTGGCACTCAGCTGCACCAAATGCTCGCCGACGCGGGTGTGGCGGAAGACGATGGGGGAGACGCGGCGGATGGTGGCGGGGATCAAATCCTGGGCCGCCTGGATGACCTGAGGCTCAAGGAAGGCGACCGACGGATCGATCATATCATTCTGGATCACGATCAGATTGCGGCTGACCGTGGTTACGTTCAGGTAGCTGGAGAAGGCCCGCCCTGAGGCGAATAAGATGAAATAACTGGCGACCACCACGGCCAACCCGGTAATGCTCAACAGCGTGCGGCTGCGATCGTGAAGCATATCTGCCAAGGAGAAACGCAGCACCTGCAACATTTATCTCTGCCTCAGCTCCCCATTATGCAGCTCGTACACACAGTCGCCGGAGTGGGTAAGGGCCTGGTTATGGGTGGCGACCACGAACGTGGCGCCCAGGCTGTGGTTCAGGTCCAGCATGAGCTGCATCACCGCATCCGCGTTGGCTGCATCCAGATCGCCGGTCGGCTCGTCGGCCATGACCAGGCCGGGATGGCCCACCACAGCCCGCGCAATGGCCACGCGCTGCTGTTCGCCTCCCGACAGCTCAGCGGGCTTGTGGCGCTTACGAGAAGCCAACCCCACCTGGTCCAGCATGTCCGCGGCCAGCGACAGCGCCTCCTGGGGCCGGCGGCCCCTGGCGAGCAACGGCAGGGTTACGTTATCGAGCGCATTCAGGGAGGCAATCAGGTTATAGAACTGGAAGACGAAACCGATGTTCTCACGCCGGAAACGCGTGAGCTGGTCTTCGCTGGCTTTTTCGAGGGAAAGGCCGTTGATGGTCAGCCGCCCGCTGCTCGGGCGGTCCATCCCGCCCAGCAGGTGCAGCAGGGTGGATTTTCCGCCCCCGCTGGGGCCAACCACGAACACGAAAGACCCTGCCGCGATTTGCAGGTTAACCTCCCTCAGTGCGGTGATTTTTTCCTGGCCGCGCCAGTAGATCTTCGTGAGCTCTTGTGCATCTACGAGCATAAGGATCCGCCTTTAGGTTGCCACCCTGGTGAGGTGGGGAAAAATACGCCTAAACGAAGCCGCTTGCCTTCTGAGGCGCTATTGTAACAAGCTTCGCCTGCGCAAGCAAGCCGCGTGCGCAGAGGCGTCGAGGGGATTTGGGGTGCGAAGAACGCACCTCACGTGATCGCCGAAGCCAGACTGTTAAAGGTTTTGCCGAGGCGTGTTCTTTACGCCCCCATGCCTCGCAAAGGCCTTGCCTTAGCATAGGCTATTCCGTCACAAGGTTGCTAATATTTTTCAAAATAACAACGTTGTAGTATAATATATTTATGAAAATACAACGGATATTGCTTTCCCAACTTCAGGATGCCCTCATCCCCGGTAAGATTCATGTGCTTTATGGTCCCCGCCAGGTGGGCAAAACGACTCTGGCAAAAGATTTGTTGTCATTGGTGTCTTTGCGCAGCCGGTTTGTGAATGCCGATGAGCTGGTCTATCGCGAAGCGCTCGCCAGTCAAAGCCGACAGCGATTAGGCGAAGTGCTGGGAGATGCCGAGCTTCTGGTGATTGATGAGGCTCAACGCGTGCCAGAAATTGGATTAAATCTCAAAATCCTGATTGACAGTTACCCGCAGGCCGTGATCCTTGCCACCGGGTCAGCCTCCTTCGATCTCGCCAATAAAATCAGCGAACCACTCACCGGGCGGAAGTTGACCTTCAACCTGTACCCGATCAGTTACGGCGAAATTCGGCAAACCCTCGGCGCTCTGGAAGCCCGTACCCAACTTGAACGCTGGCTGGTATGGGGCGGTTACCCGGCAATTGTGACGACCGATAATCCTGTACTGCGTGAACGCCTGCTCGGTGAGTTGGTTGGCTCCTATCTCTATCGCGACATTCTGGAGTTGGAAGGGATTCGCCGGGCGGAGAAAATCGTGGATTTACTGCGCCTGCTGGCCTTCCAGATTGGTCAGGAAGTCTCGCTTGCTGAACTGGCAGCCAGTCTGGCGCTGAACCGCCAAACCGTTGAGCGTTATCTCGACTTATTGGAAAAAGTCTTTGTAATTTTCAAGGTTGGCGGCTTTTCGCGCAATCTGCGTAAGGAAGTAACCAAGAACCCCAGGTATTACTTCTACGATAATGGGGTACGCAACAGCCTGATTCAGAATTTCAATCCCCTGACTCTGCGCAATGATGCTGGGCAGTTGTGGGAAAATTATCTAATTATTGAGCGCCGTAAAGCAAACCAGGCGGCCGGGCGCGCGGTCAATGCTTATTTCTGGCGCACTTATGACCAGAAAGAAATAGATTGCATCGAGGAACACGGCGGAAAACTGTATGGCTATGAATTCAAATGGCAGGGCGGAGAAATACGCCGGGCAACCCGCAGCGAGTTTCTCAATGCGTATCCCGGGTCAGAGCTGATAACCATCAACCGGGAAAATTTTGAGGGTTTTCTTGGATAATGGTATGGATAAACCCTTTACTACCAGATGAAAAAGCGAACTTTCTTGCCCGCATAAAGCAAATCTGCGCTTGCACACAAGCGCAGATTTGCACAGAGGCGTCGAGGGGATTTGAACCCCTGATCAGGGTTTTGCAGACCCTTTGCTCGCCAAATATCACCTTGGATGACAAACTCGATACAGGTAGAGGTATAATCTCAATTATTGAGCAGGCTGTCTCTCATCCAGTGCTTCCACCTAACTGACAGGACAGGTCTGGCTTTACACCTGAGGCACTGTTTCTCGGTTGACCTAGATTAAGTTTACAGCAAGTATCTCTTAAGGTGAACCATGAAAATACGCTATTGGTTATATCCGATGATTATTAGCGTATTATGGTTTTCTCTGCTTCAACCGCAAGAATGGCTTTTTTCTCAGAAAGAGCAAATCGAGATATTGAGCTGGCAAATAGTAGGCCAGGTAGGTGGGCCTACGCAAGCGGCAACCATTCAAGGGGATTATGCTTATGCGGGAATCGGAATGCGCTTAGTTGTGTTGGATATCTCCAACCCTTCTCAGCCTGTTCAGGTTGGGGCAAGTAAACCTTTCCCTTACTTTATCGAAGATATTACTATTCAAGATGGTTACGTTTATGTGGCTGCAGGGAGTGCAGGTTTACGGGTGGTGGATGTCTCTAATCCAGCCCAACCGATTGAGGTTGGGTTCTGGGATTCGATGGGGTACGCAGAGGGCGTGACCGTATCTGGAGATGTGGCTTACCTGGCAGATGGGCCATATGGTTTACGGGTTTTGAACATTATAGATCCAACCTACCCGGTCGAGATAGGCTACGCGTACGATATGAACTATGCCTATGATGTGGCGGTATCTGGGGAGGCTGCCTGCATTGCCTCAGCAGGAGCAGGATTATTGATTGCTAATATCTCTGATCCAGCACAGCCGGTTGAAATGGCATCCCTGGACACTCTGGGGTATGCCTACGGGGTGGCGATCACGGGAACGACGGCAGTCATAGCTGATGGCTGGGGGGGTATTGATCTGATAGATATCGCTGACCTGGCCCATCCACAGCAGCTTACTTCCTTCAAAACCCCGGGCTGGGCGTTCGATGGGGTGATCGTCGGAAGCAGGTTGTTTGTTGCAGACGCTTTTATGGGATTGCAGGTGGTCGATCTCACCCATGTCGAGCAGCCTGAATTGTTGGGAGGCTATGAAACCGTGGGCGGACATGCCGGCAACCTGGCAGTATCAGGCAACTTGGCGGTGATCGCAGACCGCAACCAGGGGCTATGGTTGCTGGACATTTCTAATCCGGCGGATCCTGTGCAGGTGAGTTTATATCGTCCGTTGGGTTATGCCGAAGGCGTAGCAGTGGCTGGAGAATACGCCTATGTAGCCGCCGGCAACTACGGGCTGCGCGTAGTCGATCTCTCACAGCCTGCCTCACCAAAAGAAACGGCCACGCTCGATCTAGAAGGGTTTGCTTCCAGTGTGACGGTGTCAGGTCAGTACGCGTATGTGTGTACGTATGTGTCTGCGAGCTTTTTATACATATACGATCTCTCCAATCCTGCCCAGCCATCTCAGCTTGGGAAGTATAAAGTTCACATCGCATGCCGTGATGTGGCGGTTCAGGGAACGGTGGTTTACATCCCTGATGAATGGGGGCTGGAGATGGTAGACGTTTCAGACCCGACCAATCCTACGCAGTTGGGATACCTTTGGATGCATGATGACTCCGATCCAAGTCATCCGGGGGGACCGGTTGGTGTGGATGTCAGCGGCGATTATGCTTATGTAGCGATGAGTTACCCCGGTTTGTGGATCGTGGATGTTTCCGATCCTGCTAATCCTATGCACGTGGGAACTTTCCATGACCCGGACAGTAATTCCCTGGACGTGACGGTGAAAGGCAGCCTGGCATACCTGGCAGATGGAGGCAATTTCCGCATTCTGGATGTTTCGGATCCAACGCAGCCGGCGGAATTAGGCTCCACAGGGTACTTTTCCAACTACGAGGTAGCTGTACAGAATGATGTTGCCTTCATCGCCGCAGGTATTGAGGGGATCATGGCTGTGGATGTGTCGAATCCTGACCAACCGGTGCAATTGGGTAACTTCGATACAATGGGATACACAACGGGTATTGCCACAGACGACTCTTACGTATATGCAGGTGATGGGACGAACGGCGTGCTTATCCTGCAACCAACCTTTATGAGCAGTTACAGACCACCTGCTTCAGTTCCCAGAGGTTCGCAACCAACTGGCAGATTCTGGGAAGCGAATGACCCGATCTTATCCAGGCCGGCGCTACCAGCTTCGCCCTCCCAGTCGCCTTCGCTGCCCATTCGGCTGGATAACCTGCCACAACCAGAAAAAGGCCATTTCAGGATAGCTGGAACCTGTACGGTAACCTCACCGGCAAACGATGGAAATGGTACTCTGCGCGCCTGCCTGGAGAATGCCGTTGGAGGCGATACGATTACCTTTGACCCGCTGGCTTTCCCTCCTGCGAGTCCGGTAACCATCACTCTCGCCAGCGGGCTTCCGGCGCTCACCCAAGGAAGCCTTCAGTTGGATGCATCCAAGGCAGGCGTTGTCCTGGATGGCAGTTACACCCCGCCTGGCACAGCCGCGCTGGTGATCCTCTCGAATGACAACACCGTCCAAGGGCTGCAAATCGTATATTTCTCAGGGGATGGCATCCAGATCCTGGATGGCGCGCATGGCAACCAGGTCGGCGGGGACCGCGCCCAGGGGGATGGACTGCTGGGGCAGGGCAACCGTATCAGTCAGGTGGCCTACAGTGGAGTGCATATCTATGGCACAGGCACCACCGGCAATCGGGTAGTGGGCAATTTTATCGGTACTACCCTGGATGGGACAGCCCTTGCGGAAAACGGTTGGTGCATCTCGATCGGTGGAGGGGCACAGGATAATCAGGTAGGTGGTGATACAGAGCCAGATCGGAATCTCATAGGTGGCCAGCAAGGAATCAATATTTACGGCTCCGGTACGCAAGGAAACCGGGTCGAGGGGAATTGGATTGGCACGGACATCAGCGGTGAAAAGGCGTTCCGCACTTCTCCCCCTGAGGGAGGGTATCCTGTAGGCGTTATGGTCAATGCCGGCGCTGGCTATAATATTGTTGGCCCTGGCAACGTGGTCAACGGTTATTCCTGGGGGATCGTCCTGGGGGATTCTGGTACAGAATATAACCACGTGATGGGCAACCGGGTGGGAACGAATGCCAACGGGAGCGCTGTGATCGGTAATTATTTCCATGGAATAGACATCGGCAACAATGCCCAAAACAACCTGATCGGCGGTGCGTTGCCAGGTGAAAGGAATATCATCAGCGGGAACAAGCAAACGGGGATCAGCCTGGGGAGCGATCATAATACCATCTCTGGGAACTATATTGGCTTAGACGCAAATGGAACGCTTGACCTGAAGAATATAGGTGATGGTATCTGGCTGGGCGGCGCTTACAACCAAATCGGTGGCCTGGAAGCAGGTCAGCGGAATGTGATTAGCGGAAACGGGGCAGGGGGGATTAATTTTATCGGTTCGAGCGCACACAACAATTGGATTGTGGGGAATTTCGTTGGGACGGACGCAACCGGGGCGGTCAGCGTGGGAAATATGACCGCGGGATTAGCACTACAGATGCTCGCCAACCAGAATACGATTCAGGGAAACCTGGTCAGTGGTAATAAAATGTCAGGGATTTCATTCGGCGATTGGGGCACCAGTTACAATATCATTATCGGCAACCGGGTGGGGACAGATGCAAGTGGTACACAGGCCATTCCTAACCTGGGGAACGGCATCACCGGCGGTTTTGGAGGCGCGAGTTTTAACCGCGTGGGAGGCACAGGCGCGGGTGAAGGCAACCTGGCAAGTGGAAATGCTGGCTGTGGCATTGCCGTTGGCGGAACTGACGCGGTGGGTAATTTAATCCTTGGGAACTGGGCTGGAACGGATGTGACTGGCAAGCAGTCATTGAGCAATCAATCTTGTGGGATCGGTGTAAGTGATAGCAGCCGGGTGATTGTGGGCGGCGCGACCCCCCTGGAAGGTAACCTTATCAGCGGGAATATTAACAGCCCTACGGGAGGCATGGGGATTGATGGGGATAACCATGTGGTGATGGGGAATTACATTGGTACCGATCCTTCAGGCGAAAATCCACTACCCAATGCAAACCATGGAATCGTGATCAACCGCGGTTCTCATGTGATCGTCCAGGGTAACCGGATAGCTTACAACACCTGGCAGGGAATTTTGATTACATCCCGGAACCGCAACACCCTGCGCAGGAACTCCATCTACCATCATGCCGATGCAGGCATTCGGCTGGAGGGTGGCAACACGATGTTGCCTGCTCCAGTCATTACCTATCTTGCACCCACCAGCATTACCGGCACAGCCTGCGCTAGCTGTATGGTGGAGATTTTTTCGGATGACGAAGATGAGGGACGCACCTACGAAGGCACAACCACCGCCGATTTCATCGGCAATTGGATGCTGAACCCGACTCGCCAGCTTACTGGTCCCTACATCACTGCTACCGCGACCGACCCCTTTGGCAACACTTCAGAGTTCTCAGAACACCAGTATGTTTGGGACATGGTTTACCTGCCCGTTATCTGTAAATAAGCTTATACCTGTTGTGGTTATGTAGGGGATTACACGTCAAATAAGAGCGAGCCTTCAGGCTCGCTCTTATTGGTCTGAGGCGTCGAGGGGATTTGAACCCCTGATCAGGGTTTTGCAGACCCTTGCCTTGCCACTTGGCCACGACGCCATAAAAACAATTGCTGATTGTTGAATGAAGATTGTGGATTGGTCTTACAATCCACAATCTTCAACTTTCAATCAGCAATCTCTAGAGCGGGCGATGGGACTCGAACCCATGACCTTCTCCTTGGCAAGGAGACATTCTACCAACTGAACCACGCCCGCAAATCGGCCTTTTTCAGGCCGGAACGACCGGACTTAGGTCGCCGTACGACCGGACTTAGGTCGCCGTACGACCGGACTTAGGTCGCCGCACGACCGGACTTAGGTCGCCAGTGCCGAGAGTCAGGATCGAACTGACGACACCGCAATTTTCAGTCGCGTGCTCTACCAACTGAGCTATCTCGGCCTGAAAGTTCAATACCTCTTTCCAGAGCGACGGTAATTTTACCTGTATGTGGAGACCTTGTCAAGAAAAGCGGAAATTTGGATGTTGGGCAGCGGCGGTACAGAACACCGCTTGGCGGCCCAACATCCAAATTTCCATCGTTTTATGCCAACGGAGACTCAAAAGCCCCGGCGGGTGCCAGGGCTTTGGTGGGCGCGAGAGGGCTCGAACCTCCGAACCTCACGGATGTGAACCGTGCGCTCTGACCAGCTGAGCTACGCGCCCATAACAGGCCCTCATTATAAATGACCGGGGGCCGGTGTGCAAGAGGAAATTTCTTAGGTGGCCTTTCGCGCTAGTCCTCGCTGGTCATGATGAACAACGGCTTCATTTCGAAGCTCTCGAAGTTCGGGCGCAGGCGGTCGGTGTTGTAGAACTTCTTGACATCCACCAACTTCTTGGAGCTGGAGACCACATCAATGGGCACGTTGTCGTAGCGCCCGTTCTTGAGCACCACCAGCCGGCCGTGGATGCCCTTGATGACCAGGTCTAATGCCAGATTGCCGTAGGCCATCGGGACGATGGAATCGATCGCGTCCGGATCGCCGCCGCGCACCAGGTAACCAAGCTTCTGGGTGATGATGTGGATCGCCTGGCCGTTGTTGTACTGGGGGGAGAGCTGCTCGAGCTTGGCCGAAACCAGGTCGCCGATCCCGCCCAGCTTGGCGTGCCCGTAGGCATCTGTTCGGTTGTCCTTGAAGACCATATCGCCGCCTTCGAACGTGGCGCCTTCCGAAACCAGCACGATGGCATATTTGCTGGGATTGTGATTGCGATCATAAACCAGCAGCTCTGCCAGGCGCTCGATATTGAACTTGTACTCCGGGATCACGCAGCGGTTGGCGGCGCCCGCCATGGCAGGCAGCAGCGCCGTAAAACCAGCATAACGGCCGAAGACCTCCAGGACCATCAAACGTTCGTGCGAGCCGGCCGAGGTGCGCAGGCTGTTGGTCATCTGGATGGTGCGGGTCACGCAGGTGCTGAAGCCGATGCAGTAGTCGGTGCCAGGCACATCATTGTCCATCGTCTTTGGGATGGCAATTACTTTGAAGCCCTCGCGATACAGCCGGACGCCATAACTCAACGTGTCATCTCCACCGATCGGGACCAAGTAATCGACGCCCAGCCAATCGAGGTTCTTGAGCACCTCGGGGGTCAGGTCGTTTACGGGTTCTTTATAGGAATCCATTAGATGGGCGGGGACTGCCTCTTTCTTTACTTTGCTGGGATTGGTACGCGAGGTGTGCAGGAAAGTGCCGCCCGTACGACCGGCACGGTTGACCACTTCTTCCGTGAGCACCTGGAAATTGTTACTGTTGTCGTGTTTTTCATCACGGATAACATCCACCAGACCGCCCCAGCCGCGGCGTAGGCCAATCACCTGATAGCCTTCGCGCAAAGCGCGGATCGTGACGGCGCGGATCGCCGGGTTCAAGCCCGGAACATCACCGCCGCCGGTGAGAATGCCGATTACGCCGGGTCTCTTTTTATTTGCCATAGCTGCCTCCAATAATAAAATGATACTCGGCGCTTATTTTACCCCCTTTTATTAATTTCGGGATAAAGAGAGGGAAATAAACCTTCCCGGAGGATGATAACGCGGGAATTGGGGTGTTTTGGGCAGCTTCGTTGCCCAAAACACCCCAATTTCTAAAAGGAAAAATGAGCCAGGATGATCGTTTAGAAACTACCGACCACCTGGAAGCTGTCCAGGATCTTGAATAATGCGTCGAGATCGCCATCCTTGACCAGCCGCACCTCGACGATGATCAGGAAGGCGGTGGGATCGCTCTTGGGCCGCGCCGCCAGGATCAACACCCCGGCCTCGGTGCCATCACATTTTTTCCACAGGTCGAACTTGCCCTCGTAGTAGGGATCGTAGAAGTCGCCCGTTTGTCCATATTCATAACGGCCGTCCAATTTACAGCGGTCCTTGTACCAATCTTTGGTACCGTCCAGAAGCTGGACGAAACCGCCGATCTCACCCAGCCGGTCGGAAGCCGTGAAGAAAACACCGGATTCATTATACGTGTTGTTGTAGAGGTCGAAGTCGGCCGTGGCTACAATCGCGGGGGCGTCGAAGGTAATCCCACTCCAATCAGCGCTCCACATGGAGCCATCGAAGGCGGTCCAGGCCGTCGGGATGTCTACCTGGATGGTGCCGGTATCATCCTGCATGGTGACATAGTCCGTGTACTGACCGGTGGTTTCATCATACCCACCGGTGGTGCCGGTATTGCCGGTCGATCCGCTGCTGCCCAACACATTTGACGCGGTAACCGCCAGCACACGACCATTAACCTGACCATCCAAAAGTTCATCCGTCGTTAAACGTAAGACCTGGACCCCGAGGGTGTCGTTGGCGGTGTGGCTTTGCAGGATATCGCAGTAATCTTTCATCGTGCCATCTGTGGCCAGCACGAAGCTCTCGATCTTGGTGAGGATATCTCCGCCTTTCAGGCCAGCCTTGTCGGCAGGCGACCCGGACTTGATGGAATAAACCCAGATGCCCGAGAAACCGCTGTCGGGCAGGACGAACGCATCCCCGTTGAGGCCAAGCGAGTCAATATTTCCGGATTTTAGCTGCTCGACTCTCACTTTGGCCAGGTCGGCGCCAATGGCAAAATATTGGTTGGCCTGGTTCCCGGCGTAATTGATGCCGACCACTTTGCCATCTTTATCAACCAATGGGCCGCCCGAGTTGCCCGGATTGATCTGGGCATCGTGCATGATCACATGATCCACCGAGGCCCAGGAGGTGTTGCCGTCGGACTTTTCCTTCGAAACAATCCCTTTGGTCAAGGTAAATTCTGGATCGCCAAGCGGGAAGCCGGCTGCGTAAACTTCCAGGCCGACCTTGATGGCGCCACCATACCATTGGAGATAATTAAAACCTTCTCCATCGAGCTTGATCACTGCCAGGTCAGAACACTCCGACACGCCCAATACTTTGGCGTTGTACGTTTTGCTCTGGTCGCCGCCAACCCATACCTTCAAGATGGCTGCGCCGGTAACCACATGATTGTTGGTCACCGCAATTCCGGAGGAATCGATGATGAACCCGGAACCCCTGCCGGCTTCGTTGTAGCCGGTGCCATCAGGATATTGAAACGTCCCACTGGCTTCGATCTGGATCGTTGCCTTCTTAACGGCGTCCAGGCTGCCAACCGCAAAGGACTCGGTAGGCGCCGGCGCCTGGGTGGCGGTGGCTGCCTCGGTGGGAGTTACCGGGACCTCGGTGGGAGTTACCGGGACCTCGGTGGGTGGGGAGGCCTTCGTGGGTCGGACCAGCACCTGGGTTGGCTCTACAACCACCTTGGTTGGCTGTTGCGCGGCGGTCTGGGTGGGTTCTTTCTTGGTCCCGCTGCTCAGACACGCCAGGCTGACCACCAAAATAAAAACGCTGAACCATATCAATGGTTTTAATGAGGGATTTTTCATAAACTTTCTCCTTCTTTAGTTTTTAACAATAGATTGAGGAAAACAGAGATATATCGTAACCTCACCCCCTATAGTTTACCACCATTCACACCAAGAAGGTCTTATACTTCTGTTAGGTTGGATTAGTCTTTGATGAAAAAACTGGTTACAATCTCTTCGCCCACCAGGTATACAAAGCCGCCAGGCTTGTGATCAGCGCCAGGACCGCCAGCGTAATTTCAATCACGCGCACGGCTGACCGGCCTGTCCTGGCAGGCTGGGGGCTGGGAGCCTGAGACGAAGTGGTCGGAGAGGGGGCTTCTGCCGGTTTGAGCGCCTGCAGCTCCGGCTGGGAGGGATGGGGCGTCTCCGCGGCAAGCGCAGCTGCCTCGGGTGTGCCGGCTGGTGCGGGGGGTGGTTCGGGAGCGGTGGTTAAGGTTGGCTCGACCTGCCTGAGCCCCTCGTCCGGAAGACCGCCGCCTACTCCTGTCTCAATAGTCTCGGTGATGGCGGGGCCATCCAGCGTGATGGTCATCGGGAAGATCAACGTCTCCGTAGGGGAAACCGTCACCAGGACGGTTAAGTTCCACATGGGGCCGTTGTCGGTGAGAATGGCGTCTGGCATGGGCAGCTCATCGGCGGTCTCGCTGGGCATTCCGCTGCCCATCCCAGCCGCCTGCTTGGCTGTGATGGGTTCAGTGATGGTTTCAGAGACGGTCATCGTTTCCGAGACAGCAAAAGGTGCTTCCGCCCCGACCGTGAGCGACATGGGGGCCGTTTCGGAGAGGGCCTGCGCGTCTTCTGCGGCGGCGGTGGTGGGCTGTGGGGGTTCGGCGAACGTGGGGGCTTGTTTGGCAGCCTGCGGCTCAAGCCCCGAGGTAGCGGATGGCGGTTGAGCAACTTCGACGGTACGGGCCGGCAGCTCCGCCACCGGTTTTACGGCAGGTGAAAGGATTCCCAACAGGTCCCCAACGATCACCAGGACCAGGACGAACGTTGCCAGGGCGGAGGCAAACCCGAGCACAGGAGCCATGTGCCCGGCGGGACGGGGACGCCACTTTGACCGTTGTCCAACCATCTGCGGGGTAAGGGTGAAATTGCGCGGAGCGCGCAGCCTGGGTAAGCTGCGCAGGGCATCGCGGGTGCGCTGGATTTCCCCCAGGGCCGCGCTTAATACAGGATCGGCGCTCAGCCTGGCCTCCAAAGAGACGATCTCTTTCGGTTTGAGCTGCCGGTCCAGATATGCAGAAAGATATTCCCAGTCACGCGGAGAGAGTTGAGGGTTCATTCGCTGCCTTCCCTCTCCAAACGAAATACAACCGGTAAAAGTTCCCCGAATCCTTGCAAACAATCGCGCAGGCGCATCCGGGCGCGGGACAGACGGCTTTTCACTGTACCGAGAGGCTTGCGAATGACCTGGGCGGCGTCATCGTAATCCATGCCCTGCACATCCACCAGAACGGCCACGGTGCGATACTCCTGCGGCAGCTCTTCCAGGCAGTGCTGAATGGCATTGGCCAGCTGAGTTCGCACCAGGGCCTCCTCTGGCCCCTCACCGGGATCAGCCAGCCACTGCGGGGATTCGATTTCCTCGCCCGAATCATCCAGCGGCTCGAGGGAAGTGCTGGGCCGGCGCTTGCGCTGGCGCAGCTCGTCATAACAGGCATTGGTGACGATGCGGAACAGCCAGGCGCGGAACGAGCCGCCGCGGAAGGCGCGGATGTTGAGGTAGGCTGCCACGAAGGCTTCCTGTACCGCATCCGAGGCAGCCGCCTCATCCCCCATGATGCGGTAGGCCTGGTTGTAAACATAATCCTGGTAGGACAGCACCAAGGTGTTGAAAGCGTCGAGATCACTGTGCTGGGCTGCTTCGATCAGGTAGGCTTCATCCATAGGTGTAATTTTATCGCAGATTTGGGAATCATAGGCAGGATTGCCCTCCATTCAAAAGGCGGTTAGAATCCCACCCATCCTTATGGGTACCATCCGAGGTCATTTATGTCAACCAACTCTGCCAATCGAAATGTCGTGATGATCCTGGCTGGCGCGGGGATGCTATGCTTGTGCTTGTGCGTTCTATTCGTAGGAGGCGTGTTTGCCTTCCGCAAGGAGGTGGGGCAGGCAGTGCCGGCCCTCCAACCGGTGCTCTCGGCCAACGATCAAGCTACCGCCACCCCCCAACGGGTACTGTCCCGTACGCCTGCCCCCACGAAGACCCGCCTGCCCACCGAACCGCGGTTGGTAGAAGTCACGGTGGTCCGCCTGCCGACCGAGCCATCGGCTCCGACGGAACCACCCGCTCCCACCAAACCCCCGCGGGTAGAAGTCACCGTCCCAGCGGCCTCCACGGCCGAAGGCCCAACCCCCACCCAGCGGGCAGCCAGCAGCCTGGACCCCGCGATCGCCCGCTCGATGGATGAAATCCAACAGCAGGTGATCGAAATACGCGGCCTGCAGCCATCCGGCACATTCTCTCGCGATGTGCTCACCCCCGCCCAGCTGCGCGAGAACACAATCCTCGATTTCCATAAAGACAACACACCCGAAGACATCCGGAAAGATGTGATCGAGCTGTCGGCGCTCGGGCTGCTCGAGCCGGGTTTTGACCTGGGCACGTTTTACATCGATCTGCTCAGCGAACAGGTGGCGGGGTATTATAAAAACGAAACAAAGGAAATGTTCGTGGTGGGCGAGCAGTTCGGCGGGATGGAGCGCCTGACCTATTCCCATGAGTACGTCCACGCCCTACAGGATCAAAATTTTGATATCAAGAACGGCCTGCAGTACGACACCGAGCCCTGCAAGCTGGATTCGGAGCGCTGCGCCGGGGTGCAGGCGCTGCTGGAAGGGGATGCCTCGCTGGCGCAGCTGGACTGGTTTACCAAATACGCCACGACCCAGGATTTCACCGACATCACGGAGTTTTATACCAACTTCACTATGCCGGTTTACGACAGCGCCCCGGATTTCATGAAAGCAGATTTCCTGTTCCCTTACGAGGCCGGGCAGAAATTCGTTGAAGCCCTGTACAAGCAGGGCGGTTGGGAGGCGGTGAACGCGGCGTACGCGGGCGTGCCGGTCTCCACCGAGCAGATCATACACCCCGAACGCTACCCCGCTGATAAGCCGGTCAAGGTGCAGCTGGCAGACTTCAGCGCGGCCCTGGGGGAGGGCTGGCAGGAGATCACCCGCAACGTGATGGGCGAGTGGTACACCTACCTGATCCTTGCCAAGGGCCTCGACAGCTCCTACCGCCTGGATGACGGTACCGCAAGTGCGGCCGCTGAGGGATGGGGCGGCGACGCCTATGCGGTTTATTACAATGACCAGAGCGGCGAGAGCGTGTTGGTGGTGAGCTACACATGGGATGCGCTCAACGAGGCGGACGAATTTGCCAGCGCGCTGATCCAGTACGGCAGGCTGCGCTTCGGCCAGCCGGTATCCAGTGAGGCGGGCCAGACAGCCTGGAAATACGCGGGCGGGTATTCGATCTTCCGCCAGACGGGCCAGGCCACGCAGTGGGTATTGGCTCCCAGCCAGACGGCAGCCGAGGCGGTGTGGGAGGCGATCGGATTTTAAGTAAGTGTATGACCGTAAACGCGGCGGGTCTCGATACGGATGCCACAGAACGGCATCCTACTCGACCGACGCCGCTGGTCGAGGCGGGCAAAGACCGCCCGTTGGCGACGTTCTTTGTCGCCTGTATCGAAACCGAGGCGCAGCGAGTATTGCGCCAGAAACCAGATTATGTCCCTTGATTCTACGCGTATCCGCGCCCTGTGCTTCGATATCGATGGCACGCTGAGTGACACCGACGATCAATTCGTGCGCAAGCTGGCACGCAGGCTGAGCCTTGTGAAGTTCCTGTTCCCGCACGGCGACCCGCGCCCGTTTGCCCGCCGCCTGGTGATGGCGACCGAGACCCCCGGCAACCGGTTCCTTGCCCTGACTGACCGCCTGGGGATTGACAGCACGCTGGCGCGCCTGGGTGATTTTATCTACCGCCTCGGCCTGGGCGGCGATCCCGAGCCCTTCCTGCTGATCCCAGGCGTGCGCAAGATGCTCGGGCTGCTCCGGCCGCGCTACCCGCTAAGCATCGTCACGGCGCGTGGCGAGCGCACCACGCAGCGCTTTCTCGACCAGTTCGAGTTATCAAGCGGATTTATGTGCGTAGCCAGCTCCCAGACCTGCCGCCACACCAAGCCGTACCCCGATCCCATCCTGTGGTCGGCCGCCCAGATGGGCGTGAGCCCCGAACAGTGCCTGATGATCGGCGACACAACCATCGACGTGCGTGCCGGTAAAGCGGCGGGGGCGCAGACGGTGGGCGTGTTATGCGGGTTCGGCGAAGAGGGCGAGCTGCGCGCGGCGGGCGCAGATGTGATCTTGCATTCGACGGCAGCGCTGGCAGAAGCGTTGATGCATAATGGGAGCTAATAGTATCTGAGCCGTATGCATATCCTCAACCGCTGGTTGTAGCATGCCTGGCTGGCGCTGGTCAGTCGCGAGCCGTAGAGGGTGATAGACAATTACCCGATTTTCGCCTACAATAAAGACATGGACACAACCTATACCACCCCCCTGGTTATTGAAGCACAGCCATTACCACTTACAGTAGATTCAAATGGCGTAGTGCGGGTCGGGAATACGCGCGTAACTCTGGATACGATTATTGCAGCATTCCTGGAAGGCGCGACGGCAGAGGAAATTGCCTATCAATATCCCTCCGTAGGCTTGCCAGATATTTATGCGGTGATTAGCTACTACTTGCGGAACCAGCCTGAGATAGAGAAATATCTTCAAAACCGGCAAAAAAAGGCCAAAACTGTCCGCAGGCAAAACGAAAAACGCCACAATCCTGTGGGGATACGCGAGCGTCTTCTAACCAGGCAAGCGAATCCAGGATAATATGCTTCGACTGGCAGCTGACGAGAATTTCAACAACGATATCGTACGCGGTTTACATCGGCGTAAACCTGATCTGGATATTGTTTGCATTCAAGATGTGGGGTTATCCGGTGAAGATGACCGGGTCGTATTGGAATGGGCTGCTCAAGCAGGTCGCGTTTTGTTGACGCATGATGTGACAACGATTACATGGTTTGCATATGAACGAGTAGAAGCTGGCAAAAGAATGCCAGGTGTATTCGAGGTGAGTCGTTCATTACCCATTGGTAAGGCGATTGAAGATATCCTGTTGTTGGTAGAATACAGCTTGAATGATGAGTGGGAAGACCAGGTAAGATACCTGCCTTTAAGGTGAAGCAAACAATATGAAATTCGCACACGCTTACGGGGTATAGCAATACGGGTTGGCCTCGGCGGGGATATCCTTCTTCACCGCCTCGCTGATCTCCGTCAGGCGGTCGAGGGCCCAGTCGGGGATATCCGCTTGCAGGGCGGCGGCGTTTTCGGCTGCCTGGGCCGGGGTGTTGGCCCCCACCAGGGCGCAGACGATCCCCGGCTGGGCCAGGCTCCAACGGATGGCAAGGTGCAGCAAGGGCCGCCGGACTGCCTGCGCCACGGCTTTCATCTGCTCTACCGCGGCGTAGATCGCTCCCCAGGTGGGTTCTTGAAAGAACAGGATCGTGTTGCGCTGATCCTCGGGCTGGAAAGACAGCCTGCGGTTGAACTTGCCGGTGAGGATGCCGTACCCAATCGTGCCGTAGGTGATCACGCCAATGCCGCGGGCGTGGCAGTAGGGAATCACCTCACGCTCGGGGGAACGCCAGAACAGGTTGTGGGGGAGCTGGTGGGCATCGATTCGATGTAGTCCGTGTTCAGGCGTTCCAGGCTGGACTTCACACTCTCCAGGATGGTTTGCGGGTCTTCGTCTTGAATACCGCCCTTGGTGGCGACGAAGACCTGGCCGCGCCGGCCCTGCAGGAAGCGCCCCACCAGCTTTTCGGAGGCGCCCTCGCCGTAACCGGTGGCTGTATCGAAGTGATCTGTGCCGTGCGCCAGGGCTGCTTCCATCGTGGCGATCAGCGCCTGGTCCTGCTCGGCGCCCCACAATTCGGGGTGGTACTGCCAGCAGCCCAAACCCAGCGGGGAAAATGAACGGGGGGTTCCGGTGATAATTGCCATAGTATGGAATCTTTTTTTACTTCACATACCCCAGCCACTTCTCCTGGTATTCGATCATCGTGTCGAGCATCTCTTCCAGCCCATCGTACTGGCCGACGATCGGGTCCACCAGCAGGGCCTGCAGGGCGAGTGCCTTGGATTTGTGGATAATGGCATCCGCGGTCAGGTCATGCACCGCCACCTGGTTATTCAGCAGGCCGGCGTAGCCGTGCGGCAGATCGCCCAGCAGCACGCCGTGCAGCCCGTTCTTGTCCACGGTAGCGGGGACTTCCACGGCGATCCAATCCGGCAGGTTTTCGATGAGGCGCTTGCCGTTGTTGTGGTTGGGGATGTTGACGGCAGCTTCCTCGTAGCCTGAATCGGTCAGGATGCCCTCGATGATGGGCACCACGCGCTCTCCCAGCTCCAGCTCGATCTTGGGCTGGATGTGGGACAGGTACTGCTTGTAGAAGTTGTAGAAATCCAGGATGCCCTTGTGATCGGTCACATCGTAGGCCCACTGGATGTACTCGCCGAAGTGGCTGTCGCTGGTGATCGGCATCAGGCCGAACTTCTCCAGGATCACCTGGAACACGCGCCGCTCGGGCCAGGATTCGGTTTCCACATGGGCAAAGTCTTCCGGTTTCTCAGGCCACTTGCCGGTCTCTTTGAAGTACTTGTGCGCGGCGCTCAAGGAGGGCATCTTGGCGAAGAACTGCGGGGCCTTGGCGCGGATATCGGGATAGGCATCTTTGCCGCTGTGCTTATATTTTGCAGTCAGCACGCAGCTGAAGTGGTTCAAGCCGCCGGCGCGCACTTCCAGGGCCTCATAAGGCACGCCCAGGATTTCGGGCAGGAAGCGGGGCAGCGAGCCGATCTCGTGGCACAGGCCGATGAACTTCAACTCGGGCAAGGCGCGGTGCACGGTGGTGCAGATGCGGCTCATCGGATTACTGAAGTTAAAAACCGTGGCCTGAGGGCAGATCTTCAGGGCGTCGGCGCAGATCTCCAGGATGGGCGGGATGATGCGCATCGAATGGAACAGCCCGCCCGGGCCGCCGTTCTCGCCGTACACCTGGCGGATGCCGTACTGCTGCGGGATGCGCCAGTCCTGCTCCCAGAGATCGAAACGGTTGCCGACCTCGATCGAGCTGATCAAAAAGTCGGCCTCCTGGAAGGCCTCCGCCCGGTTGGTGGTGGCCGAGAGCGTGAAGGGCAGCTTGTGCTCTGCGATGAAAGCCCGCGCGTTCTCCTCCACAGCCTTCAGCGTGGCGGGGTTGATGTCGTGCAGCACGATGTGGCTGCCTTCCAGCACCTTGCTTTGCAGGATATCCCCAATGGTGCCGTAACCGAACTGGGCGCTGCCCGCCCCGATCAAAACAATCCGTTTTTTCATAAAACTCTCCTGTGGTATGGGGTATATGGTTGGACCGGCTAATCATATCATGAGAAATGAAGAGAATCTGGAAATTTGGGTGTTTTGGACAGCGGCGCTGTCCAAAACACCCAAATTTCCATGATCCCCCTACCGGAAGTTCTACTTCCCAAAATACTCCTCCACCAGGTCATCGATTCCAACCGGGCTGAGGGAGGCCAGCGTGGCGAAGAAATCCTGCCGGGTGGCGATCTGCCCGCGGTATTGGGCGGCATACGCCTTCAGGAAGGTAATAAACACCTGGTCGCCGATGCGCTGGCGCACGGCCTGCAAGAATTCCTGCCCGTGCAGGTAAACGGCATCGCGGTAGGCGCGGTAGCTGGCGTAATCGTAAATCGTTCCACCCACCAGCCCGCGCGGCTCGTAATAATCCACGCGGTAGGGCTGCCACCAACGGGCCAGCGCCTCGGGGTAAAAGCGCTCGTAGTACACCCGCTCGGTGAAGGCGCACAGCGCCTCGTCCAGCCAGGGCTCGAGGGTCTGGTCATTACTCACCAGCCCGTACCACCACTGGTGGGCCGTCTCGTGCACGGCGATGGCGGTCAGGTAACCGTTCGGCGTGCCATCATACAGGTTGTAGAAACCTTTGCTCAAGAAGTACAGCCCGTCGTATTCCATGCCATCCAGGAAGTCGGCCTCCACCACGCTCAAGGCGGGGTGCGGATACGGGCCGAACAGCTCGGAGTAGAGCTGCACGGCGCGGGCGGTTTCTTCCAGCACGGCCTGCCCGGCCTGGACATCGTAAGCGTAGGCATAGCTGTAGACCACAACCGAAGAGCTGCCCAGATCGACGGTCTGGCTGAAGACCTGGTAGGAGGGGCTGATGGAGAGGGCGAAGGTGCGGGCGGATGCCAGCTGGTAGCGGTAGGTGGTCCCATCCCCCTGGGTGGTGTCGAAGGGCGGGGCCGAGGCGGCGATCACCAACCCGCTGGGGGCATTCACCAGCGTCAGGTCCACTTGGAAATCACCGGCCGCGAACACCTGGTATTCGCCCCAATAGCCCGGGTCGTGCACCAGCCAGCCGTCAAGGTATGGCGGCACGTAGGCATACCAATCCACCAGGTTGGACTGGGCCTGGGTGTAACCGAAAGGCTGGGGCGCGGCATCCGACGGCTTGGGGATGGGCGGGAGCGCCAGGTCGTAGGCCAGGCTGAGGCTGACCTGCCCGCCCGGCGGCAGGGGCTGGGGGAGCAGCAGGGACAGCCGGTGGAGGTGCAGGGAGAAATCCTGGGTGAGCTGACCGCCGGCCCAACGGATCTCGCGCAGCTGGAAGGCGCCCGGCCAGCGGTTGGCGGGTACCACCAGCAGCAGGTCAGTGAGTGGTTGGGAAGTGTTGTTGGTGTAAGTGATCGTCTCGGCGACGGACAGGCTGTGCAGGTAGAAATCGAGCTGGGCGGAAATAAAATATTGTTGATTGCTGATTGTAGGAATTGTAGATTGCTGATTGATGATTGTAGATTGAAGAGTGGGGGTGGGGATTGTAGATGGCG
>Ga0315274_10002476_pt1 | contig 27814 bp, 26 predicted proteins | sample YL17G02_20_MG_FD_203700 | JGI IMG/M metagenome (GOLD analysis project Ga0315274, IMG submission 203700) | Sediment microbial communities from Yellowstone Lake, YNP, Wyoming, USA - YL17G02_20 | ecosystem: Environmental > Aquatic > Freshwater > Lake > Sediment | place: USA: Wyoming | collected...
ACGAACGCTGAAGTGCCGGCAGCGCAGGAGGAAGCGGTGCCGGTAGCCCATACGCCCTACCAGCCAGATGAGTCCCACGGCGCCGCTGAGGTAGCTGATCCACAGCGAAACCACCATGACCCACGGGCCCCACCGCCCAGCCAGCAAGCTGATGGTGACCAGGCTCAGGACGCGCGATCCCACCTGGACGGCCTCCGGTCCGCCGAACCAGCGCTCGGCGTTGGCCAGCGTTTGCACCTGGGAAGTGAGAACCTGCAGCGGCAGCAACGCGCTCAGCGCGCGGAACATTTGCACGGTGTCTCGCCGGTCCTCCTGGCCGAAGCCGGGGACCAGGAGACCTACCAGCGGCGGCGCAGCCAGCCACATCAGCCCCGCCACGGCCCCGACGGCGCACAGCATCCAATTCGTGAGCACGCTGAACGCCGCATGGCCAAGTTTGATGCCGTGCTCATGTTTGATCCGGTGGTAGATCGGGAGGAAAATCTCGGCCAGTTGGCCGGTCTGCGTCAGCTTGTTGATCAGCACCTCCAGGGTGGAGGCGGCGAAGAATACCTCGAGCGCGCGGGTCGTGCCGAAATAGTGGGCTGTGACCACAGAGGTCAAGACCGCGACCGCCGCGCCCGCCGTATTGAGCAGCGTCAAAATGCTGATCGAACGCACCGATCCCATGAGTCAGTTCCGCCCAAAAGCGAGTCGGACGAAGAAGCAGGTGTTGCCGAGCGGGCTGGGGAGACGAACCTCCAGGTAGTCGAACTCAACGTCCGAGCCGGTCGGGACGAGGTCAAGTCGATCCTCGGCAGGTTGCCAGGACGTGCAATCGACGGAAACGGCCAGGGTCAGTTGAACACCGTCAGTGTTCCGGCGACGCCGGAATTGCAGAACCGGGCCACCGGGCGTGGGAGTGAGCTGCACCAACGGTCCCTCAGCGATTCGGGGGTGGCCACCCAAGACATACTCCGCGATGTTGCGGTAGCCGTCACCGTCGGGGTCACTACTCTCATCACTGCCGGATGCCGGGTCAGAGAGTTCGTTGGGGTTGAAGTATTGGAGCGTCCACGCGCGGTAGCCGTCGACGGGGCGAAGGCCGTCCGCCAAGTCCCGCTGACCGAGGTACCCCGCACCACCTGCGCCCAGATAGCCGCGGCTGGAGTTGTATCCGCCTTCCGCCATCCAGAATGAGTAGAGCGCCGCATTCTCCAGCACAAAGCGGAGTCGGATGGGGCTGCCCTGTAAGGCGGCGAGATTACCGCCGCGGAATTGGACCACGTGCCGGGTGTTGTTGCCCCGGACGACTGGACAATCCGCCAAACTAAAGCCGGGTATGGTCGTGCCGTCCCCTCGCGTGATTTCGGCCCGGAGGCTGCCTCCCAAGCGGATGTCGGCGTTGATGGCGAGCCGGTCGCCGTGGTGAAACACCACCGCCCGTGTCTGGAGCGTGCCTCCCTCCAACCCGGCTTCCAGCGAGGCGAAGCCATCGCGGCGGAGGAAGGCTGCGCCGGTGCTTCCGGAACCGTCGGTGTGCGGACTATCGGGCAGACGCACACCTTGTCTCCCGCTAGAATAGAGATAGAGCCAGTCGCCGACGACCAGGAGTCCGCCGCCGACGGACTGCACGTTGCCGTAATTCCACGCGCCAGGATCGTCGCTATCGGCAAGGAACCCACGGCTACGCTGAGGGCTGCGGCTCCACGTGTAGCCGTCACGGCTGAAGCCGAGAAAGACCTCATTCAGCTTGGGCCGCCCCGGAGGGTTGTCGCGCAGTCCGCGAAGGATGCTGTGATAGCCAACCAGCAAGCTCTCATAAGCCGTGGCATCGAGATTGTACAACTCCGGGTCACGCGGTGGCACCCCTGGGTACGGTTGGTCCAGCCCGTCCGACATCGTCCACAGCGGATAATCCCAGGGGCTGCCAAACGCTGATTCCCAGAAGGGACCGGCCGCGGGGTCGCCGGGGACCTCCCAGTATAGCCGGGTTCGCCACCCACCAGTCGGGGGCCAGGCGCGGCGCACCGAGAAGGTCCAGACACCGCGAAACGGGTTGTGATAGAATGTCGTGCGATCGTTTGACTCGTTCCCCGAATTCACCACCGTAGGTCCCGTCCACCGGATGCCGTCCGCGGAGTCGAAGAGTGCGATGTCGTCCGGGTGCGACTGTCCGTTGTTCGAGTGCGCGCGGGTCACCAGCATCCGGTATCGCCGCCCAGGAGTTGCCGCGCTGAGGTCGAGCCAGACCGTGGCTGAGTCGCGGGTCAGGCCGTACGGGTCCTCATCCAGGACCTGCTGCAGAGTATAGGCCGGGTTGACATTGGGAGGATAGACGATGTTGGAGCCGGGGATGACATCCAACACCGGCTTCTCCCAGACCAAGCCGTCGTCCGAGACGGCGCGCGCCGTAAACCGAAAGGTCCCGGCCATGTAGTACAGGACATACTTCCCGAACTGGGGGTCGAACCAGACGCCGTCGCTGAAGGGGGCAGCGAACGGGCCGTAACGCCGGTCAAACTCCCATGGCCGGTCGTAGGTCAGGACGGGGTTGCCACGGTACGGAATGGGGTCGTGCCAGACCCGTCTCAAGTCGGTAGAGGCGACCAGAAAATCGTCCACGAACAATTGGCGACCCAGGTCAATGTCAATCAGGTCCGGCGGATCACTCAGGTAGGGGGGCAGCTCGGCTTGATCATTGTGCCAGAACGTGCCGAACGGCGCCCGGGGCTGGAAACCCTTCGGGACGGGAATCCCATTATACAGCGTGTGATAGTAGCCCCGAGTCCACGTGCTACGCCAACCGGAGGCTGCGGCGATCGCCGGGGCACCCAGCACACCCTCCCAGATTATGACTTCATCGAACTCGCCGCTGAAGAACGGCAGTTCCCCCTGCAGTGACACCGAGGGCGGTCCGCCGATGGAGAGATCCGCTCCGGGGTCCACCGAAGCAGCCGGAGGAACATTCGGCTCGAGCAGCCCGCGGAGGGCGCCGTTGAGGTAAACGCGGAGGCTGCGGCGTGGGTCTGCTGGGTAAGGGCTTCCCACGACAGGATCGTAGACCGCAACCACATGGCTCCATACGCCTAGGCCCAGGGAGACGTCGCTGCGGGCGGTTTGATCCGCCAGACTGAAGCAAACCTTGTTGCTCTCGTCGAGCCAGACCGACCATGTCGCTCCGGGTCCGAGCAGCGCATGGCGCGCCAGTAAACCCGCCTTCGCCTGCGACCCGGGCTTGCACCAGAAGCAAACCGTGAACGGGCCGTCGGTCCGGATTTGGGCCGCCGCGCAACGCACCAACTGTGAGCCAGCAAAAAGCCCCGCGCTGTTCGTCACGCCAGCCACCCGCGGCACTTGCCCCGAGCTGGTTCCATCGTTTCCGCGCCCAGAGGAGTCATGGACAACTGCCGGGTCGGCCTCATCGAAGGACCAGAGGACTGCCAGCGCGGGCGCCGGCGCTTGGCCGAGAAGGCGGGGCGACGGGCAGGCCAAGAGCCACGCCAACCCCGAAAGCCACAGGACTCTCTCGCCTTGGCGCGGATGAATCAGCATGCCACCGGAAACGCAGGAAGCTCAGCCTGCCTTGGTCTTTGCCGCCACGATGCAGTCGCAGACATCGCGGACTGCGCCGTAGCCGCCGCGATTGCGGCAGATGAACCGGGCGGCGGCCCGGGCCTCGGGCCGGGCGTCGGCCACGGCACAGGCGATGCCGCCGGCGGCGCTGACGCGTTCCATGACCGGGACGTCGGCGAGATCGTCACCGACGAAGGCGACCCGGTCCAGGCTGAGACCGAAACGGCGACAGAGATTCTCCAGCACGGCACATTTGTCGGTGACGCCGGCCTGGACTTCACTGATCTGCAGCTTCGCCGCGCGCAAGTGCGCGAACCGGGTCGTTTCCTGCGTAATGATGGTCACTTCCACCCCGAGAGCACGGACCAGGGCGATGCCCTTGCCATCGTGAGTGTGGAATCTCTTCAAGGCCTCGCCCTCCGGCGAGTAGTACAGCGTGCCGGGTGTCAGCGTGCCGTCCACGTCCAAGGCGAGCATCTGGATGCGGGCCCAGTCCAGCGCGGGTCCTGGACGGACGCACTCCCTGCCGGTGAGCACCAACTCGGCTTTGCGCAGGTCATCCTCTTCATCGATGTCGATGGCGATCCGGGCGTCGATTTTGAGTGGGAGAACCTGCGATCCCGACATGCTGCCAGCACGGATGACCTCCGCCCGGATGGTGTCAATCGTCCCGCAGTGCCACCAGACCGGCGGGAGCGCCTGGCGCGGTGCGTTGTACGGCTCCGGTATTCCGGGCACATCCAGGAGGTGGAGCATGTACGGTGCCGCCGCCCCCGTGTCCTCGGCGAGCCGCCACATCTTGTGGGGGTTGCACGGCGCGGGGCAGACCGCGCGAACGCTGGTGGCCTGCGGATCGGCGGATAACATCTCGATTGAGCGGTCGACCAGGCCGAGTGGCCGCGCGGGAGCGGTCGGGCGGAGATGGACGACGATGTCCGGCTGCCAGTGCTCGTTCTGTTCCAGCCACTCGAGCGCATGTTGGAAGACGGGCAGGTCCAGCGTGTGGTCTCGGGCCAGTTCCGCGGGGCGGAGGAAGGGCACCTCCGCGCCGTATCGCCGGGCAGCCGCGGCGATTTCCGGATCATCCGTCGAGCAAACCGTGCGTGTGACGCGCTGCGCTTGCAGGCCAGCGGCCACAGCCCAAGCAACGAGTGGGTGGCCTTGCAGCAGGCGGAGATTCTTCCGCAGCAGCCCTTTCGAGCCACCGCGGGCTGGGACCAGGGCCAGGACTTGCAGGGTCGAGGTCAAGGGACCGAGGGGATGGGTGGGTGGGGACGGTATTTCAGCTTCTTCCGCTGGACCTCTTCGATGGGGAGGATCGGTTGGGGTTTGAAGGTCCAAGCCTCCGCCAGGTGCTGGATATCGCGCGCCAGCTTGCTGAAACCCTGAGGCTCCAGCGAGGCGGCGTGGTCCGAGCCTTTCCAGGCGCGATCAAGCGTGAAGTGCCTTTCGATGTGGCTGACGCCGAGCACGGCGGCGCCCACGTCAATTGCAATCCCGTTGTGATGCCCGGAGAAGCCGACGGACTTCACCCGGCCGGTGCGTTCATAGCGGTCCCGCAACCGGACGATTTCCAGCAGGCAGACGTCGCGAAACGGAACGGGGTACCCCGAAGTGCACGCGTACACTACCAACCGCTGCGGGTAAGACCGGAAGATGTCCACCGCCTGATCCAGTTCCTCCGGGGCGGTCATGCCGGAGGACAAATGAACCTCGCCACCGTATCCGTCCCGAAGGAATTCCAGCAATTCGTAATGATTGTTGCAGGCGGAAGGGACCTTGATCATCGTCGGGTTCAAGCCGGCAATCTCCCGCGCGCTGGTCATGTCCCAGACGCTCGTCGCGTAACTGATGCTATGCTCTTCGGCGTAGGCCTTGAGCACGCGGTGCGTGGCCACGTCGAGCTCCAGATACTCCCGGTGCTCCCCGTAGGTCCGGCCATAGCTGTGCGGGTTGTCATAGGGAGCATCGTATTGCTCAGCCGTCAGCAGCTCCCGCGGGCAGCGTTTCTGGAATTTGGCGATGTTCGCCCCGCAGGTTTTCGCCACCACGATCATCTGCTTGGCGATCTCCACTGAGCCGGTGTGATTACAGCCGATCTCCGCGATGAAGACCGGCACGCGGATACCGCCGGGGAGCTCCGGCACGAAGGCATGGGGGGGATTCATAGGCGACGAACGCAGTCCTTTGAGTTAGTGTCGATGCGCGGGGTGTAAGTCCTTTCTTCAGCCAGCCCAACAAACTGCCGGTCGCCACCGGTGCAAATCCTCACCAGCGAGCCCGCCACGAACTCCTGATCCGGTTCGGACAGTTCGTGGTATAGGGGCAGGATGACGCCCTGGTCCTGGGCACGCTCGCTCTCGGTCAGTTCAGCACACGCACCCCGGGGACAGCCGCAACTGCCGGGACCGCGGCAACAGCGCCAGGGCTCCGCCGTGTAAGCGGGCTCACGATGCGCGCACATCACCCCCCGCCGCGTGGCGATGCCCAGTTCGAGCAGCCGCTGCATCGCCGGACGCTGGCTGAGGCCGTCTGCCAGGCGCACACAGTAGCTCTGCCAGTTGCTATGCGCCCAGTCCGGCTCCTGGGGCGGAACCAAGCCGGGCACACCCGCCAGCAAATGGCGATAGCGATCGGCCAAGGCACGACGACGCCCGATCATCTCCGGGAGGCGCTTCAACTGTTCCCGACCGATGGCCGCCTGGATGTCGGTCATACGGTAGTTGAAGCCGAGCTCCGGGTAGTTCTCGAAGACCACCGTTTTCGCGGCATGGCGCGCGGTGTCCGGAACGTTCATGGCGTGTTGGCGCCATAACCGGAACTTCCGGTCCAACTCGCCCAGCGCGGTGGTCAGCATCCCGCCGTCACCGGTCGTCAGCAGCTTGCGGGGATGGAACGAGAAACACGCCACTTCGCCGTGCGGCTTTCCGATCTTTTCCCACCGCCCGTCCCAGAGAATCTCACTACCCACCGCACAGGCGGCGTCTTCGACCACCGGGAGGCTATGGCGCCGGGCGATGGCGATGACCGCTTTCAGTTCGCAGGGCATCCCCATTTGATGCACGCACAAGATCGCCCGTGTCTTGGGACTGATGACGCGCTCGAGGAGTCGCGCGTCCAGGTTGAACGTGCCGGGCTCGATGTCGACGAAAACCGGCACGGCTCCGCAATACCGAACGCTATTGGCCGTGGCAATGAAGGAATGACTGACCGTGATGACTTCGTCTCCGGGTTGAACGCCCACGGCCTTCAACGCCAGGTGCAGGGCGGTCGTGCAACTGGAGACGGCACAAGCATAGGGAGCCCCCACGTAGGCGGCGAATTCCTCTTCGAAAGTTTTGACCTCGGGTCCCTGGGTCACCCAACCGGAAAGAATCACCCGCCGAACGGCTTCCGCCTCACGTTCATCCAGGCAGGGTTTGGCAAAAGGAACACTCATGGCCGCTCGCGTTCCTTCTCAGGCGTCGGGGCCCACGATCTCCGCCCAGGGGCACCATTCCAGCGGGCGGTCCAGCGTCACATCCTTGCGCACCCGGATTTGTCTGACTTCGCCCAACACCATCGCGTGAGTGCCGAGCCGCCGCTCGCCCACCACCTCACAGTCGAAGTGAATGGGCAGCGCCGGCAACCTCGGAGCCCCGTCGGCCGGCTCGGCCTCCAAGCCGGCGTGCACCACTTTGGCGGGGTCGTTAGCGACGGAGACGTTGCCCGCATACTTGATGGCCGCGACGATCTGGTCGCCGATGAAAGGCACGCCGCAAGAAAACCGCCCCGTCTGCCGCAGGGCCTTGAGGGTCGCGCGCGGCGCGTAGCGCACATTGATGGCGGCATAGGAGACGCACGGCGCAATCACGAGCGGATGGCGCGAGACGACCGTCGTTGAGCCACACGGCATCAGGTTGGGCACGCCCGGCGCGGCCCAGGTCGTGATCATCCCGACCGATTGCGGGAAGAAACAGGGCCAACGCGCGCGGTCATTGTTCACCTCGACCTGGTCCGTGGCCAGCGGCGGCAGGTGTTTGATCGCCATGCCCTCTGCCACCTCGTCCGCTTCGAACGCGGTCGTAGCTTGGGAAGGGAAAAAATACTCGGGATTGTAGGGCTTCTGGTACCCGTTGATTCGCGAGACCGCCTCCTCGGCTGGAGTGCCCCCCAGGCGCAGTTGCGGGGACCAGGCCGGCAGACTGCGCCAGTGAATGCGGCTGCTGCCGCTGGCGATGTCCGATCGGAGCTGGAGCGCCTCAATCTCCAGGAAGTAGACCCGGTGGCTCCCCACGTCGAGCCACGGTTGCGCGTGGATGGGCTGCTGGTCAAAATCCAGAGATGGCCGCACCAAGCGGCCTTCGTACACCATGTAAGCGCCAGTGAAGACGGGGGCGGCATTGGTTTTCGCGGGCCGCGTGGGCAGACCACAGCGCTGAATCCTCCGGCACGCATGCGCATCGGGTTCTTCGCCTACTGCTCCCAGGGCGCTCTCCAACTGCGGGCCTGGGGGCAGGAATTGCACCGCCGCGCCGCCGGTGGTCTCCAGCATCTGGCAGAACAAGCTGCGGCTATAGTGGCGCACGGACAGGGGCTGCCGACAGAAGCTCAGGGCCACGACATACGGAAATCGGTTGACCACGGAGGCGCCTACCACGCGTTCCAAAGCCGTCTGTGTTCCATCCCCACTCGTCACCAGACAGATCGGCGAAGGGAACAGGGCCGGCCAACGACTGTCTGCGGCCAGTTCAGCCAGGGTCTCGGGCATCTCGCGAACCAGGTGAAGGCCATTCGCGTCCTCCCGCCACCCGGGTAGGGTGCGCAGGTCCCGGAGAGGCCATTGGTAGGCGTACTTGGTCAGGACAGGGCTTAGCATGGCGGTCCTTCCGAACGGCGTGGTTGAATGGATGTGGCCAGCCTTGAGGTCGATCCAACAGACCCAGATCGGTTGGCGGTGGGACCCGCCCGATAGCGGGCGAGTGTTATTGGGGCGCCCTGGGTTGGGACTGCCACCACGCCACCAAGCGTCGCAATCCCTCTTCCAAGGGCACTTGGGCACGGAAGCGCAGCAGTCGCTCGGCCTTCCGCGTCTCGGCCTGGCGGCGGGGGACGGGGTTCACATTGCGCGCAGGCCCGTAAACCCGCGCCAAACTTGCCCCCATGACCTCGAGGAGGGCTCTCGCCAGCCCGTTGAGGCTGGTTTCGGTTCCGCTGGCCACATTGAACACCTCGTCGGAGACATCCGACTGCAAGGCCAGCACATTCGCGCGAGCAACGTCATCGACATAGACGAAATCCATCGTTTGCGATCCATCGCCCAGGATGATCGGCGGCTGCCCGGCCGCGATCCGGTCCATCCACCGAATCAGCACTTCAGTGTACTTCCCGTCGACGTCCATCCGCGGGCCATAGACATTGAAATACCGCAGCGCCACGTAAGGCAGGCCATACATGTCGTTGTAGGAACGCAGCAAGCCTTCCAACAGGAGTTTGCCTGCACCATACCAGGTGCGGTTGCCGTAGGGATGGTGCGATTCCGAAGTGGGGAACGTCTCCGCCAGTCCGTAAACCGATGCGGAGGAGGCGGCCACCAGTTTCTTCACCCCCGCCTGGCGCGCTGCCTCCACCACATTGAAAGTGCCGGCGCACAGCACCTCGAACGCCTCGCGCGGGTTAGCGGCGCAAGCCGTGATCCGCAGCGCGGCCAGGTGGATGACGGCGTCCATCCCCTGCGCCAGCGACCCCACCTGCTCGACGTCGCGGATATCCCCTTGGACGAAGGTCACCCGCGGGTCTTGCAGCGCATCGCGAACGTTGGCCCGACTGCCGCGCACGAGATTGTCCAGAATTACGATTCGCGCGGGACTGCATTCCCGCAACAACACGTCCACGGTAGCAGAACCAATCAGGCCACAGCCCCCAGTCACTAGAAGATGAGTGTCTTTGACTTCCATACGTTATCAACTCCCCACGACCAACGCCACCTGGCTCCACTCCCAATATGGACCTTTCTAACCATCACCCGTTCAAACCCGCTGCGTCAAGCAATACCAGCGATCTCAAATGGGCACCGTCTACCATTTCATCCGCTAAGAAATTCTGACAGCCGCCACAGTCTCTACCTCCCCTGTGCCTTTCCGCTCTGCAGCCGCCATGTGAGCTGCTTCAACCAGAAATGGAGCATGTCCCTAAGTGTCCGCAGCAACACGGCGGGCCGTCCAGAACGCGCCAGTCCTCTCTCCCGCGGCCAATGCCGCAGCGTGATCTCCTTAATTCCGTAGCCGCGCCGGTGTGCCTGAAACAACAAGCTCGGTGTCAGAAAGCCAGTGCTCCTGGCCGTGAACTCCAGGCTCTGCAATACTTCCCGCCTGAAAATCTGCACGAAATTATAGTCCCTGAGTCTTAGCCCGAAGCAGTTGCGCAGCAGAAGGAGATTAGTCATGGTCAGTAAACGCCTAAATATAGTCGGATGTAACCAGTGGTCGCGCGCAACCGCCACGACGTCGGCTTCGTTCAACAGCGGCAAGACGTGTGAAAGGTCGTCCAGGTGGAATGGATAGTCCATGGCATTGTGCGTGACATAATCACAACGGGCAGCTTTGAAACCTACGACCAGACTGGCTCCCTGGCCCAGGTTCCTGTGGTTGTGGAGCACCCGCACCTTCTCGAACTGCCGCTGCAGTTGCTCAGCAATATCTCCCGTGTGGTCCGTGCTGCAATCATCAACGAGGATGATTTCGAAGTCAACAAAGAGCTTAACCAGTGCGTCATAAGAGCGTGTCACCATGGAATGGATATTGTCCTGCTCGTTGAAAGCGGGAACAACGACCGATAAGCTGACGGACGTCATCGGAGGCTCACAAAGGCTTGCTTCAACACTTCCACCACATAATCCTGGTCCTCATCCGTCATAGTTGGATACAAAGGTAGGGCCAGGGTCCGGCGGCCAGCTTCCTCGCTGATAGGCAAGTGCACAGGCCCGCATAGCTCCCGGTAATAAGGCTGGAGGTGCGCGACCAGCGAATGCCGGCAGGACACGCCTCGGGCCGCAGTAGCGAGCAGCAAATCCTTCACGCTTAGTTGACACTTGGCCGTCAGCCACACCAGATAAGTCTGGTACGAGTGTTCGTACCCTGGCGGGACGTATGGAGGGAGCACTTCCTCTATGCCCGCCAGCAACTCGTCGTAACGTCGCGCTAACCGCTGACGCTTCGCGATAATGAGCGGGAGTCTTTTCATTTGCTCGGCGCCAACCGCCCCCTGCAGATCGGTCATACGGAAGTTGTAGCCCAACGTCGTATATTCTTGCAGCAAAGTCCCCTTGGCTTGATGCCGGCTATAGTCAGAAGTCGACGCTCCGTGGGACCGCACGATGCGGGCTTGCTCGGCAAGGGCCTCGTCGTTCGTCGTGAGAATCCCGCCTTCGCCGGTCGTGACGACTTTCCGACCGTGGAAGCTGAATGCTGTCGGTGCACCTAGGTTCCCGATCTTGGTACCCTTGTAGCTGCCGCCCATCGCTACGGCCGCATCCTCGAAGACAAGAAGGTGGTGCTTGCGGGCGAGCAGGTTGATGGCGTCCATATCGGCTGCCAACCCAAGGTAGTGTACGGGCATAATTGCTTTCGTGCGCGGCGTGACGGCGGACTCGATGCACTCTGGGTCAAGGTTGAAGGTCCGGCGGTCGACGTCCACCCATATCGGCCTTGCGCCCGTTTGCCGGATAACGTTGGGCGTAGCGGGACAAGTAAATGAAGGGACAAGGACTTCGTCGCCAACGCCAAGCCCCCGCAGGTTCATGGTCAGGAACATGGCGGTCGACCAGGAAGTGGTCGCGACAGCGAAGCGCGCACCGGTGTAGAAAGCAACTGCCCTTTCGAACTCCGCGACTTTTGGCCCTTGAGTAACCCAGCCTGAAGCGATTACGTCTGCCAAGCTCTTAATCTCCTCCGCACCAAGCCACGGTCTGGCGAAGGGGATTTCCCGGTGTTTGTGAAGCGTATTCATGTGTATCGGCACTACGGCGCCGTAGACCGAGCCCCTATGCCCCTGAAGAGCCGTTTCCAATCGAAGTGGCTGTCAGAGGCCCCAACGGCGCGCGCCGGGACGCCCCAAACGACCACGTGAGGTGGCACGTTCCGTGTAACCACCGCTCCCGCACCCACGACCGCACCTTCACCGACCGTGACGCCGGCGACGAGCACTGCGCCCGTGCTGACACACGCTCTGCGGTGAATTCTCACCTCGCCACCAGTAGTGACCCCTGGTGCAATCCAAGAACCTTCTTCCAGCAAGGAACCATGGTCAATGGTTGAGCCTGTGTTCACAATTACCTGATCCCCGAGCTGGGCGCCCGGGCCGATGACCGCTCCCGCACAGATGCAAACCCCCTGGCCTAGCCGTGCAGAGGATGAGATTACTGCTGAAGGATGGATCGCGCTAACCAGCCTCGCGCCCTGACAAACGACCTTTGCGCCCAGGGTGAGTCGCGTGTCATTCCTGCCTATGCCGATGTGGACACGCGCCTCAGTGCGCGGCCTCGTGGTCAGGTAGTCTGATCCTCCCAACACGCGCATTCCAAGACGCTCCTTGCCCCACAACGCAACATTGTCATCAAGCCAGCCTTCAATGGGACACCGCATTGCACGCAGGATGTCAAGCACGACGCCGCCATGCGCGCCGGCACCAACGATGAGCACTGGACACGATGTCTCCACGGGGGTCTGGTAATCCACGGTTCCTGTCAAAGCAGCCTTGCGGTTGCTGGGATCACTATCCGGGGGCTAAAGTGAAAAGGGCCATGCCACTTGTGGGCCTCGAGACTACTCACCATCGGATGGCGGGTTGTTTGCACCTCGCTTGGCTTGCGTGGCAGAGTCGCTCCCCAGCACCAATAGGGAAGCAAGTGGTCCGGGATCATGAAGCAGTGCTTTTCGATCCGCAGCTGACCAACACAATGCCTATTAGAATCACAGCGATGCCAAGCAGTTTCAAATGACTCAGCTTCTCATGGAACAGCAGGATGGCGCATACAGTCACCAAGGCGAATGTGATGCCAACCAGTACCGGATAGGCAGTGCTCACCTCCGCCACCGAGAGTACCTTGAACCACACGAGTGCAGCTAGGCCATATGCCAAAACGCCCAGGACGAACGCGGGTTCCTGCAACAACCGTACAAGCGATCGGACGAATTCGCCACCGTTAAACGAGAAGCCCCCCGCCCGCAGTACACCATGGCGCAATAGCAGATTCGCTGCCACTGTCAGCAAAGCACTCGAAAGGATCAGCACAAAGCGCTCCCTATTCATACTCTGGAATCGTACATCAGGTTTCGCAGGTGGAGCACCAACTCCGCATCCTAGGCACGCACCGGGCCAGGTTCCACAATTTCACGTGACTGTCCTCTCTGGTGCCAGTGGGCGCCCTGCGCGCTCTGTTGCGAGTCCTCAAGGCCTGCCAAAGGCTGCCGTAAGCAGTGCGGAGGCAACGGCATGAGCTTGGTCGTCGGTCAGCTCCGCGAACATGGGGAGGGACAAGCATTGGTCGGCGAGGCGTTCGCTGACCGGGAAGTCGCCGCGTCGGTGGCCGAGCGATGCATAGGCCTTCTGCAGATGGACCGGCACGGGATAATGCAGGCCAGTGTCGATGCCGGTGTCCGCGAGCTTTTGGCGCAAGCGGTCGCGCTCGGGCGATTCGATCACATAGAGGTGATAAACACTGTCGGAGTCGGAGAAGACAGTCGGCAAAGTGATCGGCAGATCGGCCAGGAGTTCGTTGTAACGGCGGGCGTGGGCGGCCCGGGCAGCATTCCATTGGTCCAGGCGCTTGAGTTTGATGCTCAGGACCGCGCCCTGCAAACTGTCCATGCGGTAGTTGTAGCCCAACTCGTCGTGATAGTAGCGGTGCCCCTGCGCATGGTCTCGCAGCCGACGGGCGCGTTCGGCGAACTGGTCGTTGTCGGTGACCAGCGCGCCCCCTTCGCCGTAGGCGCCCAGGTTTTTGCCTGGATAGAAGCTGAAGCACGCCATGCAGCCGAACTGGCCGGTGCGTCGGTCTTGGTAGCGCGCGCCGTGGGCTTGGGCCGCGTCCTCGATCACCGGGATGCGATGGCGGTTGGCGATGGCCAAGATGGCATCCATGTCCGCCGGCTGGCCATAGAGATGCACCGGCAGGATGGCCTTGGTCCGGGAGGTGATGGCCGCCTCCAACTGCGCCGGGTCCAGCGTGCGCCGCGCCGGATCAACATCGACAAACACCGGTTTGGCGCCCACGTAGGTGATGGCCCACACGGTGGCGATGAAGGTGAACGGTACGGTAACGACTTCGTCTCCGGGGCCGATGTCGAGGCAGCGTAGCGCGAGGTGCAGCGCGCTGGTGCCGCTGTTGAGCGACACGCAGTGCTTCACCCCGCAGTAGGCGGCAAACTCCTGCTCGAACTGGGTTGTTGGCGGACCTTGTGCAAAGCGGGTGGATTCACACACCGCCGCCAGCGCCGGCAACACCTCCGCGCGCAGGGTCTCGTACTGGGCTTTCAGGTCGAGAAAGGGGACTCGGGGCATGTTGAGTCAATGGGCTAGGAACTGCGGACGGCGATCAGTTTGCCGCGTTCCGGCAACGAGGCGGAGGCGGCTTCAAGCGTGGCGACGACACGGAGCCCGGCTTGGCCATCGGTGAGCGGTTGCTTGCCCTGGTCGATGCACTCGACAAAGTGCCGCGCCTCGACACGGAGCGCCTCGGTCAGGTCAAGCTGCGGCGCCCACATGTCGCCGGAGCGGTAGCCGACCAGGAGTTGGTAGCGGCTGTCCGGCTGGTTGTTCAGCGTCACGCCGCGGTCGTACACCTTGATCTTTTCGCTCGGCTCCAGGTCGTCGTAAACCACCATGCGCCGGTCGCCGCCGATCAGCGTCTGCCGCAGCTTCACCGGGGAGAGCCAGTTGACGTGGAAATGAGCGATCAGGTTGCCGGGGAAAAAGCAGGTCAGGTAGGCAATGTTCTCCGGCCGCCCCGCGACGTGGGCGATGCCTGTAGCGGAAACCGCCACCGGCTGCTGGCTCAGCACGTAGTCCATGATGGAGAGATCATGGACCGCCAAATCCCAGAGCACGTTGACGTCGTGTTGGAACAGCCCCAGGTTGACCCGCACCGAGTCGTAGTAGTAGAGCTGGCCCAGTTCACCGCGCTCCACCAACTCCCGGATTTTTCGCACCGCCCCCGTGTAAATGAAGGTGTGGTCGACCATCAGGACCTTGCGCTGGCGGTCGGCGGTCTCGATCAGCCGCTTTGCCTCCTCCGTGGAGGCCACCATCGGCTTCTCGACCAATACATGCCGCCCGGACTCCAACGCCTCCTGCGCCAGGGCGAAATGGGTCGAGACCGGCGTGGCGATGGCCACCGCGTCGATGGCCGGATTGCGCAGCAATTCCCGGTGGTCGGTGGTGACCTCCACGCCGGGGTGGCGTGCCTTCACCTGCGCCAACCGCTTGGGATTCAGGTCACTGACCATGCCGATGCGAGCCCCCGCCGTCTCGAGGAAATTTCGCACGAGGTTGGGTCCCCAGTAGCCGTAACCGATGACGCCAAGTGTGATCATAGTCTCAGGAGCGCTTCCTACGCCCAGCAAATCTCATCGTCCCTTGTGCTGTCGAGCCGGAAGTAGGCCCGCCGCTGAGCCCAATCGATCCGCGAGTTGTCGAGGAGTTGGGCGCAGCAACCACGCTCACCTGTTCCCAGGCTGGCCGCGTTCATAGTCGATGACCGACTGGAGAATCTCGTCGAGGCTGCGGGTGGGCTGCCAGCCGAGCAACCGGTTGATGCGCGTGATGTCGGGCACGCGCCGTTGCATGTCTTCGAATCCTGGGGCATAGGCCTCACTGAACAGCACGAACCGGGTTTTCGACGGGCTGCCGGTCAGTTGCCTGACTCGGTCGGCGAGACCCAGGATGCTGATTTCCTCCGTGCTGCCCACGTTGAAGACCCGGCCGACGGCCTGGTCATGCGCCGCCAGCCCGATCAAGGCGCGCACCACGTCGCGCACATCGCAGAAGCACCGGGATTGCGTGCCGTCACCGTACACGGTCAGGTCCTCACCCACCAGCGCCTGGCGGACGAACCGGGGCACCACCATGCCGTACTGGCCGGTCTGGCGGGGGCCGACGGTGTTGAACAGGCGGGCACAGATTACCGGCGCGCCGTACTGGGCGTGATAGGCGACCCCGAGGAACTCATCCACCAGCTTGCTGGCGGCGTAGGCCCACCGCGACTTGGCGCTGGAGCCGAGCAACACATCGTCGTCCTCGGAAAAGGGGACCTTGAACCCCTTGCCATAGACTTCCGAGGTGCTGGCAATGACGGTCCGGCAACCATAGCGCAACGCCGCTTTCAGCACTCGCTCCGTGCCCATGACGTTGGTTTCGATCGTGTGAACCGGGTCCTCGACAATCAACTTCACACCGACGGCCGCCGCCAGATGGAAGGTCACCTGCGCCTCGGACGCCAGACGGTCCAGGACCACCTCTTCCTCGATGGCGGCCCGGGCAAACTGGAAGTGCGGATGTCCGGCGAGATGTTCGATGTTCCGCCAGCGGCCCGTGGAAAGGTTGTCGATGATTCGTACCCGGTGTCCCTCGGCCAACAAGGTTTCAGCCAGATGCGAGCCGATGAAGCCTGCCCCTCCCGTGATCAGGCAAGTGCAGGCCGGCATGGAGGTGGAGGGACGCATCGCGTTACCCGATCTCGCGCGGCCCGGCTGGCCTCCGCAAGCGCGCCGGCACCCCGGCCACCACCCCGCCCGCCGGCACATCGCGCGTGACCACCGCGCCCGCGCCCACCAGGGCCTTCTCACCGACGGTAACGCCGCAGAGGATCACCGCCCCGCTGCCGATGGAAGCGCCTTTCCGCACTAGCGTCGGGCTGACGGTCCAGTCGGCTTCGGTCTGTAGGCGCCCCCCCGCGGCGGCGCGGGGGTACTTGTCGTTGATGAACAGGACGCCATGGCCGATGAACACCTCGTCCTCGATCGTCACGCCTTCGCAGATGAAGGTGTGCGAGGAAATCTTGCAGCGCGCACCCACCCGGGCATTTTTCTGAATCTCGACAAAGGCTCCGATCTTCGTCTGGTCTCCAATCTCGCAGCCATAGAGATTCACGAGCTGCGGCTGGAATATCCTTACCCCCACACCCAGTTTGACGTTGTCGGCTATGGGCATGCTGAGACCGCGAAATACGCGAAATACGCGAAAAACCCTGAACCAGCCCTCATCTCTTTGCTACGGAGCAGTCACAGTCCAGTGAGGTACGCCAAGTGCTCGAGTCGTCGGGCAAGTTCGCGCCCCGCCGTCTCTTTTTTCGCGTGGTTCGCGTGGTTCGCGGTTCCTTCTATATCGTCACGCCCAACAGCGCACGGCCGACCATGCCGGACCCCGCACGCTTGCGGTAAGTGCCGCCACCACCTGGGCCTGATCCGATTCGGACAGGAACGCGTGCATGGGCAGACTCAACACTTCCCGCGAGGCCTTCTCCGCCTCCGGATAATCGCCCCAGCGGCACCCGGACCGGGCGAAGACCGGCTGTTCATGCAGACACTTGGGGTAATAAACCGCCGTGGGAACGCCGGCGGTCCTGAGCCGCTCTGCCACCCGGTCCCGTTCGGGCACCCGCACGGTGTACTGGGCATAAACGTGTGTGTTGCCGGCGGCGACTTCCGGCACGCCGCATACGCCGCGCAACCGCTCGGTGTAACGAGCGCCCAGGCGGCCACGCGCCTCCACTTCCGCCTCGAAGTGCGGCAGCTTGGCCAGGAGCACCGCAGCTTGCAGCGTGTCGAACCGGCCGTTGAGGCCGAGCAGCGAATGCTCGTGCCGGCGCAAACCGCCGTGCGTGCGGATGGCGCGCATCTTCCCCGCCAAATCATCGTCGTTGGTAAAAAGCGCGCCGCCCTCACCGTAGCAACCCAGCGGCTTGGCCGGATAAAAGCTCGTGCTGCCGATGAGGGTGGCGCCGCAACTTCGCCGCCCGCGCTGGGTCGCGCCAAAACTTTGCGCGCCGTCTTCAATCACCGCCAACCGGTGCCTGGCCGCCAGGGCGTTGAGCCGGTCGTAGTCCGGCATCTGGCCGAAGAGGCTCACCGGGATGATCGCTTTGGTGTGTGAAGTAATTGCCGGCTCGATCGCGTCAACCTTGATGTTGTAAGTGGCCGGCTCAATGTCCACGAACACCGGCTGCGCGCCGACCAGCAGGATCACCTCCGCCGTGCTGATCCAGGTGAACGGAACCGTGATGACTTCGTCGCCGGGGCCGACCCCCAGGGCGCGCAACGCGATTTCGAGACTGACCGTGCCGCTGGCAACCGTGAGGGCGTGGCGCACCCCGACGAACTTCGCCAAAGCTTCCTCCAACTCCGCGACCTCCGGTCCCAGGATGAAATGGCCATGGTCAAGAACTCCCTGCATGCGGGCGGCAATCTCCCGCTGGTAGCGCTGATACTGGGTCTGGAGATCGATGAAATGCACCGGGCTTACTCGGGAGTCCGCAGGATGAGCTACGGATGTGCGCCAGGCTCGTCGCTCACACGTGTCTGTAGGCTATACTCCCGCTGGGCCGTAGGCGGAATTATTCAGTTCAGGACGGTGAGCGCGAGAGACCCGCGCGCTCCCCGTTCCAACGGTTTCAGCCCTGGGCCAGCTTCGAGAGGAATTGCCGGAACCGGTCGAGGTCCCGGCACAGCAGCGGTTGCAGTTGGGCGTACTTCTTCTGCACGAACTCCAATCGATCCCAGTCGTAGCTGAACTCGAAGTAGTAGCGCTTGAAGTGCTTGAACTTGAGCAATTCGCCCAGCAGAGCGGCGGTCTCGTCCGAAATCAGCGGCTCGCGGACCTGGGGAATACTCAAGGTCATTTTCTCCAGCAAATCCTGATGCCACCGGTCCGCCGCCAGGCTGTTCTCGAAGAAACGCGAGATGCGCAGGAACAGGGTCTCCAGGCACGTGTAGAAACTGCTCAACAAGTCCGCGATCACGATGGCTTGTTCGGTGCGGCGGGCTTCCGTGCCGCTGGTCTGACGCAGATAATCCTGATAGAACGCGTCGATGCGTGCCAGCACGGTCCGGCTCTTTTCAAGCTCGGAAATGAGGACCAGGATCGGCGCTGTCTCGGTCATAGATGACCACTCCTTTCAGGCGGATCAGGTCGGCGAACTCAGGTTCGATCCGCTCCATTTCCACCAAATCCAACGGAAAGCGCGTCAAGCGCGTGGCGTCGCCGAACAGGGCAAAAAACTCCTCCGCCGAACGGATGCCTTCGACTGCGATGTCGATGTCGGACCAAGCGGCGAAGTGGGGTCGGTGCAACAGCGACCCCCATTGGTAAATGCGACGGGGCCGGTGCTTTTCGACGAGCAGGCACACGATGTGCCGGAAGTCCGCCTGCGCCTGGGCGAAGCGGGAGTCGAGTTCAGCCTGCTGCCGCGCCCACCGGGCTCTTAAGAAACCGCGAGCCTGCTCGATGTCAATCGGCATGTTCGGACACGTACTGCGCGTTCACGGTCGAGGCTGCCTGCGTGGACCGCGGTATCGAGACGCCTCACGCCACAGAGCCGCGCGCGTGAGCAAGCGGCCCGAAGACCGTGAGCGACGGCGGTCCCCGCCAGCCGCTCCCTGACAGTCGCGGCTCCGTTGCTGCTCACACATGGTGAAACTCCCGATACCACGCCACAAACCGCCTCACCCCTTCCTCAATCGGGGTGGCTGGCTTGAACCCGACATCGCGGACCAGGTCGTCCACATCGGCATAGGTCGCGGGCACATCGCCCGGCTGCATCGGTAGAAAGCGGCGTTCAGCTTTTCGGCCCAGGGCCTGTTCCAGGAGTCCGATGAGGTGCAACAATTCGACCGGGTTGTGGTTGCCGATGTTGTAGAGACGGTAAGGCGCGCGGCTGGTGCCGGGGTCGGGGGCGTCACCGTTCCAGCGCGGGTCCGGCGCCGGCAAGCGGTCCGCGGTGCGCACCACGCCTTCGACGATGTCGTCGATGTACGTGAAGTCGCGCTGCATGCGGCCTTCGTTAAAAACGTCGATGGGCCGGCCTTCGAGGATGGCGCGGGTGAACAGGAACAGCGCCATGTCCGGCCGGCCCCAGGGGCCGTACACCGTAAAAAAGCGGAGGCCGGTGGTCGGCAGGCCGTAGAGATAGCTGTAAGTGTGCGCCATCAACTCATTGGCTTTCTTGGTGGCCGCGTAGAGGCTGAGGGGATGATCGACATTGTGATGCACGGAAAAGGGCATTCTCGTGTTGGCGCCGTAAACCGAACTGGAGGAGGCGTAGACCAGGTGTTCCACCCGGTGGCGCCGACACCCCTCCAGGACATTCAGAAAACCCACCAGATTGCTGTCCACGTAGGCCTGGGGGTTGACCAGCGAATATCTAACGCCCGCCTGAGCCGCCAGATGAATGACCCGCTGGGGGCGGTCGGACTCGAACAGCGCCGCCAAGCCCGCCCGATCTGCGAGCTCGAGCCGGACGAAACGGAATCCGGCGCGCCCTTCGAGTTGGGCGAGTCGCGCCCGCTTGAGGTTGACGTCGTAATAATCGTTGAGGTTGTCCAAACCCACGACCGTGTCGCCCCGTTCCAGCAGCCGGCTCGCCACGTGGAACCCGATGAAGCCGGCAACACCGGTGACGAGCATCTGCCGCCGGGCCGAGCGCATCATACTTTCTTTTCCAGCGTCGCGGCGGTTTCGATAATGAATTCGCGGAATTCGGGGCCGACCTCCGGATGGTCAAGACCGTAGAGGACGTTGGTCTTCAGGAAGTCGAGCTTGTTGCCGATGTCGTGGCGCCGGCCATCAATCACATAGCCGTACATCGCGGCGTCGCGCAGCATCAACTGCATCGCGTCCGTGAGTTGGATTTCCTGGTCTTTGCCGGGCTTGGTTCGGTCGATATACTCGAAAATCTGAGGGTTGAAGGCGTACCGGGAGGCGATCGCCAGGTTGGAAGGCGCTTCGGCCCGCGTCGGCTTTTCCACCAGCGCCTGGACCAGGTACAGGCTCTCGGTAACCGGCGTGGCAGCGACCACCCCATAGCGCTCGACTTTTTCCGGAGCCACCCGCTCCAGCGCGACCACCGGCTCGTTGTAATGGTCGTACAACTCCATCAGGCGGCGGGCAACTGAAGTCGAGTTCTGGATCAGCGTATCCCCCAGGAGCAGCAGGAACGGCTCGCCGTTGACGTGGTGCCGCGCGCAACGCACGGCGTCCCCCAAACCGCGGAGCTCCTTCTGCCACACGAAATGCACGTCGGCCATGTCCGAAATCCGCCGGACCGCTGCGAGTTCGACCGACTTGCCCCGGGCTTGCAACTCGTGTTCGAGGTCCAGGTTGCGGTCAAAGTGCTCCTCGATCGCGCGCTTTCCCTTGCCGATGATGATCAGAATGTCGGTTATGCCCGCGGCGACCGCCTCTTCCACCACGAACTGGATGGTCGGCGTGTCCACGATCGGCAACATCTCCTTCGGCTGCGCTTTCGCCGCGGGGAGGAAGCGTGTGCCGAAACCGGCGGCAGGGATGACCGCTTTGCGAATCATGCGTGTTCGGGAGGCCCCGGCAGGAGGGTCGGTTTGAAAACGCGGATGCCCATCGGCGTCAGTTTCCCCACCAGATTCCGGTACATCGCCTCGTCTTCGTAGGTGCCCAGAATGGCGCCGCCGGAACCGGTGAACTTGGCGCTGGCGCCCACCAACCGCGCCGCCTCGACCATGCGAAGATTGCCCTCGCTGACCTGGTAGATTTCCCGGCGCTTGTCAAAATTCCGGTTGAGCAACTGCGGGATCGCCTCCAGCTTCCGGGCGAGCAGGCAGGCGCGAACTTCCACCGCGAGGTCAGCCCAGAACTTCATCGCGTCCACCACCGCCGACTCCCCGCGGTTGAATCGACCGCGGATGTCGTTGTGGAAGACTTCCGTCCCCTCGGCGAGGTCGGTACGATAGGCCACGTACAGCGGCGGCAACAAATCCGGATCAAGCTCTTCGTAGCCGCCATGACCCTGGCGCTCCATCAACCCGCGATCGAAATCCATGTAGACGAGTCCCTCGTAAACCTGGATCACCCGGTCCTGCAAGCCGGCGGGAATCCCAAGTTCCTTGGTCTCGACCTCCAGAATCAGGTTGGGCTGCAGCGGCTTGGGGATCGACACGCCATAGAAGGCCATCAATGCGCGGAGGCAGGCGGTGATGATCGCACTGGAGCCGGCCAGCCCCACCTGGGTCGGGATGTTCGACCGATACCGCAAGGTGAAGTTGCGAGCACCCAACCGGATGCCCTGTTCCTGGCAGTAACTGTGAAACCGCCGCGCCGTGGCCTTCAGCAACCGAATGCCCCCGTAGTAACCATGGCGCGCCACGTCCTCCGCCAGGCTGTCGAGGCTCTCGAAGCGGGAGTGATCCCGCGTGTTGGGGAGGATTTCAAGCTCCGGCGTCTCATAGAGCGTGACCTCCGCCCCGAAATCCCGCACGATGAACGAAATCGTCTTGCCGTGGTAACCGTCGGACGGGTTGCCGACCAACCCCGCCCGGGCAAATGCCTTGGTCCGGATGATCATGCCGCCGAGTCGCGCTGGGAGGCGTCGTTCACAGGAAGCGCTCCAGCAAGGGCGCCGCGGATCGGAACCTCCGGTGGATGCGGCAGAGGGATTTCAGGCGTTCGCTGCAGACCGAGCATTCCTCGCGCGTGATCAGGCCTTCGGCCAGGTCGCCATCCAGACTGGCGAAGAGGTCGTCAAATCGTCTCTGTGAATAAGCCAGCCGCGGCTTGAAGAAATCGCGGTAAACGCTGCGCAGGATGCCCGCCAGGTCCGGGACGACTTCGAAATAGTCGCGGCGGTCCCCGGGTACCCACACCTGGCGGAGGGCGCCCCAGGACGCCAACTGGCGCGTGCCGGTGCTGGCGCTGGCCTTGCTGATGCCCAGCCGCTGCGTGATGTCATCCAACGAGAGCGGCTGGGCGGAAAAGAAAAGCAGGCCGTAAATCTGGCCCCACGACCGCGGCAACCCCAGGCGGCGACAGAGGTTTCCCGCAGCGGCGATGAGCTGCAGCCGGCTCCGGGAGCGGATGGGGGTCATGGGCAGCTTGCGATGGCTTGCGGTAGCCGGGGTCGGCGACCCCGGCCCCGGTTCAGGTGCCGGGCAGGCGGGACACTTCGTGCCGGTCAATTCGCGGCGTCCCGTGCGCTGGGCGCGACGGGACGGCGGACGCACGCAGCGTTCAAAAGCTACTGAACGAAATAGACAACACGAACACCGGACGCAAGCCCAAAATGCAGCCAAAAAATCCCTTGTCCAAACCCGCCGCCTTGGGCAACGTACCCGCCGCCTTCGGCCGGGCCCTCCGTCCTGGGGGACGCATCGGGCCCCCGGTGAAGGCACTCCAAGTTAGGTGATGTCACGTTCGCTCGTTGTCTGGTTTGCCTCGGTGCTGGGGTGGGCGGTGCCACTGACCGGCCTGGCGGCGGAGGGCCATCTTGCAGCGCCGGCAGGCCTGCCGCCGGATGCCGTGCCGCTCTTCAGAGAACACGGCTTTGTCACCAATTCCATGCTCGCCACCTGGATCGTGGCCGCGGGCGTCATCCTCGCTGCGCGCCTCGCCCTGCGCCACGTGCGCGAGGTCCCGGAAAGAGCGCAGAACTTCTGGGAATGGATGGTCGAGAGCCTCTACGAGTTCCTCGAAGGCATCGTCGGCGCGGACCTGGTGAAAAGAACCTTCTGGTTCTTCGCCACCATTTTCATCTTCATTCTCGCCGCCAACTGGTTCGGGTTGGTTCCCTCCGTGGGAACGGTCGGCTGGGGCGTGCCCGACGCGACGGGCCACCTCCACCATATCAGCCGGCCCGTCTTCCGGGGCGCGAACGCCGACCTGAACATGACCCTCGGGATGGCCATGATCTTTTTCGCGCTCTGGTTTTATTGGGGTCTCCGCGCCAACGGCGTGGGCGGATTCGTTCTGCACCTTTTCGGTCCCAAGGGCGACACCACCGGCCTGCTGCGGGTCCTGATGATCGTGATGTTCGCCGCGGTGGGCGTGCTCGAAATGGTCACCATTCTCTTCCGGCCGGTAACGCTGAGTTTCCGTTTGTACGGCAACATCTTCGCCGGCGAGAACATGCTGGAAGCGATGGCGAACCTAGTCCAGGAACCGGCCTGGTTGAAGGCGGTGGCCAGCGTGGTGGTCCCCATCCCGTTCTATTTGCTGGAGCTCCTGGTCGGCCTGGTGCAGGCCCTGGTGTTCATGTTGCTCACCGCGGTGTTCACGCTGTTGATCTGCGCGCACGACAAGGAGGAGGGGCACGTCGTGAAGCAGCACTCATGACGCTTGGGACCGGCGGCACCCTGGCCCGCAACCGACTTCGCCAACCGGACCGTGCCACGCGCGGGGGTTGGTGGGAACAACGAAAGGACAAATAGTATGCTGATGCCCATGTTGGCAGAAGTGACCGGCAGCCTCCACATCTCAATTGCCTGCCTAGGCGCGGCGATTGCCGTGGGGTTGATTGGCATGAAGGCTTCGGAGGCCGTGGGGCGCAACCCCGGCGCGGCTACGAAGATACTCATTCAGGCCATCCTCAGCACGGCCTTCGCCGAGGGGATCGTGTTTTTCTCGATCTTTCTCGCGAAGAAGGGCGTGCATTTCTAAAACCCGCCCTGGCGCGGCTCCGGCCGGCGCCAGGCCCCTTTGCTCCATGAACATTCCTGCGCTCTGGGCCGCCGCCGACAGCGGCGGCTTGCTCGATTCCGCCCGGGAGGTGGGCGAGCAGTTCGGCGTCGATTGGCCCCACTTCCTCGCCCAGTGCCTCAGCTTCGGGCTGGTGGCCTTGCTGTTGCATCGGTTTGCCTATCGGCCGATCCTCCAGGTACTGGAGGAGCGCAAACGGCGCATCGCCGAGGGCCTCGCCAACGCCGAGAAAATCCGCGCCGAACTCGCCAAAACCGAGTCGGCCCGGCAGGAAGCCCTGGCCCAAGCCAACGCCCAAGCCGATCACTTGATCGAAGAAGCCCGTGCCGCGGCCGCCCGGGTCCTGGAACAAGAGACCCAAAAGGCGGTCGCCACCGCCAACCAGATTCTCGCCAAGGCCAAAGAAGCCGGGGACGCGGAACTGGCCCGCATGAAACTCGAGCTCCGGCGAGAAATGGGCCGCCTCGTGGTGGAGACCACGGCCAAGGTCACCGGCAAGATTCTCACGCCGGAAGACCACCGGCGGCTGGTCGAAGAAACCAACCAGCAACTCGCCGCCTAGGGGTTCGTCGCTGCGGGCTTGGCCCAGTAACGGCAGCCCGGCACCGCCCACCGCCATGAGGATCGCCAAACACGCCCGACGCGCAGCCAGACAATTGTTCCGCTCCTGCCTGGTCGGCGCTGTCCCCGACGAGGGGCGTGTCCGGGAGACGGTGCAGGCCCTGGCGCAGCAAAGGCCGCGCGCCTACCTGCAAATCCTCAGCCACTTCCATCACCTCCTCAAACTCGACGCCCAGTGCCGCACCGCCCGCGTGGAAAGCCCCGTGCCGCTCTCCCCGGCACAACGCGCCGGCGTGACTGCCAATCTCAAGACGCTCTACGGCGCCGGCTTGAGCTTCACCTTTGCAGAAAACCCCGCTCTCCTCGGCGGGCTGCGGATCAAAGTGGGCAGCGACGTTTACGACGGAACCATCCGAGGCCGGCTCGCGCGTTTGGCCGCCAGCCTTTGAAGACGTGAATCGTTCATATGAGCAACCTGTTGCAGGACATTGAAGCCCAGATCACCGGCCTGAAAACCGGCCTCGCGAAGGAGAACGTGGGCGTCGTCCGCGAGATCGGCGACGGTGTGGCCAAGATCGAGGGACTGGCCGACGCCATGCTCAACGAGATGCTGGACTTCGGCCACGGCATTGTGGGCCTCGCCCTCAACCTCGAAGAGACCGAGGTCGGCGTCGTCATCCTGGGCGATTACACGGACGTGAAGCAAGGCCGCGAGGTGCGCACGACCGGCAAGCTGCTGCAAGTGCCGGTCGGCAAGGCGCTGTTGGGCCGGGTCGTCGACGCCCTCGGCCAGCCCGTGGACGGCAAGGGTGCCATCGCCGCCACCGCCCACTACCCGGTGGAGAAGATCGCCCCCGGCATCATCAAACGCCGGTCCGTCAATCAACCGGTCCAGACCGGGATCATGGCCGTCGACGCGATGATTCCGATCGGCCGCGGCCAGCGCGAGCTGATCATCGGGGACCGCTCGACTGGCAAGACCACCCTGGGCATCGATACCATCATCAACAATGCGCGTTTGAACCGCGCCGCGGAGTCTGCCGGGAACACCGCTTACCGCCCCCTCTACAGCATCTACGTGGCCGTCGGTCAGCGGCAGTCGAACATCGCCCGCGTCATCAGCGTACTCGAGCAGCACGACGCGATGCCCTACACCATCGTCGTCGCCGCACCCGCTTCCGACAGTGCCGCCAATCAGTACCTGGCGCCGTTCGCCGGGTGCGCGATGGGCGAATGGTTCATGGACAATAGCATGGACGCGCTGATCATCTACGACGACTTGTCCAAGCACGCCGTGGCCTATCGCCAGGTTTCCCTGGTCCTGCGTCGGCCCCCGGGACGCGAGGCTTATCCGGGCGATATCTTTTACCTGCACAGCCGCCTGCTCGAACGATCTGCCCGCCTGAACGAAAAACAGGGCAACGGCTCCCTCACTGCCCTGCCGATCATCGAAACGCAGGCGGGCGACGTTTCCGCTTACATCCCGACCAACGTCATCTCCATCACTGATGGCCAGATTTTCCTGGAGACCGACCTGTTTTACCAGGGCGTGCGCCCGGCCATTTCGGTGGGTATCTCGGTCTCCCGCGTCGGTTCCGCCGCACAGGTCAAGGCCATGAAACAGGTGGCCGGCCGCATCAAGCTGGACCTTGCCCAGTTCCGCGAGTTGGCGGCGTTCGCCCAGTTCGGCTCCGAGCTGGACAGCAAAACCAAAGCCCAGCTCGAACGCGGCAAGCGCATCGTCGAGGTGTTCAAGCAGGAACAGTACACCCCGCTCCCGGTCGAAGTCCAAGTGGCCATCCTCTGGGCCGTGCAGAACGCTTTCCTGGACGACGTGCCCGTGGAGAAGACCAGGGCTTTCCAGGCCCGGCTCACCGACTTCCTCACCAGCCGCAAAGCTGACCTGCTCGCCAAGATCGCCCGTGAACTAGCCCTCTCCGACCCGCTCACGGCGGAATTAAAGGCCGCCCTCCAGGACTTCAAACAGACCAACGCCTAGCCGGCTCTCCGCTGCATGCCCAACACGCGCGACATCCGCCGCCGTATCCGCTCAGTCAAGAACACGGCGCAGATCACCAAGGCCATGCAAATGGTCGCCTCCTCCAAGATGCGGAAAGCCCAGCAGGCCGCACTGGCCGGCCGAGCCTACGGCAAGCTCCTGACCGACGTGTTGGCAGCGGTGCGCCAGCAAGCCGGCGACTTCACCCACCCTCTGATGGAGGCTCGGCCGGTCAAGCGATGCGCTGTCATCGTTGTCGGCACCGACAAGGGCCTCTGCGGCCCCCTCAACGGCAACCTGCTCCGTGAGGCTGCCAAGCTCGATGTGGCCAGCACCGTCTTCATCGTCGCTGGCCGCAAGGCCGCTCAGTTCATCGCCCGCACCAAACGGCAATTGGCTGGCGAGTTCTCGCCCCGTGACACGCCCGCCTTTGGTGAAGCTCGCGCCATCTCACGCTTGGCCCGGACCCTTTTTCTTGAAGGTCATGTCGACGCTGTCGACGTCCTGTTTACCAGTTTTGTCACTACTCTGGTACAACAGGTCCAGTCTCTGCCCCTCCTGCCGATTGGCGAGCTTGGAGGGCTCACCCTGGGTCTCGAGGGTATGGCTTCCTCGGCTGTGTTGGTCAAAGGACAGGCGGAGTTCCTCTTCGAGCCGAACGCTGCCACCGTGTTTGGGTCGCTGTTGCCCCACTACCTGAACTTCATGCTGTACCAAGTCCTCCTGGAGGCCAAGGCGAGTGAGCACAGTGCCCGCATGGTCGCCATGAAGAATGCGACTGACAACGCGACCCATTTGGTGAAGAGCCTTACCCTGGAGTACAACAAGCTGCGGCAAAGCATCATCACCAAGGAGCTCTTGGAAATCGCCAGCGCCGCTGTGGCGATGGAGTAGCGGCACCTCCAGTTCGGCACGATCCTGCCAGCGGGCCTTCAGCCCAGCTAGTTCGTCCGCATTGGCATGATCACGTACAAGAAGGGCCCATTGACTTTGATCACACCTGGA
>Ga0315274_10002478_pt1 | contig 27803 bp, 22 predicted proteins | sample YL17G02_20_MG_FD_203700 | JGI IMG/M metagenome (GOLD analysis project Ga0315274, IMG submission 203700) | Sediment microbial communities from Yellowstone Lake, YNP, Wyoming, USA - YL17G02_20 | ecosystem: Environmental > Aquatic > Freshwater > Lake > Sediment | place: USA: Wyoming | collected...
AGGATATCGGCGACAATTTCACCATTACCCTCCGACCGCCAGGGTTGACCATCCAGAAACTGGCCACCCAGGATTCCGTCGCGGCCGGAGAACCCATCACCTTCAACCTCCTGGTTTCCAATAGTGGGGACCAATCCTTGTATCTTGTTCAGGTGACCGACCCGCTCCCTGCGGGAGCGGCATTCGTGGAGGCGCCGGCCACTGCATCCGGGCCCGCCGGAAGCTTTGATGCCGGCAGCGGCCTTGTCGTTTGGGAGCTGGGGAACCTGAACCCCGGCGACTGGAAGCTGCTGCGGTTGGTGTTGAAGGTGAAGCCGGGAGTAGTTGATGGTACGGTGATCCACAACAAGGCCCTGGCCCACTCCGCCCGGCCCCAGCTAACAACAGAGTCGCAGGATGAGATCGTGGTGGTGGGCAGCAAGATCCACGAGGCCTACATCAAAGGCTACACCGGGGATTTGGGCGCCACGTTCGGCCCCCAACGAAACGTATCCCGCGGGGAGATCGCCGCCATCATCGCCCGCCTGTTGCATCTGCAGAACACCGTCACCGGCCAGCAATTTTATTTCGACGTCCCCGCCAACCACTGGACCTTCAAATATGTGGAAGCCGTGCATCGTCTCGGCATCATGACGGGCTTTCCCGACGGCACCTTCCGGCCGGACGACCCGGCCACGCGCGCCAACGTGGCGGTGGCCATGATCCGGGCCCGGGGCATCGATGCGGTGGCCTTCCTTCCTGCTGCACCGTTCCCCGATATCTCCGGCCATTGGGCGATCAGGGAGATCGAGACGGCCTATGTCCTGGGGATCATCGAGGGTCTGCCAGACGGTACCTTCCATCCGGATGCCCCGATCGTGCGAGCGGAGACGGTCACTCTGATCGACCGGGCTCTGGGACGCGGCCCCTTGCTGGAGGGATCGGTGATCCAACACTTCCCGGACTGCCAGCCCAGCGACTGGTTCTACGGGTGGGGCGAAGAGTCCTTCCAGAGCCACAAGGGCGTGCGCATGGCTTCGGGGTACGAAAAGCTGTTGGGGTATCTAGACACCGGACCGGTGTGGTAAGGAGCTTGCACAGAAGGAGCAAACCGCAGCACTAGGATTGGCGGGAGGGTATGCATCCATTGAGTCGGGTGATGATACCCCAGGCAGATCCAATCCGTCGTGAACCGGATCCGTGCGTGTTAAAACTGGATTTCCCGGGTCGCTTTCAATGTCACGATCTCGCTCTCGTGCAGGGTTCGGTTCCAGTAGCGAATTAGCCACAACGCCCGCTGGCTGAAGTTGCTGTGACTGTCTTCCACCAAAACGACCTCGTACCCCAACTGGTGGGCTCCGATATAGGTCGCACGGACGCAGCCGTGGGTGAGCATCCCCGTAATGATCAACTGCTGGACGCCCCTTGCCCGCAGTTCCTGGTCCAAGGGAGTCTCTTCGAAGGCGTTGGGATGACGCTTATGGAGGATCCGTTCCTCTTCCAGCGGTTGGATCGCGGGATGCAACTGCCAACGGTTGGAATCTCTGACCAAGGTGTTCTCGTTGGCGTGTTGCACATAGATGACGGGAACACCGGCCTGATGAGCCCGGCCCACCAGGATGTTGATGTTCGCCAGCACCTCTTCCGGGTGGTAGATCGGGGTGGCCCTCTCGAACAGTCCCCTTTGGACGTCGATCAGCAGCAACGCCGTGCGTGTCGGTTTCGTTTTCTTCGTTTGATTCATCCGATTCTCCTCCGGACCCGGTTTATCAAGTCTCCTACGAATGCGATTGTACGATTCTGATCCCTGTTTACGGAGGTCTCCCTTTGCCAATCAATCCCCAGCACGGATCTTCCTGATCGGAAGGCGAAATCTTTACCGACTCTTCAACCCAAGTTTGCGTCGGGTTCATATCGTGGTGACATCCTATCAGTAGGAAATTACATTTGGGAGGGTTCGAAAAATGTGGAAACGAACGGTATTGATGGGAGTTAGCCTATTGCTGGTGGGCGTACTGTCTGTGTCTTGCGTGGTGGTGTCACCGGCTTCATCTTCCACCGCTGTGATTCCCAGCGCAACCGTCTCCAGTCCTGCTGCCTCAAGCACTACTGCCTCAAGCATTACCCCCTCCAGCAATCCAAAGCCGGTCCTTTTGGTGGGTGTGGGCATGCACGTGGAACCCTTTGGTGCCCAGGTCAGTGCCTTGGTTGGCGGACAGGGGCCAAAAAAGGACGCGTCCCAGGATTTTCATGACCCTGCCTTCTTCCAGCGACAACTGGGGGACATGGAAACCGTAGTCCAGATCGTGGAAGACCACGGGGGGAAAGTGACATTGCAGGCGCAGACTCCTTTCAGCCAAATCCTGGCGGAACAGGGTTCTTCCCTTTTCACCGATCTGCAGAGTCGTGGGCATCAGATCGCCCTGCATTTTCACGAATACAACCACCTGGGAAACCAAGCTGACGTGCTGCCGGTGGAGACCTGGGCCGCCGTGATGGCCGAAGAGATCGACTGGCTGGAGCAGGCCGGCGCTACTTCGGTACGCTATTGGAGCGGGGGAAACCTCTATCCCGGCGTGCTGGAAGCGGCACAGCAGGCTGGCTTGGACGTAATGAGCGACTATAAGAACCCGCGGTTGCAAGAGACGGACGCCGCCGTGGTGGGCGTCAATCCCTGGCGTCCGGCGGGCGGTCCCGATGGCAGCGACTTGTCCCGGTTCGCCACGCCCGATCCCCAAGGGTCCATCGTCTTTCTGCCGGAAGGGGCTTACGACCCGCAGGCCTTCGCCCGCAAGCAGCAGATCCTGGCTGCGGGGGGCAACGAGGCCTATTTCCAGTACCTGGCGGAGAGCCTGCAGCGTTCCCTGCAACAAGCCCAAGCGGACCGGGTGAACGTGTTCCACATCACGATCCATCCCGGGGAATTCCGCGGCGACCCGGCCCAACCCTTCGCCGTGCTGGACCATTTCCTGCAGGAACAAATCGATCCCTTGGTGGCCGGCGGGCAGGTCCAGTGGGCCACGTTCTCCCAGATGGCGGACGCCTATCGTCAATGGGAAACGTCTAATACCGATACATTCCCCCACCCAACTTCGACCGGGACTCCCTCCGTCAGCGGCACACCCTCCGGCTTCATCTCCTTCGTGGTGAACGTGCACGACTTCCGCAATCCGGAAGAAAGTGGCAACACGCTGCTCCGATTGGTGGATCTGTTTGAGCAGAATGGCGTGCGGGGCGATTTCTATTTCACCGAGCCGGTGGTCCGTGCGTACCAGGAGGAACGGCCCGATGTGATCGAGCGGTTGCGGACCAGCGAAATGACCATCTCCTATCACACCCGCCCGCCGCACCCCCTGGCGCCCGGTTTTGATCAACCCCTGCGCTCGCTTTCGGGACAGGCCTTGAAGGACGCATTACGCGACTACGAAACCTACCGCTTGGATCTGGCGACGGGGGGCCTGCAGAAAGACCAAGCGGGTGGCTATTCCTACGTGCAACAAGTCTTTGGCCGCCCACCGGTCACCGTCAGCGTGCTAAATGCCCGCTACCGTCCCCAGGCTCTGCCGATCTACGCTGAGATGGGAGCCCAGGCTACCGTGATTTATCACGAGACCGGCACGGATCTGGAGCAACCGTTCCAATGGACGGCAGGTTTGTTAGTAAGACCGAGCGACTTCAGTGTGACCCGCTGGGCCGTCGGCGGTGGGACGGAGGAATTCTGGTGGAATCGGCTGGACTCACCGGCGTACAACCCCACCAGCTACCTGCAGGAGCGCCTGGCAGCCTGGCAGGCGGACCGCGCCCCTTTTATGACCGTGCTGATCCACGAGAACAACTTCTACGGTCAGGGAGAGACCTCCTGGGATGCCGTCTACTACGCGGACCGGCAGAAGACACCCTTACCGCCCCCTTACGACTTGAACGCGTCCGACGGATCCGTCCCCCGCAGCGCCGCCGAACAAGAGCAGATCTGGCAGGCCTACCAGGATCTGGTGGTTTATGCGGCCCGCAATTTGGCGGTTGTCACTTCCAAAGATCTGGTCACGCTAGCGAAAAATCCATCAGGCTCTTAGCTATCCCCTTCCGTTTTCAAAACGTCCTCCGGTCTAGCTTGCCACGGTCGGGGGGGATAGGCGGATGATTCGTTTGACGGAGAGATGGTAGCTGGCCATAATTTGGCCCGAGAGGGGATCGCTGCCAGACGTATAGATTCAATCTCATCAGCGTCCACCGAGGAACCATGAAGCAACAAGCAACACTTCAAACGGAGCGGCTGATTTTGCGACCCTTTGCGATGGCCGATGCACGCGACGTGCATCGCCTGGCCGGAGATCGAGCCATCGCGGACACGACACTAAACGTTCCCCACCCCTATCAAGACGGCATGGCCGAGCAGTGGATCGCTACTCATCAGCCGGAGTTCGAAGCGGGAGAGCTGGCCAATTTCGCGGTGGTTCTTCGCGGAACCGGGGAACTGGTCGGTGCCATCGGGTTGATGATCCACCGCCGTTTCGACCGGGCCGAACTGGGCTACTGGATCGGACGTCCTTACTGGAAGCAAGGCTACTGCACGGAAGCCGGGCGTGCGGTGCTGGCATATGGATTTACCGAACTGAACCTCAACCGCATTCACGCCTCGTATTTGAGCCGGAATCCCGCTTCAGGCCGGGTGATGGAAAAGCTGGGGATGACCCGGGAAGGAGTCCTCCGGCAACATGTCAAGAAGTGGGACCGGTTTGAGGATCTTGAACTGTTCGCCATCTTGAAGCAGGAATGGGAACGCATGGTGAACCACACACAACCAGATCTACAAAATCGTGATCCATCCAAAAAGGAGAACGGCATGGCCGCAAACACCCCAGCCGTCTCGAAATATGCCGTGGTCTCGCTGCGGGAAGTCACCAAGGACAATCTCGCGGCAATCCTCGCCTTGGAGGTAGCTGACCACCAGAAACAATTCGTCGCCACGAATGCCAAGTCGATCGCGCAGGCACACTTTGCGGGCGATAAGGCCTGGTTCCGGGCGATTTACGCGGACGAGACGCCGGTGGGATTCTTGATGCTGGAGGATGACCGGGAAAACCAGGCATATTTCCTGTGGCGCTTCATGATCGATCAGCGGTTCCAGCGCAATGGTTTCGGTTGGAGGGCACTGGCGCTCCTAGTGGACCATGTCAAGACCTTGCCCGGGGCCCGGGAGCTGCTCACCAGCTACGTTCCCGGCGAGGGGTCGCCTGGCACCTTCTACCACGCCCATGGCTTCGTTGACGACGGCCGGGTGGAGGATGGTGAGAACGTCTCGGTGCTGAAGCTGTAACAAGACCTCCTGCTGATGGTGCTGATCGCGCCGAGCGGAGAGGCGGCGGAACGTACCCATGGAGTCGGGAAGTTGACAAGGTGTGTCCCGTGGACTCCAATGGGGAAAAGCGCGCGTCCGCCGACACCCCCTCATTATGGACGACCTGTTCTCTCCTTCTCTAGGCGAACTTGCCTTCGCGGGCGGGTGCCCATCAAAAAAAGGAGGTATGGTCAATGTCTCCCTTCACCATTATGGGTTACGCAGCAAGGGCGGTGGGACAGCCGCTGGAGCCGTTTCACTACCAGTCAGCGGAATTGGGTGAGCAGGAAGTTCGGGTCTCCATTACCCACTGCGGTGTCTGCTACACCGACATCCACGGCATCGACGACTACTACGGGATCACCACTTATCCCTTCGTGCCAGGTCACGAGATCGTTGGATATGTGTCGGCCGTGGGTCGCGCCGTATCGAGCTTGAAGGAAGGGGACCGGGTCGGCATCGGGTGGCAAGGTCGCTCGTGCATGCAGTGCGAGTGGTGCTTGCAGGAAGAGGAGCAGCTCTGCCTGGACATCGTCCGATCGGGAACATGGGTACCCTATGGCGGCTTCTCAACCTCTGTGGTTGTGGACAGCCGCTTCGCCTACCCAATACCTGAGGCGATGCCCTCCGAGGTCGCCGCCGTATTGATGTGCGCCGGTGTAACGGTCTACTCCCCTCTCCGATCGTACGCGGCCGGATCATCGCAAAAGGTCGGTGTGATCGGCGTGGGTGGCCTGGGCCACCTTGCGATCCAATTTGCCCACGCCCTCGGCCACGAGGTCACGGCCATTTCCTCCTCGCCGGGGAAGAAAGAGCAGGCGCTTGCCTTCGGCGCAGACCACTTCATTGTTTCGGAGGATCCAGCGGCTATGCAGCAAGCTGAATACTGCTTCGACCTGTTGCTGTGCACCGCTCACAGCAAGATCAACTGGGAACCGCTGCTGGAAATCTTGAAGAAAAATGGGAGGCTAGTCCTACTTGGCTTCCCAAGCGTGGCACTTAATCCAACTGACCTTGTGGCTCACCAACTGTCGATCACCGGTTCTTTCATCGGCAACCGGGCTACAATGCAGGAGATGCTCTCGTTTGCGCAGGTGCATCGCATCGTACCTACGGTCGAACTGATGCCCATGGCCCAGGTGAACGAGGCGATCCAGAAGGTGAAGGAGAACAAGGCGCGCTACCGGATCGTGCTAGTCAACGACATAGAGGGAGTGGGGAACTGAGCGAACCCCACCGATGCTCGCGCATGGGGTAGAACGCCCAAGCCAGGGGCACTGTTTGGCAGGAGGTAGCAGCATGGAAACGAAAATCGACCAAAGTATGCGAACCGGCGGTGTCAAGAGCCGTCCTGGCGGTGTTCGGATCCTCCGCTGGATCGCCCGGATCTGGAGCCTGGCGGTGTTGGTGGTGGCCCTGTTGATCGTGATCCTACCCGACCGCTACGCGGTGTATCCGGTCCCGCTCACCGACTGGGTCCTGCTCAGCTTTTACTGGATCGCGATCCTGGGGTTGTTGATCGCCTGGCGGTGGGAGGCCCTGGGCGGGACATTGGCGATCACGGCGGTGCTGGGTCGGTCGGTCGCCTTCTACATCATTCGGGGAGTCTGGCCGTTCGACCTTTCGTCCCTATCAATTCTGACGGTGGTGTTCGTCTTGCCGGGGATCCTCTATCTGGTCTGTTGGAGGATGTCCCGCCACCACAAATCTGATGCGCTCCCAGGGCAGGAGGCCGTCTCAACCGGCGGCAAGTGAGCGGGTGGGTCCGCTTGAGAACAGCAACCCGTCCCCGGTTGCCCAAATAGCAGGGAACGGTTCGCCCTTTTTGCCACGAGCAGCTTTGACCCGGCCGTGCGTCGACAGACTCGGGAAACTGTCTGTTTCTTGCATCATCCCCCTTGCATCATCCCCCGGACTGTCGGGTAGGACGGCCGGCATCTCTCACGAAGCAGGGGCTGCCAGACAGCAATCCTCGGGGGTTGAGATCCCCAATTACGGCACGATGAACTCGTACCCCAGTCGCCGGAAGACGTCGGCGATCAGGATCTGGCCCTCGAGGCTGGTATGTTCCCCGTCTCCCCCGATCCAGCCCTTGTCCCGCGGGTCCTCTCGATGGGTTGCTCCATTGAACGCGGAGAAGATGTCCGCCGATAGGAATCCGTGTTCCGTCGCCACTTCCGCCAGAATCTGGTTGATTCGTGCCCAGACGGGAATGATCTCCTCTAAAATGCCCCACTTTTTGTAATCGCTATAAATGGGACAGTAGAACTGCTGCGTGCGAATGAGGGTCGGCTGTCCTTTCCGCAGGGTCAGGATCTCGTCGGCGATGGCACTCATATCCGCTTTGTACTTGGCGAAGGCCTGGTCTGAGAAATCCTTCTGATGATCCGGTCCCGTTCCCGGACCGGTGACCATGTACCAACCCAAGTACGGAGTGGGATTGGACTCGAAGGTGATGATCTCCGCCTTCGCCAGGTCCGCCCGCCAGCTGGTCGAGGTCTTCACCAGCTTTAGTTGGCTGACACAATCCTGTCCCATATCGGTGCGACTGATCACCTCGACGGTACTCCCCAGGTCCTTGGCGATGCTCGTTGCGTAATACTGATGGAACCCCCAAGCCTCGGAATCCCCCATTACCACATAATGCCAGACCGTGTCCGTGATGGTGGGTAAGATCAGTTGGGGGGTGGAGTAGGCAATGCTGATCTGATTAGCTTCCGCCAACCAGTTGACCTCCGCCCCCAGCCCTTCCGAGACGAAACGGACCGGCACGAAGGTGCGGGAATCCTGGATGATGGGCGGAGCTTCCAGCTTGCTCTCCATGCCGTTTACGGTCGCCGTGTCTTTCCCCACCCAGAGGCCGACCACCTTGGCTCCCAAGACAATCACGATTTCCTTGTTGGTTTCGATCCAGTCTACCTTGGCGCCCAGTGCCTCCGAGACGAAACGGACCGGCACCAGCGTGCGCCCATTCTGGATGAAGGGCGCTACGTCCATCGACTGCGTTTGCCCGTTCACCGAGATCTCCTTTTGACCGATCCACAGATCGACGGTGGTGCTTCCAGCCAACGCCGGTGCCACTACCGGACTATAGGCGGGAAGAAAAAGACCGCCCAGACACAGTAGAACTACCATCAACCACTCTAACGCTCGTTTCCCCACAATCGTCTACCTCCTTTATCGTTCTGTTTGCATCAAGGCGGGGAGGCAGCGTGGAATCAAAAACGAGCAGCGACACAAAAGCTCCGTTGCGGTGCCTTCCGACTGCATGCATGATAGCACGGCCGGCCCCAAGGTGGCCCCGTTGCTCCTCTGCGCATCCGCGGGAGATGCGATCGTTTGGAACAGGCGAAAACCGATCTCGAACGATCGGTGTGCATCCTCTACCCGCCCGTCTCGTTCCTGCTGGAGCTGAAACCGCTGAACCTGTCGTTTCTTTCGCTGTCCTCCGGATACTCAAGTTCGGAGTGTAAGTGAGATTGGCATTCTCCCAAACCGGTGGAGAATCCGGAAAGTATTGGTTCTCCCAGAGCGCTATGATTGATGCGAAGGATAAAAATGACCGATTGGAAATCGATCCTGAACGCGGACCCGACCGACTGGTTGTTGGAAGAGGACAATCCCTCCGTGCGCTATTTCACTTTGGTTGACCTCTTGGGTAAGCCGGAGAAGGATCCGGAAGCGCTCCGAACCAAGGCGGAGATCATGCAAAGAGGTACCGTGCCCAAGATCCTGGCCAAGCAACAAGAGGGGGGAAATTGGGACCAGCCGGAGAAGTTCTACGCTGCCAAATACACGGGAACCGTGTGGCAAGTTATTATCCTGGCGGAACTCGGCGCGGATGGGACCGATCGGCGGATTCACCAGGCCTGCGAATTCCTGCTGGAGAATTCGCAAGACCGCCAAAGCTACGGATTCTCGACCTGGGCCAGCAGCAAGGCCCAAGGAGGAAGGAAGAGTTACGTGATCCCCTGCTTAACCGGAAACCTGATCTATAGTTTGATCCGATTCGGTTATCTGCAGGATGCGAGGGTCCAAAAAAGCATCGAATGGATCACTCGGGTGCAACGGTTTGATGATGGAACCGAACCACATCCGATGGATTGGCCCTATAATCGATTTGTGGCCTGCTGGGGGAAACATTCCTGTCATATGGGGGTCGTCAAAACGCTCAAGGCTTTGGCCGAAATCCCCTCGGATCAAAGAAGCGAGCAGGTCAAGCACACGATCGCAGCGGGAGTGGACTATTTCTTAAAACATCATATCCACAAGAAAAGCCATGATCTCAGCCAGGTATCGAAGCCGGGCTGGTTGCGTTTGGGGTTTCCTTTGATGTATCAGGACGACATTCTGGAGATTTTGGGGATATTAACCCGTCTGGGGATTCACGACGAAAGGATGCAGGAAGCCGTCGATGTCGTGATCTCCAAACAAGATCCGCGGGGCCAGTGGAAATTGGAGAACACGTTCAACGGGCGCTTCCAGACCAACATCGAACAAAAAGGGAAACCGAGCAAATGGATCACTTTGCACGCGCTTAGAGTATTGAAGAGATACTACGGCGAAAACGGGCAAACAGGCTGAGGTCCTCTCGCCACGTGAATCGGAACACAGGTTGTTTCCGCTGCAGGCTGGTGGTCCAGCAGATCGCCGGGAGCGGATATGTAAACGATCCGATCGAGATCGTCCAACTTTTCACGCAGAACGGGATTGAGCAACGCATGCAGACCTAGAGATCGCGGTCCGGTACAAAGATGTACCGCAACTCCGCGCGATTCAATCTCTGCGGAAAAGGACCATCACCAAACAGTCGAGTGCATTGCTGTTTGGTGCACCTGTATAATATAGACAGGGCAGGGATCCTGGATAGCGAATTTCATCCATCGTTGGATTCAGATCCGTGCCCGTTTGAAAGGAGGAAACAAGCATGATACGCAAGGTGGTTCTCTTTCTTCTTGTCGCCGCTCTGATGTCAATGGGCGCGCTGCCCCTCCCCACGATCGCCCACAACGAGGAATTCACCCTCAGCTCCGACTTCGGCACCACACCCAAGATCGACGGGCAATTCGATCCCAGTGACGAATGGGCCGATGCCCACTCCGTGCAATATCTCGCTTTTGATAGAGGTGTGACGGTCTACACCAAGGCCATCCCCAATCACCTCTATTTAGCCTACCTGGTTCCCTGGTCGGTGGACAGCGTCAGTTTCGAGTGGTGTGCGTTGCACAACCTGGGTAAGCTGCCCCAGACCGACGACCGCCGGATCGTAGTGAATCGACCCGTAGTTGGGGCCGCCTTCGTACCCTTCCTGTTCTGGGAGGGGAGCGGATCGGCCTGGTCCCCCGTCGGACAACCGGCGAATTTCCAGGGCGATGTTGCCAGGCATGACCAAACATGGGTGGTGGAACTCGCCATCCCCTACGACTGGCTGGGGATCGTGATCTGCAACGACGGACCGCGTGGTGCCCAGTTTGATGCTTTGATGCACGAGCCGGATGGTGGAATCTTCAACTATTACTGGCCGCCGCATGAAGAGGCGATAAACCCGGTCTCACCCGCCTACCTGACCCCCGACTTTTGGGGCAACATAGTGCCATCCGACTGCTGGGGCGGGCCTCGCGGTCGCCTGCTGATCGACAAGGGACCCAACTCGCCACCGGATCACGCCTACGATCCGGCCGACAAGTACAACGAGATGCTGCAGCTGGTGCTGACGGCGGACATCGATCAGAGCGCGGACGTGAACCCGGAGGACGTCTTCCTGAATGATCTGGCAATCACCGCCAGCGGCACCGGCAACGACCAGACCGACATCCTCAACGTGTTCCTGGTGGAGGACCTCAACGGGGACGGCCTCTACGACGGAGCGGAACCGGTCCTGGCGCAGTCGCCCTACCCGGCCGACGACGGGACGATCACCTTCAACTTCGCCGCGCCCGGCCTGCTGATCAAACTGGGAGAGCCCCGCACCCTGCTGGTGGTCTATCTGATGAATCCCGGACCCTTCCCGGCCGGCTCCACCTACCAGTGTATGGTGGCTCACGTTGGAGCTACCGGCGCCAATTCCGGCATGGCGGTGCCCGTGATCGGCTTCCGGGAACAGCTTCCGTCCGATACCGGCGTTCTCTGGCGTTACCTGCTGTGGTCCGCCATCAAGACGGTGGGTGAGCAACCCTCCGGCAAGCCTTCGCTGGCGATCCAGAAACTGGCGACCCACGATACGGTCGCCGCCGGGGAGGACATCACCTTCAACATCCTGGTGGCCAACAACGGCGACCAGACCTTGTATGGCGTCTTCGTGACGGATCTGCTGCCGCCCCACACCAGCTTCGTGGACGCACCGGCCACCGCCACCGGCCCCGCCGGCACCTACGACGCCGTGACTGGCGTGGTGACCTGGGACCTGGGCAACATGGCCCCCGGCGACTGGAAGCTGCTGCGGCTGGTGGTGAAGGTGGCGGCGGACACCCCGGACGGCACCCTGATCCGCAACAAAGCGGTGGCCAACTCCACTCGACCCAAGCTGACCGTGGAGTCGCAGGATGAAGTGGTGGTGGTCGGGGGCAAAGTGCACGAAGCCTACGTCAAGGGATACACCGGCGACCTGGGCTCCATCTTCGGCCCCCAGCGCAACGTCACTCGCGGCGAAATCGCGGCCATCATCGCCCGCTTACTGCACTTGGAGAGCACCGTCACCGGCCAACAGTTCTATTCCGACGTCCCTGCTACCCACTGGACCTTCAAGTACGTGGAAGCGGTACACCGCGCCGGCATCATGACCGGCTTCCCTGACGGCACCTTCGGACCGGACACTCCGGCCACCCGCGCCAACGTGGCGGTGGCGATGATCCGTGCCCGGGGGATCGACCCGGTGGTGTTCCTGCCGGCCTCTCCCTTCCCGGACCTCTCCGGCCACTGGGCGATCAAGGAGATCGAGACCGCCTACGTGCTGGGGATCGTGGAGGGGTTGCCGGACGGCACCTTCCATCCCGATTCCCCCATCATCCGGGCGGAAACGGTGACCCTGATTGACCGCGCCCTCGGTCGCGGCCCGCTGCTGGAGGGTGCGGTAGTGCAGCACTTCCCGGACTGCCAGCCCACGGATTGGTTCTACGGCTGGGGGGAGGAATCCTTCCAGAGCCATAAGGGCGTCCATCGAGCCACCGGCAACGAAGAACTGCTCAATTACGTCGATACCGGCCCCATCTGGTAAATCAACTTTGGTCCAACCGAAGAGGAGGGGAAATCCCCTCCTCTTCGGTTTTGGAAACGAACTCGCAGACACCAATACTTCCTCTGTGCGTGGGACATTACACCACTATGCCTCGCTCCAGTTTCCGGCGGTTGAGCTTTCTCGTTAGCCATGATAGATAAAACTTGGTAGGTGGCGATAGTGGAGAAAAGGGGTATTCTCACCAAGGTCCTGGCTGTGGTTGGGACGGTGCTCGTGTGGTTCCCGATCTTGGCCGCAGTCGCGATCTCCGTGGTCGGATCCATCGGGGACCGCATATTCCGATTCGACTATCTGATGCCAGCCGAACTCTTTCCAGCGACGCTGATGGGCGGAGGACTGCTCATATGGGCCGCGCTGCGCTCGCGCTCGCGGCGGAGACTGATCGGATGGGGTCTCGGCGTCGCAGTAGGGCTGCTGGTCGGCGGCCAGGTGCTTGCCGTCGCGACAGGGCTCGCTTCGGGCGAGACTGAGCCGGTCGGTTGGCCATGGGTACTGGTCATCGCTTCAATCGCTGTCTATTCGCTCGCGCTGCTGGAGATCGGCACTGCTGGTGTCTTGTTGGTGCGCGATCTCTTTCTGTATGGCAAAAAGCACACCTCCTCCCCGGATAAGAGCATAATTTCCGAAGAGAAATCCGACGAGTTGAACCGCTCTTCGAAAATCCCCTAGACCCCCCGGGCGGCATGGATCAAAACGTTTTGGAGGAAGGGGGGTTAAAAATGCAATCGACCGTAAAAAGGACTGTCTTCGGGAAGCCTTCTAGCGGTCGGAGTGGTATGGGGGGGCACAAGGGGGGAGAGCCTGGCGGGTCTTACAACGCACGTGCGCCTTTGAGTCGTAAAACTTCCCCCTTTGACGACATGGGCTCAACCCAGACTTGAAAAACCGCTAGAACCTTCTCTAACATTTTTCAGCCTATTTTGCTCTTCAAATCGTTTAGATAACTAGCACCTGATCCGGGAGGATTTGAACTGCCTTTTTTGGCTAGTCAAGCGAAAAATGGGGTTCCACGGCGGCAGACTTGTCAAAGCAGGAAAAGAGACAAAAAAACGAGTGGCTGTCCCCAATTACCCCGCAACTTCAACTTGTGCATTTTTTGCACAAGTTGCCGCAGATGGAAAGTTGCGCCAGATGGATTTGTACAACCTCGACGTGATCATCGGAGTCGGCTATCGCGTCAATTCCATACGCGGCACGTAGTTTCGCATCTGGGCTACCCAGGTGCTCTACGCCGGCACTTATAGCCGCGGTGTCTGGAAGAGCATCAATGGCGGGGCCAGTTGGACCGCTTCTTCTAGCGGGCTGGCAGACAACCCTGTGCGGAGCCTGGCTGTCGACCCCGGCAACCCCCAGATCCTCTACGCCGGCACCGCTGGTGGTGGGTGTGCAAGAGCAGCGATGGCGGGGCCAGTTGGGCCGCTTCCTCCACTGGGCTGGCGGACAACTGGGTGCAGTGCCTGGCTATCGACCCCGGCAACTCCCAGGTGCTCTACGTCAGCACCAAAACCCCTTACGTTGTCACTGATCGCGACGGGGTCTGGAAGAGTAGCGACGGCGGGATCAACTGGACCAGATCCTCCACCGGGTTGACGGATAACACCGTGTATTCTGTGGCCATCGATCCCGGCAATTCCCAGGTGATTTACGCCGGTGCCGGCGATGGGGTCTGGAAGAGTAGTGACGGCGGGATCAACTGGGTTGATTCTTCTAGCGGACTTACGGATAGCCGTGTGGTGTGCCTGGTTATCGACCCCTCCAAGCCCCAGACTCTCTACGCCGGTACAAGCGGCGGGGTCTGGAAGAGTAGTGACGGCGGGATCAACTGGGTCTCCTCCTCCGACGGGCTGACGGACAGCGATGTGCAGTGCCTGGCTGTCGACTCATCAAGTATTCTTTACGCTGGCACTAAAAACGGACTTTTCCGGTTAGTCCCTTAGCAATAAGCACAGTGGATCAAACTGAAAAAACGTTTTGATGGAAACCACCTTGGTGGACGCATTGTCCGGATTGAGGCGGTTGATAAGATGACCGATCGCTAGATTGCAGCGAGAGTTCGACAACAGTTTCCGCACTAGCGTTCCGCTATCGGATCGAGACCACCATCCAGCCCTGAGCCGTCGCTTGACTTCCCCTAAGGCGCGCCTGGCATCCGGGCCAGGAAGACGGCCGTCTGGGCGCGGGTTGCTGCTGTATTGAAGCGGAGCTGGTACTCGTCGCTGCCGCCACCCGCCGTCATGATCTGCTGATGGTCCGGGAACATGAGCAGGCAGTGTTGGGCCGCGGTCCCCACCGCTTTGTAGTACCAGTCCGCCGCCGTGATCGCGCGCACGGAGCCGTCCTGATCCTGCAACAGAATGGTTGGGGGCGGTCCAGGAGGTGCTACTTCCTGCCAACCCTTGGCGCGGACGCAAATGGTCAGGATTTCAGCGATGGTGATGTTGCCCTGCGGCCGGAAGGTGTGGTCCGGGTAGCCTTTGATCAGGCCCTGCTTGAATACTCCCTCCACGTAGCCGTAATACCACTCATCTTTCACCAGATCCGGGAAGGAGGGGATTTGCGGGAACTCCAAGGCGTAGCCCAGAGAGAGCAGGATCATCTTGCAGAACTCTGCCCGGGTCACCGGGTTCTCCGGCTGGAAGGTGCCGTCCGGGTAGCCTTTCACCACCCCCGCGCCCACCAGGCTCATGATCTCGGGATAGGCCCAATAGCCGGCCGGAACGTCGGGGAAGGAGAGAGAGGGCGTGGGGCTGGGAGAAGGGGAAGGGCTGGGAGTCGGCGAAACCGTGGGCGTGGGGCTGGGAGAAGGGGTCGGCGTTGGCACAGCCACACCGTAGAGCCAGGTATCGTTGAAGTAATTGCTGCCCTGTCCGCCGAAGAGGAGCACCCCGGCGTCGGCGGTGGCCATGGCAAGGGCGCTGCGCTCGGGCGGGTAAGGAAATGCGCCGATGGGATACCAGTTTTTCTCGCTTACGACATAGAGCCAGGTTTCACCAAGGTAGTGACCCCCCTCCTCCACTCCCCCGAAGAGGAGCACATCTCCCGCGGGGGTGGCGGCCATGGCATGACCCATACGCGCCGGCGGGGTTATATCAGAGCCGGTGATCTGGCTCCAAGTATTGGTAAAGCTGTCGAAGAGCCAGGTGTCATTGAAGATGTTAGCAGTCCAACTGAACCCCCCAAAGAGGAGTATCCCCGTAGGGGTATCGGCCATGGCGTGCCAATGGCGCTTGGATGGAGCGGAGGGTCCGACAGGAATTTGGCTCCACTTATTGATCAGGGTATCGAAGAGCCAGGTGTCGTTCAGCGAACCGCTGTTGTTACTTCCCCCGAAGAGGAGCACATCGTCCGCGGGGGTGGCGGCCATGGCATGGTTACTGCGCGCCGACGGGGCGGACGCTGTGGATAGCAGAGACCAAGTTTGGCTGCTGGCGCTGAAGAGCCAGGTGTCGCCGAGGTTGCCGCTGCCGTTAGATCCGCCGAAGAGGAGTGCTCCCGCGGGGGTGGTGGCCATGGCATGGAAACCGCGCGCGGAAGGGGCGGATGCGGTGGACAGTTGAGACCAGCTTTGACTGCCGGCGTGGAAGAGCCAAGTATCGCCGAGGTAGTTGCTGCCGTCGTATCCGCCAAAGAGAAGCACATCTCCCGAAAGGAGGGCGGCCATGGCGTGGCCGTAGCGTCCGCTCGGGGTGTTGGCCGGAACGATCGGGGTGTTCGTTTCGGTCCAGACAGCCCCGGTGCGCCCGAGCAGGAACGGCGAAGGACCGCCGGTGATTGTCTGTGCGCGGACGGAGGCCCCCCCAAAGATCCCTGTCACTAGAAAAACCACCAGGAGGACGATCAGCGCTCGTCTTCCCCAGAGGATCAGGTTCTTTCTCACAATTGTTCCCCCTTTCCTATTCCATCCGGATGCGTGGTGATCGAATCTTGAGGATCAGATTTCGGGAAGGAACAGCGGATCTCCCCGAGTTCCGTCTCTCTTGTCAACCATTATCCTCTATTATAGTGCTGGAAGGAGGTTGTCAACGACTCCCCGCAAGGAGCCCTGATTCGGTTACTACCCATCTTCAGTAGTAGAATAGGGATCATCCAAAGGAGGGTTTCAAAATGAAACGACATACGATGTTTCTGATGGCCATTCTGTTGAGTTTCTCCCTGCTATTAACCGGCACCGTCATCGCCCCGCCTATTTCCTTGGCTGGAACAGCGGTGATCGCGTACGACTTCCTCGTCAGCGCGCCCAGTGCGGAGTGGAATAGTTGGAAAGCGGGAGTCCCCTCTCCGCTTAATTTTGGTGGTGGTGGTTGGCAAGTTTTCGACGGAGAGGCTAGGTACGGTTCCATTCAAACGGATATGGAAGACGGCCTGACCTACCCCACCCCTCTCTTGATGTATGCCGCTCTGACGGGAGCGGGGACCGGCGAAAATGGAGTCACCGGCGACTATCGGCACGTCTACGTCCCGGCCAATGCCTCCTTGCACGCGGTGTTCGGTTTCCAGAAGGGGGAACACGCCGACGAACAGGGGGTCGTGGTCGGCGTAGCGTTTGCGGAAGACGATCCCACCCAACCGATGATCAAGCTGATCAACGAAACGAAAGATTACGACGGCTCGCTGCGGGAGGTGAGGGTGGACCTCTCTCCCTATGCTGGCAAGACGGGGGGATTCGGCCTGTTCGTACACACCGCTCACCCGGACGATAAAGACGGGGTCGCTTGGGTGCAGGCGGCGATCGAAGTGGAGACAACGACGCCTTCTCCGCCGTTTTCGATCTCTCCCCTGGTTCTGAAGTTCTTCGTCGGCAGCACCACCTATTTCGTGGATACCACCCCAAAAACGATGGACACCACACTGGTGATCGTGGAGAGCCGCGCCTTCCTTCCCATCCGCTATGTAGCACAAGAGCTGGGCGCTACCGTGGACTGGTATCCCCCGGACAAGGTGGAGATCAAACATCTCGGCAATACGATCGAGCTTTGGATCGGACAGAATTCCGCGTCCGTAAACGGAAGTTATGTATTGATCGATCCCGGTAATCCCTACGTCGTTCCGTTCATCCAAGCCCCGGGACGGACGATGATGCCAATGCGCTTCATCTCGGAAAAACTGGGCGCTAAAGTGGAATGGTTTCCCCCGCAGGAAGCACGGATCACCTATCCAGACCTGGGGCCCTGATTCACTTCCCTTTTTCCGTCGCTTTCGTTTTCGGCTCGGACCTTTGCGCCTGAAGCCGTTTCAGCTCCGCTATTCCTCTTCCTTCAGCGTCTTCTTCAGGCCGATCCAGACCGGCAGCGGCACGAACCCCAGCCGCCGGTTGATCGCCAGCATCGGTTCATTCCCCACTGCGTTGTCCGTGCGGATGTGGGTCGTTCCCCGCTCTTTGGCGTAGCGGAGGCCGAACAGCTTCAGAGCCAGAGCAATCCCCTGCCGACGGTAGGCGCGTCGGACCCCGGTCAGGCCTTGCTGCAGATGGTGCGGTGTGGTGGACCGCCAGAAGTTGGACATGCCGACATACTCGTCCCCGTGCAGCATCAGGAAATAGGCATCCGGCAGGAAGTCCGGGTTGCGCAGGATTCTGGCCTGGAAGTACTCCAGCGAGGTTGGGGTGTAAGGATCGGGCTGCGGCACGTCCCGCGAGAGATCATCTTCCAGCTCGTAGACCTTGCGGTCGCGCTGGGGGTCTGCTTCCAGCTCTTGGTAGGTGGCGATGCGAAACCCTTTCGCCTCCACCCGCTGCTGGTGTCCTTCGTAGGGTGCGAAATCGAACGTGGTCAGGTCGAGTACGGATTCGCTCTGCCGCATCTCTTCCTGGAAGCCTCGATCCTGGTAAAAGCGGAGCCAGTGCGGATAGGATTCCAACACCCAGGCCGACAGGGAGAGCGGATCGAACGGTTGCAAGGCGTCCTCAAGGTGCCGGTAGAGGACTGTTCCGATTCCTTGGCGCTGCCAGGCGGGCAGCACGGTGATCTCCAGGTTGAACCGGCGCGGGTGAAACATCAAGGTCCATTGGGAATATTCGCCGTAGGCGACGACCTGGCCGTCCGCCTCTTTCACCCAGCGGGCGTTGCGGCATTTGGGATCGCGGGTTTCTTCCCAGAAGCGCGCTTGTTCGGCGGAGATGGCGCGGTGCCCGGGTGCGGCGGAATTATAAATTTTCGCCACCGCTTCGGCATCGGTCGGTTGGTAGAGTCGTAACGTAGTTGTACCCATGTTGCGCCTCCCAATTGGATGGAGAATTGGGAAATTCGTTCGGAGCCTCACTTGATTTACCTCCATAGGATAGCAGGAAGCTCAACCTCTCCCGTGCTCTTTTTGCTAAAATCGCAGAGAATAGAAGGAGGGATTCCCCTTGCCAATTAAACCAAGACGTTTACGCAATCCTTTCCTCGCTAGCGGGGAGGCTTATGAACGAAACGAAATAAGCGGGGCGCGGGGGTCGACAGCTCGATCCGACCGAGACTGTGGGAAATCGATCCGGCAGCGGGGTGAGCGGCCGGTTATTTTTGTTTAGGAGGCGTAGTTTTCAAAGTAGCCCTGAATCAGCACGATCGGGGTCCCCTGGTCCCCACTGCCGCTGACCAGGTCACACAGGCTGCCGACCAGGTCGCTCAGCCGCCGGGGGGTGGTGCCTTCCGAGGTCATCTTCCCCTTCAGATCCCGCTCCTTCTGCAGGATCTCTTCCTTGATGGCGCGCTCCGCCTCTGGCCCGCGGTGCGCTTTGTGTTTGCTGTCCAGCAGGAACTTCATTTTCAATTCGTTGGGGGTGCCGACCAGTCCATCGGTATAATCCGGTGCCACCACCTTGTCGGCCAGCTCCCAGATGCCGGCCACCGGGTCTTTGAAGCAACCGTCGCCATAGATCAACGCTTCCACGTGCTTGCCGGTGGCGGCTTGGATCCCCTGCTGCACCAATTCTACGTAGCGGTCCCCCTGGTCGTTGAAGGGGCGGGGGAACAGCTTCAGGGTCTCCGCTTCGTCGGCCATGTTGGAACCGTACAGGCCAAAGGTCGGGTTGTACCCTCTGGTGGGGTGTGGTTCATTGCAGAGATCGCTGAGGTCTAGAACAGGGAGGGGACTAGCGCTCGTTTCTCCCGCGGCCACGATTTTGCGCTTCACCTGTTCGTTGCTGTGGATGTTCGCCACCAAAACGGCGGGTACCAGGTCGCGGATCACCGTCACATCGTTGGCGAAGACGATGGTAGGCTGGGCCCCCTCCTGCGCAATGATGCTCTTGTAGAAGGCCACATAATCCACGCCGGTGAAGGGATGCTGGAATGAGCCAAAACGCTGACGATACTCCTCTTCGGTCAGGGTGTCCTTGTGCGGGTTGATGCCGGATTTCTCCAGCGCCGTCAGATCCATGATCGGATTCCCCACTTCATCGCTGGGGTAGCTGAGCATCAGCAGCACTTCCTTCCGGTTGCGCGCGATCCCTTTCAAGATGCGGGCGAAACGGTTGCGGCTGAGGATGGGGTGCACGACGCCCACTCGATCGCCCAGCTTGCGGGAGACTTCCTCCGCGATGTCGTCCACGCAGATGTAATTGCCTTGGGAGCGCGCCACGACGGACTCTGTGACGGCGACGATGTCCTGGTCGTTCAGACGGAAGCCTTCCTGTTCCGCCGCCCGCAGCACGCTCTCGACGACGATTTTGACGATATCGTCTCCTCGGTGAATCATCGGGGCTCGAATGCCCCGGATGGTCCGTCCAACCGTTCGTTGCGCCATGGCCGATCTCTCCTTGATGATGGTTTTGCTCCATTATTCTAAGGCATAAACCCTTTCGAGGTTTGGGGATTTTGCGATGAGTGTTTTTCGAGGTGGATGATCAAGACTCCTCGCTGCACCCCCATCCTGACTTATGCAGCGGTAACTCCGTCTGGTTGTAACGGTCATTCCGGCTGAGTACACTGCCATCGTGCCCTCAACGGAACCCGAAAGGGCGGAAGAAATGGAGCCGATCCTGACCAGATGTGGCTATCGTTGCGACCTTTGCCTGGCGTATCGATCTCACGCCACCGGCAATCCGGGGAATCGACAAATCCTGAGCGATAGCTGGTACCGGTACTTTGGGTTGCGGCTGCCGCCGTCCGCGATTTGTTGTGATGGGTGCATGGCCGAAAATCCGCATCTCGACCAAGACTGCCCCGTGAGACCGTGTGTGATGCAACGAGGGATCGACCACTGTGCGCAATGCGAGCAATGCGTCTGTGAGAAGCTGGCTGAGCGCTTGGTGGTCTACGAAGAGGTAAAACACCGGGTGGGTGGAGAAATCCCGGAAGAGGACACTCTCCGTTTCATCCGGCCTTACGAGAACAAGAAACGACTGGATGCCCTGAAATCTGCCCACCCGTGCGAACCGTAGGGAGGGAGAATCCTGTGGCGCTGATCGCTGCTTCCCGTTCGTGGCCGATTTGCAGTCACGGAGGGAGAAGGTTCGGCTTGTTGTAGACGGAAGGCGCCGCATGGCAGGCATCGCCCCCGAGTTCGCCATACGGGTTGCCCTTTCACCCGTCCGCCGGCAAACCGATTATACTTGCTGTCAGGAGGTGTACTATGAAAAGCGCGTTGGGTTTCGTGTTAGCACTCGGGCTGGCACTGGTCCTGGGAACAACAGGAGTTGGAGCGCTGGTGAACTATCCTCCCGCCGAGGTGAAGACGGAAGTCTGGTTGGACGCCAACGGGAGCGGCCGGGGAGAGCTGCAGATGTACCTGCCGCCCAATGCGGAAAAGGACGCACTCTATTACCGGGACGAGCTGGACAAGGTGGCCGGGATCACGCTGGCGGGAATTATGGAAAACGGCCAGTACAATTGGTCGCTCTCTTTTAGCTGGAGCGACTTCAAGAGCGGCATCGGCAAAGTCCTGGTCAACGGCAAACGAACCGTTCAGGCGGAGGACATGGTCAAGTTGTCTTTCTCCGGTACTCCGCGCTATGGCCAAGTGACATTCCATCTGCCCGGAACGATTACCCAGACGGACGGCGAGCAAACCGGCCCCGATACGGTGGCGTTCACCAACCAGCGAAGCTGGACGGTTTCGTACCAATCGGGGAGTACGGCCAGCCCCTCTCCCACTCTCACCCCCACCGGCACTTGGAACGAAGGATTGCGCTGGAACGGGCGGATCGAGATTCGGGCGGACGGGTCCGGTCAGGGATCCTTGTACGCGCACCTGCCGTCGGGCTCAACCCTCACCGCCGAGGAGTTAGCCAACCAGTTGCGGGAAGGCCCGACGCTGACGGTGGATTTGGCAGTCTCCACCGAACCCGGCCTGGTGACCCTCGACCTGAGTTGGACCGATTACAAGGCGGCATTCGCCTGGCTAATGGGGGGAAACACCCCGCGCTTCCAGCGTAAGTCGGACGGTTCGATCCGGATGGAGATGCCCTTTCTGGATCTTTGGGATCAGCTGATCGTGGCCTACCCGGGAACACTGGTGGAAAGCAACGGCCAGCTCCAGGGGAGCGGGGAACTGATTTTCGAGGGAATGACCAGCGGTTTCCTGCGCTTTAAGCCCCCGGGTGCCACCGGCAGCCCTTCCCCCAGCGTCACCCCTTCTCCTACCCCCAGTTCCAGCCCACCACCGCCGGACTCTACTTCCGGTTCCGGCGGCAACCTGAGCACGGTGCTGCTGATCGTTGTGATCTGCCTGGCGGTGGCCGCGCTGGGAGTGTTGCTTTTCCTGGTCAGTTGGGCTTCCCGCCGGAAGATCCGCGAAATGCAGCAGCAGTTGGCCGCGAAAGCAGTGGTGCCCCCGGGACCAGTCGCAACGCGGACGGAGTCCGCTTCAACAGCTCCGGTTTCTGCCTCGTTCTGCGACCAGTGCGGTGCCAGGCTGGATCCAAACTCCCGCTTCTGCTCGAAGTGCGGGGCCCCCACGACACCCGGACAAGGGTAAGCCAAGCAAGGAGGCTGATGGTATGTGGCAGTTGATCAAGATGATGTTCCGCATGGCCCCAGGGTGGGTCAAAGAGGTGACCCGAAATGGGAAACCCGCCTCGGCGACGGTGTTGTCTGACCCCAAAACCATCTTGTAGGGTGTGGCTGGGTATCAGGGAAAGGACGGGTGGATTGAAGTGCGAACGGAGGTTCACCCTGCCGAGGAGACCTCTTTCCTTGCCGATGAGGCCTCATTCCCAACCAACATGACCTGCCGCCTATCGCAAGCCTTAGGTGGATTGCTGGAACCGGGGGTAACGGTCAATGTCCGCTATGATCCCAAGAACAAGAAACGGGTGCTGCTGATGGATGATGTCATGACGCTGCTGCGCGCTCGGATCAAACCCTAACCGAACTGCGAACGAACCCTCCATTCCCTGGATGAGTCTTTCGTCCACCCTGCCGAGACAATGATGCGGGTTATTTTCTCATCGTCATCACTGGCCATTTCCGGGTCACCTTTGCCGCCCGCCGGCTGGGCACCGAACTTCTCAAAGTTCGGTTTGAATCGTTCCGGGTTTGGATGCTACCCTAGGTTGGTAGGATATAATGCAGGAAGCACGATCAAGGTTAACTAGGAGGTTGGAACGCATGAAACGCACATGGCTGAGTTTGTTAGCACTAATCCTAGCGGGTACGCTTCTTTTCGCGGGTACCCCGGGCGCCTTGGCTCAAACCGGTGACACCCTGGAAATCTGGCTGGAAGAGAGCGGAGCCGGTTCGGCCTATCTCTCCCTCTATCTCGATCCGTATGGCACCACCACGATCGAGGACACAGTCGCCGGTTTGCGGGACGAAGCGGCGCTGACCGTAGATGAGCCATACGATCTGGGATCCGGTTACTACATGATTCCCATCTCTTGGACCGATTTTCTGGGGGCGTTTCCGGAAGGTCAGTGGACGGTGGAGAACGGCTTCGCCCTGATCGGTTTAGGTGACATGAGCAACTTGGAAACGGTTACGGTGCATTTGCCGGGACAAGTCGCCACGGTGGGCAGCGGGGACATCACGGATCCTTACACCGTGGTCTTCCACAATGCCAGTTTGACGGGGATTTCCTTCGCGGTGAGCAGCACGGTTTCGCCGACCCCTCAAAATACCACCCCACCCACTCCCCCCACCGCTACCGTACTCCCGTCACCGCCCCCCACCGCTACCCCACACCCGCCCCCTACCGCGACTGCACTCCCGCCCCCCACCGGCACTCCACACCCGCCTCCTACCGCGACTGGACTCCCGTCTCCCACGTTGCCTCCCCCGTCTCCCACGTTGCCTCCCCCTTCACCCACCATTACGCCACCTGCCACTACAGAAGGAGGGGGGTTCCCCTGGTGGGGAGTCGTTGCCATCGCCGGCGGCGCCGTGCTGTTGATTCTAGTGATCATCCTTATATTGCTACTTCGACGCCGGCCACCGACGACCGGGTACAGACCGCCGTCGACGGGAGCTACTCCGCCTCCACCCCCCGGAGGTTCGCAAGGGACCCGTTTCTGCAGCAATTGCGGGGCAGCGACCGACGGGCGAATGTCTTTCTGTTCGAGTTGTGGCGCGTCGCTGAAGGAATCGGGACCTACAGCAGTGCCGCTCAGCGCAAGCGCGCCCGAGACGACCACCCAGGCGGAAGGAGATTCCGGCTCCCAACCTCTATAGCGATCCCTGCTGCGAGAGTTAGGTTTCCCGGAGGGGTGCTACTATCGGTTTTTGGCCTTGGTGAATCGATGATTTCGTTCGGGCGGGCTTTGGTAGCGATTTATGAAGGGCGAAGATGCGGGACATTCCAACGATTTTCCGCTGGAGCAAGTGAGTGAAGGAGGGTTAAGACAATGCGTGGTCTTCCGTCAGTGTCGTTCCGTCTGTTGTGGATCCTGTTTGCTGTGGTTCTGGTGCTTACGTTGACCGTATCCTGCGCAACGACTTCGTCTTCGCCGTCGCCTACGTCCTCGAGTTCTCCAGGTCCGTCCCCTTCGCCCACGCCATCCCCCACGCCCTCGCCCCATCCCACGCCGACTCCCACCGCCTCCGGCGTCCTTTTCTTTGACGATTTCTCCAACCCAATCAGCGATTGGCAGATTTTCTCCAACGCCCAAGGCCAGAGCATGTACGCGGACGGTTTCTATCGGGTCGAGGTGACCGAACCGTATGCCGATGCCTATGGCACGCTGCAAGGCCACACGTTTTCGGACTTCATGCTGGAAGCGGATCTCCGACCGTACGATGTTCCCTCCCAGTACCGCTACGGTGTCGTCTTCCGTTGGCAGGACCCGGACAACTACTACCGCCTCTCCCTTGACAACACCGGTTATTTCGAAGTGCTGAAAAGGGTGGGAGGAACATTGGAATTTCTCGCTGACTTCACGTATTCGGAGGCCATCACCCAAAGCGAGACGGTGCGGCTGAAAGTGATTTGCATCGGACCCGTCCTGACGTTCTATGCCAACGATACCCGCTTGGGACAGTACCAGGATTCGTCTCTGGTGGAAGGGGAAATCGGGATGCTCGTCTCCGCCTATGAGGACGCCCCGGTGGCCGTGAATTTCGGGCCGGTGCGGGTGTCCGTCCCCCCGGAAGAAGAGCCCAACCCTACGCCCACGGCCACCACCGCCGGCGTCCTCTATCAGGACGATTTTTCCCGGCCGCGGCCGGAGATGCTGGTGGAAACCGGCAATTCCTACGACCTGGGCTACCAAGACGGCGCCTATCGGATCCGCCTGATGGAGTCCCAGGTCCCGGTATGGGTACATATCCCTGGTGACTGGAGCGATGCCGTGGTGCAAGTGGACACGAAGCTGCAACAGGGCGACGAGCAGGTGGCCTATGGCCTCATCTGCCGTTACCAGGACGAACAACATTGGTACGGATTCGCCATTTCCGCGGAAGGGTCCTATTTCTTCTTCAAGATTCGGGGAGAAGAGCGGGAGGATCTGATGACCGGCTTCGGTGCTGCCATCGGCTCCGGGGAGAACACGTTGAGCGTGGAATGCCGGGGGGATCAGTTCGTGGTGTCGATCAATGGCGAAGAGATCGACTACACGTGGGATTCGGACTACTATGCCGGCGGCGTTGGCCTGTTCGTTCGCACCTTCGACACACCGCAAGCGACCGTACTGTTTGATAACTTGAAGGTGCTGCCACTGCCATAACGAAACCGGGACCGCATTTGGTGTTTGTGGGAAAGCCGCCGAGAGCCGGGAAACACGATCCGCAGCGCAAAGGCCTACCGCTATTTTTCCGGCATCTCTCCCAAGTGAGGAATTGATAGAATGGCGGTACTATTAGTGGCATCAATTGAAGGAGGAGCTGCAATGGATATCTTGAAGGATGTGGGCGGGTATCTCGGAACGACCAAATTGAACCGGCAGGTGGCGCGGGAAGAAGAGAAGATCGAAAAGCTGGAAAGTGATATCGGCGCGCTCATTTACCAGAAATTTGCCCGCGGGGAGAAAGTCGACGATGAGCTGGTGGCCCCTTGCCAGGAAATCGCGAAGGTGCGGCAAGGGATCGAGGACGTGCAAGAGAAGATCCGCCAGCTGAAGGGCCTGAAGAAGTGCCCGGCCTGCGCGGCGGAGATTGACGAGGAGCAGACCTTCTGCTCCAAGTGTGGCGCGAAGCAGGAAGCGCGGGTGATGCCCTCTGCCGCGGAAGCTATTGCAGTCGAAGATCGCCCCAAAAAGAAATGCACCGCCTGCAAGCAGGAGATCCGGCAAGACCAGGCCTTCTGCCCCCATTGTGGGGCCAAGCAATCCCCTAGTGATGGAAGCCTGCAACCCAACCTTCCACCGAAACCGCCGGTGGCGGATGAAAGCCCGCGACCGCTGGCAGGAGGAGTCGCCAAGGCAGCCGGTAGATCTCGCCAGGGGAAACCCGGGAGCAAAAAGGAAACACTTCCAGCGAAGCGCCGTTCCGGAAAGGGTTAAGGGGTACTGACCTCGACCGGGATCTTGGCTCCGAGCAAATCATAGAGGGAGGGCAGCAGCTCCTCCGTGGTCGTTTTGTAGTAGGCACGCCAAACTAGCGGGCGAATTTGGCTGAAGTCGAACCGGGCGGCAGGGACCCGCTCCATCACTTTGAAAAACACGGCGGCGGTGGGCGTCTCGCTCGTGCGAATCCATTGGCCCACCGGAGTCGACATCAGCGTGGCCAGATCGGGGGGTAGCAAGCTGGGGGCCAGATAGCCCAGCACTTCGGCGTTTCCTTCTCCTTCCAGGAACGCATCCAGTTCGCCTGACGAAAGATTCTCTGAAGGAGGCAGGTCTTCGGGTGACATGGAAATGCGGGCCACTTGCAGCTGCTCTTGCCGATCATATTGGGAGGGGTTGGCCTGGTAGAAACGGGCCAGATCCTCGTCGCTCGCCTGGAAGCGATCCGGATCGGTTGCCACCAGTACCTTTTCCAGCGACAGGCGGTCCTCCAGATCCAGCCGCAATTGCCATTCGTTTCCGTCATAAGTCTGGATCAATGACCATTGATAGGCGCTGGAACTGCCGTAGAGGAGCTGCAGCAGTGCGACTTCGGCATCGACCTCGGTGGGGGTCACCGTCAAGCTCCGCCGTTCCGCTTCCTCGCGCACCAAGAGCTTGTGCGCCAGTTTCTCCAACGTCAGTGCAATGATCCTGGCGCGGACCTCTTCGTCCCCCGCCTGGCTTTCGTCGGAGGAGGGGATCTGGCCGCTCCGGACCAAGTCGTTTTTGGTACGATCGTATTCCCGCTGGAACTCGTCCTGCATGACCGTCCGGTCGCCTACCCGGATCACCACCGTGGTATCGGGGGAGGGTGAGGAGTCCGGCTCCGATCGGCACGCGCCTAGCAAGAAGATCAGGCTGAACAGGATCAGCCCGACAGAAACTCGTAAGAAGGAGAGCCGCAGCGGAATCGCCATTTCCTAAAATCGCTCCAGCAGCTTCTTTACGTCTTCCTCCAAGTTCTCATCGGCCCATTCCTCCCGGCGGGTGGCCCAGGCCGGCATCGGAAAGTTCACCAGCACCGGCGCCGGGATGTCCGGCTGGTGCAGGACCATCGTCCCCGGTTTGATGATGGTGGAGCGCACCCGGAAGGCGCCGGAAAGGTAGTCATACTCCTTGCTCTGGCTCTCGGCGACGTCCAGGCGACCGTTGACCTTGATGCTGGCATTGGTCAGGATCCGCTTTTCCACCTCGCTGGCAGACTGCTGGCAACCGATCAGGATTACGCCCAGGCTGCGGCCGCGCTCGGCAATGTCCAGCAGCACATCCTGGATCGGGCTCTTGCCCTCGCGGGGGGCGTACTTGTTCAGCTCGTCCAGCAAGAGAAAGTAATAGGGGCGAGCTCCCTGCGCTTC
>Ga0315274_10002479_pt1 | contig 27801 bp, 30 predicted proteins | sample YL17G02_20_MG_FD_203700 | JGI IMG/M metagenome (GOLD analysis project Ga0315274, IMG submission 203700) | Sediment microbial communities from Yellowstone Lake, YNP, Wyoming, USA - YL17G02_20 | ecosystem: Environmental > Aquatic > Freshwater > Lake > Sediment | place: USA: Wyoming | collected...
GAGTTGGACGCCACGCACAGGGGGCGTTTTACATGGAAGAGAAAGACAAGAAGGAGTACGAGGAAGTAATATCGACGTACTACGGCGACGAGCAGGTCGCGGCCCTTGTCACATTCAAGATCGACACTAAGGGCTCTGATTCGGTGGCACGGAAGATCGCGACCTTCGATCACATCGAGGACGTCTTCCTGGTAACTGGTGACACAGATATCATCGCCAAAGCGAGGTTCCCGAGCTACGCGGCCCTCAAGAAGTTCATAGTGGACGATGTCGCTGGCATAGACGGCGTGAAGGAGACGAAGACCTTCATGGTCGTGACGACCTTCAAAGAAAGGGGCAAGATCGCGCAGGAAGAGGAAGAGCCCAAGAAGTAGGAGGCCTGGAACGATAGGCTCGATCACGGTTAGTATGGGTGATTGCTATGGCAGATATGGAGTCAAGGTTGAGACAGATCATGGAGGTGATGGACCAGCTAGCTGAGGACACCTCTGTGCCCAGGAACATACGAAGAGGGGCGACAGACGCCAAGGAGAGGCTTCAGAGGAAGAACGAGGCTCTGGACGTCAGAAGCGCAAGCGCGATAATGATTTTGGACGAACTGGCGAACGACCCGAACATCCCCCTCCACGGAAGAACGCTGATCTGGAACATCATTAGCCAGCTAGAAACTGTCAAGTGATTGTTTTCTCAGGCGGCTCTGGCCGGACGATGACCAGAGCCGGATAGATTTAAATGGGAATCTCCGCTATTTGGCCGCCGAGCGGCTGTAGTCTAGCGGTCAGGACTGAAGCTTCCCAAGCTTCAAACTCGGGTTCAAATCCCGGCAGCCGCACTCCCATGCGTAGCCAGACGAGAATTCTTTGTCTTGAATCCAAGTTCTTTCTGCAACTCGTGATTTTTCGGAGTCTGGAGGCTCGAGACCTGGTTTGCCTCCCTGGGGAGCCGACTAGTGCTCGATATCAGGCAGCTTCTTCAAAGGATTCATGATGTTTTTGGGGTCAAGAAGCGTCTTGATGGCCCTCATCGTTTCCAACGCGGTTTTGGAGTATTCGAACCGCATGTAGTCCCTATACTTCAGCCCAACACCCATGCAAGCAATTATTGAGCCCCCCAGAGAGACGGTCAACTCGGCGATCTCCTTCGTCGCACTCGCGTAGTCTTCATGCCATCCATCGCCGTTGGGTATCGCGAATGTGGCATACGCCATCTCGTACCGCCCGATGTCCAGGCCACATCTCTCACCGAACGGGGTTCTTGTCATCCCATGCTTCAGCAGGATCTCGTCCCAGACCTTCTGATAGAACTCCTCGAGTCGCTCGTACGGCACGTAAGAGCAGACGATGTCCCTCTTCTGTTCACTCATCGCTCTCAGCCCGCACCATATCATCTCGTAGCCCTCGGGATAGGATTCCGCCTCCTCAGTGCTTGAAAGCAAGCCGCCCGTCTCGCGCATAATCTCGACGGCGAAACTCTTCTCCGCCTCAACCTCCCCCTTTGTCCCCTCGAAATCCACAATCACTACTCCACGTTTTCCCGCCGGCACCTCATAGTCCCACACTTCGGGGATCTCGAATGCCTCGAGACCCACGGTCATGACTCCGGACATCTTGATGCGGCTAGCCGCTCCCAGTGCGCTCAGGAAATCGTCGTAGAAGGCCATGACCGCGGCCTTCGCCTCTGGAAGGGGCTCGACCCTCAAAGTGGCCTCTGTTATCACCCCAAGCGTGCCCTCAGAAGCCACGAACAGCTGGTGAAGACGATAGCCGGTAGAGGTGTAGAGGACTTTCGGGCCCGTCCTAAGGACTCTTCCATCGGCAAGCACAACCTCGAGGGACATGATGCGGTCTGCGATCGTGCCGTACTTGTTGTTCTTCCGAGGGAAGCCCGATGTGCAAATCGACCCTCCTACGGTCGCGACCTTGTAGGAACCCTGGACCTGGTTGAGCGCCACGCCGTGCCGGAACAGCTCCTCATCAAGCCCTTTGAGCGTTATTCCGGGCTGCACTGTCACGTACAAGTTCGGCAAGTTGACCTCCAGTATCTTGTTCATCTTGATCGTGTCGACAAGGATCCCGCCAGTCAAAGGGACCAGCATGCCAACGAGGTTCGACCCACCGCCCTTCGGTATGATTGGGATGCAGTGTTCCGCGGCGATCACCACGATCTTCTGAACATCCGAAGTCGTCTCAGGAAGCACCGCGAAATCCAGTGAGTACAGTCCCCTATCATCATCAGCCATCAACCGATAGAAGGAATCTGCCTTGTAGGCTTGCAGGTCGGTTTCCGTCCAGAGTACCTTTTCCTCGCCGATGGCTTCAATCAGGGATTTTCTGACCTTCTCGCGCAATACCAGATCCATGGATGTCCACCAGCGCCAGCCAATAATACTCTTTCTGTATGTATAAGTATGTTATAAATAGAACGATGATTCTGTCATGAGTTGTGACCGACTCAGAGCACCTCAAGGCACTGGAAGCATGCCTTCAATGCAGCTGTGGATGCTGCAAGGACGGCTGCCCAATGTATGGCACGATGCTTGAGGAGCAGGTCTCAGCTCGCGGCAGAAACTCGATCATGTTGGCATATCTGAATGGAAGAATCAAGCCGGACCAGAGAATGTCCAGAGCGCTGTATTCGTGCCTTCTTTGCCGTCTGGACGAAGAGAATTGCCTCGCAAGGATCCCAAGTTCGGAAATATGCCAGAGTATCAGGCAGGATTTGGTGTCCAGCGGCTTTGGCCCGTTGCCTGAGCACCGACCGCTCGTCGCGAGCCTAAGGAATTACGGAAACCCCTGGATGCAGCCCAAATCTGCGAGAGGGCGTTGGGTGCGCCAGTCAAATGCCTCCAAAGAGAAGAATTCGGATACCTTGTTCTTTGCTGGATGCACCTTCGCATTGTCTCCGGAGCTGGTGGCAGTCCCAATGGCGGCAACGGAACTCCTCATGATGGCCGGGAGTGATTTCTCCATACTCGGCAGGGATGAACTGTGTTGTGGTTCGACCGCGCTGAGACTCGGAGACCGCAAGCTGTTTGGAGAGCTGGCCGAGGAAAACCTCAAGAAACTCAGCACATACAAGCGAGTCGTGACCTCGTGTGCGGGCTGCTACAAAACTATGAGCCAGGACTACCCTCTTAAGAAGGAGTCTCCTGAGATAGTCCATACCACCCAATTGTTCTCTGAGTTGCTGGCGTCAGGAAAACTCAGGCCTCATATTCTCAGGGCAAGGGTAACCTATCACGATCCATGTCACTTGGGTAGGCATTCGAAGTTCTACGACTATCCGAGGCGAGTCATAACCCAAATCCCAGGAATTGAGTTCGTAGAAATGAGGAACAGCCGAGAGCGCTCTAGATGCTGCGGCGCTGGCGCCGGTGTCAAGACCGCCAATCCCCGGATCTCATTTGAGATTGCCAAGCGGCGGGTTGAGGAGGCTGCCCAGACTGGAGCTGACATCCTCGTTTCTGCATGCCCTTTCTGCGAACAGAACCTCAAAGAGGCCGCCAAATCAATCGAAAGCAAGATGATAGTAATGGACGTCTCCGAATTGCTGCTCGCGGCCTGCAAATAGCCCATAGGGAAGGAAAGACGCAATAGCACGTCTCAGTGCATTTTCCTTTTCTATTGAAATCAGAAAAAGGACTGCTGGCTCCTGCCGAGTACGAATCCCGGCAGCCGCGCTCCAAATCGCGCAATCTACGCAAATCATTCGATGTGGAGTATGCCGACCTTCTTGTCTGGATCCATGACTCTCTTCGAGAATCCTCCATCGAGCAGGAGCAGGCCGATCTCGTTGCTCATCCAGACCTTGCCGCGCATAAGGTGGCCACCAAACGCCTCGTGTTTGGTGTTGGCGACTGTAGCGTGGATGTGGATCCGCGGCTCCCCTTCGGAGGCGACTGAACCTTGGAGAGCGAGCAACTCGTGAGGTTCTGAGAAGGCCTTCTTCAGATACCTCCCTTTGTCGAAGTAGCCGAGTTCGAAATCGTGTATCATGCCCAAGCCAGTCGTAACAAGAAGCGTGTACCGTTCGTTCTTGACCGCCTCTTGTATCGAACCCAGTATGTCTTCGTCCTGGTCGAGTCGCAGCATCAGTACGGCGCCCTTCCGTGAAATCTCCATTCGATTCACCAAGAAGATCATCGCAGGACGCGGCAATTAGACTTGCCCCGTACCACCGAACCGAAAATGACTTGTCGAGATAGTGCTTCCGTGAGCTCGAGCAAGATGGAGAAGCACCCCGCCAATCGATTGAAGGCTTGGCATGGAGAAGACTGGCACACGCCCAAAGGTCGATTGATAAGAGACGTTGTCTACGCCATTGACACTGGCCTCATCACCACGGTCGCATTTCTCGCCGGTGTGTCAGCTCTTGTCCAGACAAACGAGAAGATCGTGCTCGCGGGCGTTGCTCAGATCGCAGCCGGTGCCATAGCGATATTCTTCGGCGCGTTCATCTCCACCAAAGCCCAGAAGGACTTCTTCGAGAACCAGATCAAGCGTGAGCGACAGGAAATCGAGGAGATGCCTGAGAAGGAGACTCAGGAGATCCGCGAGATCTTCGACGAGTACGGATTCGACGCCACTGAACAGGAAGCTGCGGTCAGACGCATCACGAAGAACAAGGAGCTCTGGCTGAAATTCATGGTTCAAGAGGAGATCGGTATCTCACCGAGCCAAATCGATAATCCACTGACCATCGCAGGAATATCTTCACTGTCATTCCTTGTGGGAGCGTTCCCTGCCATACTGCCTTTCGTCGTTCTGCAGGATGCGGGCATAGCTCTTCTGACCAGCGCGATAGCGATTCTGTCATTCCTGTTCGTCATTGGCGTTTGGAAGACCAAGTTGACGAGGGTCCCATGGCTCTTGAGCGGCGTTGAGACTTTGGTGATCGGCGGATTGTCATGTGGCCTGGGATTCCTGTTCGGCAGGGTGGTACAGGCTCTGATAGGGTAGGACCTCAGGCGGCGTCAAAAACCTCGCGGATCCTCTCCATCGCCCAGTCGATCTCGTCCTTGGTGATGACCAAGGGTGGCGCGAACCTGATGGTCTTCTCGTGCGTGTCTTTCGCAAGGACTCCCTTCGTCATCAGCTTCTCGCAAAGGGGTCTGACGGTCTCCTTCGGACCCAGGTGGAACTCCACCCCGATCAGGAGGCCTTTCGACCTGATCGCCTTGATCTTCTTCGATTTGATCTCCTTAAGGCGCTTCACGAAGTAGGCCCCCATTTCGGTGGACCTGTCGGCCAATTTCTCATCAAGGAGCACGTTGAGCGACTCCTCGGCGATCGCACAGGCGAGTGGGTTTCCTCCGAATGTACTTCCGTGGCTGCCCGGCGTGAAGACGCTCATGATCTCCCTGGTCGACAAAGCCGCGGACACAGGATACAGGCCTCCTCCGAGCGCCTTGCCAACGCAGAGTATGTCCGGCTTGATGTTCTCATGCTGGAATGCGAACATCTTACCTGTCCTGGCAAAGCCCGTCTGGATCTCGTCCAGTATCAGGAGGATGCCCTTCTCAGTGCATATCCTCCTCAGTTCCTTGAGATAACCCTCGGATGGTACGTTTATGCCAGCTTCTCCCTGGATCGGCTCGACCAGAATGCCGATGGTCTTGGAGTTGATTGCCTTCTTGAAAGCTGAGATGTCGTTGTATGGAATCGTAACAAAACCTGGTGCGAATGGTCCGAAGCCTTTCTTCGAGTCGGGGTCGCTGGAGAAGCTGATGATTGTCGTGGTCCGACCGTGGAAGTTGTTCTCGCAGACGATGATGTCGCCCTCGTTCTCGGAAATGCCCTTCTTCATGTGGGCGTACCTTCGTGCCAGCTTGATCGAGGTCTCGACTGCCTCAGCGCCCGTGTTCATCGGCAGTGCCATCTCCATCCCAGAGACCTCGCACAGCTTCTTCAGGAACGGACCCATCCTGTCGTTGGAGAACGCTCTCGACGTCAGGGTGACCCTCTTCATCTGGTCGATCGCAGCCTTCACGATCCTGTCGTTGATGTGCCCCTGATTTATCGCGGAGTATGAGCTGAGCATGTCGATGTACTTCTTGCCCTCGACATCCCAGACCCAGACGCCTTTTGCCTTCGATATCACGACAGGCAATGGATGGTAGTTGTGCGCTCCGTAGGTTCCCTCGAGCTCGATATAGTCCTTCGCTTTCAAGTCCAAACCCTCTGACTGTTGGAGTCGATTCTCGGAAAGCACTCCACTCTTAAAACGCTTCTCTGGGACTAGGGCGCTAGTATGACTCAAGGGACGGATCTGCCAGACATCTTCACCATGAGAAGACATCCCATGACGAGTCCCCAGACGATTATCCCAAGCACGGCGACTGTTTCGGAGAGTGGGTCGCCACCCATTGGAAGGAGGGTCACGCCGAAGACGAAGACCAAGAGTGTGGTGCCGGACCCGAACTTGCCTAGGTAATTCGATTTGTAGAGAGCCTGCGCAACGAAAACGAAAGCGGCCAGCATCGTCAAGAAGAATCCATAGGACACGACGAGATGGATGTCGCCTGCGTCTTCTGTGAACACTCCTATGCCGACGAGGAACAGCGCCGCAATCACGAGCATGATCTTGCTGATCATGGCCCACATCGTGTCACCGAGCGCTGGACCCAGGCCAAGGACGGAAAATGGCATCAGGAAGAGTCCGGTTAGAATGAGGGCGGCGTTGAAGGCCCACGCGCCTTTGCTAACTCCTAGGTCGCTCAGGTAGCTCTTGCCGAAGACATACGTAGAATCCAGAGACATCGCGATCATGTATAGAACGAGAAATGCCACAACAGCACCGAGGCCGCACAGAACAGCCGCCTTCTGAGTTCGTTGGCTGGTCATACATTCTTCATGGACTTCGGCGGTGATAATGATTGGGGGCAGGAGGCAGACATCACAATCGCGAGTGCTTCGACGCACGCACAACGCCGTAGATCGGCGTTGGGATGTCCGATATCATCTCGACTGGCTCCGTCGTGGCCTTCTGGAGATGATACACTTTCTGCGGGACATCCGCATCATGCAAGTACAGGCCTCTGTACGCCCACAGCATGAGCGATATGACATACACTACATAGGCGAGAACGATTAAAAGCGAGGATTGCCATGAGTATGTCCAGCTGAAAACTATCAGGAGGACTGCCAGAACCGCTCCGAATACGACGCCAGATACCAGATCGACCACCCTAGCGCTGCTCCCCGACTTCACGCCGATGCTCGAGTAGCTCACATTCCTGGCAATATCGGCCATCTCGAATCTCATGACGTAATACAGGAGACCAATCAGGACCAGCCCGGCCATGGTCATCACAAGGTGCAAATAGGATTGTGTGAGAAGCGTCATTGAACATACAACTACGAAAGAGGCGAGGAGAACACCTGTCATCTTCGCCCCTTTCACAGTCCGGAGGTTGGACGGCAAGATAGCCTTCCCCAGAGTCCTGGATATCACCGCCCCCGAGAACCTGAGTGGTTTCGGAACGATCTTCGCCAACGCATTGGCGAAACCTGCCGAATGTTTCACGAGCGGCGGGGTAATCGCGCTCATGATGAAGCAGAACGCGCCCGCGAACGGATTCAGCTGCGCGCCCATGGTGGTTCCTTGGACCCGGCTCCCAACGCTGGCGTAAAGTATTGACTCGATCCCCCTTCCGCTCATGCTCGTTCCGATTGTCGTAGATGCCTTCGCAGAGAATCCTAGGAAGTATGAGATAGCTGACATCACGAATGCTTCATAGAGCAACACGATCGGGACAGCGAGCACGATCATCCAAATGACTTCGTGAAACATTGAGGGATCGATCATCATCCCGAAAGATGTGAAGAATATCGCCACAAAAGCGTCCTTGAATGAATCCAACTTCATCTGGATCCTCGAAGTCACCTTGCTCTCCGCCAGTATCATGCCGACGAAGAACGCGCCGATGATAGGTGGGACGTTCATGACCGCAGCAACACCAGAAGTTAGGAAGACTATCCCTAGGGCGAACAGGATGAACAGCTCATCATTCTCGATGCTGTTGAAGAACTTGACGACTCGAGGAATCGCCCACATCGCCAACCAAACGAAGAACCCGTAGAAAGCCGCGATGCCGATCAGCAACTGACCGTAGCCGGCAGGGTTCGAATTGGGCTGAACGATCATGCCGCTGGCAACTGCCAATATCACCATCGCGATGAACGTCTCAACGACCACGAGCCCGATAAGAAACTCGACCTCTGGACTGGACATCCGCTTCAGGTCGAATAGAACCTTCATGGCAATGCTAGTGCTGCTCATCGCTATCACCCCTGCCAGGAAGATGGAGTCGATGAGCGGCCAACCAAGGTATGACGCAAACAGGAACCCGACGAACAGGCCGACGCTCGTGTCGATCACAGCGAGCACAATCGCAGGCGTGCGTGTCTTCTTCAGTTTCGTGAATGAGAATTCGAGACCGACAAAAAACATAAGCATGACAAGGCCGATGCTCGAGAGGACCTCGATGAATGTAGTGTCCCTGATCAGGCCGTGATACTGCACCCCGAAGATTTCGAAGCTCATCTTCGGCCCGATGAAGGCACCGATGATTATGTAGCCGATCATGACTGACTGGTTCATCTTGCCAGCCAGACTCGCGGCAATGAACGCCAGGAGCATGATAGAGCCGAGCTGGAAAAGCAGCTCCGCATCTGACATCATCTATGCCTCACTCTCCGTGGGCGGTGGATGATATCCTCTGGCCAGAGGAGAATCGGTTTGCATCCCATCCGGTCGCTAATTGGCTTTGTCTGTACTTATAATTTGTCAGAATCAGTAGCTAGCCAGATGCCTCTAGGCCTAGTAGCTCCGCTACTAGCCGGAGACGTGCGGACCCCAGAGCACAAGAAGAACGATGTACACCATGTACAAGGAGCCGGAAGCGAGCATAACCCGATAATCTATCCCGTTCTTGCGCCGGATCGAATAGAGGAGCCATACAGAGCTCACGAGGGCTATCACGATGCTCGCGATGTTTATCGGCTCTAGCCTCCACTCGGTGAACAGCAGACCTACGCTAACTGGGAAGCTGCTTTGGAACACCATCGCTCCGGTTATGTTGCCGAATCCGAGCGTGTCCTTGGTCCGCAGATACCAGATCACACTGTTGAACTTCTCGGGGAGTTCAGTGGCGATAGGAGCGATCAGGAACGACAGAATGATCGGAGAGATCCCTACAGTGGATGCGACATCCGAGACCGAATCAACAAAGAACTTCGCACCTATGATGATGCCAATGAGCGCCCCGATCACTTGAAGGACGATCATCGTGAAACCGAGAGAACCTTTGCCAGCGTCTCCACCGAAGGCGCGGCACAGGTAGAGAGCGTCGCAAGTGTTCTCCTTCTCTGTCCTCTCGTCCTTCAAGGTTCTGTGAATGTAAACCCCATACGCGACGAGGAGAAGTCCGGCGAATCCGTAGTTGATGTATTTGGTGTCAAAGGAGCTCTGTTGCCCGATCACACCCGCCAGGAGAGCTACGCAGTACATCGCTATGAAATACTTCATGTCGCGCTCCGCGTGATCTTTCCGAAGCTGCAGACGCGGTTGTCGACGTCCTTTGCTCGAAGCCCACCAGACTGTCACACCGCCTATGAACATCGCCAGAGTGCCGAGCATGAAAGGAGCGCCGAGAATAGCGCCCTCGCCGATCTCCTCGCCTTGCTCCGCAGAGCCGAAGAAAATCGCGATGAGCGGCACAATGGTCTCTGGCATGGCAGTGCCAACGGCCGCCAGTATGCTTCCAGTCGCGGTCTCGGCCAGACCGAGCCTCATACCGAGCCATTCGATGCCGTTGGTGAAAATCTCGCAGCTAATGAGAATGATGATCAGGGAAATGATGAGCGCGAAGACGACCATCAGGGTAACCAAAGGCCACGCACCGCTCCCGCCTATTGCCGCAACATACTTAAATGATTCTGAGGCAGTCCCATCGCGGTATCTTGCCTGGACACCGGATTCTAGACCGGAAATATTTAAGTAGCGACAATTGCTGACTTCGAAAGAATGTCCGAGGTATTCAAGAGCAAGGGCGTGCGGACTCCTTGGCATCTCAGAGTGTTGTACATCTCAACTTTTGTTCTGCGCACTGCTTTCGGGGCCCTCCTGCTTCTGATCTCCGCATATGTCGTTGGCGACCATGGTCTACTGAACGTCGCGATAATCGCGGTTCCGTACCCGCTGGCCGAAATGGCGACCGCAAACTATTTCGGAATCGTATCAGACCGAATCGGAAGGAAATCAATCATTGTCTTCGGAACCGCTCTTGCGGCGATCGTTGTCGCGATGTACGCCCTATCGGACAACATATGGTACCTGGCGACGATGCACGGCATCCACGGTATTGGCGCAGCAGCAACGGTCGCGCCTGCGATTGCCATGATAGCAGATCATGCTGACAGCTGCGACCGTGGCAGGCAGATGGGATGGTTCGACTACTCCACATTCATCGGCTACATAATCGGGGCAGTGGTGGGCGGGTTCATGGTCGATTTCGTGGACCCTCGCGCGGGATTCCTGATAGTTGCAGGCATGCTAGCAATCTCCGCAACAATGCTCTACACTCTCGTCAAGAAGGAACCCTCCAAGACAAAGACCGGACATTACGCGAGCCTGGCGGATCTCAAACGTGTCTTCAAGGTCAGGGAGATTAGGCTCATGTTCCCGATTTGGCTCATAATCGCCACGCTTCTCGGCCTTGCGATAACCTATTTGCCCATCATCCTTCTGAACGAGGGGACTTCTGGAGCGACCATAGGCATCATGTTCGCAGCTGCAGGGATCGCGCTCGGCCTCCTCCAACCTTTCTGGGGGAAGGTCTCGGACATCGTCGGAAGGATTCCGGTAATGGCCTATGGAGTTTTCAGCATCGCCGGAATCGCGGTCATGCTGGTGTTCTTCCCGAACGCGGCGTTCTCGCAGGATGACGCTGGAGTCCATTTCAAATTGATAGGAATGATCCCTCTTGGAATACTCGGGCTCGGAGCCGGTGCCTTCGTTCCGTCCGCACTTGCGCTAATGGCGGATTCCTCCGATGCCGAATGCTACGGCGCGACTATGGGGCTCTACTCGTTCGCATTGGGTTTCGGCGCTTTCGTAGCTGAATCCCTCGGGCTCGCGATAATCGTCATAACCGGGAGTGAAGGTGCACCTGGATGGATACTGTACTTCGCGGCCGTGCTTGTAGCTCTGGCCGTGGTGATGATGATAGTCTTCTTCCTGTCCGCAATGCTGAGCAGACGCCTGAACAAGGGACGGGCCGACCGCTCATGATAGAGATAGATGGGTCTCACGGCGAGGGCGGGGGACAGATCCTCCGCACGGCGATCTCGCTTTCCGCGGTCACGGGGAAGGAGATCCTGATAAGCAACATACGCGCAGGACGGCCGAACCCCGGCATTTCGCCCTCACATGTGACGAGCGTCGAGGCGGTCGCGGAACTATGCGACGCCGAGGTGGACGGCCTGTTCACTGGTTCAAAGAAGATTGTGTTCAAACCGAATCAGCTCACAGGTGGGACATTCGATTTCGATGTGGGAACAGCAGGGAGCATATCACTTGTCGTACAGAGCTGTCTACTGCCGGCCGCGATGTCCAGGTCCAGGGTTAACCTTGTCGTCAAGGGAGGCACTGACGTCAGATGGTCACCTCCGATCGATTTCATGAGACTAGTGCACCTTCCGATCCTGACGAGATTCGGCCCCGCATGCGATCTCGAGATCAACTCGAGAGGGTTCTATCCGGAGGGCGGTGGAGAGGTGGCCGTGGAGATATCTCCAGTGGCCAAGTTTTCTGGTCTGGACCTTGGCGAGCGAGGTGCTGTTCTGTCGATCGATGGCTGTGCCTACGCTCAGAATCTTCCGGAGCACGTCACGTCCAGGATGAGACACTCCGTTTTGAAGAACATGCTCGATTTCAAAGATGTCAGGGTTGATTCGGACATCAGGAGGGGTCCCAGCACAGGTGCGGGGATAGTGTTGGCTGCGACATGCGAGAATTCCATAATTGGAGAATCCGCCCTGGGCGCGAAGGGCGTCAAGTCGGAGGTTCTCGGAGAGGGTTGCTCATCCGACCTCAAAGAGTCGCTTCTCTCCGGGGCATCGGTGGACCAGCACATGCTGGATCAGATACTGCCGTACATGGCTTTGGCGGAAGGCAAGTCCCGGGTACTGGCCGATGAGTTGACAAGCCATGCGGAGACGAACATCTGGGTAATTGAGAAGTTCGTCGGGAAGAGGTTCTCAGTCAGAGAGAAGAAAGGTCTGACAGAAATCTCCGCAGCCTAGCCGTACATGGCCGGCCTGGGCGCACCCTTGTCATCCTTCTTGACCACGGCTTGTTTCTGTATCTCTCTTATGTGCGTCTCTATCCGCTGGGCCTCCTCGAACAGAGGTTTCGCGTCGAAATCGACTCCGAGCAGGATATCGTCGATGGCTTCGAGGACGAGCGCTGCCGCTTTCGCATCTGGGAAATCTGGATGGGCCTCGGCCAGCAAAGTCATCACATCGAAATCGCGTTTCCTGCCCTCGTTGAGGAGAACGCCCGCGATGCCCGAGATGACTCCCTCTTCGAACGATTGTATCCCGTGCTGCTTCAACAATTCCCTGGCCCTCTGTGTGCTCGCGATTCCGAAAACCACATCGGATATCTCCGCGCTGTCCCTCAGCTCCGGGTCCACAACGAGCCCTTCAGGAGACACTATCATCTTGCATTTCTGCTCCTCGGCCCAGTCGACGAGCGTGTAGGCTATGGGCCTGATGAGGTTCGGTGGCGCCTGGAACTCCGATATGAAGGCGACTATCTGATCTTCCATCTTCCCCTTCTTGCCCGCGTAGATTCTCACTGGACTGAGTGGCGTCGCATCACGGACCAACGAGACCGTCGGGAAGTGAACGGAATCCATAATCCCGATGTGTTCCATGTCCAGAACTTTGATCAGGTAGTTGGCGGCGATGGAACTCACAAGGCCCACGCTTGGGAATCCGTCTATTATCGTGGCTCCCTTGAGGTCCACCCGCTTGAACTCGTGTATTCTTACGTCGTTCCTGTCCATCACTGCCCAAATGAGATGCTCCGCATATAAGTCTTAGGAAACAGTAACTGCTGGGTAGGCTCCATGGAAAACTCGCTCTCGTACTGACTCGCAAGCCCCGAAAGTTTCTTACCTGAGCGCAACATGCTAACCTTCGATCACATTGAAAATAGTCATCAATTGCGCGATGTCAGCTGACGGGAAGATCGCGCTAAGAACCAGGCGACAGACCCATATCTCCAACGAAGAGGACAAGAGAAGAGTGCACAAGCTGAGGAATTCCTCGGATGCCATTCTGGTTGGGGTGGAGACTGTGATCTCTGACAACCCGAAACTGACAGTCAATCCGAAGTACGTGAAGAGGCCGAGGCATCCTTTGCGGATCATCCTCGATTCGAAAGGAAGGACCCCGAAGAACGCGCTTGTCCTGGACGGGACCTCAAAGACATTGATAGTCACGAACGAGAAGTGCAAGAAGGTCTTCCCCAATGCGGCGACAACGAGATGCGGGAAGCAAGAGGTCGATCTGAAGAAGCTGATGAGAATCCTCGAAAAGAAGGGGACCAGAACTCTCTTGGTCGAAGGGGGCTCCAAGGTGATATGGTCGTTCTTGCGGTCCAGGATTGCGGATGAAGTCAACATCTTCGTTGGCAGCATAGTGATCGGGGGGGACAAATCGCCCACACCGGCTGGAGGAGTCGGGGCTGAGACCGAAAAGGCGATCGTCGCTCTAAGGCTCAGAAGGATGAAGGCTGTTGGAAACGGCGTACTGCTCACCTACGAGGTGGTCAAGTGACCGAGGTAGGCGGCACCCCGAGGTTCGTCGCGGACCACATGCTGGGATCGCTGGCGAGATGGCTCAGAATCATGGGATATGACACCGTCTACGACAAGAGCCTGGACGACCCTGGGATCGCGAACCTGGCGAGAGCCGAGAGCAGGTTCATTCTGACGAGGGACCGGGAACTTGCCAAGGAACCTGGCGCCCTGATGATCGAGGCGGACGACCTCGATTTGCAGCTCAAGGCAATAGCAGAGAAATACGGACTGAAGTTCCATGACGATCTGATCAGATGCTCGGCCTGCAACGGAGATTTGGCAGACCTCGATAAGGCGCAGGCGAAGGAATCCGTGCCCGAGGGCGCGTTCGAGAATAACGACAAATTCTGGAAATGCTTGAAGTGCGGAAAAGTGTACTGGAAGGGCACGCACTGGCACGGCATAATGGACAGGTTTCGCAGGCTCAGCCTAGTTTAGTCTCCTGAATCTGCTTGACCCCGTGAAGATGCTCGCTCATTATCTTGCCACTAGAGGAGTTGACGATCATCGCACCTCCCCTGCCTTCGACGCACCAGACCGGCAGGTACACGAGCCCTTTCGGCTCTATTAGCATCGAGTCCTTCTGTGTCTTCTTCCGTTCGATTATCTCTGAGTGCCCGAAATCCTGGACGGTCTCCACATGGGATTTGTGTTCCCGCTCGATGAGGTCCTGTGCAATCTGCTTCGCGGTCTCGTAGTCGATCTTCGGCTCGCGCTTCGAATGCGGCAGGTCTATGGAATCCACGAGCTCGAATCCCCATCTCCAAGTCTCGACACGACTCGTGAGTGCGTTGACGGCCGCGATTCCCGCCTTCTGATTTCCGCCTTCGAGGTTCAAGACGAAGTGAAATAGATAGTGCGGGACTAGTTCGAGGTCGTACTTGTAGCCCTGGACCTCGTGCCTGGCCAGGTACTTCACGTCTTCGAGAGTGATGTTGGGTTTCACAATCCTCTCGGTGCGCTCCTCGGAACTCTCGACTATGATCGGGATGGCCTGCTCAGGCGGCTCTGACATCTTCTCGGGGACATCATCCGACATTATCTCGTCGATCAGACTACTGCCTCTGCTGTTACCAACGGTCTCGAGCTGCAGGTTGCCGATCTCGTGCTCTATCTCCTCCCTACCCCAGTAGTGGATGTCGCTCTGCTGAAGATATGACTGAACGCCCTCGTCGATCTTGCCGAGCGATGCCACCACCTTCCTGCCTGAGAACCCCGACACGTTCTTGACGAAGTCCTGGACATCGTCGATGAGCATGTCGCTCGCGGCCATTATCACGACGGAGGTGTCGTCGCGCTTCCCATACAGGTATCCGTCCCTCTCCTGGACCGAGAAGTCGCGCGATTCGAGGATCTGGACCATGTAGTCCTTTAGAGTGGACAAGCGAGCCCCTACCCCAGAATGTGAGCTGTCCATAAAAGGCTTCTCAGCTGACTGGCTCACCTTAGTAAGGTTAATATGGCTAGACCGACAGTTATCGAAAACGCATCTGGAAGGAGGTCTTGCGCCTGCGGCCAATCATTTGGGTTCCGATTGCCGTGTTCGTGTCTGGCATAGCATGCATCGCTGCTGCCGTTGGGGGTGGTGAGGCGGACGTCCGCCTGTTTCTGATATTCCCTGTTTTCAGCGGTTCCAGCTGGCTGTTCATCCTAGGGACCTCGCTCATCGTCCTGAGCTTCTTCGTAGGCTTCGCGATGATCGCCATCGGAGGAACGGGGGCTGACCGCTCTCAGCCCGGAAGCGTGGAGCCTCGTTCTCCAGCAACCACTCAAAGAAAGACGACCTATGGAGGCGTGGTTATGGTCGGTCCGATACCGATTGTATTCGCGTCGAGCAAGAACATGGCCATCTTCATGCTGATAATCGGCATCGCGCTGGCGATGGTGTTCCTAGGAGCTCTTCTTTTCCTCTGACACCATACTCTTTGCGATGTCTTCAGGAGTCCTGTGCTCTTTGTTCGACATCTCTCTAAGCTCGCTAATGATCTTGATGTATACTCCAAAATCGAGGTTGTTTCTTCTCACGGTCTTGCCGATGGCTCTTTCCAGGGTCTCCTTCCGCTGTTTATTCGCCAAGGCTTCCCTGAGGATGTCCAGGAGCGCTGGCTCCATGGCTACTCCTTCTTGTGCGCCTGGCAGATATCGATGAACGCCTGGAACATCTCGTAGCCGTTGTCTGTGTGCTCCACCTCGGGATGGAACTGCAGGCCGAACAACGGCTTCGAAGTGTGCTTCATCGCCTGTATCAGACAGTTGTCGGAATGTGCGAGCGCAACGAAGTCGGGCGGGAGCTCGGTCACCTCATCGTTGTGCGATTCCCAAGCGACAAATTCCGTTGGTAATCCTTTGAAAAGTTCGTCCTCGTCGTCAACGGTGACCATCATCTTCCCGAACTCTGGAACCTTCGATGGACCTGCCTTCCCACCCAGATGGGTGGCCATGAACTGGTGGCCAGCGCATATTCCCAAGATCGGCACGCCAGCCTTATCGATGTACTCGCCGCACATGCCCATCTTCTCCTGGTCGAGACCGACTCTGGGAGCGCCGCCCGACAGGACCAGCCCGTCGACCTTGATCTTGTCGAGGGGTGTGCTGTTCGGTATGATCTCGCTGTCCACATTCAGATCTCGGAGAACTCTCCATTCCCTGTGGGTCCATTGACCGCCGTTGTCCACGACCAAGATGCGCATGGTGAAGGGGAACATTCGCGGGATATAAATCATCTGCTGATTGGCGATGACCTCACATTGGAATTCTCTCGAACAATGGCCTGCCAGATAATCATGGGGCTATGAGGGAGGTATTTAAGCAGAAATGCAGAACAAAGACCATGTGGTGAAGGACTTTCTCCAGCTGCCGGCTCACTCCCACTCGATGGTTGCCGGTGGCTTGTGTGTGATGTCGTAGACAACGCGGTTGACCTTGTCCTTCATCTTGTTGGTCACTCGTATCGATATCTTCTCGAGTACGTCGTGAGGTATCTTCGAGTATACTGCGGTCATCGCATCGACTGAATCGACAGCCCTGATGGCGATCGTATATCCATAGGCCCTGATATCGCCCTGAACTCCGACACTCTTGACGGGAAGAAGAACCGCGAAGTACTGCCACGGGAGCTTCATCTTTCCCTCGGCTGCCGCCTTCTCGATCTCCTCTTCAGCGATTGCGCATGCTTCGCGCACGATGGCGACGGACTCCCGCGTCGGCTCGCCCATGACTCTGATCGCGAGCGCCGGACCCGGGAACGGCTGTTTCTCCGCCACCTCAATCTTAAGCGCTCGTCCGACCTTCCGGACCTCGTCTTTGTAGAGGTCCCTCAGGGGCTCGATGAGCTTCAGGTTCATGTCCTTGGGAAGCCCGCCCACATTGTGGTGCGACTTGATCGTGTCTCTGAGGCCTCCTCCGCTCTCGATCCAGTCAGGTGCGATGGTGCCCTGGACCAGATAGTCCGCTCCGAACTTCTTTGCTTCTCGCTCGAATATGCGAATGAACTTCTCGCCGATGATCTTCCTCTTCGTCTCGGGCTCGATTATGCCCTTGAGAGCGTCGAAGTACTCGTCGCTCGCGTCGACCACTTTGTGGCTCACGCCCAGCCGTTTCAACATGCTGTCTACCGATTCGGTCTCGCCCTTCCTCATGAAACCGGTGTCGACGTAGATTGCCAGGAGTCTGTCGCCTATAGCCTTGCCCACAAGAGCTGCACAGACCGTGCTGTCCACACCTCCCGAAGCAGCTATGATCGCCTTGCCCTTCACGTCCTCTTTGATCTTCTTGATCTGCTGCTCGATGAACTTCTCCGCGTTGAACATCTAGATCTCAACGTCCCTTGAATCCTGAGCGACCATATCCTTGAGCTTCTGTCGGTGCCGGACTAGAGCTTTTCGAACCTTTTCGTCCTTGAGTGCGATTATCTCAGCCGCGAGAAGCGCCGCGTTGTCTCCTCTGTCCAAACCGACCGCTGCCACGGGCACGCCAGGGGGCATCTGAACCACCGAGAGAATGGCATCCAGGTTAAGAGCGCCGCTCACAGGGACGCCGATGACCGGCTTCATTGTCCGAGCCGCGATCACGCCTGGCAATGCAGCAGAAAGGCCAGCGATGGCGATGAAAACCTCGGCATCTGCCTCGGAGACCAACTTGTCGAGCAGCTCGGGCGACCTGTGAGCGCTCGCGATGCTCACCTTGTATTTCACGCCGAGCTCTTTCAGGATGCTTATGGCCTTCTCGGCCACTTTCATGTCACTCTTGCTGCCCAAAACAATCTGGACACTCATCAGAAAAGGTAGAAGGATAGTTTGTAGAAATAGGTTTGCGTGTTTAGGACTTCATGATAGCGACCAAGAACACGCCGATCGCAGCGAGGGCTCCGAGGACGCCCGCGAGGATGAAGAGGAACGCGTCCCAGATCACCTTCGACAGGTCCACTTTGATGGTGTCAACGCTGTCCAGGCTCATGACGACCCACAACAATCCAACGACCAGGCCGATCACGAGCAACGCGACGCCGATCATCCTGCTCTTGCCGCTACCGAAGTATGCAGTGAATATTCCCGCTAGGAGCATGAACAAGGCGAACACCAGTATCAGCACTGTCAAGAATTCCATCAGTTCCATTTGTTTCACCACACTCAATCAAATGTCTAGAACTTGATTCCAGTAAGGGTCTTTGTGTCGATCACGCCGGGTATAGAGCGCACTTTGTCGACAACGACCTGTCCAAGGAGGTTGAAGTCCTCGGCCTCGATCTTCGCAATCAGGTCATACTCCCCGAACAGCGGGTGAAGCTCGACTACCTCCTTCACCTTGAGGAGTTCGTTGTATACCTCATGCTCTTTTGCTGGCGCAGTGCTTATGAGTATGAAACCTACGGCCATCTGGTCCTCACCAATTCGGTATAATGGGATGACCGGTCATAAAGCTTTCGGGATGCGGACTGCTGCGTTCCACAATGCTGGCAACATCTCTCCGGCAGGACCGAACAGCGATGCGTCAGCATAGGACGTGATGTCGGTCGGCTCGAGGCTGATCTCTATCGCCAAACCTCCCGGGTTCTTCGTGATCGCAGGGTGTGCCACAGTAGGGTAGACGAGCCGCCCATTCTCAGACGCACTTCCTACGAGCGGCTCTCCTCTGGACCATGTCCCAGGTCGGGAGGGTGCTCTGGGCGCCGACTCCCTCGACGACAAAAGATGCGGCCGCAGCTCCGACCCAAGCACATTCCTCCATCGGGAGAGAACGGCTGAGACCTGCGTAGAAGCCTGCTCTGAACCCGTCTCCTGCGCCTGTCGTATCGACCACCTTGTCAGGCTGGATCGTGCCCACGATTATCTCATCGTCCTCGGTTAGGATCCTGCTGCCCTCTCCTCCGCGGGTGTTCACTATCATGTCAACGTAAGAGAGCAGCTCGACGTCTTCCCTCAGGTTCAGGTACGCCTTGGCCCTCTCCAACTCCGCAGAGTTCCCAAAGAGCATGTCGCAGTGTTCTAGAACCGCTTTGAATGTTTCCGGAGTGTACACATAGGAAAGCTCCTGCGCAGGATCGAAACCAACGGTCTTCTTCTTCTTGTGCGCGAGCTTCGCGACCTTCAGCGCGTAAGACGGCCTTCCGGTCCCTATGTGAACGAACTTCGATGTGAGTGTCGAGTGCGTTCTGATGGGAAGCCTGTCCTGCTCCAGGACGGCTCCCTGATCGACGAAGCCGATCTGGCTGTGGTTCTTGTCCGATATCATGATGATGAACGGCGTGCGCTTGCCGCGGACCTTCACCAGGTCTGTCACGTCCACACCGCTCTTCTTGAGCGCGTTCATGAACGACTTGGGAAAATCATCTCCGACATGGCTTGCGAGCGCGACCTTCACATCCAGCGTGGCGGCGATCCTCGCGATGTTCGCTGCCGTTCCTCCGAAATGTTCCTCCCTGCCCTTGAGCTCGACACACGTGTTCGGCTGTGGGAACTCGTCGGAGTTGTAGATTATGTCCATCGCTGTGTGTCCGTAGACACCCAAGAAATTGCTGCTGCGCAAACCCCGTGCCTCTTGCCACCCATATCCACTGGCACGCACTTGATGATTCGGATGCAAGAACGAGCCTTATCCTTGAAAAGGTGTACTTATACTTCATCGTGAGCCAGTCAAGCGGGCCACTTAAAGGGTTCCTGAGAAGGCATGTCTAGGTACCTTCTTTCCAGCTCCGTACATACGACTGCTGGTCCTTCGAGAGCTTGTCTATCTTGACGCCCATGGTCTCGAGCTTCAGCTTGGCGACAAGCTCGTCTAGGTGGTCCGGCACATCGTAGACATCTGGCTCCAGGACCTGAGCACTGAATTCCAGATACTCGAGGCACAATGCCTGGATCGCAAAGCTCATGTCCATGATCTCGACCGGGTGGCCCTGGCCCGCAGCCAGGTTGACCAAACGCCCATCAGCGAGAAGATAGACCTTCCTGCCGTTCTTGAGCTGGTACTCCTCGACGGATTCCCTGACCTTCCTGTGCTTCTTCGACATGCTCTCCAGGGCCTTCTTCGAGACCTCGTTGTCGAAATGGCCGGAGTTTGCCAGAACGCAGCCGTCCTTCATGACCTGGAGATCCCTGGCTGTGACGACGTCCTTGCAGCCAGTCGCAGAGACGATGAAATCCGCACGCTTGGCCGCCTCCGACATCGGCATCACCGCGAACCCGTCCAACTTCGCCTCGATGGCCCTGATAGGGTCCACCTCACAGATCGTCACATCCGCGCCCATGCCCTTCGCTCGCATGGCGATGCCCTTTCCGCACCAGCCGTAGCCTGCGATGACGAAATCCTTGCCAGCGATGGTCAGGTTCGTCGATGTCATTATGCCGTCCATCGTGGACTGGCCGGTCCCGTACCGGTTGTCGAAGAGGTACTTCATGTACGCGTCATTCACGGACATCACGGGAAACTTGAGCGCCCCGTCATGAGCCATCGACCTCAGGCGCATTATCCCGGTGGTCGTTTCCTCGTTTGCTCCTCTGACCTTGCGCAGAAGCTCCTTCCTCTTGGTGTGAAGAAGGAATATGAGGTCCGCCCCGTCGTCGATCACATAGTCCGGGCCTATGTCGAGGACCTTGTTGAGAGAATCGTAGTATTCTTTGTTTGTCTGGCCTTTCTTCGCGTAAGTCTCCAATCCGTATTCCTTGTTGAGCGCGAGCGCGACGGAATCATCGGTCGAGAGCGGGTTGCAACTCGTGAGCCTGACCTCCGCCCCGGCCTCTTGAATGGCGAGTGCGAGCACCGCGGTCTTGGCCTCTGTATGCAGGGCCATGCCTACCTTCAGCCCTTCGAAAACCTTCTCCTTGACCATCCTCTCTCTGATCTTGCCAAGGACCTTCATGTGGGTCTTTGCCCATTCGATCCTGTTCACGCCCTTCTCGAGCAACTCGTTCTTGGCCATGCTACCTTTCGCTGCATCGGATGGGCGCTTAATAACTGTTGTTGCCCCACGACAGAGCCCGCAGATTCGCAGGGTTGCCCATATAATAGACGCAAAGGCCTACGGCCACGAGGGGTATTCGTGAACAAGATGCAAGGGAAAGCGGATGTTCACATTCACACCCGTTACTCGGGACTCACCAGGGTGAGCTTCCTGAGGTTTCCAGATTCGATCTCATCCCCTTCCGATATCGTGAAAAGGGCAGAGAAGAGAGGAATGGATGTCCTGTGCATCACCGACCACAACACGATTCGAGGAGCACTCGAAGCTAAGAAGATCGCAACGTCCGTCGATATTGTCACGGGGTCGGAAATCGCAACGCAGGACGGCGAACTCCTCGGTCTCTTCTTGACTGAGGATGTGCCGAGAGGTCTTCCGGCAGACGAGACGATCGACAGAATCCACGCACAAGGGGGACTGGCAATCGCCCCGCATCCGTTCAGTTCGCACTGCGATTCTCTCGGGTTCAAGATAGCGGAGCTGAAGCTCGACGGCGTGGAGCTCTTCAACGCTGCGCACAGAGACGGATACACCAATGACGCCGCGCAGATGATCGCGAACAACCTCAATGTGGCGTTCGTTGGCGGGAGCGATGCCCACTCTGCAAACATGGTTGGCAATGCCTATACCCAGTTTGACGGGAAGGATGCAGAGGACCTGAGGAAGGCGATCCTCGCGAGAAAGACAAGCTTCGCAGGAGAGCCAACTCCTCTGAAAGATCTGATATGGATGACGGTGAACGTGACCGTTGAACTGTGGCGAGTCCTTGGCCTCTCTTTGCTAGGAAGGCAGGTCCTCGACGGGACCGAATGTTCTCTCGTCGTGTCGAGAATGAGAACGATCAGCAAGGTCGTCGCGCTGATGGGCGCGACTGCTTTCCTCGTACCGCCCGCGCCGGCACTGGCCGGCATATTGGGCGATGGGATCCACCGGTCCAGATCACGGTCCAATTTCGCAAGAATAACTCACGATGCGAAGTTGGCTCCATGAGCTGGCAGGGGCGAAGGTCATCTGTGGTTCTGTTGCATTATCGGGTGGTGACATCTAAGTCACTCCAACAACGCCACTCGTTCCATTCGGCTCCGACCGTGCGGCCATCGCTGGCTCGTATAGGATCATCATCACGTCATGCTGGAACGCGCCGGGGTCGAACCGTAGACCCCCTGCCATCCCTTTCGAGATGGCTGTTTGCAGCAGGTTGATGCTGGCGTTTAGGTGCCTGTCCATATGCCAGCCGCACTCGCACGCGAACTCCGCGCCCATTCGGGAATGTTGTATTCTCCCACATGTCGGGCACGTTCTGCTGCTGTTCCTCGGATCGATCTTGACCACTGGGATGCCTTTCCATTGTGCTTTGTACTCGATGATCTGATGGAGCTTCCTTCTCGGCCACTTGCTAAGGCGCCGATTCAGTTCCTTGTTCCTTTTCGGCCTCATTCCCCTCAGGTCCTCGAGGATGATGGCAGATTTTCGCTCCTCCGCGAACTTCAGGACCGAGTTCGCTACCTGGTGGAGCCTGTATTCGACCCGGTGGTGCTCCCTCGCTCCCTCTCTCCTGCAGAGGGTTCTCGAAGTACGTCTATCGTGAGCCTTCTTCTTCTGGAGCCTCTTACGCCTGTCGTGATGCCGCTGCTGGATGATGGCGACTTCGGGGAAGTCCGCTTTGACGGCCTTGGCGACATCGCCTTCAACGAATATTCCGTCAAGGCTCCGCTCGTTCGTGTCGAGCGAGAGAGCAGATTCGGGCGCAAACGGCTTTGGAACATCCTTCCTGAATGCCACTATGACTCGATCCGGAAGGACGGTCAGAGATCCGAGGGAGAGGGACATGTCATCCAGATACTCCCGATGATACTGGCTAACGACGAGCCTAAGCTCGACATGGCACCCAGCTCTGATCGGAAGATCGATGACCCCTGACTTCCGGTCGAGCTTGTACGCTTGGTTCTCTGCTTTCATCATCAGGCGTTTGACAAACGGGATCCTGGAGGTGACACCTTTCCGAATGCGCCTGCGATGGTTCTTCAGGGCGCTCCCAGCCACCTCGAACGCCGATACCAGATGCTGCGCATACATCCTTCGATGTTGTTCGCGGAAATCCTTGTATGCGATCTTGACGAGGGCGTTCCTCGATGTGACTCGCGCTTGAAGGCCTACTCGGATCGCGTTGTTGACGGCCAACCTGAAGTCTTCGAGCAGTAACTTCGCTTCGGATGGAAGGTCCGACGCCAGATAGAAGACGACTCCCTTGACCAGCATCTCTTCCTTGACGACAACTGGCATATAATGCATCTCTGACTACATGTAGCTCCTTGAAGCCGGCTTCCGTGTCTTCAGGCGGCTTCACCACCCGAATTGTTCCAGAACCGTCATCTGTCAAGGAAATCGGATAGATTCTTCGACATCAACTTCGCCATCAGGTTCAGGTTCGTGTCGCGATCGTACTTCTTGAGGGCTTCGCCAATCGCGTTGGCATCATCCTGGAAATCCTCCACATTCCTGATCAACTCTGGGAATGCCCTAGTGGCCTCGTCGACTATGACGACTGTCGACGCACGTGATGTTCTTGACATAGGGTTCAGATCGATCGCGACGGTCTTCTTGCCCATCTTGGCAAGAGCCTCCGCTCTGTCGCCATCCTCAAGAGGTATCAAGACAACGTCTGCCGAATAGATGCCATCCTTCGAGCATAGTCCGCGCATGTGCTCAAGACCAGGTATCTTCGCGTCGGGGAGGAAGCCGAGGACACCTTTGGCACCGTGTTCCACGAGCACGTTCTGTATTTTCGAGACGCGCTCATCGGTTCTGTGGAACAGACCAACCTCGATTCGGGCGTGGGCGACCTCTGAGAGGCGGACGATTTCGCGGGGACAGAGAGCCGCGACATTGCCATTGACAGATATCACGGGCCTCTTGGCCCTGAGAAGGATGGCTGCGGCGGCCCTCGATGCGATCCTGGACTCCTTCGTGGTGCGCTCGCCGAGAAGATAGTCGAACATCTCTCCTCGGCCATGAGCGATGAGCCCCTGCGGTACTACCACGCCGTTGCGGAAACCTTCGACCAGTCTCTCGCGTAGCATGAGGGAAGCGTATCTGGGGTGCGACTTTGGAATGCCATTCATGCCTTCAGCAACCGTGCCAGGTCGCCGCCAGAAGGGCGCCCTACACCCCCTGGAGTGGCACTCGAGGCTTAAATACCTTGAGGGAAACATTATATATATGATTTGACATAGAGCGCAAGACACAAACTATATATAGAATTTGGTGAGCACGTTGCGTCTTCTCGGTGTCGTCCAGGACATTTCGCACGACGGGAAGCTCATCGTCAAGGCTAGGTTCGCACCGAATTTGAAGGAGCTTGTGAGGGATAATTTGAAGGGGGAGGTTGGAAGGGTGTCGAAGATCTTTGGCCCCGTCCGATCACCTTACGTAGCGATTGAACCGCGAAAGGAACTGAAGACCCTTGCTGTGCTCGGCAAGGAAGTCTATGTTCAACAGGAGAGGGAGAATGGCAAAGGTAAGAGAAGAGATTGAACAGGTCGAAAGATGCCCTGAGTGCAACAGCTCTCACCTAGTGAGAGACTACGAACGTGGAGAACTTGTGTGCGAGGACTGCGGCATTGTCCTCGACGACCAGCTGATAGACCAAGGCCCCGAGTGGAGGGCCTTCGACGTGGAGCAGGGGGAGAAGAGGGCCAGGACAGGCGCTCCGATGACGTACACGATACACGACAAGGGTCTCTCGACTGAGATCTCCTGGAAGAACAAGGACTCGTACGGGAAGAGCATCCCGACGAGGAACAGGGCGCAACTCTACAGATTGAGGAAGTGGCAGCGCAGGATCAGAGTGTCCAACGCCACCGAGAGGAACCTCGCGTTCGCATTGAGCGAGCTCGACAGGATGGCCTCTTCGATGGGACTCCCGAGGAACGTCAGGGAGACCGCGGCCATGACCTACAGGAAGGCCGTGAACAAGAACCTGATAAGAGGGAGAAGCATCGAAGGAGTCGTGGCGGCTTCCCTATACGCGGCCTGCAGACAGTGCAACGTCCCGAGGACGTTGGACGAGGTCGCGAACTCATCGAGAGTCGGAAGGAAGGAGATCGGCAGGACTTACAGATTCATGACCCGAGAGCTCAAGCTCAAGTTGATGCCGACAAAGCCCCAGGACTACGTGTCCAGGTTCTGCTCGGAGCTGAAGCTTTCTGGCGAGGTGCAGTCCAAGGCGGCTGAGATCCTGAAGGACGCGGCCAAGAAGGAACTGACTTCTGGCAGAGGCCCGACTGGTGTTGCGGCCGCCGCGATCTACATCTCCTCGATCCTCTGCAACGAGAGAAGGACGCAGAGGGAGGTGGCTGACGTCGCTGGTGTGACAGAAGTCACCATCAGGAACCGCTACAAGGAGCTCACGGAGAAGCTTGGAATAGAAGTCCAGCTCTGATTTCCGCATCCCAAACTCCTTCCCATCATCATGTTTTTCGGCTCAGTAGATGCAATACATATTTGTCCCACCCGAACATTCTGCGACTTGGGTAGTACCTTGATCAAGATTGGGATCAACGGTTTTGGAAGGATAGGCAGGAACGTCTACAGGGCCGCGCTCGAGAACAGCGGCCTTGGCAAGGACTTCGACATCGTCGCCGTGAACGACATAGCGCCCATCGACTCGCTGGCATACATGCTCAAATGGGACTCCATCTACGGCAAGCTGGACAAGACTGTCAAGCTAGAAGGGACCGCGATCAACGTTGGCGGGAGGAAGCTCGAGATCACGCAGGTGAAGGACCCCGCTGAGATACCGTGGAAGAAGTTTGGGGCCGAGGTCGTGATCGAATCGACCGGCCTTTTCACGGAGAAGGATAAGGCCGCGAAGCATCTTACTGCTGGAGCCAGGAAGGTCCTGATATCCGCTCCTGGAAAAGATGTTGACATTACTCTAGTACTCGGCGTCAACTTCGACATGTACGACAAAGCGAAGCACAATGTGGTTTCGATGGCGTCGTGCACGACCGGCAGCCTGGCACCGCCTGCGAAAATCATCAACGACAAGTTCGGGATCGAGAAGGGCATGATGACGACGATCCACGCATACACTGGGGACCAGAGGCTCATCGACATGCCGCACAATGATTTCAGACGCGGCAGGGCAGCCTCTCTATCGATCATACCCACATCGACTGGCGCTGCGAAGGCGATCGGAGAGGTCATACCAGCCCTCAAGGGCAAGATGAACGGGTTCGCGCTCAGGGTGCCGACTCCGTGCGGGTCCATAACGGACCTCAGCTTCACGACGAAGCAGGAGACGACCGCGGAGGAGCTGAACAAGGCGCTGAAGGATGCGGCCGAGGGCAAGATGAAGGGGATCATGGAGTACTGCACTGAGCCCATCGTATCCACAGACATCATCGGCAACCCGCATTCCGCCGTTATCGACTCTCTCTCGACCATGGTCATCGGCGGCAAGGGCAACTTCGCCAAGATACTCTCCTGGTACGACAACGAATGGGGATACTCGAACAGGGTCGTGGAGCTCGCCCAGAAACTGCTGTAGATCGCTGGCCATCCTGGGTTGACATTCGATACAAGCCGCAGTGGAAGGCCTGAATCAACTAGGGCCTGTACCTACTGATGCTCACGTACTCGACTTCCTTCTCTGAGACTCTTCCCAGAAGTATCTCCTTCTTCACGCCATGGGCAAGGCGAACCGCACGGCTGACTTCAGGCCACATGGTCTTGAATTCCTTGGGGACAGCGTGCACGAGATACCTCGCATGCTGTTTCGCAGGGTCTCCTTCGTACGCCCGGAAGTGCGAGCCGTACTTGAACCCCGTCTTCACGATGAGGCCCTTGCCCTTCATGTCCTTGAATGCGTCGAGACGCAGGTCGAAATCGGGCTGGAAGCTGCGGGCGCGCTTCTTCAGAGCGGCGGAGGTCACTGGACGGTTGGTCTTAGAATCGGTCAGTTTGAGAACACCGATATCCACGAGGAATGCCGCCTCGATGAGCGAGAGCTGAAGGGTCGGCCCGATCATCTTCCCGAAGAAGTGGCCTCCGTGCAGTGCTCCCGCGCCATCTCGGTCGGCGACGAGAACGCGATCGGCCATGAGCAAGCCATCGACGCTAGAACTGAGGTCTATGGCGCCCACCCTTCCTCTAGGAACGACCCGCTTGACATCGTAATATGTCACGTCGCTTTCCTCGTCGACAACGGCCAGCAGCAGCTTCTTCCGGACATCGGCAGTCCTATCAAGATCCTCCAGCAGCATGGCGAGGTCGAATGTCCGCCGCTCGGAAATGGCTGAGACCCACCACTTGCTGGGCGTCTTGTTCGGGGTGCCGCCGCGAGGGAAAACCCTGAAATCGAGGGGGGGCTGACCCAGCTTCACGACATAGCCCCTTGACCTGAGCTCTCGATAGACCAGATAACGTATCTCGAAGCCTTCGGAGTTCTTGTGCGCAAGCCTCATCAGGTGGCTGG
>Ga0315274_10002482_pt1 | contig 27767 bp, 23 predicted proteins | sample YL17G02_20_MG_FD_203700 | JGI IMG/M metagenome (GOLD analysis project Ga0315274, IMG submission 203700) | Sediment microbial communities from Yellowstone Lake, YNP, Wyoming, USA - YL17G02_20 | ecosystem: Environmental > Aquatic > Freshwater > Lake > Sediment | place: USA: Wyoming | collected...
GTTTCGGCCGGCATGGACGTGGCGCGCCTCAACCTATCGCATGGCAGCCACGAGGACCACGCCCGCGCCATTGCCCTTATCCGTCGGGTGGCGGCCCGCGCCGGGCGCGCGGTCGCGATCCTGGCCGACCTGCAGGGGGTGAAGATCCGCACCGGCCCGATCCAGGGCGGCAAAGTGGAGCTCGAGCCCGGGGCGCCCTTCATGCTCACCACACGCACGGTGGCCGGCAATAGTGAATGCGTCTCGGTGGATTGGCCGACACTCCCGGCCGACGTGCGGCCCGGGACTCACCTCCTGCTCGACGACGGGCGACTGCGTCTGGAGGTTCTGGGAGTGCGCGGCGAGGACATTTCGACGCGCGTGATCGAGGGCGGCCCGCTCCTGCCCCACAAAGGAGTGAACCTGCCCGGGGTGCGCCTCTCGGCGCCTTCCCTGACCGAGAAGGACCATGCCGACATTGCCTTCGCCCTCAAAAACGGGGTGGACGCCATCGCCATCTCGTTCGTGCGCTGCGCTGAGGATATGGCTCGGGCACGCCAGGCGGTGCTCGCGCTTGACCCGAGCCAGACGCGCCTGCCGCTCATCGCCAAGCTCGAGCGGGCCGAGGCGGTGGAGAACCTGGAAGCCATCACCGAGGTGGCCGACGGGCTCATGGTGGCGCGAGGCGACCTGGGCGTGGAGATGTCGGCCGCGGTGGTGCCCACCGCGCAAAAGCAAATTATCCAGGCCGCCAATATGCGCGCCAAGCTGGTCATCACGGCCACGCAAATGCTCGAAACGATGATCACCAACCTGGCGCCCACGCGGGCCGAGGCCTCCGACGTGGCCAACGCGGTCTACGACGGCACGGATGCGGTGATGCTCTCAGGCGAGACGGCGATAGGCCAGCACCCGATCGAAGCGGTGCGCACCATGGCCCTCATCCTGGAGGAAGCCGAGCAACATCTGGACCAGTGGGGCCGCTGGCACGGCCCCGAGACCATTGACACGCAAGACGATGCGTTGGCCATCGCGCATGCGGCCAAGGAACTGGGCGTCGATCGCGACGTGGCCGCCATTGCGGTTTTCACCCGCACCGGCCGGGCTGCACGCTTGATGTCGAAGCAGCGCCCGCAGGCGCCGATCCTGGCTTTCACACCCGAGGCCGCTACTTACCCGCGCATGGCGATGATGTGGGGGGTGGTGCCTTATCTGGTGCCGGAGGCGAACACGCTTGAGGAGATGCTGGCCCACGTCGAAGCGGCCATGATCGCCGCCTCGCCCATCCGCGCCGGGGAACAGGTGGTGCTCATCGCTGGGCTGCCCCTGTCGGTTCCCGGCCCACCCAACTTCGTCCTCTTACACACCGTGGGGCGCCGCTAGGCGCCCCACCCCAGTCTTTATCGTCTAGCCGAAGAGGCCTCTTGGCGGCTCGCCCTCCTCCGGCGCAGCCGGCATGGGCAGGGTGTGCGCACCGCGCGTCTCCCGCGCGGGCCGCGCCCCAGCGGGCGCACCCTCGGCAAGGCGCTCAGACTGCTGTGCCACCTGAAGGCCGGCGGGTCTCCGCCACACGAAGGAAACGACCGTAACCCCGCTTCCAATCAATAGCGCCACAACGCTGACGACAAACGTGGCGCCCATGGCCAACCCCACTACACCGCGGACGAGGGCCGCCATGGACTCGCGCAACGCGCTGGGCGCGTCGGCGAAACCTGTGGGCAGGCGGTTGCGAGCCGCGAGCAGAGCCAGGGCGACGAGAATGGCCAATGCGGCTCCGCTCATCCAGGTGATTCCTGCCCAGCGCAGAACCGCTTTGAGGGACCGTGCGGCGAGAGCCAACGCGAACATCAGCCCGGCGGCGGAAACAAATAGTGCGAGGACCATCCACAGCGCAAGGGTCTCGAGCACCGCATGCACGTCGCGCAACGCCTCGCCCGACCCCGCTTCGCCGCCAAAGTTGAACTGTGTAGGAGCCGCCTGAGCCAACCGTCGAAGCGAAGCGGTCAAAGCCTTCACCACGCGCGAGGCCGCGGGCCCTGGAGGCTCACAGCCGAACATCTCGGGTGCGATCTCGGATGCGTTATCCAGCGCGGCGATCTGCGCCGTAGAGCAGGCCGGCCAGGATCGAACCATGATCTGCGCCACGCGCTCTCCCGCCGGACCGGCGATCAAGCGCCGAGGTTCTTCGAGCGAGAGGGTGAGGCCGGTGGCGTCTCCCGACCCGAAGAGATAGGCATAGGCCTGGTCGGCCAAGTTGCGCGCTTGGGCTTCCTGCCATTCGACGGGAAAGAGGGTGCGCAGGATACTGCGCATCTCATCCTCGGTCAGCGAGGCGAAAGCTCGCTCGCCGCCAGCGACCCCTTTGACCAGATCCGGCACAAGCAGATCGGTGAGAACGCCCGACCGGACGAAGGCGTTGGTGAGAACTTCGGTGACGCGTGCCTGATTGGCGGCCGCTCGCCGTGTGCCGATGAGCACGAGGCCGAGCGCCATCGCCACGACGCTGATGACGGCGCTCGCGATGGCCAGCAGCCTAAGCACCCATGAACCGGTCTTTCTCATCCTCTACCTCCTTCGCGATCGGCGCACGAGGCCGTGCGCCCTTCCCCTGCCGCGGGTCGCTGCATGAGGGTGACCTTGTGGCGGGAATGGCCGTCAGCGGTTCTCAACCTCCATGGCCGCGACCATCCGACGGCGATACACGTACAACCCGGCCAGCACAACGAACGGCAGCGGGATGAACATGGCTGGCCCCTGGACAGGCTGTGGACCACGCTCCAGCGTGGATACGAAGATCATCCACAGCCCGGCGTGAAGCACACCCATAACCGCCAGCGCAAGCACTTCGCCCCCCCGGCGCACGGCGTTCGCGGTCGAGGCGAGAATCGCGGCGAGCGGAACAAGCAGCACGATGAAATTCCCCGGGTCGGTTTGGATCCCGATCCAGCAGCTGGCTGCGAGAGTTAGATTCGCCGCCCACTCGAACGGCGCTGGCGCTTGAAGAGAAGCTCCGCGCCATTCGAGGAGAAGGAGCACGCCCAAGAGAAGGGTGACACCCCACCCCACCCGCGCGCCGATACCAGGGAGCATCGCTTCTAATGCTGCGCCAAGCGTGCCAGGCGGATTGTAGGCCGGGTAGCGGAGCACCTCGCGCAGGAACTCCGCAGGCCAACTGGGTAAAAGCACCAGGCTGACAGCGAGCAACGCGGCCAGCGTGCCCACGAATCCGATGACGAGGCGCCAGCGCCGCGAGGCGATGGCCCACACCCCGATGAAGATGATAAGCAGGACGACAACCTGTGGCTTGATGGTTGACACGGCAAGCAAGGCACCCGCCAATTCATCGCGCCCTGCCCGCAGGGCAAGCAGTGCCAGCGCGATCAGGAGCGCAACGACGATCACCGCATTGCCGTTGACCAGTGGGCGGACCCCGTGATACCAGGTAGCGGCAAAGAGCAGATAGGCCGCGGCAAAGGGAAGCGACGGGCGCCAACGCGCCAGGCGCAAGCCGGCGAGCGCCACCCCGAGCAAAGCCACCTCCAGCACCGTCATCCACAGCGATCGGGCAAGCGCATAATCGGCCACCATCGCGAACGGCGCGAATAACATGATGGAATAGAGCGGGTAGGCGACCCGCAGCTCGTGCTCTCCCGGCTGCGCCGGCCGCCCGTAGGCCAGCGTCTGTATCTGCATGGCAACCGTGTCGCTGTAGGGGCTGACCTTCTCGAGGAGGAGAGCCCGCGTCCCGACCCAGTGCACCAGGAAATCGTTGCCGCCGGGGCTTGCGGCGACGAACCGCTGGTTGGCCACGAAGAGAACGACCACGCCCGCGACGAGTGCAAGGCAGGCAACCGCCACCCGCAAGATGCGGCCGTAAGACGCCTCGGCCCTTGAGACCATGCTCAAATTGCTCCTTCTGACCGGAATTTCGAGCTGGGTCTCTCAGCCAATCCGGATGTCGCATTCCAGCACAATGCGGCCACCTTGGTTTGCGGTGGCTATGCGCATTGTTGGCGCAGCGCCAGACACTCTAGCCTTCTGAGCGCGCACGCTGCTCACCAAGCCGGGGAAATGCCATCAGCACACCCATCGCGGCCACCAATACCGTCCGCACCGGCACCGTAAGATACAGGCTCTCAAAAGCCCCGCGCGAGAGGAGGATCGGCCATTCAAGCAGACTGACAACCACCAGCGCCAGCGACAGCAGCACGCCACGAGACAATCGGAGCACCAGCAACGTGAGCGGCAAGAGATACAGGACCCACTGTGGGCTCCATCCAGGCGACCACAGCAGGAAGAGCGTCCAGGTGACTCCCAGGAAGGCCACTTGCTCGCGCGCGCCGCCGTGCGGGATCTTCACCAGGGCCAGGAGCCCGAGGCCCGCGAATGGGATGAGCGTAAGCCATGAGGGAATGCGCGCCGGGTTGCCCATGGGTTGCGCAGCCAGTTGCGGATCTGCACGCTCGCTCTCCGGTCCGAAGTTGCCTGTGCCCAGATTGCCGTCCACCAGCGCCCACACGGTCTCCCACGAGCCCTTGCTGAGTTGCGAACGCAACGAGGCGCTTGTCATGTCCGGCGCGATGAGATACAGCCCTCCCAACACAATGAGGATGACCGTGAGGGCTGCCGCCGTCGCCGCGAGCGCACGCTTCCTTGAGCGGCCGCGCCACGCGCCCACCAATGCCAGCAGCGGAAACCACTTCACCAGGGCGCCAAGCCCCAGCACAAGCCCGCCCGCGACGGGATGGTCCTTCAAGATCAGCCAGACGCCCCACAGCATGGCCAGCAGAGCCAAAGGATCGAAATACCACCAGCCGTACGGAATGCCTGCCAGGATGGCGACGAACACAAAGGTCGCCGCGCCAGGCGCCTCGCGTTGATCAACGAGAAGGTCAAGCCTGGCGAAGAAGAACACGCTGGCAGCCAGCGCAAGCGAGAAAACCATCGCGGCCATCGTGGCGAAGGTCCACTCGCGTCCGGACGAGAGCAGGTATAGCAACTTAGCTAGGAAGGGGAACACGGGCGGAAACTCGATCCAGTAGTGGATGAACGCCAGCCCCGGCAGACGCGCCAGCTCGTAGAAATGGTGCAGGTCGCTGTATCCCATGAGCCCCTCGAGCGGGAGCCCGGCCAGGAGCACGAGGCGACCTGCGAGGAAGAGCCCCGCGATGACGAGTGGCGTAAGGCGCGTGCGCTTCGAATTCATCAGACCATCCGTGGGATGACGAATAGCAGCAGGCCGGACCAGGCCCACAAACCGGCGGCCAACGGCAGAAGGCGCGGCCGATACGATGCCGACCAAAGCAGAACGGCGGCCACCAGCCCCAACCCAAAGCGGATAATGGCCAGCGGATCGACCCATGAGGGCTGCGGCAGCACCGAGATGAGCGCGGCGGAACCGATCACCAGCCACGCGTCGGCGCTGAGCGGTTCGCGCAGCCCCCGCACCAGATCGCAGGCGGCCAGGTATCCGAACAAAATGGCCGGCCCGATCACCCAGATTAAGACGACGCCCCGGCTCACCGGGTCGGCCAGGTCGCGCAACCCGGCAAAGGGCAACCACCCGAGCTGCGTCTTGGCGAGCGTCTCTGCCGAGGAGCCCAACCATGCCCGCACGGCGAGCAGCCACGCGGCGTAGGGCAGCACCGCCGCTACCAGGACACCGAACGCCGCCCGGCGCCTGCCGCCGAACCATGCCGCCAGCACCCAGCTCAGCGTGAAGACGATCGTGATCTCCTTGGTCAGGGCGCCCAGCGCGAGCAGCGTTGCGCCGAGTGCCAAACGGCGGTTCTCGAGGGCGTGCCACGCCCACAGCGAGAGGGCCAGCGCCATCGGCTCGAGCAGGTCCATGCGCAGTGCCAGAAGGAAACCCAGCGAGAGGATGAGCACCAGCGCCAGCCAGGGCGAGGCGCCACGCCGGACGAGCAAGTGTCCAAGCGCCACGGCGGCCGCGATGGAGGCGGCCAGATTGACCGCCAGCAGCATCCACGGAACGAGCGCAGCGTTTCCCAGGCAGAGCACCTTGACCACCAGCGGGTAGAGAATTCGCTGGTAACGTAGTTCAGGTTGGTCGAGTTCCGCGGTCGAGCCCCACGGGTTGGCCGCGATGGCATAGGCGAAGCGACCATCATAGCCGATGCCCCAGGTTTGCCCGGCGGGAAGGTCGGGCGGAGTGCGCAGGACGAAGGAGAGAGGATCCCAGTTGTGCGTGGAGAGAACGCGCAGCGCGAAGACTGCGAGAACCAGGCCGCAGACGAGTGGAACCCAAAGCGTGGCCGGTGACGCCAGGAAAGTCGTCCGGTGGCTTGCCTGGCCACCCGTGTCGCCTGGTTCGTTCAACTCACGCATCGTCTCGTCCTCACAGGATCCTTTATGTGCCCACGCACGTGATTTCGACCACACTCACCCACTCGTCACCGTACATCGGTCGCGCGCAGGCGGGTGCAAATACCTCTCGAAAGTATTCCTCCGCCCGGCGGTGCGCGCCAGTTGGGTCATGGTCTTCGATGATCACGATCGCGTCATTGGAGTACAGCAGGTGAGTGATGCCGGCCGCCCTGAGCTGTCGGGCGAGCGCCGCAGGAACGGGCGAACCCCGACTCCAGCGAACCCACTGCGCCTGCTCAGCGTCCGGCAGACACCGCTCATCGCAATAGTACCCCTGCCCATCCCACATCATCAGCACGCGCGCCTCGCGCGGCAGCGTGGTCTGGATGTATTGCATCGCGCGATATCCTGTGACTCTCTCCTTGAGAAAGTCGGACTTCGATTCCATCCCTAACACGACAGGGGCGGTTGGAATGAAGTAGGCGAATAGACCGGAGAAGACCAATGTTGGCGTGAGCGACAGCGCGGCCAGCATGCTTGCCGCGAGTCGCCCAACTCTCGGCCAGGTAAGGCTCTCGGCGAGCGCCACGAGGGGTGCACTCGCGAGAACGCCGAGTAGCGGGAAGACCGGCAGAAGGAATCGGCTTTGTTGGGACCCGAATGCCCACATGAGCGACCACGCTAACGTCACGAAGCCAACCGCGTCCAGCCCCCGGCCCCTCGAGCGCAGGCGATATGCAAGGGCGAGAGGGAAGAGAATGCTGGGGTAATCCGCTACCCGCATGTAAGTGCCGAAGTTTTCGTTTCGAAAATAGAGGTTCCACGGAAGGAGCAGGAAGTCGCCCCAACCGTGTCCAACCCCGAAGCTCGAGAGGTATGCCATGAGCAGGTCGATTCTTGCCCGGGTCCACGTCGCGGTCGGGAAGTAGAAAGGGAAAACCGGATTTCCCAGCAGGATCCAATTCTTAACGTACCATGGAGATCCGATCACCGCGGCAATGAAGCCAAACAGAAGGCCATTGCCCGCCGTCCTGCGCATGCCGAGCTTGCGCGAGTCCCATATCACGATCAGAAGGAGGACAGCGACCGCCCCAAGCGCCAAGTACTTGCTGCCCAACGCGAATCCCGCCATTGCGCCAGCAGCAACCAGCCACTCCGTTTGTCTGCTCTCCCTCCAGAGCACCAGCGCATACATGGACGCGAACTGGAATGTTGCCCAGGCAAGGTCTGCGTAGGCGAGGCTTGCCAATGACGGCAGTAATGGGACTCCCGCCAAGGCTGCCAGCGCAAACCATCCTGCCCCCTTGCCGATCATGCGCCGGGCCATCGCAAACGTGCCTGCGGCGAGGAGGAGACCGAATGACAGATGCACCAGTTTCGCGAAGACATCGCTGCCGAACGCCAGCCCGAAGGTAAAGAGCATCTCGGTTGTAAGCGGGCCATTCGCCTGCCACGTATCTGGAAGCGGAAGCATGCGCCCGGCACTCAAGAAGAGCTTCGGTGCGAAGAGGTGGTACATCAGCCCGTCGTAATCCCAAGGAGGGGCAAGGGCTTGAGACAGTGCCATGACGAAAAGGAGGCCCAGCGCAAGCATCACCGCGACGTGGGTCGGCCGCAATTGCTTCGAGGCGGCCGGCAAATCCCTGAGCCAGCGCCGGATCAGGGCGAACACCGAAGGTAGTTCGCCTCCCACCAGTACAGCTAGCGCGCTCAAGGTCAGTATCAGACTGAGCGGCGAGAGGATGTGAAGAAAAGCAAGCGCGGCGAAGGCGTAGGCCAGCAATCCCAGACCGAGGGGAAGGGCAAAGAAGACCATTTCGAGCGTCGAGCCTTGCAGGTGCAGCCGCGCGAGCACCTTGCGTCCAAGGGCAATCGCCACAAGACACACGACCCCTGCCAGGACGAGCGCGAAAAGCGCATCCACAAGGGCCTGCGGGCCGACGCGATCAAGCGAACGTTCCGGGACGAGAACCCTGAAGCCCGCCAGGGCCAATACCAGCCCGGCCATCCCCAGATGCACCCACACATCACGCGACCGCGGCCGATTTGGCACTTCACTCCTCTCCACAGCAACCCCCTGATGCAGATAATGGGGCGAGACCTCCAACGCCTCGACGACCCCAAATCCCCACGACGCCTCCCAACGTTTTCATCCCATCCACAACCACAGTGCGAATCCCGCCGACATGAATAGCAATCCCGCGATACTGGGGTAGATGATGGCCCGATGCGTCCACCGATTGGCCCCCCACCGGCCGAGAATCATGAATGCCGGGAAAAGTGCAAGCACGTAGCGCACCGTGCCCACCAATGGCTCGGTCCCGCCGGTACGCGTGAGGAAGAGCAGGAGGTAGACCAAGTAGTAGACACCGTAGACTCGCGGCAATTTCCTCCAGACCAGCACGGCCAGAGCCATAAACATCGCCAGGAAGAGAATGTCTAACGTGTCGGTGATGAAGTATGCGCCATGCAGCACGTTGCCGATGGCCTGCAGAAGATTGACGCCAGGGAAGGTGAATCCTCCCCCGAAACGCGCAGCCTGGACGACCAGAGGTGTCCATGGAGGCAGGCCGAGCCTGATCCAGACATAGAACGGAAAGAATAGCGCCCCGCCGGCGCCCACGACAGTACTCAATAGTGGATAGGCCCGACGAGTGGCACGCCAGGCGGTGAGTGACGCGAAGGTGAGCGGGATGAGGACCAAGGCGCCCGGCAGCCTCGATAGCGAGGCAACGGCTGCCCAGGCGCCCGCACGCAGCCATTCGCCTCGGCGGCAATGCCAGATGAGCATGATGGCCGCCAACAGGAAGATGGATTCCGTATAAGCAGCGAAAAGGAAGAATGAGGTCGGGAAGAGAGCACAGTACAGGGTCGCACGCCAGGCGGCCGGCGCGTCCCTCAATTCCGCTTCGCACAAACGGTAAAGCGCAAGAAGGGCAGCCAGGGCAGCCGCGCTCGAAACAACAAGCCCGGCCAGCAAAGTGTTCCCGCCCACCGCGAGCGACCCCAAGCGCATGAGCGCCGGCAAGAGCGGCGGGACGAACAGCGCAGTGTCAAATGCCGAATAGCCGCGCTCGGCAATGGCCTGATAGTGGAGCGTATCCCAACGCTGCCACGGGGCCAGCCAGGAATTGTCCTCGACCGACACTTCGTAGTAGGGGCGCAATTTGTTGTCCGGCCATAGCGGCATCGGCACCCAGTCGGAGACAAGCCACACCCAGAGGCTGAGCCCTACTCGCAGCGCCAGGAAGAGAAGCACGATGGCTACGACCAGGGATTGCCCTCGCACGGATGGGCCGGAAGGCGATGCGATGTTCCTCTCCGCACGGGGTCCGGCCGAGCTCGCTGCTTTCATCCTCTGCTCCAGGCGTACGCTAAACGTCTCCAAAACGATCCGCCTCAAGCGCCGCGCGGTCGGCAGGGCTGGCTAACGCGGTCGCCGGAAGGAATGAAATCGTCCCGATGTCGCCGGCGGGCAGAAAAGACGATGGGCAGAAGATAGCAGAGGCTGCCCGCCGACTCGAGGTTTGGGGTACACAAGACCCCCGACCGGGATTCGGGCCAGGACGACTCGCGCAGCACCGACCCGAGGACGTTCCTCGACGGAGCCCGCGGCAAGGACGAGAGAGGCGCCAAGAGGCCTAGCTCGTTGAGCGCCGGCCGGAGTTCGTCGCATCATGGGCATCGGCAGCTATTGCCCCAAGGCCTGGACTCTCTCTGATATCTGCAGGTTCTTGCGGATATACACTCGCAAATACCTGCTACCCCATATCAATCCAGTCCTGGAGTAGATCGCATCGTCGGCAAGGTAGGCGGGAATGCGGATGACGGTGTATTGCCCGCTTACTTCATCATCTATCAGTGCCTGCGCAAACGTGTCATAGCTAACAATGAGATCGGGTGTTTGTGCCTTCACATATCCCGGAGGAATCGCACCGATGGTACCGTCTGATCGATCCTCGGGGATTCTCATCGGATGAAACGCGAGCGCGCCTGGTGATGCAAGGCCAGCGGCATCAAGAATCCTACCTCTAAATGAATAACCAAGGGCTCCTATCTCCGAAGTGAGGCGTGTTGCCGTTGGATACTCATCGTTAAGGGTTGCGCCGACGTTCAGGTATGTCCTCACGCGCGCTCCCGGCTCAAACTGACTATAGGCGCCGGGATCAAGGACGCTCGCATAAAGCACGCTTGTCAATGAAATTGCGGACATTACGAACAGAACGCAAAGGAAGCCGCAGAGGACAATATTCCTGCCCCCTTCCGTTGAGACGGAACACAACGAGCATGCGACCAGAAAAGGAATAGTGTATAGCGGGATGTACCAGTCAAACACGAAGGCACGGCCAAGGATGTATCCCCCAATAACCAGAAGACTCCACAGGTAAAACAATGCGGGCCAAAAGCTCTTGACGGCCATCCCCTCTCTTAGTGCCGCCAATGCGGCCAGTGGAGCGATGATTAGCAGCAATCCCCCAATACCTAGATAGCAGAGGCCGCTGCAAAGCGGAACGGCGGGTAGAGAATACAACAGCGCGTGCAAGGCCGGCTGGTACCAAGCTATAGAATAGACAATTCCCTTGGCGACGATCGATTGCGGCACGACTGTTTGAAAGAAGTAGAGGTCAAATAGCAGAAGAGGCAGAAATCCAATGGCAGTGAATCCAATGGTGTCTCGCAACCGAATCTGTCTGCGCAGAGCAACGAAGAGTCCTGCCAACCCAAGCAGGCCTGACAACTCTAGCCGGATGTATGCAGCCGCGCCGAGCACTGCAAAACCAGCCGGTCTCGACTGCAACAAGGAATAGATGCCCCACCCAGCTAACAACAGTGCGAGTGGCGTTTCCATAAGGCCAACGCTCGAAGGCAGCAGCAGGGCCAAGTAGGGCACCTGAAAAAGGACCTTCTTCGAAGAAGAGAATCGTTGCTTGAGGAGAGTCTCCATGACTTTGGTATAGACGAGCATTCCGCACAAAGTTGCAAGTGCATTTGCTGTTCCGACAAGCACTGGAAGGTTGTTGTCAATCTTGAACAACCGGGCAATCCCAAAGAGCACGGCGAGAAAGACAGTCCAGCCGGAAGAGGTGCTGACCTTTACCATCTCACCCGTGTTGTAGTACGGATTTCCAGTTTGGAGAAGATTGCGCGCTACACGGAAATGTATATAGGCGTCATCAAAGGCGTATTGATACAAGCGATTGTGAAGCGCAATTAGCAGACCCGCGAGCGCAATTGTGAATAGCCATGACGACCAGCGCGTAGATCTGTTTGTCGAGGCGAGTCTCATGGGTCCGACCGAACCGTGACTTATTACCGTCGATTGTCTCTCAGGCCCGGCCAGCTGCCAGTCGGGCAGCAGGCTCGGATGAAAGGAGCGCCGAGACCTGCTAAGCTCCCATTGTATGGCCAACGACGCCCGAGGCAAAGTCGCCTTCCCCTATGCCGCAGTAGCCGCACAGGTGGAGGCAAGAGAAACGACATGGAGAGCTGGTCACGAACCGCCAGGACTGGGTTACTGGCGCGCGAGTGTGCGCTGCGACCTAGATGTTGTCAATTGCCGCGAGAACGCCGCGAGAACGCGGAGGCGCCAGCGTCCACAATCAAGGCGGCCAGCGCATGAGCCAACGACCCCCCACGTTCAGCGTTTCGTCAACTTGGGACCCGTGCGCATGCCGAACGGGCGCGGGCAAGCGGAAGGGGTGCTGTGCCCTCTTGCGGATTGGCCTCCCTCAAGGCGCGCGCGCCTACGCAAACCGTGCGTTGATGTCGCGCAGAGTCTCCTCGGCCGGGCGCATCTGTGCCGGGGTCAGGCGCGCCAGGGGTGTCGCGCCCAGTCCGGAGATCTCCACAAACGTCGGTTGCGCCGGGTTGACGTAGATCAGCCCGGTGACGAAGGTGCCCTGCGTGCGCGACTCCTCGATCAACGTCAGCGCCGCCAGGCGCGAGGTGGGGTCGTGATCGACTTCGATCTTCTTCAGCCGCAGGCTCGACCCATCGGCGAAGGCCACCGAGGTGGTCTCGCCCGGCTCGTAGCTGACCACAATCTCGTCCCGCACCGGCACGTACGTCAAGTCGTGCAGCGGCTCTTCATGCTCGCGGCCCCAGGCGTAGCTCTTGGGCGACTCGTCCTTGTTGTTGAATATCACACACGGGCTGATCACGTCGAGAACCGCCGTGCCCTTGTGGGCCAGCGCCGCCTTGAGCAGCGTCGAGAGCTGGCGCGGGTCGCCGGCGAACGAACGCGCCACGAAGCTCGCCCCGCCCACTAATGCTTCCAGGCAGATATCGATCGGCGGCAGTTTGTTCTGCAGCCCCTTCTTAAGCTCCAGGCCCTGATCGGCGGTGGCCGAGAACTGGCCCTTGGTCAGGCCGTAGACCCCGTTGTTGGCCACGATGTAGACCATCGGCACGTTGCGCCGCACCAGGTGCTTGAATTGCCCCATGCCGATGTTGGCCGTGTCGCCGTCGCCGCTCATGCCGATTGCCCGCATCGCGTGGTTGGCGAGAATCGCCCCGGTCGCAGTCGAGGGCATGCGCCCGTGCAGCCCGTTGAACCCGTGCGCCCGGTTCATGAAGTAGGCCGGCGCTTTGCTCGAGCAACCGATGCCGCTGACCTTGATCAGCTGCGCGGGCGGAATGGAGAGCTCGAAGCAGACCGCGACGATCTGGCTGACGATCGAATTGTGGCCGCAGCCCTGGCACAGGGTCGTCTCCAGGCCGCGGTAGTCGGTCTTCTCCAGACCGATCATGTTCGTCGTGGCCTTCTTGGATGCTGTCACCACCGTCATCGCGCACTCTCCTTCTCTCCGCGCACGGCCTGCACCACCCGCTGCGCCGTCAGCGGCAACCCGTCATTGTGGGCCAGCGAGCGCATCGCGCCGGCATGCTCGGCGAAGTCGATCTTGAGCAGGCTGTGCATCTGCCCGTCGCTGTTGAGCTCAACCACCCAGTTCGCCGGGTGCTCCGCCAGGAAGGTGCCCACCGCGTCCACGAAGGGAATGGCGCGTAGCCGGAGGTAGTCGCTCGTCAGCCCCTGCTCGGCCAGGATGTGCCGCGCCTCCTGAATGGCCGGGTCGGTCGAGCCGAAGGCCACCAACCCGATGCGGGCTCCGCTCATGCGATCCACCACCGGCCACGGAACAAGCCCCTTGGCCGTCTGGTACTTGCGCGCCAGGCGCGCCATGTTCGCTTCCCACACCTGCGGATCTTCGCTGTACACCGCGTTCTCGTCGTGCCCCGTGCCGCGGGTGAAGTAGGCCGCGCGCGGGTGCGCTGTTCCGGGCAGCGTGCGCCACCCGATGCCGTCGCCGTCTACATCCTTGTAGCGCGCAAACCCGCCCAGCCGCGCCAGGTCCTCGGCGCTCAGTACTTTGCCTCGATCCATCGGCTTGTCGGGGTAGCGGAAGGCGGGAACGCGCCACATATTCATGCCCAGGTCGAGATCGCTCAGGACGAAGATGGGCGCCTGCAATCGTTCCGCCAAGTCGAAGGCCCGCCAGCCGAATTCGAAACACTCACTCGGCCCGGGCAAGAGCACCACTTGTCGTCCGTCGCCGTGGCCGATGAAGTGCGCAAACAAGAGATCGCCCTGGGAGACGCGCGTCGGCAGCCCGGTCGAAGGGCCCATGCGCTGCACGTCCCAGATGACCACCGGCACCTCGGCAAAATGCGCCAGGCCGGAGAACTCCGCCATGAGCGAAAGGCCCGGGCCCGAGGTGGAGGTCATCGAACGCGCGCCCATCCACCCTGCCCCAATGGCCATGCCCAGCGCGCCCAGCTCATCCTCCGACTGGACGATGAGGAAGTTGTTATCGCCGGTGGTCGGGTCGCGGCGCAGCAGCGGCAGGTAGTCCTGCAAGCCTTCCGCCAGCGAGGAGGCGGGCGTAATCGGGTACCACGCCGCAAACGACACGCCGCCGTAGATCGCACCCAGCGCCGCGGCGGTGTTGCCGTCCACCAGGATCATCTCCGTAGCGGCCGGCATGCGCTCGACGCGGAAGCCGTCGGTCTTGGTCAGGTTCTCGGCGGCATGCTCCTGCGCCGCCTGCACCACACCGAAATTGAGCGCCACCGCCTTGGGCTTGCCACGGAAGTGCGCCGCCAACGCGTTCTCCACCTCGCTCAGCTCGATCCCCAGCAGCCAGGCCAGCCCGCCCACGTACGCCATGTTGGCGACGTACGGGCGCAGCGAGGCCTCCGCACCCGACTCGCGCGCCAGGCGCGTGGCCGGGATCGCATAGTAGTGCACGTCGCTGCGGAGCTTCTCGAAGGCCAGGTCGTCCGCGTACAGGCAGACGCCGCCCGGGGCGAGCCCCTTCAAATCCTCGATCACTGTCCCGCGGTTCATCGCGATCAGGATTTCCGATTGGTCCATGCGCGCGACAAACCCCGCGGCATTCGCCCGAATGGTGAACCAGGTCGGCAGCCCCTGTATGTTGGAGGGGAACAGGTTCTTGCCCGACACCGGAATGCCCATCGTGAACAGCGAACGCAAGATCACGCCGTTGGCTGTCTGGCTTCCCGATCCATTGACCGTGGCCACCACGATCGAAAAATCGTTGACCTTGTGCGGCACTCCGCTCTTCTCCGCCACCGCGGGCTGAGATTGAATACTCATGGACACCTCTCCTTAGGAATGCGAGACCGATGAACGAATGGCGGCCTCCTGTCCCTCCGCTTCACGGTGACGCAGCAGCCGGGTGTGGTCGAGCAGGGCAGCCTCCGCCGCCGCAAAATCGCCGCGGCGGATGGCTTCAACCATTCGCTCGTGGTAGTCCCACACCTTCTGCAGGTAAGCCAGGTCGGCGTACAGGCTGAGCCCTACCGCCTCGTAGGTATCCCAGTAAGCTTGCAGCAGTCCGATCACGAAGGGGTTGCCCAGCCGCGAGTAGATCACGAGATGCAGCTGGCGATGCTCCTCATGCGGGATGCGCACCGGGTGGGTGGCCAGCTTCTCCCGGGCGCGCGCGATCAACTCCTCGAGGCGTGCAAGGTCCTCCGCCACCAGGAGCGCGGCGGCCTCCTGCAGGAACGACATCTCTACTTTGATGCGCAGGTCCCCGTACAGGTCGAACAGCGAAGGGTCGGTTGAGACGGCGTAGTTGAGGCTTTCGCGCACGGCCGGGGCGAAACTGTAGCCCGCGCGGCGAATGCCGGTATGCGGCCGCACTTCGATCAGCCCCAGGCAGCGCGCCACTTCCATCTGCTCCCGCAGCTTGCCCTTGCTTACACCGAGTTTTCCGCTCAGCACCTCCAGCGACGGCAAGTGCTCGCCCGCAGAGCTGCGCGTTGCCAGGAATCGCACAAACTCGTTCATCGCCGCCCTTAGAATTCGTCTCTATATCGAATTCATCGGATTAATCTTACGATATTGTAGAAGGACAACTGGAAATTGTCAACAACGTGTCGTGCGCGCGCGTTTCGGCTTCTTCTAGGCTTGCTTTTTAGGGACTTGAATACTGACGCATGAGGGCCGGAAGCTCAACCAGCGACTTCGCCAGGTGCGTGCCGTGCCAAAACAACAGCCTGCCGTCGACGGGCAGGATGGGCGGCTCGCTCTGCCCTCGTGCGGAGAAGATGCAGCCCAGCGCTGCTTGGTCGGCCTCGCCAAAGGAGTACGGCTCACTCGGCACGAGAATCAACTCGGGCTGCGCCGCAGCGATTTCGTCTGGCGTCACCCGCGGGTAGCGGTCATCCCGCCCAGCCGCCCCCTCGGCGGCCGCTTCGCCCCACTCCGCTTCGAGCGGATAGCGCCGACGCCGGTCGGCAAACACGTTGGTCCCGCCGCACGCGGCCAGCACGTCGCTGGGGTAGGTCTGGCCGCAGAACGTCATCCACCAGTGCGGGTCATCGCGCGACGTGTCACGCCAGATCGGGCAGAACACCCGCCGGGAGGCCTCGCCGTTCGCAGCCCGCACCCACTCCGCGGAGCGCATCAGCCAATCGATCTGCATCGCCATCTGCCGCGAACCGTAGATCGCCGCCAGCCCGTGGAGATCGGCCAGAGCCTGCTCGACCGAGCGCGGGAACGTGAGCCATACCGCAACGCCGCGTTCCCCAAGGGCAGTGATGGGCGCCTCGCCATTCTCTTCCTGGTTGGCAATCACCAGGTCTGGCGCGAGCGCCACGATCTTCTCCACGTCGGGGTTCTTCGTCCCGCCCACGTGCGGCACACGCGCCGTGCCCTCGGCGGGTAAGACGCAGAAGTCGGTCACGCCCACGATCTTCTCACCCAAACCGAGATCGAACAAGCTCTCGGTCATCGAGGGAACCAGTGACACGATACGTTGAGGCGGCGCGGCGACTGCCGGGAATGCGTTCATCGGGTCCATTCCGCTCCCAGGGTAAGGGTGGGCGCCGGCTCCCCCCACACCTCCACCTGGCCCTGCGGTCCGAGGGCGAGCGCGGCATGCTCGCCCAGGCCTAGGCGGTAGAGCGTGGGGCGCTTGAGGATAGCGAGGCAGGCCATCCCTGCCTCGTAGTGCGATTGGACGACGGCTCGGCGCAGCCAGCCGCATCCTGCGCCAAGATCTTCGGCTTCGATCACTTCGCCCAAAGCCTCGCTGCTCCGCCCCTCAGCCAATACCACCGCGCCATCCTCCAGCGCCAGCAGCAGGCCCTCCCCAAACCCGGACTCCTCAAACGTCTTGGCCCACTCGCCAGCCGAAACGGTGTCGGGGAGGATAATCATCGCCGCCTCGCCCAGGAACTCCTCGCCGCGCGGGCTGCCAAGGATCACCGTCTCTCCCGGCAGGCCGCACACCGCGCTGCACTCGGCCAGGCGCGCTTCGGCCACCTCGCGGGCTTTGGTGGAGGGGGCCAGCACCACCAATTGGCCCGCCTGCTGCACGAGCGCCGCGGCCCGCGCCGCAATGGCGTCATCGGCTGGTCCGCCACACAGGATCAGCCAGCCCCTCCCCTGGGGTCGCATGAAGAAGGATTGCGGCGGGGTCATGATGTCACACGCACGAATGGCTCGGCCTGTGCCAGGGCCGGTTCCCTATTGACGTGTGGGCGGCCCGCCCTGCGGGCTCGGCGGACTGCCGGGGCTCTGGTTCTGCTCGCCGGAGGTGCTGCACGCGCTGCCGCCGCTGTCATGACGGTCGCACCCGTTGCCGGCCTTGGCTTCCAGCGCTTCAAGCTCATCCAGCGGCTGCACCTGGCTGCGCGCGAATTCCACCCGGCCGGTTTCTTCGCCCAGGTCCACCAGCACGCCCTCGCGCAGCGGGAACACGTCCAACACCTTGCCGTCGCCGCGCGGCGTGCGCACGCGCTTGCCGCGTTTGGGCAGCTCGGCCCGCGCCTGGGCGTATTGCTCGTATTCGTAGACCAGGCAGCAGCGCAGACGTCCGCACATGCCGGTAATTTCGCTCGGGTTGAGCGAGATGCCCTGTGCTTTGGCCATCTTGATCGAGATCGGACTGAACTCGGTCAGGAATTTTGAGCAGCAGCGCGAGGTGAGGCCGCACGCGCCCAGCCCGCCGATCAGGCGCGCCACGTCGCGCGGGCCGATCTGGCGCAGCTCCACCTGGGATTTGCCGAACCGCTGCTGCATGTCGCCGCGCAGCGATTTCAGCTCGGGCTTGTCTTCGCCTTCCACCGAGAAGAGGTAGGTCAGGTGGCTGCCATCGTATCCGTACTCGGCAGCCACGATCTTCACCCCGCGCAACGCAAGCTGAGCGGCGCGCTCCCGGCACATCACCAGCGCCTCCGGCTCGCGTGACTTCCACGACTGCTGCAGGAGCATGTCCTGCGCCGAGGCCGGACGTTCGATGGATCGCCAGCCGCCCTCGGGCTGCAGCGTATCTTTGACGAACTGAACCACCTGCCCAATTTGCCGGCCGCGGGCCGTGCTGACCAGAACGTAGTCACCCTCGTGCACGCGCTCAGTGTGGGCCGTCGCATCGAAGTGATATATCTTGCCCAGCTTTTGAAAGCGAATTCCGACAATAGTCGTCATCGCGCAACCTTCACATGTCGTCCACAAGTATCAACAACGGATCTGAGCGAGCAGGCCATTCCGCGCGGCATGAGATCGCACGTCGGCCGCAGCCGCCTGCGGTCTACCTCACCCATAAGGTCAGTCCCTCGCCAACCTCCAACGGGCGGTAGGCGTGAGCCATAGCGTAGGCCACGAACTCCCCTTCCAGGTCAGCTTCCCTGCCGACCAGAATACCCGCCGGCGGCCTGGCCGTCAATACGGCCTCCAGTTCCTCCGGCGAGACCACGTGCAACGCCTCGCGCGCAATGCGCGGCACGAGCGGGCTGACCCGCCAGGCAAAAGGCCCGCTGGCGAATTGTTCATAGATGGGCTGCCCACCCTCCAGAGCATAGATCGGGCTGAGGGTGAGCACCGGCCCGCCGCCAGCCTCCTGGGCGATTCTCGCGCCGACGGCGCGCACTGCGGTGGGCGCCCATGCCTCTGGCCGCAGCAAGCTGCGCACCGAGGTCACCTCAGCGCGCGAAAGCCACGTGGCCGCTAGTGCCGCCAGGATCACCCACCCCGCTCCGAGCGGCCACCTGCGCCTGCCCAAGTGAACTCGCGCCGCCGAGAGCACGCTGGCCACGGCCGCAAAGGGCACGAGCATGGTGAAGTACTGGTACCAGCCCGGGGTGGGCGCCAGCGCGCCCCACAAGAGAAACGGGAAAAGGATGCCGATGGCCAGTGGCACGCGCCGTCCCTCACCGCGGAAACGAAAAAGGCCAATGGCATCCGCAGCAAGAAACACGGCCAGGCTGATAAAAAGGATGGCACCCCGGGGCTCGAGCAGCACTTCGTCCAGGACGAACTGCATCTTGCCCGAAAGGTCCATGGCCGTGGTGAACCCCATGGCCTGGCGGTAGGCCGTGTTAAGCGCGGCATATTCGATGTTGCCGAAGCGGAAAGCCCGTGGCGCCAGCCATGCCAGGGCCAACGTGGGCACCAGGCCGAGGGCCCCGCCCAGGGCGTATTGGGCCACGGACCGCATCCGCTGCGTAAGACCCTCTCGCCTCGTCCACAACACGATGACCAGCGCCAGGCCGATGGCGGCCGGGGCGAAGCTCAAGCGCGACCCCACGGCCAACCCAGCCGCGAGACCGGCGCCGACCAGCGGCCAAGAGGATGCACGCCGCCCGGCTGCGCGGCTGAGCACGAGTGCGAGAAGGAAAAATGCCACGGCGGCGTCGTGATTCCACGCCCGGCCAACCGTGTAGAAAGAGAGCGGCGAGAAGGCCATGAGTACGACCGCCGAGCCCGCCATGCTCATGCGAAGGAGAGGCCTGGCCGCCTCCAGTTCACTCCACACCAGCCAATACACTATGCCCAGCGAGAGCAACGCAAAGACGAGCGATGCCAGTCGCGCTGCCAGCAAGGGAGACGCAGCGACAAGATCAATCAAGCCGTAGAGATACACCAGGTTCGGGAGGTGGAAATACGGGTAGTCGCGGTAAGGGAGAAGCCCAAAGTGGGCGAGCAACGCGCCGCTGGCCACGAATTGGTGCTCATCGTGGTCAACCTCGCGCGGCAGGGCCACCCCGGCCAGCACCGCGCTCACCCCGAGCAACAACAACACGGCGCACGCTACCGAGAGCGGCGTGAGCCCGCTTCGCCTGACGCCCTGGGGCTTCATGGGCCGCGTCGCATTTCGCTATGCCCTGAGGTCAATCCCTGGCAAATGAGACGGGCAGGAACCCAACTCCGGCCGTGACTGCACGCGCGCATGTCAGGCGCGTGGCGGGGGAGCAATAGGCTCACCCGATGGTCTTGATCGATATCGGTTGCCCGTCCCCCAGGGCCGCGACGCTCACGGCGGCCGCCAGGCTCTCGGCGAGTTCACGCAGGGCCGTGCCGACGGGCGAATTGGGGTGGCTCAACACCACGGGCACGCCCCCATCGCCCCCCACCCGCACCGCCGGATCCATCGGGATCTCGCCCAGGAAGGGCACTTGCGCAGCTTCGGCCAGGCGCTTGCCGCCGCCGCGGCCGAAGACATCCACCGACTGGCCGTCCGGCAAGAGCAGGTAGCTCATGTTCTCGACGACGCCCAGAATCGGCACCTCCAGGGTGCGGAACATTTCCAGCCCGCGCGAGGCATCCTCGAGCGACACCTGCTGCGGCAGCGTCACGATGACCCCGCCCGTGAGCGGGATGGATTGGCTCAGGCTGAGCTGCGCGTCGCCGGTCCCGGGCGGCAAGTCAATCACCAGATAGTCCAGCTCGCCCCACAGCACGTCGGCCAGGAACTGGCGGATGGCCGAGTGCAGCATCGGGCCGCGCCAGATCAGCGGCTGGCCCGGCCGCACCAGGAAGCCAATCGACATGACGCGCACACCATGCGCTTCGGCCGGCACCAACTTCTTGCCCTCGGGCGAAGGCATCGCGCTGAGCCCCATCATGATCGGGACGTTCGGGCCGTAAATATCCGCGTCGAGCAGGCCCACCCGCGCCCCCGCTTTGGCGAGGGAGGCGGCGACGTTTACGGCCACGGTGGTCTTGCCCACGCCGCCCTTGCCCGAGGCAATAGCGATGGCGTTGCGCACGGGCATTTCGATCAGGCCGCGGTCGCGCCCATCGGAGGGCACCGTCGATTCAAGGTGGACCTCGATCTCACGCACGCCCGGCAGGCTGCGTACCGCGTCGGCCGCCTCACGCTGGATTCGATCGCGCATCGGGCAGGCCGGCGTGGTGAGCTCGATGGTGAATGCGACGCGTCCCTCGCCGATCTCGAGGTCGCGAATCATGTTCAGGGTAACCAGGTCCTGATGCAGCTCCGGTTCCTGAACGCGGCTCAGCGCGCGCAACACTTCTTCGGGGGTGGGTGAGGGCACCGATGTCAACGTTCGCCTCGCTTTTCAACACTCAGCCGGCTGCCTTCCAGGTAGGCCTGGATGTCCTTTCGCGCCCGTTCGAAGAGCTTGATCATCTCTTGATCGGTCCCGCGAAAACGCAGCACGGCCTGGCGTGCACAAGCCGTACAGCCGCGCATGGCCCGGTACGAGTCCGCCTGGCAAGTCAGGCACCCGTCCAGCCGGACCATCATCAGTGCGAAGGCCAGGGCGTCCGGGTGCTCCTCATCCAGGTGGCAGATACGATCCACCAGGCGCCGCCACGGCAACCCGCGCAGGTCGCGCAGGGAGGGGGCCACCCGCAGCGGGAAGAGCATTTCGGCGTCTTCGTGATACATCGCCTGTGCCTCCCTCGCGCCGGCTCAGGCAGCCGCCTGGGCCTTGGCTCTGCGCGCCTCTTTTTCTCTGCGCGCCTCTTCCTCGCTCGCGTAATTGCTGGGGCGGATGGCTGCATAATATGAGACCGGCCGCGAGAGGCGCTGCTTGTCGAAGATGTGCGCCTGGCGCCGGTCGTATGAGGCGATTTCGTAGTCGTGGTCCATCTTAATCGCGTCGAACGGGCAATACTCGGCGCACAATCCGCAATTCATGCAGATGTCCACGTCGATGTAGAACTCGGCCGGCGCCGGCACCGGCCGGCCGGTGGCCGGGTCGGTGGTGCGCACAATCCAGATGCACTGCGGCGGGCAGACTTTGGCGCAAATGCCGCAGGCGGTGCAGCGGTCTTGCGGCTCCCCGTTCGGACCTTCGTCGTAGACGAGCAAGGGGACGTAGCGGAATTCTTCCGGTACGGGGATCTTCTCTTCCGGGTACTGAATGGTAAACAGCCCGCGAACGTTTTTCGACGAACGGTGCTGAATACCTTGCGGCGTTCCGTAGCGGCCCTTGCCCAGCCAGCGCAGGTCGTCAAGGTAGGTCTCGAAGAAATGGCGCAGTGTGGTGGTCAGACCTTTGACGATGCCGAGACCATACATGAATTCGTCCTTCCCGTGCTAGCGGTCCACTTCGCCCAAGGTGATGTCGATGCTGCCCAGGATGACCACCGCATCGGCGATCTTCTGCCCGCGGCACATCTCGCCCAGCGGGGTCAGGTTGATGAACGACGGCGGGCGCACGTGGTAGCGCCACGGGTTGGGTTTGCCGTTGGAGACGACATAGTAGCCTAGCTCGCCCTTGGGGCCGTCGACGCGCGCGTAGGATTCGCCGGCTGGCACCCGCACCTGATACATCGGCTTGCCGGTCTGGATCTCGCCAGCCGGAATGTCGCGCAGCGCCTGGCGCAGGATCTTCAGGCTTTCGCGCATCTCGTCCAAACGGATCAGGTAGCGGTCGTACACGTCGCCGTGCGTACGCACCGCCACGTTGAAATCGAAGCGGTCGTAAATGCCGTACGGCTCGGCGCGTCGCACGTCATAGGCCACGCCTGAGGCGCGCAGCACCGGCCCGGCCGCGGCGTAGGCAATCGCCCGATCGGGCGGCAGGACTCCCACCCCGATCGCCCGCCCGCGAAGGATCTCGCTCCCGCTGAGGAAATGGTCGAGCTCGTCGATTTTGCGCGGCAGGCGCTCCTCGACCAGTTCACGAATGCGCTCCAGAGTGCCCTCCGGGAAGTCGCGCGCCACCCCGCCGAAGCGGAAGTAGTTGCACATCATGCGCGAGCCGGTGATGGCTTCGAAGAGGTCCAGGATCAATTCGCGGTCCTGGATGGCGTACAGCGCGGGCGTGAAGTAGGCGCCCATGTCGTTAAGCAGGAAGCCGATGAACCACAAGTGGTTGCTGATGCGGCCCAGCTCGGCCATGATGACGCGGATGTACTCGGCGCGCTCCGGCGGGCGGATGCCCATCAGCTTCTCGACCGCCAGCGCGTAGCCGAAGTTGTTGTTCAGTGAGTTGAGGTAGTCGAGCCGGTCGGTAAACGGCATGTTCATCAGGAAGGTGTTGCGCTCGCCGATCTTTTCGTGGTTGCGGTGCAGATAACCCATCACCGGTTTGAGGTCGACGATCGTCTCGCCTTCCAGCACGGCCACCATGCGGAAGATGCCGTGAGTGGAGGGGTGTTGCGGCCCGAGGTTGATCAGCATTCGCTCGGTGCGCAATCCGCTGCCCTTTCCGCCGGGTTCGATGCGCCCGAACGAGGCATACAGCGCATCCTCCCCCTCCGGCACCCACCCCTCGAGGGTGAAACCGGGCGGGTAGTCGACGTTGCTGCCGAACGGATTCTGGTCTTCGCTGCGCCGTGCGCGGCCGCCCGGCCAACGCGCCTCGAAGGGCTTGCCCTCCTGCTCATAGAAGGCCTCTTTCCAATCCTTGCGCATGGGCCAACCGGCAAAGCCCTCCCACATCAAGATGCGCCGCAGATCCGGGTGCCCGTCGAAGCGGATGCCGTACATGTCGTAGGCTTCGCGCTCCTGGAGCTCCGCACCGGGGAAGAGCGGCACGAGCGAGGCCAGGTGAGGGTCGTCGCGCGGCACGAGCGTGTGCAGGACGAGTGCCCCCCCGCCTCGAGTGCGGAACAGGTGGTAGACCACCTCCAGCTTGCCCTCCGGCAGCTGGTCCACTCCGGTCACGCACGATAGGTAGTCGTAGTGGAAATCATCGCGCAGCGTGCGGGCGGCCTCGACCAGGCGCGCCGCTTCGACGCGGTAGCCTGAGTAGCCCGAGCGCGTCTCGTGCACCAGCGCGTCGCCCAGACGCGCTTCGATCTCTTGCTCCAACGTTGTGGCGGGCGTAGATGTCATCGAGTGCCTCGGCCGCTAGGATGAGGGAAGGATCGCAGACCCCGCGCCGCCCTGGGCGGATGCCTGCGCCGCGCGTTCGCGCAACAGGCCGGCCTGGGCCGGGTTGATGAGGTCGGGCCCCAGCAGCGGCAGCGGGACTTCTGCTACCGTCTCGCGCCGGTACCACGCCACCTCGCGCAGCCTTTGGCCGTCGATTTTTTCCTGAAGGCGAATCAGCCCGTGCAGCAGCGCCTGGGGCGTGGGAGGGCAACCGGGGACATAAACATCCACCGGGATGAACTGGTCGATGCCCGGCACGACGTTGTAGCCTTCTTTGAAAGGTCCGCCGCCGGAGGCGCAGGCGCCCATGGCCAGAACGTATTTCGGCTCGGCCATCTGGTCGTACAAGCGCACGATCTGTGGCGCCATCTTCTTAGTGACCGTCCCCGAGACAATCAACAAGTCCGCTTGACGCGGGCTGGGGCGCATAATCTCCATCCCGAATCGTGAGAGGTCGAAGCGGCTGGCCGCCGTGCAGATCATCTCAATGGCGCAGCAGGCCAGCCCGAAGAACATCGGCCAGATGGAATTGCGGCGGCCCCAGTTGTAGATCTTGTCGAGAGAGGTGGTGGTCACTTTGCCTTGCAGCTCAGGGGGGATGGGAGTGCTGGAAACGTCGGGCCCGTCGCTCATCGACTGTCGCTCTCCTCATACCAGGCGCCGACAATGCTCAATAGTATTCCGTCGATAGCCAGCGCCGGGTCGTCTGCGAATTCCGGCAGGGCCAACACCCACCGGTAGATGGTCTCCAGCCCAAGCCATGCCAGATCGGCATGCGGATGCTCGCGCGCCAACGCCCGGGCCAGCATGTAAGAGTGATCCCAGGTGAGTGCGTCGGGCTTGGCAGATGGATCGTCTGCGGGATTTGCCAATTCTGGCCGGGCTCGGCGGGCCGGAGATCGCCGAGAATTATACCGCCCGTATGGAGCGTGTCAAGGAATGGGGTGATTTAGGCTGTCGGATTGACAAATTCGGAGTGAGAATGAAGAATTCGGACAAATGCACGCCAAGAGGAAGAAGATCATCGAGATACTTGCCCGCCGCGAGGAGGCGACCGCCGCCGAGCTTGGCCGCGAGCCAAGCTGGCCCCGGCGACGATTCGCCATCATCTGCTCGTTCTTGGGCGCCTGGGAATCGCGAGCCCGCCCCGCCGGCGTCGCTCAGCCTCGCGCGGCCGCCCGCGTTTGGTCTACCCCCTGGGGTCGCTGGCCGGGGCCCACGTGCCTAAGCCATTCCAGACCCTTGCGGATGCTGCCCTCAGCGGTCTCGAGGGGGGCCAATCTCCACCCGCGATCTGGCTCAGTCGCTCGCAGAGCGTGCCTTCCTGGGTCAGAGCGCGGACTGGGCCGGCTCATGTGAACCCGAGGAGGCACATGGGATGTTGCAGCCAAGCAGCTCCATGCCCCTGATCGCCCCAGGCGAGCATGGCTTGCAGGTGCACCTGCTCAACTGTCCTTATGGAGAACTCGCAACACACCCCCCGCTGCTCGACCTCATGGATACGATCGCCCGCGAGTCTCCTCCAGGGCGGTGCCGTTCAGCTGTCTTCGACGACGAACGGCGCCTGACGATGTGCGTTCAGTGTGCGCCCATCGGCGGTGACGAGGCCAGGGCCGGCTCCCCTTCCCCCACGGCGGACTTGAGTTCGCGGCACACCGCATCCACTTGCTCCTCGGTCATCACGCTCGAGAAAGGTAGCGCCAGACTCTGCTCCCCGAGCAGCTCGGTCACTGGAAAATCCCCGCGACGGAACCCGAATCGTTCCACATAGAATGGCTGCAGGTGGATCGGAGAGAAGTAGTTACGCGTCGGGATCTCCCGCTGGAGCATGTGGCGTGCAACGTCGATACGGCTGACGGGCGGCAGAATGCGTACAACATAGACAAACCACGAGATACGCGTGGTTGTTGATGCGATGTGGGGCGGGCGCACTCGCTCGAGCCCCTCGAGACGCTGGGTGTACCACATTGCGACGCGGTGACGGCGGTTGATAAGATCTTCTAGCCGTCGCGCCTGAGCCACGCCCAGCGCCGCGCTGAGTTCGTCCAGGCGGTAGTTGTATCCCAGCCGAACGTGTTCGAGCCAGGTGGCGCCTGGCGCGCGGCCCTGGTTGCGCAGCGATCGCGCCATGTCCGCCCACTCGGCACGCCCGGTAACCAGCGCCCCGCCCTCGCCGGTCGTCATCTGTTTGTTGGGATAGTAGGCGAAGACGCCCACATCGCCCAGCCCGCCAGCCGGTCGTCCCTTGTAGCTCGAGCCAAGCGCCTCGCAGGCATCCTCGATAACCACGAGCCTATTGGCGCGCGCGATCTCCCGCAGCCGGTCCATCTCCGCCGGCTGGCCGAATACATCTACGGGCAACATCGCGCGCAACCGCGAGGGCCGCAGTTTCTTGCGCCGATGGCTGCGCGGCAAGAAGGTCTTGGCGTTCTTGCGACCGCGGCGGATGGCTGAGACAGCCTCTTCGACTCGCCCCGGATCGATGTTGCCGGTGCTCTCATCCACATCCACAAATACGGGCAGCGCTCGCTCGTAGAGCAGGCAGTTGGCCGAGGCGACGAATGAAAAGGGCGTGGTCACAACCCAATCGTCCTCGCCCAGGCCCGCCGCAATCACAGCCAGGTGCAGCCCCGCGGTCCCGGAGTTCACGCCCACTGCATGCGGCACGCCTGCCAGGCGCGCCATCTCCGCTTCGAAGGCCTCGATCTGCGGGCCCATGCTCAGGTGCGGCGTGCGCAAGACCTGGACGACCGCATCGATTTCGGATTGCGACACATCAGGAGCCGACATCGGGATCTTCATTCGCTGCTACTCACCTCGGATGAATGATCTTGTTCGTGGCCAGGTCGCCTTGACTTGCGCCGGAGACCTAGCCGTGCAGGAGTGCCTGGGCGGCTTCGCCGAGATCGTGGACCTCCACGTCAGGTCCGTCGCCCGGGGTTGGCGGCTCCTCCTGCGCGTGAAGCCCCTCCGCCCGGCGGACGCGCATGGTGCGCATGCCCACCTCGCGCGCGCCGCGGAAATCCTTGGCCGGGTTGTCCCCAATATAGCAGGCCTCCTCGGCGCGCACCTTCATTCGGCTAAGCCACACGTCGAACGGCGCGCGGCTCGGCTTCCACCCCTCGCGGGCCTCTTCGCCGCCGATGACCACGACCTCGAAGGCTTCCGCCAGCCCGAGCGCGCGCAGCTTGGTCTCTTGCACCGCGCGGAATCCCTCCGTGATCACTCCCCGCCGCACCCCGTGAGATTTGAGAACCTCCAGCAGCGCGGCGGCATCCGCGAACATCGAGATGCGGGGTGAGTGTTCCCGATAGACCGCGACCATCCTCTCGACCCAGCGTGCGGGTTCCAGACCTCTCTCCTCAAGCCAGAGGTTGAACACCTCCCGCCGGATGCCGGCAGCAAACAGCGCCTCGAGCTCGGCTTGCACAATCGGCGCCGCCAGCCCGAGGTGCGTCTCGGCCCATTCGGCCACCGCCCGGTACCCGCCGCGCACAAAATCGCGCTCCGGGTAAAGGGTGTCATCCAGGTCGAATGCGACGGCGGCTAATGCGCGCATGTGCGTCATCATCGAGGAAGAACGAATCGTCAAAGCGTGTCAGATACAGGCCTGTTCTGTAGGTGCCGATGGGAGGCGTCGCAACTGGCCGCCCGGTGGCCTCTTCCAGGTACCAGCGTGCACAGGGCACGCCCGCCGCAAGCGCCAGCGGCGCGCCGCCCGCAAACCGCGCGTTGATCTCGGTAAACAGCGGCGTCTCACCGCGCAGCATGCACTGCACCGTGATTGGGCCGCGCACTCGCCAGCGCGCCGCAATCCGCCGGCAGCCATCCCAAACGCGCGGCTCGGTCACCGTGACC
>Ga0315274_10002483_pt1 | contig 27765 bp, 43 predicted proteins | sample YL17G02_20_MG_FD_203700 | JGI IMG/M metagenome (GOLD analysis project Ga0315274, IMG submission 203700) | Sediment microbial communities from Yellowstone Lake, YNP, Wyoming, USA - YL17G02_20 | ecosystem: Environmental > Aquatic > Freshwater > Lake > Sediment | place: USA: Wyoming | collected...
GCTGCTACGCGGACTGCTCCAGACTCACGATGTCGCAGTGGCAGTCGACGACATTCGCGCCGGCTGACGCCGAGGCGCAGATGTACTGCTGCCCGACGCCTCCCGTGTCACCAGACGCCTGCCGCGCGGGGCCCGTTGCGAGTACCGGCTACACCGACCTCGTGCACAGCGCCTGCCCGCAGACTTACGCCTACTCCTACGACGACGGCAGCGGCCTCTTCAGCTGTCCCGCTGGTGTCCGCTACGAAATCACCTTCTACGCTCCACTGTGAGGATGGCCATGGCACGCAAACGCAAGACGAGTCGAGGGATGCGGCGGAATGACCGTCGCTGGGGCCTGACTCCGATCGAGGAAGCCAATCGCATGATCGAAATGGCCGGCGCACGCCTGGACGCCCTGCTGCGTGGAGAAGCCGGCCTGCTGCGTGGAGAAGCCGGTTATCACCGCGAGGGCAACGGCTATGTGATGATGGCGTGGGCCTTCAACTACCTGCTACAGGCCGATCTGACCGCGAATTCATTGATGTGGAGCGAGCGCGAGGAGGAGAGAGAGCGCGGGATGAGCATGCGTTCGGAGATCCAAAGCATCTGTTCTGGCCTCCTGCAATTCGCGGAACAGGCCCGAGTGTCCGCGCGTGCCGTCAACTGGGTGCCGCGGTAGCCCTCGCGCCGCTTGCCGTTGTCCGACAAATCCGGTAGCCTCGCGCGCATGACGCGAGGCAGCTCTCTCCAACGCTCGGACATCCAGAAGCACTCCCGCCGCGGCGTGATCACGCTGTCCTACGCGGGCCGCAACCGCAAGCGCGTCGCGCGTCTCCACGGGCAGGACGAGGACACGCTCTTCGTCCTCAACGAAGCCGTGGTGCCGCTGCCCGATGACGTCGAGGAGCTGGCCCAACAGGTCGGTGTCACCCTCATCGGCAGCCCAACGGAGGAGCAGTTCCGTCGCCTCGTCTCCGAGGCCCTACTCGCGGAGGCCATCGAGAAGGCGCCTGAGCACCTGCTGGCCATCACTGGCGTCAGCTTCGAGTGGCCGGACGCCACGCTCGTCACCCTGGAGCGCGACACCAAGGCGGCCGAGGCCCGCCTCGACGCGCTCATCCGGGAGGTGACGGCACGCCTGAAGGCCAAGCTCGTGCAGGCCCACACGCTGCCCGTGTTCGACTGGACGCCGTCGACGACGTCGGCCATCGACCGGCGGGAGCCCGTGCGCCCCGCGCCGCGCCGCGTAGCGCCTCGTCCTGCAGTCGTCGACGACGCTCGCGACCTCGAACCACTGCCCGAACCGGAGCCGCTTCCGCAGGCTGCTGGCGCTGGTGCCAGCGAGGCGGTCCTCTCGAAGATCCGCGACGCGACACGCGCCGCGCGCGACCGCGACACCCCGCAGCGCCTTCCCGCCGGCGCACGCAAGGTGGTTGAGGCTTCGCCGCCCGGCGCCCTCGTCTGGGCGAACGGCAAGGTGAACGTGTGTCGCAGCATCGAGGATGCCATCGGCGGCGCCCGTGCCGTGGCCGTCCGAGGTGTCGATGCCGCGGTCATCGACTGGGACGGGGAGCAGCCCGTGCTGGTGCGTCGCTTCACGGCGGGTGGCATCACGGCGTACCGCTGCGAAGACTCCGTGAAGGTCGTCAAGACTGACATACCAGACGAGTCGGCCCCTGCTACGCTGGCCACCGAGGAGACACCGTCATGACCATGGCCGTGGACGAGGTGATGAAACTCGGTGAGAAACTACGCCTGCTCGTACGACACAAGGAGTGGGTCGCTCTCGACTCGATTCTTGACGCGATCGACTGCACCGCCGAAGACGGTACGCCAGAAGGATACCGCCGAGGGATGATCGTCGGAGTACACGCCGGGTTCCTCAACAGGGCGGCTCCGCATATGCGCGAGCGCGAATCCTTCGTGTCTTTTATCGCTCGTTACCAGGCAGCGCTCGATGCCTCGCCTATTCTCGGCGTCCGCGGCACGAGAGCCGAGACTGTACTCGGCATCGCGCCGCTGAAGCCATTGGTGGTGTGATGCGACCAGTCCGCAACCCCCTGCTCAGTCAGCCGCCCGAGCAGTACCACAAGCTGCGCAACACGAGCCGGTTCCACCGCATTGTAGGTCGCGCGCCCGTCGCCGCGGACTATCACGGCGTGCACACGACGGACAGCAAGGCAGTCGCCGCTGCCTACGCGATCTCCGCCTGGACCCTGCGCGGCGAACGCGCAGATGACATGCCCGTTGTCATCCGCCTGCGCACTGACGGCTTGGAACCGCTTGCCGACGTTGACGCGATGCTGCAGGGGACGGAGATCTACGATGCGATCCGCTCCGAGATCGTCGGCATGTTGGCCGACAGCGAGCCGGAAGACGCGATCGAGCACGCGTTCGACGACTACACGCTGGAATCGGACCTGGCGGACCTCGTCGGCCTGGACCCAGCGGCGGTCGTGTTCGACGACATCATGTGCAACCCGCCGAATCCGATCGCCGTGCTCAGGGTGTACGGAGGCCAGGACGCCATCGTGCGATTTGCCGAGGGGCAGCCCGTGGCCGGCCGTGTGCTCAGTGAGATCGTACGCCAGCGCAGATACCTCTCCGATTTCGATCTCGATCGTGTCGTCGGCATCGATGCGCTCGGCCCGTGGTGGGGCGAGATCGTAAACGAGGATGAAGAGGATGCGATCAAGACCATCTTCGATGCCGGTTGGTATCCGATCACCTTCGATGAAGCGGCGAGCGGTCGCATCGAGCCGCTCGTTCGCTGCATCTACGGAGAGCGCTTCGGCGGCGAAAACGACTACCACGGCACGACAATGGGCGTCGTGCGCGCGTCGTTCCCCAACATCAGTTTCGGCGAGGGATTCGACCCACCTACCCCGCGCAGTGATGTCGATGTCACCGCGCGCGGCGAGGACGTCGACGACGAGGACGAGGACAGCTGATGCCGCCGAGAAAGACGCCAGCTCAGGCGTTCATGGACTCGCTTCTGGAGATGGGCGTCGACTCGCTCCGCGACACGATCCAAGACGCCTTCAACGGTCGTGGGATATTCGATCCGCAGACTGCGCAGTTCCCGCAGGCGCACCGGCTCACGTGCCACACGCGCGGGTGCGGCGGCGGGACGTCGAGCATCTGCATGAGCTGCAAGAAGCCCTACTGCGCGCGACACTCGGAGTGGCGGCGCGCTGACGGCTTCGTCATCTGCCACATGTGCTTCCAGTACCTGTGGCACGCCGGGAGAGAGGCAGCCGGGCGAGGCGGCTGGGAGGCGTTCCAGCAGGCCAACGGACGATACGCGACGGCGGCGTCGCCTCCGCCGCCTCCGCCCTCTCCATCGGGCTCAACGCGGGCCGCGAGACCTGTCGAACAGGCGCCATGGGAGGTCCTTGGCATCGAGGCTGATGCCACCGAGGAACAGATCAAGAAGGCCTTCCGCGCCATGGCCGCCAAGTCGCACCCGGACACGGTGCCCGCCGAGGAGCGCGAGGCCGCGAAGGAGGCGTTCATCCGTGCGTCGAACGCGTACGATGCCATGCTTGCTGCGCTGAAGGCTTCCAAGCGCTAGGATAGACGCCCATGCCGAAGACCTCGAACCTGCGATCTGAGCTGCTCGACATTCAACAGGCGAGCGACAAGAGCTTCGTGATCTCGGTGGCCGTGTGGGACGCCCCCGGCAGCAAAGACTCACCGCACGCGATCAGGTTCCAGTTCGTCACGCACAGGAACCCCGCTCTCTGGTGGCGCCTGTCCATGACGACGGCACGGCAAGAGGGCGCCGGCCGGGCACCGGCCCGGTACACGAACGCGCAGTACAACAAGGCCTTGCGCGCGGCGACCGACGCGATGAACTCGCTCATCATGAGGGAGAGCGACGCGGGACGAAAGATCACGCCCAACCTGAGCCCATCGTCCCTGCCTGTTGGCCAGATGCCGAACGAGGTGGCGTTCCTGATGAGTGCGTCGGACCGTTTCGACACGCCGTTCGCATTCAACGTGCGCTTTGAGAAGGATGACGCGGTGCGCGTTCTGCGCGCGGCAGAGGTGTGCGACGCGCAGGTCTACAGGCCAGACGAGCGCATCATTTCCATCACCAGCCCGCGCGACATGTACAAGATCATCCAGGCGCTCCAGACGATGCGCAGCAGGCTTGGCGACAAGCGGGCCGGTGACATCGCCGAGGCCATGCTTGGCATGGCCGGTTTCAACTGGGCAGACACGATCGACGAACGGTGATGGCCAAGACCAGCCGCAAGACGAGCCGCCGCAATCCAGCGCGCATGGACCCTCGTGAACGCGCGCGGCGCCTGCGTGCCCTCGAACGCGACTGCTGCGCGCTGCTTGCTGGCCAGGCATTCAAGCATGACGTCTCGGAAACGGCGGCGAAGCTCAAGCGCGACAGAGACATCCTGAAGGCAGGAGGCGCGTCAGAGGCGGCCATCGCGCGCGTCATCCGCAGGGCCGAGACGGGGATGGCCCCCGCGCTGAAGAGGCTCACGGGCGTCGACGTGCGCCAACAGCAGCGGCTCGTTGAGAACCCGACGACAATCCCGCTGTCGCGTGGCAAGCATGCGATCGTCAGCCCCGAGGACTACCCGAAGCTCGCGAAGCACTCATGGTACTTCGGGCGCCGCGGGTACGCGATGCGCAGCAAGAACATGCCGGATGACTCGCGCAAGACGGTGTCGATGCACCGTGAAATCTTGGGCGCGAGGCTCGACGAAGAGGTCGACCACAAGAACCGCAACCGACTCGATAACCGGCGCGAGAACCTGCGCGTGCTCGGGCACAGCGCGAACCTGCACAACCGCGGCGCCTATGGATCGTCTGGCGTCGCCGGCGTCTCCTGGGACAAGCGCAAGAAGAAGTGGCGCGCGGAGATCGGACGCAACGGCAAGCGTGCCTGGCTCGGTTACCACGACACGAAAGCCGACGCCGAGCGCGAGTACAGGGCCGCGTCAGCAAAGGTCTACACGGGCAAGGACAAGGCGGGACACTGAGGGAGATCGCATGGCCAGAGGTCAGAGGATTCGAGTGGTCCGTGGGTATGGATTCGGGAACGCAACGCAAGGTGGCGAGCCTTCGCATCCGAACGCCGAGCAGGACATCTGCGTGAGCCCTGACCGCATCCTGTGGCTTCAGCCGCGCGCAGCGGGCGTCGTGCGCGAGCTTCAGGTGATGAACGGTCCCGCGAAGTCCATTCCGATCGTGCCAGGCGTCGGGCTCATGGTCATCACGCCGCCGTACGACGCGCGGTTCTTCAGGCGGTAGCCGTCGTCTCCGCTTGCGCTCGTGCTGGCGTCGTGCTGAGGCCCCGTGCTAGGCTGGTCGCGGGCCGGGCGGCTCGTGTCCACAGAGGTTTCCCATGGCGAAGGCAAAGACGGCGAAGAAGACGAAGAAGAAGGCCTCGAAGCGCGGCTCGGCCAAGGGCTATCGCGTGCTCGTGCTCGTGAAGACGGGCGCCGACAGCTACACGGCGCGGCGCGTCGGACGGCTCGCGAAGGGCATGACGTCGGCGGAGATCCTCACGATCCTCAAGAAGCTCGCGCCCAAGAAGAGCACGACCGCCGTCGCCGTCACGAAGAGCGGTTCGATCCACCTCGCTGCCCGCGCGCGCAAGGCCGGCGGCAAGAACAAGACGAGCCAGCGGGTCGCGCGCATCGCCGCCAAGGCTCGCCGCAAGACGTCGAAGAAGAAGTGACCGTCGCCGCGTACCTCTCCATCTGATCGAAGGCACTCCTGTCGGGGCAGGGAGTGCCGGGAGATTCGTCCATGTCCTACCAGCCAACGATGCCGCAGCTGAACACGTCGATCTACTCCCTCGGTAGTCGGCGGCGAACCGCGCAGTACCCGACGTTCGTGCGCACGCCTATTCCGGGCGCCGGCTTCAACCGTCGACTCGTCATGGCGTCGCAGCCGATCATGCTCAACGGGCTCGGCGCGGCGCCAAACCCGATGGACATCGTCAACGTGGCAGCGGGCCTCCTCACCAACCCTGACGCCACGCTGCGCGCCAGGGGACCGGCGCTCGTGACGGCCGTCGACACCTACCTCATGGAGCCGCTCGTCAAGTCAGTGGTGAAGGAAGTGAAGCCGTACGTCTTCAAGTACGTGCTGCCTCCACTCGCGCTCATCATGGTCACCAGCGCACTGGGGGCCTGGTTCGGCTACAAGATCGCGCAGAAGACAGGCGCCTAGCCATGTCTGTGAAAACGATCCTCATCATCGCCGCAGTCGGCATCGGCGCGCTGGTTGTGTTCGGCGGCTCCGACCCACGCAAGGAATACCAAGCGGCGGTCCGAGAGTTCGCGAGCGCCAGGGGCTTCATGGCAGCAGCTCAACTGCGCGCGACCGACCATCCGCAGGACGCCATCCTACGCGATGCGCTCGAAGCAGCTCAACGCAGGACCGAGGCGGCACGCGCACGGCTGGCCGCCGCGGTGACACGAATGGGAGCGAAGCTGTGATGGCGAAGCGCAAAACTTCTCGTGGACGGCGGATGAGCAGGAACGAACCCATGAAAGATTGGCAGATCGAAGAGAAGCGACAGGACGTGCGCCGATCGATTGCGGAGGCGAGCCTGTTCGTGAGCCAGTTCGCTGGGGCAGCAGATCGTGGAGTGCGCGCTCTCGCTAAACGAGACACCCCCGCTGCAATCGACGGACTCAGTCGCGCCATTCACTGCGTGGGCGTCGCGCAAAATCGCCTGGGCAAGGCAGAGTCTTTTGCGTACCTTCTGGACGTTCAGGAGCAGCGGCTCGTGACGGGGCAGATCCAAGAGATGAAGGAAGAGATCGAACGGCTGGCCGGCGATCTGGCCACTGACATCACGAGCCTCGCGTGACCAAGCGCAAGACGTCACGCGGACGGCGCATGGCGCGCAACCAGATGGGTGAGCGCGAGGCGACGCGCATCTTGGAAAAGACGCGCGGCAGCCTGGGCCGCGCCGACGACTACATCCGCGACGGACTCGAAGCGATCGCCCCGATGGGTCACGGCTCGGCACCAGTCACGGACCCCACCTTCATGCGTCGCGCCTACGACCAGCTGCTTCTGGCCACGCAATGGTTGAGCCAGGCGTCAGCGCTCTACGTCATCCTCAACGGGTTCTCCGATGGTCGTCCATCTGTGGTACTCGACGACATCGAGGCGCATCTCAACCACATCAACGGTCGCTGGGCTTACCTGCGCGACGCTCTTCGCTCGGCGATCTGAGGACCCATGACACGCAAGACCTCTCGCGGACGGCGGATGCGGAGGAACGAGGGCCCGCCTGCGACATGGACCACGTTCTCGCGCGAAGAGACCGCGTACCTACTCAATGAAGTGGCTGAGCTGGCCGAGAGCAACGAGCACTTTCTCAGGGAAGCGGGCGCGACGGACTTTACTGGTTTCTCGGCGTTGCCGGCATACATCATATACAACGTGGCCAAGGACCTTGGGGGCGCATTGGCGCTGCACGAGATGCTCGTATATCATGGCCATCCTGACTTCCGCGACGTAATCAATGTGATCGCCGACCGACTGGAACCCGCGATCCGCGCGCTGAACGGCTACCCAGCCTACTGATCACAACACCAACGGGGCAGCAATATGACCATCAGCAAACGAGACTTGTTCAACATGACGCCGGGGCAGCAGGCCGCCGGTCGCAAAGCGTGGGACCACACGGCCAAGAACGGCCACCTCGCAATGTCGTCCACCGACTACGAGATGACGTCGGTCAAGACGTGGATTCGCTACGTCAACAGCAAGGGTGAAGAGCACTGCGTGATCGAGTGCGAGGTCTACCACCAGCCGAACTCCGACGGCGTGGCGGTCGGCATGCTCTCCGGCATGTGCCCCAAGTGCGCCGAGTGCTTCCTCGTCAACGAGGGCAACAAGACGTTGCAGATGGACGTCACCAGTTACCGTCGGGCGCCGGCGTGGCTCAAGACGCACTGGTCGTTCCACAAGCGCGAGCTGAACCAGATCGTGACCGAAGACGACAAGATCCTCCTCGTCTCCTCGCCCGAGCGCTGGCTCTGCGACTACTGCAAGGAGTGGTGCGTGAAGGTCACGGAGAACATCGCCAGCGACAACTACCAGGGCGCGGCCATCATGTACAGCTCGCCCGGTGTGGAGATCGGACGCGGTGCCGCCCCTGCTGTGGCGCCCGTTCCCGTGGTACGGTCCGACGACTTCGACATCTGAGGCGCCTGTGACATACGCGAAACTGCAAGCTCCCATGGGTTCGATCACGCCGGAGGAGATCACCTACTCTCCGTTCGTTCCGGCTGGCGACGAGTTCGACGCGTATGCGATGGACGCGTACGAGTTCGCTGGCGCCCCGCCGCTGTTCCCCCCGACCTTCATGCAGCCGACGCCGATGCAGTCGTCAATGCCGATGCAGGCGCCCCTGCAGCGTCATCGAGTGATGCAGATGCCGGGCAGCTACGTGCCGCCTCCTGGGTACAAGCTCGTGCCCCTCGGCGTCGATGAGTCGACGGGGATGAGCACGGGGAAGAAGGTTGCCATCATCGTGGCGGTCATCATCGCCATCGGCGCCGTCATCTACTACATCAAGCAGAACAAGAAGAAGACGTCCAAGCCGGACCTCACGCCGACACAGGCGGTGAAGAAGCTGCCGACGTCGCGTCTCGCGCAGAACCTCTACGCGCGCCTGGCCAAGAACGGCAAGGCGAGCCGCGGCATGATGGTGGCGCTCGGTCAGATCGCACAGGAGTAGCCGCTCGCGTGCGGACTGAGCGTGCGGTAGATTGCGAGCCATGCCCTCGTACCTCGTCCCGAACAGCCCGCGCAAGCGCATCGAGTACGTCGCGCGCGCGCTGCCGCGCGTGGCCATAGAGACGTCGCAGGTCGTCTCGCACCTGGTTGGCGCAGACATAGACACGATCCTGTTCGTGCTTGGCCGCACGGTAGGACGCCGGCCCAACGAGGAGGATTGGCTGGACATCGCCAACTGCTTCTCTGCAGATCGACATCCCTATGAGGCGATGATTCCGTGGGTCGCGATTCAGTTGAACGCGATGCGGAAGGACGTCGACAAGGATCTGATGTCGGAAGAAGCCTTCGAGGATGCGTACCACGCCCTCGCCGCCAAGCTCCCGCAGATCGCCGCGTGGGTCGCGCACGCGCGCCCCGACCTAACGCGTCTCACCATTGGAGAAGCGCTCCGGCAGATGAGCGACTTCGAGCCAGAAACGGGGGCCGTCCCGCAGGGCGAAGTCATCTACCGCTTCGCCGACGGCTGGACGGTGCAGGAACTGACGCGATGCGACCAAATCTTCGCTGAGGGCGAGACTGTTCAGCACTGCATGCGCCAGAGCCAGCGCGGTGAGATGTACTTCAATACCGTGCTTGACGGCGAGGCGCGCATCTTCAGTCTGCGCACACCCACCGGGAAGCCGTGCGTGTCGATGGAGTTCCGGGTCGATTCTGATAACGCGCATGGCGGCCAGTTCAGGCAGATATACGCGAAGCAGAATACCGGGCTGAACGCGTCCGTGCCGAGGATCGTGAAGGACGGCGCGTCACGAGAAGCGGCCGAAGCACTCTGGTCGAGCATCCAGAAGTACAAGCCGCGCGTGAAGGAGTTCATCCACCAGGCGTTCACTGGAGAACCGTGCGGACTTCTCATGTCGGGCGTACCGGCCAGTTCTGTCGACCTCGCCTATCAGACGTTGGCTGGGCTTGACATGACGGAGATGGATTTGAGCGGGGCAAGACTGCAGGGCACTGACATGAGTGACGCCAGAATGTACGGCGTGCGCTCCGGCGGCATCATGGGTATCCCGAGTTTGCTGCCGCAAGGATTTAGTCTCGTCAACGGTTACCTGATCGGTCCATACGCTGATCTACGCGGAGCTGACGTCCATGGCATGGACTTGTCTAACACGACCATGCACGGAGTGCGTTCTGGCGGAGTCACAGGCACGCCACGACTGTTGCCGGCGATGGTGAAGCTCCTCAATGGCTACTTCGTTGGACGAAGCGCAGACCTCGCTGACGCAGACCTGAGTTTCGTCGACCTTGGCAACGCTTGCCTGGCGCAAGCGGTCATGTACAACGCCAACCTTGAGGGCGCCGAGATGGGCGGCGTGAGACTGATATACGGAGTAACGTCCGGCGGGATCAAAGGGACTCCGCACACGCTTCCAGCCGGTTGGCAGCTGTTGAATGGATACCTGATTGGCAGCGGTGCGAATCTGCGCGGGGCAGACCTGCGCGGACTAGACCTGGGCACCGTAAGCCTTCGGCGCGCAAGCCTCGAACGCGCCAGGCTGGAAGGGACCAACCTCTCGCGCGTGCAGCTCGACCCCATCGCGGGACAGGGCGTGGGGTGGGAAAGCGTAGACACCAGCAACGGAGAGCAGCTGACTGGTGCGACGTATGACGCCAAGACTCGTTGGCCCGAAGGCTTCGCGCCGCCCGATGACGCCGTCCTCGTCGCCAACCCCGGCCGCAAGTCCAGCCGCCGCAAGACCAGCAGGGGCCGATGAGCGTCTCCCGCGCGACGATTCGCGCCAAGCTCGCATCCAGCATGACGGTGATGCTCAACGAGGGCGTCACCATCGACGACTTCATCGAGGCCGTGCGCACCGCGGCCAAGCAGCGCGCGCTGCAGGCGCAGGCGGAACCCATGCCGGCGTTCCGCGAGGAGGCGGCTCTGTTCTATGCGGACGTCGATCAGATCTTGGCCAACGTTTGCTACCGCCTCGAAGTCGCCGCGCGCTCCGCCAAGAGCATCGCGCGCCGCCGCTGACGGCCCCTTGACGCCGTCTGACACCGAGTGTACTTTCGCGCTCAATGTCTGACAACGCTTCCGGCCCCACCGACGTCGACCAGCTCTCTCCCGCTGACCTCCAGCGCAGCGCGGACACCCTGTCCGAGCTTCGGAAGGGCGCGCAGCAGGGCGTCTTCCGCGCGGTGCAGTACGTCGCGGAGCCCGCGCCTGGGTCCAACGTGAGGGGCGTGTGGCTCTCGGCTGGGCTCAACCACCGCAGCGGCTACGCGCACGTCGCCTTCGCCGATGCGCTGCTCCTGCGCGCCGCTGGCGTGCCCTCGTACTTCATTCCTCACCGAGCGGAGGCCATCGACTGGGACGGCCTCCCCGAGGACCGCAAGGGCATCCTGGAGGAGTACCAGCGCGACGTGGTGGGCATCGGGGACGTGCTGATCTCCGAGTGGCCGCCCCACGAGGCCATCACCATGTTCGGGTTCTCTGACCGGTTCGTCATTCGGACGACCTGCGAGACCAACCGCGTCAGCAAGATGGCCGTCGACATGCTGAACGTCGACGCCGTCACGAAGAGCTGGTTCCCCTCCGAGTTCGCCCGCCAGTCCTACGTCCAGAGCGGCGTGAAAGAGGAGCGCACGCGCACGCTGCTCCCGCCCGTCATCAACGACCACATGGGGCTCTGGAAGCCGGTCGTGCTGCCCAACACGCGGCCGATCGACGAACGCGCGCCGTTCAACTTCGGGGCCATGGGCACCTTCCAGACGCGCAAGGGGTTCGACCATCTCATCCGCGCCTACTACAGCGCGTTCACCGGTGAGCTGCCGGTGTGCCTGACCATCCGCACGAGCCCCTTCGGCCGCTTCCGCACGGTGAAGGAACTGCGCACGGAGATCGAGAAGCGCGTCAAGGAGATCCGCGCCGAGTTCGTCAGCCCACAGATGCAGAAGCACGGCTTTCCGAAGATCAGTTTCAAGATCGGAACCGAGCTGAGCGACGCGGAGATGATCTCCTGGCTGGGGTCCCTCGACTGCTTCGTGAACCCATCTTTCGGCGAGGGCACCGGACTGCCTCTCGTCTACGCGCGCGCAGCCGGCGTGCCCATCGTGACCAATCTCTTCGGCGGCGTCGTCGAGTCGCTCGGCGGGGAGTTCGGCACGGCGCCCGAGACTTTCCTCGACACAGAGGGGCATCCGTACGATTCGTTCGTGCCGCACACGCTGAAGGACATCCCGAACGAGATGCTGCGCATGAACTCGATCTTCGAGAAGGGCCAGCAGTGGGCCGACTACAGCATCGACGCCATGGGTGATGCCATGGGCCGACAGTTCGAGTGCGGACGCCGTCGCAACGTCGGCGGTGCCCATATCACGTCGCGCAAGTTCGACGCGCAGCGGCTGCAGCCCGAGTTCAAGGCGGCGCTCGCCGAGATCGTTGACATGTCACGGTGGGCGAGATGATCAACGAGAAGAAGCTCGTGAAGCGTGGCGGCAAGGTGCTGGCGGTCATTCGCCCCAGCGATCCGCAGCGCGCCATCGCGAAGGCTAGGGCGTGTCGCGACCAGCAAGATCTGAACGCGATGCTTGGCGACCCCGAGCAGACGTACACGTTCATCGGCCTCGCCGCGAAGAAGGATCAACGCATCATTGATCCCCACACCGGTAAGGTCATCGACCGCTTGCAGCCTGGCGACAGCTTCGTACCGCACGAAGATCTCGTGAAGAACCAGAAGGCATCGTAGTGAGCGACATCCGCTACGTCGTCGCGGGGCACTTCGGCACCACGCTCAGTTACGCGACGATCGCTAAGAACGTCGCTGCCGGGCTCGCAGCGCGCGGGCTGCTCGCCGGCACCATCAACTTCGATGACTCCTACCTGGGGTTCGATGCCGTGCCCGTGCCAGACGACGAAATGGCGCACGCACGCCTGCTGTGCGTCACGCTTCCCGGACATCACGCGGAGCAGCTCGCGGAGTTCATGGGCGGTGCTCGCTCCATCCTCTACATGTCTCCGAACACAGACCTGCTGGGGCCCGAAGCGCAGCGAGTTTCCTGGGCGTTTGGCGGCATCGTCACGCCGTCACGGTTCTGCGAATACACGGTCCTGCGCTGCACGGGACGCGTGAGCACGCGCGTGCCCCTCGGCGTGGTCCCGGAGTACGCGCACGCGTTCCCGGACGTGCCAGCGGCGCTATGCGACCGGCTGGGCAAGCCTCCGCGGTTTCTGCACATGTCGACCGACGGGTTCCTCCCTGGGCGCAAGGGGACGGACGTTCTGCTCGACGCGATCCTCCTCTCGCGTGGGCGCCTGCCCTCTGGCACCAAGTTCACCCTCCACGTCCAGCCGAGCGTTCAGTTCGACGTGCGCTCCATGATCATCGAGCGCGAGCTGGAGGACATCGCGGATGTCGTCGCGGGAAGCGCGCGCGGGCTTCCAGACAGTGAGCTGGTCAGCCTCATCTCGGCGCACGACATGGTGATTCAGCCGTCGCGCTGCGAGGGCTTCGGCATCACACAGCTCCTGCCGCTCGTCATGGGCGTGCCGCTGGTCACAACGCACGCAACCGGCATGGCGGACTTCCTCGGCGACTTCCAGGGGTGCTGGATGCCCGTGCGCCATTCGTCCATGGCCGTACTGGCAGGAGAAGACGGCCTGTCGCCGCAGGTGAATCCAGGCGAGCTGGCAGACGTCCTCGCGCTGGCTGCGAGCCGCACCATGCGCGAGAGCATGCTGCGATACCAGGCGCTCGTGCCGGCGGATGTGCGGCGAAGCTGGCAATGGTCCGAGTGCACCGAGCGGTGGCTCGCCGCAATGAACGACTCTCTCACTCACGGATAGGGCAGCACGACGATGAACACGAATCCGATGGCAGTAGCGCTCCGCTTCCTGAAGGCCGGTCCGGCCATGCTCAAGCTCCGAGAGAAGACGTCCAACCCGATGACGTTCGCGTCCGGCAAGCTCAAGGAGGAGCGCACGACGATCGTCGAGGAGAACATCGAGCTTCCGGTTCAGTCATGGACTGAGATCGGCGAGACCGGCGTCTTCGTCATGAGCGTCAGCGCCGAGGTGAACGTGCTCATCGCGGCCGAGGACATCCTCATGGTGATCACGAAGCCGGCTGGGATCGTCTGATCATGCTTGGCGCGAGAGTCACGTTCCGACTGGCGCAAGACCTGCTCGACGCCGTCGAGAAGGAAGCTGTGCGCCGTGGCTTCGTGACTCCGCGCGGGAAGCCGAACATCAGCACGGCGCTCACGTTCATCCTGCGGGACTGGATCAGGAATCGGCCGAAGGAGAAATGATGGAAGGTGCCTCATCGCCTTCGAGGCGTACAACGAATCCAAGGGCGGGCTCACCTATGACGGGAAGCCCATCCCACCGTGGGACGCGCTGCACGGCGACAAGGCGGCGGTGCAGCTCGCGTGGGAAGCAGCAGCGCAAGCGGTCGCCGACACACTCCTCGACGGTCTCAGCCAGAACCCGGTCGCGGCGATCAGTGTCGCGCGCACGGGCGTCGAGCGTCTCCCGCGCTCACGCGAGCAGGCGCTCACACTCACGAAGCTCGACGAGGCAGCGATGTGGCTTGGGATGACGGGAGCCGACGAAGATCCACCGCTCTGATTCAGCTGCGCGCAGCGCGCGGTTGGCTGAGGCGCTCGGCCAGGCTACGATGCGGGCCATGAGCGCGCGCAAAACCTCCCGCCGGCCGACCCGCAAGACCTCGCGTCGCCTGCGTCGCAACGAGGGAGCGGAAGATGTCGCTGAGGCGCCGTGGATAGCCGGGATGGAAGAGGCGGCGGCGGCGGCGCTTGCAGCCGCCGAGGCACCTCTGACGCTTGCAGAGCTGAAGATGGCCGTAGCGGAGGGGCGAGACTTGAGCGGCGCCAACCTGTCTGGGATGACCATCCGCGGGCTCAACATGGCCGGCGTCAAGTTGGCCGGCGCGAGTCTGTTCAATGCAACCCTCAAGAAGGTGAATCTGGCTGGCGCGGACCTGTCCGGCGTACGGGCCAATCAGTCCACCTTCGAGTCGTGCAATATGTCTGGCGCCATCCTTTCTGAGGCGGACCTGACTAGGACATACATAAACGATACCAACCTATCCAGGGCAAATCTCGCGCATGCAAACCTGAGCCACGCGCGCATCGTGAGGTCAGATCTGAGCGAAGCGTACTTGGGCGCCGCGCAATTGGATCTGGCGGGCATCTCCAGAACAAATCTAAGTGGCGCCGTCTTTGAAGTCACGAACTTGCGCGGAAGCTCGGCCCGCCTCGTCAATCTGGAGGGCGCGCAGATGCGGGGAGCGTATATGCCGCATGGGTCGCCTGGCGATTCTGAAAACACGCTTGCCTGGCGTCAGATCAACGGCACCCCGGCGTCGCTGCCCGATGGGTACAAGATCATCAAGGGCACGCTCGTCGGGCCGCGCTCCGAGGCGCGTGGTCTGTCGATGGCTGGCGAGGACATGCGCGATCTGACCCTGCGTGGGACTGAGCTTCAAAGAGCCGATCTAAGGGGCGCCGATCTGTCCGGCGTGGATATGCGCTATGCGATTCTTATCAGCTCTGATCTGCGTGAGGCGAACCTGTCCGGGACCAACCTGCGCGAATCGGAAATCGGCAGGGTGAGATTCGACCGCGCCAATATGGCTGGGACTGACCTCAGAGAGGCCACCATCCGAAACGCTTCGGGGCGTGGCATCACCGGTATCCCGGCTGGCATGCCAAAGGGATTTGGAGTGATTGGCGGGAACCTCGTCGGCCCGGATGCCGGGCTGGAACGGGTGGACCTGCAGAACGCAGACTTGTCGGGAATCGACCTGACGGACGCCTACCTAACTGGAGCGCGGATCGATGGCGCCATCATGCGCGACACGACGCTGGCAGGCGTTCGCTCGGGGAAGTTGCGTGGCAAGCCACAGAGCCTACCGCCCGACTGGCAGATCAAAGGAGGCCACCTGGTTGGGCCTCGTGCCAACCTGCGCATGGCCAACCTGCGTGATGTAGACCTGTCTGGCGTGGACCTGCAGTTCGCGGACCTGAGACGGTCCATCATCGGCAAAACGCAGCTGGCGGGAGCGAGTCTTTCCTTCGCTAAGGCGGGTCAGATATTCGGCAGGCCGGCGTCACTGCCAAGCGGATGGGCAGTCGTCGAGAAGAGGCCGCGCGGAAAGAGCGCTGCCGAGGTGGACGCGCCAGAGTTCGATGAGATGCACGCCAACGAAGGCGCGAAGGCCGTCGTCGAGACCAAAGCCGCGCTGAAGAAGAAGCTCCTCAAAGAGAAGGCGGCGCTGAAGAAGAAGCTCCTCAAAGAGAAGGCGGCGCTGAGGAAAGAGCTGTTCAAGAAGAAGCGCCAGGAGAGGCGCCTCAAGTGGCTTGCCAAGAGAAACAGCCCAGCCAAGCTAGCGGCCATCGCGAAGCGCAAGGCGCAGCTCAAGGCACGTGGCAAAATCGGATTCCTTGTCGGCCCGCATGCCGATTTGTCGAACCAGGATCTTGGCGACGTCAATCTGTCCGACACAGACCTCAGATACGCAAATTTCACGGATGCAAGCCTAGCAAACGCAGACATGCGTCGGGCGCGCATGCACCACGCGACACTGAACGGCGCGAACATGCGCGGCGCGAACATGTCCAAAGCGGACCTCGCCAACGCAGTCATGAACAGTGCCGTGGTCGATGGCGTCGAGCTGGCCGGCGCAGACATGACTGGAGTAACTGCTATCGACATTCAAGGCAGGCCGAAGAGCCTGCCCGACGGCTGGTTCGTGTTCTTTCGTCAGTTCATCAACAAGGACCAGGCGCCTGACCTCATTGACCTGCGCGATGCCGACATCAGCGGCGAGAAAGAGATGCCTGGCCTCGACGCTCTCGTGGAATCGGGAGTGAAGTACGATCACCATACCATCTGGCCGTCGTGGTACACGGGTCCACGCATCGCGCGCCAGGTGCAGCGCAGCGCGGAGTTCCGCAGGTGGTTTGGCAAGAGCAAGGTCGTCGACGCCAGGGGTGAACCGCTGCCCGTGTACCACGGGACTACGCACGGAGGATTCACGGCATTCGATGCGCTCAAGCGAGACGCCCACCACAACGGGTTCTTCTTCACCAGCTCGCGCGCGCTGGCCAACACCTATGCCGGCGCCGCGCGTCCGTATCCAGACCCGACGCCTCCGTTCGAGGCTATTCTTGGGACACCGAAGTCGCTAACGGGCATCGTCGAGGTGTACCTGCGCATCGAGAACCCATTGATCGTTGACGCGCACGACGCGGGGTGGCACGCCATTGGCTACGCGAAAGCATCCGACGCCCATTTCAAGTCCGGGATCGGCAAGTACAAGTCGCGTCGCCCCGGCAAGGCAAGTACCGACGACATCGCGTTCTACGCCAAGGGCAAAGGGTTCGACGGTGTCATCATCCATAACGTCAAGGACGCCGGCGCCTACGCCTACGCCACAGGCGGCTACGTCGGAATGGACGGCGAAGAGAAGTCGCAGGACATCTACATCGTCTTCGAGCCGACGCAGATCAAACACGCCGTGCTCAACACCGGCGGCTACGACCTCTCCGATCCCGACATCCGCAAGAACCCTCGGCGCAAGACGTCGCGCCGCGCGCGCAGAACGTCGCGCCGCTAGCCCCGCCCGTTGAGGTGGAGCGCCGGTTCCGTCGCTTCGAGGTACTTGATTGCTTCGCGAGCAGATGCCGCCATCACGACGCCTGACTTGAGCGACGCCATGTGCGACTTCAACATGGACACGGCGAGGGCCGCATCCTCGGGACGCAACGCGTAGCCCGCCGTGAGCCGAGCCGCGATGCTCTCCGCGGAATCCGCTGGCAGCTCACCCGTCAGCCACTGCGCGACAGCGAGTCCCGCGGCGTAGGCGTCGACCTCGTACTTGACGCGCGCCTCGGGCTCCTTGAGGTACAGCCACGCGAACGCGATGCGTGACTCGCCGAACTGGATGACGTGCTGCAGCTCGTGCGTGAGGATTTCCATGAACACGACGGGGTCCGCGCGATGTGCCGCCGGCATGTAGATGTTCGTGCCGAGGGTCGTCGTGAAGTGCTCCATGAAGTCGTGACCCGACGCGAGGCCATCGGCACCAAAGAACTTGCCAATGTCCATCCCCATGGCGACGCCACGCATCTCGACGCTGGTCTCCTTGTTGATCACGCGCGCACCGAACTTGCCGCACATGTGAAGCGAGAACAGAGCTGCCGTCTTCTTGAGATCCATGGTCACTCCTCGACGCAGGCGGACTGAGGCACGCAGGCATGGACGGCGTCTGCCGTCATGCAGCACACGGCGTCGACGGCGGCACATGTGGTGTCACCCACGGGGGTCCAGCGCTGCGTGCCGGAGCAGATGTAGGGGCGGTCGTCTCGACACGCAGATGCCTGCGGCGTGCAGCCGCTTGGCGGTGGCAGCTGCGGACAGCCGCTGAGCAGAGCGGCCAAGGCCACCGTCACGAGGGTGAATCGCACGGTGTCTTCCTCTCGACCAGCACTACGTTGCGCGCGAGGTGCTTGAACGAGGAGCCAGATACGGACACCGCGGTGCCAGCGTCCGTCCAGTGGAACTCCTTGATCGAAACGAGGGCTCCGAGGCTGTCCTTCACCACGTCGCCGACTGCGACCGTCTGTCCGTGCTTGTCTTCGTAGGTCATCGACGCCCTGCTTTCTCGCTACGCGGTCATCTCCATCTCCGGCACTTCGACGTCGACGCCATCGACGCGCCACTCGCCCCAGCCGACGTCCACGATCTTGTAGGTGCCGGATTCTGACAAGAAGATGTTCTCGTCGTGGAAGTCGGTCCAATCGAAGCCGGTGTTGCGCAGCTCTGACGAGCCCACGGCGACGTCGCGCAGGATGCCCATGGCGCGCGACACGTTGGTGAAGTCGAGCCGCCCCTGGAGCAATGTGCGCCAACGGGCGACCATCGAGCGCTGGCTCGTCACCCAGAGGTCGAGCGACTCGTCCTCGTACAGCTCGTACATCACCTTCATGATGTCGATGTCGCGCTGCTTGGGCGGGATGAGCTTCTCGCGCGTGACGACGTACCACGGCTGTTGGTCGTCCTCGCGCGCGCTGTCGGGGAGCGCTAGGACGTCGAAAATCTTGACGACGTTGCGCAGCGACTTGCCGCGAATCATGGCACTGACGATGGCCTCGTCGTGGTCGTGCGTGAGCTTGAGCACCCGGTCGCCGAGGTCGTACGCGGCGCCCTGGGAGCCCGTTCCCAGGAGCTGCCCGCCGCGCGCCACAGGCCAGGGGTTGGTGAGACCGAGGGCCACGAGGCCCTTGCGGTGTCGGATGATGACCTCGGCGGTCGGGATGAACATGGTTGGATCTGAGCTGCCCGGCATGCCGCGGATGGTACACCACTTCGAGTTCGGCTACCATCGGACCCGGAGACACGATGACATTCCAATTCGTCCGACCGATCCGCGCGCACACCATGGGTCCCGCCCTCTACGGGCTTCACGGCGCCGGCTGCGGATGCAGTGCCTGCCTTCACGGCGCCGGCTGCGGATGCAGTGCCTGCGGCGACACGTACATGCCGTGCAGTCGGCGCGCGGACGGCGCGTTCGTCCTCAGCAGGCCACAGCCTGCGCGCGCCGCGGGACTCGGCAGTGGCATGATCGCCAACTACCTGTACTCAGAGACCGAGGCCGCGAAGACGCTCGCCAAGGACTACAGCACGGCCTGTCTCGTCACTGGCGTCGCCGCTGGTGGCGTCGCGGGTCTCCTCGGCGCCGTGCTGAAGAATCCCCTGCTGGGCTTCGCAGCAGGGGCTCTGACGGGATTCCTCGTCTACCAGACGCAGCGACCCCCGGCTCCCTGACGACGGCTGCGCATGGACCGCGAAGAGGCGCTGGATGCGATAGAATGGGCGGGGGAGACAGGCCATCCAGCGCTTCTGGCTGGAGCGAACCTGGCCGGCGCAGGACGGGGCCTTGCAACTGAAACGGGCAGGAGACACCAGTGACCCCCGCAGACATATTGGCCGGGATGGATGAGGAGGGGGCTTACCATGGCAGCCTCGACCTGAGCGGCTACGCGCTCCCGCTGCCAGCGGGGCTCACCAACGTGGGCGGTAACCTCTACGGGCTGAAGGATTACGCGCACCCGCTTCCGGCGGGGCTCACCAGCGTGGGCGGCGGCCTCTACCTGTACGGCTACGCGTACCCGCTCCCGGCGGGGCTTACCAGCGTGGGCGGCGGCCTCTACCTGCGCGGCTACGCGCACCCGCTGCCGACGGGGCTCGCCAGCGTGGGCGGCACCCTCGACCTGCGCGGCTACGCACTCCCGCTGCCGGCGCGGCTCACCAGCGTGGGCGGCGACGTCTACCTGCGCGGCTACGCACTCCCGCTGCCGGCGCGGCTCACCAGCGTGGGCGGCAGCCTCGACCTGGACGGCTACGCACACCCGCTTCCGGCGGGGCTCACCAGCGTGGGCGGCCACCTCTACCTGAGCGGCTATGCGCACCCGCTGCCGGCGGGGCTCACCAGCGTGGGCGGCAACCTCATCCTGGACGGCTACGCACACCCGCTGCCAGCGGGGCTTACCAGCGTGGGTGGCAACCTCTACCTGAGCGGCTATGCGCACCCGCTGCCGGCGGGGCTTACCAGCGTGGGCGGTGACCTCAACCTGAGCGGCTATGCGCACCCGCTGCCGGCGGGGCTTACCAGCGTGGGCGGTGACCTCAACCGGGACGGCTACGCGCTCCCGTTCCCGGTGGGGCTCACCAGCGTAGGCGGCGGCATCAGCCTGCGCGGCTACGAGCATCCGCTGCCAGCGAAGTTCGCGCGCGTGGGCGGCAGTCTCATCCTGAACGGCTACGCGCTCCCGCTGCCAGCGCGGCTCACCAGCGTGGGCGGCTACCTCGACCTGAGCGGCTACGCGCTCCCGCTGCCTGCGGGGCTCACCAGCGTGGGCGGCGACCTCTACTTGAGCGGCTACAAGCACCCGCTACCGGCGGGGCTGGCCGTCGAGGGCGAAATCTTTGGCGCGGATAGCTACTCCTTCCCGCTGCCAGTCGTCGAATCGTTCGGCGCTCGTGCATACGGCAAACAGTCGGCTGCCATGCTCAAGCTGCGCAAGCCTGAGACGCCGCACGCCGCACGCGACTTCAAGCGCATGTATCCCACCGAGTTTGAGGCGTTGAAGTCAATCACGCAGGGACGCGACTTTGCTCCCGAGGTCGTCGAGCGCTTGCGGTACGCCTACGAGAGTCCCGTCGAGTGGATGCTCACGACTGGCAAGTACCGTGGTAACGCGCAACGCCTATGCCCAGGCCCAAACGAGGTTCTGAAGTTCAACATCCGCATCGACAGCGAGCAGTACACGGCTGACCAGCGAGACATTCTCGACAAGATTCGCGAGACGTCCAAGCGCTCGGGGCACCCGGTGGAGAAGAAGCCGTTCTTCACCATCGGCTGGGTGCGCTACTGTGTCGACGACGCCGCAAAGACGTGGCTCATCGAAGAAGTGCAGAGCGACGTCCAGGGCGTGCGCAAGGGGCTGAAAGACCCTGCGGCGCGCAGGCAGCTAGAAGCAGGCGGTCTACCTCCTGAGCGCGTGGACGAGGCGGTGGCGCTCGTGCATCCGTACTCAGAGCACTTCTATGAGGACGCGCTCGGAGTCGTGTTCGACCTGGCTCAACAGAAGGGCTACCGCGTCGAGATGCTGGAGTACGGGAGCAAGCGCGAGATGGGCTCGCCGCGCAACATCTACACGGACCTCCCCAAGAGCATGGGCATGCGCCTCGGACCGGGGTCGGCCGTGCTGCCGAGCCTGCAGCAGACGTGGAAGATCACTCCGAACAAGCGTAGGACGTCGCGCAAGCCCAGCCGTCGCAAGACGTCGCGTCGTCGCTAGCTCACCGCTGGTCCATCGCACATTTCCAGGCCTCAAAGCGTTCCTCTAGCGGCAGGTCTTCCCATTCGATCCCTCGCAGACGCAAGAAGAAGTCGACGAGGCTCCACGCGAGGGCCAGGCGCAAGTCGATCGCCTTCACGGCCGCGCGCGCCGCTTCCAGAGCCACCAGCCGATACCTGCTGATGCCGCGAGCGCCGTGAGACCAACGAAGACACCAGACACCTCACCCACGTCGTCCCAGCCAATGGGCGTGCCCCTCCATCCGTCGCGGTCGAAGAGCGCCTTGGTAGCGGCGTAGGGGCTCACCTTCGCGCCCGTGGGATCATTGACGGCGTAGTGCAGATGCGGGCAGCTCCCCTTCGCGCTTCCCGTATCTGAGCAGAGACCTATCAGCTGGCCAGCAACGACCCTCTCACCGGGGCGCACGACGATGCCGCGCATGTGGGCCAAGTAGTGCTCGTGTCCGTCGTCGCCATCGATCCACACATAGTTGCCGCCGCGATCGCTGAGCCCGGTGCCAGGCAGCGTGCGACCCGAGTAGACCCATGACGTCTTCACCTTGCCGTCGACGGGACTGACGACCGGCGTGCCGTCGGCGCAGGTGATGTCGAGGGCACGATGCGGTGTACCTCCACGATCTTCGTTGAAGGCGTCGTAGAGGATGGGACGTTCCGAGGGCCACGCCTGTCCCGCGGCATGGTAGCCGCCGGGGTTCGTGGGACACGAGGAACCATCCGAGCGCAGGACGCGGCGCGTCGCACGGAAGCCTGGTGGCACCATCAGCGGGAAGACCTGCGGCGCGTAGCTCATGGGGTGCAGTCTACTGCCTGCATCGCGACCCCACAAGCTACGCGCCTCCTTGGTTGGACCTGTCCAGAATCGAACTGGAGTCCAAGACTTCTACTGAGATCGAGTACCACGCGCGTCTCTGCTGTTCAGACTCTTTGAGGCAGAGCCCAGGTCATCAGCGAACCCGTCTTTGCCTTGAACCAGCGGGTGATAAGTCCGCGGGTTCGCCGCCTCCACCAGCTCCGTCTTTAGCCTCTTCGGTTTCCCAGAGGTTTTGCTCGGATTCAGATTACGCCCACGCAGAGATCTACCCGAGCAACTCTCTGCGTGAACGGCTCACGCCGCTTGCGCGACGGGAGCGTAGCTGTTGTCGTTGGCAGCTGTACGTAGGTCGATTTTTTACTTGGCCCTTCGACCGACCAAGGCGCGCACTCTTTCCGTTCGTTGCCCTGTCGAAACCCTTCAGGCCCTTCTGCTCGAACTCTACCAGTCATTCACCGCCTCAGCCACACCTCACTTCCGGTTCGGCCCCTTGGCGTTTCGGATCTGCGCCCCGATTGCCGTCGTCGCCTCCACCTTCGCCGTGTCGCGTCTGCCCTCGAACTCGTGACCGACTTCCAGTAGCAGTTGCGCAGCATCGACATACGAGAAGGCGCTCAGGAACGGGATGACCGTGACGCGCTTCTCGCCGTCGGCATCCTGTGTGACACGCGCCGAACTGACTTTGAAGCTGTACCGCGGCACCGGTAGCGGCAGCATGAAGATGTCGACACACGCCTGCCCGCGCACGCGCCGTTCGAGAAACTCGTACCTGAGCTTGGTATCGGACATCGCGACTTTCTGCGGGACTACGCGCTGCCCGCTGAGCCGCCTTCGGCGTAGCTGAAGATGTTGCTGATGCAGGTAAGGATGCCCTGCTTGATGCCTTCGGCGTACTGCTGATGCAGCGCGAAGTCGTCACCGTCGCCGGTGTCATTGTGCTCGGACGAGATGGCGACCTCGACGAGATGCGAGAACAGCACCGCCCACATCTCTTTGCGGGCGACATCCATCAGGGCGTCGACCATCAGGGGACTGGCACCGGCCGCCAGCATGCGCTTCACCTCGGCGTCGCGATCGCTCGCGGCCTGCGCCAGCATGTTCTTCGACAGGGTCGTGAACTCGCTGATGAGCTTGTTGTTCGTCACGTGGCACCTCGTGTTGCGGCGAGCGAGCGCTCGGCTCGCCCGCCGCAGGCGTCAGATGACGAGGTCGTCTTCCTTGGGGGCGTCACCAGCCGCAGCAGGAGTGCCGTTCGCAGCAGGAGCCTCGGGCAGGACCCTGCGCGTCCGCTTCTGGCCGGGCACCTTCTTGGCAGCCTTCTTCGAGGGCCCCTTCGTGATGATGCTGAGCACGCCCATGAAGATGGCGTACTCCGTGGCCTCAGTCTGGCTCAGATCGCTCCAGGCGACGATGGCGCGACTCGTCTTCTGCGCCACGTCGGTCGTGGCCTCCCACTTGAAGCCCTTGCCGCGCAGGAATGCCACGTAGCGATCGTGCAGCCACGCCGGCATCACGTCGGGGTTTCGTGTCGCGAAGCCGACGAGGTCTTCCATCGCGCTGAGAAGGACGCCCTCGGGCTCCCCCTCGGTGAGAAGCGAGAGCCCGCCCTGCGCGTCTCGGACGAGACTGATCATCTCCCATGCGGATTCAGCGACGCTCGTGTTGTTCCAGTCGTTCATGTTCGTGTCCTTTGTTGTGTGGGTTCGGGTTGATTCGCTTGACGGCTACGCCGCCTTGTACTGCTTCTTCGTGACGAAATACTTCGTGCCGCGTGCACGACCCGTGCAGCGCAGGTGACCACTCGCGACGAGCGCCTTGAGCGTCGTCCCCTTGATGTCCTTCCCGTTGGACACGATGCCGGGCAGCTCTTCCGAGCGCAGGCCGGGTGTCTTCTTGATCGTGGCGAGGAGCGTTGTGAGCGTCGAGCCGACCGAAGGCGTCGTCGGCTTCTTGCCGTACTGCGTCTTGGCTCCGTTCTCGCCGCCCTTCACTGGCCTCATCGTCGGCTCGCTACCCGCCATCGCGGCGCCACCCGTGGGCAGGCGCTGGCCCAGCAGGCGCTGGGCCAGGGGACCACCCAACGCGATGCGCTGGGCGTCGAGGCTCGCGGCAACCCGTGAGCGGATGGCCTCCTCCACCACTGTCACGACAGTGCTCGCGAAGAGGTCAGAGGCCGCCTTGATTCTGTCTGTGAATGTTTGATCCGTGCTCTTCATGTTCGTCTCCTGGGGTGGTCACTACTACTCTGCGTTGTCCGACAATGCAAGCCGCATTGATTCTTTTCAACTACGTGTTACGCTGCTTCAATAGGAGTCTGTATGGAACTGCGTCGGATGGCTGTATGGGTAGATGCCGCGGGGCGCGTCGTGGGTCAGATCTCACAGGGCGTGGGCCGTGACGAGACTGGTCGCGTCGTGGCCGTGTATTGGGCCTCGGCAGTCGGCCTCCTCGCAGACGCCTGCCCGCGATTCGCCTGTGCCAGGACCAAGGTCGAGAACGCGCTCCTCGAATCCGGGGTCGAGGCGCGTCCGATGATGCAGGCGGCCTAGTCATCACTGCCTGGCCAGTCGAACGACTGGCCCCCGTAGTAGTCGTACTTGATGGCGCGCGGGCCCACCGGCTGCTCCCCTCGTTCTAACGCATGACTGCGTGCCTCATCGATGCGCGCGCATAGTGAATCGCCGCCCGCGTGGATGGCGTCACGGGCGTCGTCGTCTGCAACCAGCCAGGCGAGATATTCTGCTGAGGCGAGCCCCAGTGCGTGCAGAACCTTCGCCACGCTGGATGAACGAGGGTTTGCCTTGGTGAAGCGCAGTGGCCCGATGCTCGACTGTATCTGCTCACGTATGGAACGGCGGTCGTATACAGGGTCGCCAGGCGTGGGACATCTTTCGCCAACCATGGTCCACGTTCCAGGCTCAGACAGTCGCGCGTACGTGTCAGCGTGAAGTTCCGACGTGACGTAGAACACCTCAGCGCACAGAGGGGTGTCGTGCGAAGTCTCCCGGAAACCCGCTTCCAGCCGAGCCGCTTCCGCATCCCTTTTCGCGTCCATCTCAGGCGAACTTACTACGCCGTGCTGCTGCTCGTTCTTGCGCCGATAGAACTCCACGTCCTTGACGTCGAGCATGAACGGGAACGCCGGCAGACCCTCTCCCTGCACGCGATGCCACGACACGCAGGCAGCTACAGCCGCGGGCTGCTTCTCTCTCTTCCAGCGCTTGAGATAGAACTCGACGGGTCCGTACTCGCGCGGGTCGTAGGCGGATACGGGCGGCGTGTCCTTGCCATCCCACACGTAGAGGATGTAGCCGCGCGTGTGCCCGAACGTGAATGGGCCCGAGGCCCCTGGCACGATCGCGTTCGGCGAGATGCGATCGCGCCACGTCGCGAGATCGAACACGAGCGCGTTGCCGTAGCCACACATCTTGACTGGCTCGTCCGTGTCGTCTTCGTTCTTCATGTCGTCTCCGTGCTGTTGAAGTCCCACCCGACTGCCTCTGCCACCCGCAGAGCGCGCCGCATCGCGGCGCAGGCTGCCTCGAACTCATCTTCCGAGATGGTGGGACGCGGCGGGCGCGGAGGTCTCTCATCAAACGCGTGGAGCTGCTCGTACGTCATGGGTGTCGGCTTCATGGACCGTGCCTCCTCGCGTACTCCGCGCTCTCGATGAGGCACTCATCGCACACGATGACCTGGCATCCGCAGGTGCGCGTCGACGGGTACTCGTGTGCCACAGAAGCCCGCACGATCTCAATGATGTGCTCGCGCTCCAGCGTGCGCGGTTGCCCCAGCAGCCACTCGATGTTTTCTGCAACGAGCTGCTCGTAGCCGGCTCTGTTCATGCGACTGCTCATGGCTCTCCCTTGCCCGCATCCTCGAAGACGGCGTCGACACCGCTGGTATCGATCGGTTCGCCGACGTGCTCAATCGGCGCCTCGGGGTCCATCGTTCGCCAGTCGGGCCACGTGCGCTTCATGTTCTTCGCCGCCTTCGCGACGAGCGCAGCGATGAACCCGTCGCCGTCAGCTCCGGCTGCGCGCCAGGCACCGTCCATCGCGATCAGCACGACATCGATCCACTCTTCGAGGTCGTCCGGCTTCGCTTCGATCTCCACAAGCTCCTTGCGGATGTGCGCGACGACTCGTTTCCAGATGTACGCCGGACCGAAAGTCTCACGCGACCACTCCTTCCGCTCCTCGAAGAACGATGCGAGGTCGAAACGACGCGGCGCCGTGCTCCTGCGCAAGTCCTCCAGTTCCATCACCAGAGCTGCCACGGCCTTGTGCCCTGCCTCGATGACCACCCACGGCTCCCCGCCGCGCTCGACGTGCACACGCCAGTCGCCGTCTGGAACCGAGAACGTGTATTTGCCGTCCGCTACGCTCAGCTTCTCGATCATGACGTCTGTCTCCTCTACTCTGTTCCACTGACTCACGGCTGTCCCCGCCACGGGCACCAGCTCGGCGGCACGGCCCTCTTGACCCTCCGCGGATTGCCGTCGGTCTCGCGCGATGCCGCCGGATGGAAGCAGTACAGCTGACTCCCCTCGGCCGCGTTGCCGTGCGGACACACCTCGCAGGACGCGATCACAGGGGGGTTCTGCGCCACGCGCTCCCGCGCCATCTTCATAATCTTGACGAGCGTGGGTGACGGCGCCGGCGGATTCTCGATCATCTCTAGAACCGCGTCGTACTCTGCGTTCTGCGCATTCTGCTCTGCCCTGAAGGCAGACAGTTCGGCTTCCAGTTCGGCACGGCTCATGTCTGCAAGGGACTTCACCACAGGTTCTCCGAGTACAGCTTGGTGCCCACTTCGTCTATCGCGTAGTCAGGCTGCCCGCCCACGCGGCGGATGATTTGACCAGAAGCCACCGCGATGCCCCACGCTTCTTCGCGTGATACGAAGCGGCCCGTACTTGTCAGGAACCCCTGGTCTCTCCCGCGCACGGGACGCGTACCGGCACGCGGCGGAACCTCCGACGCGTCCTCACTCGGCTGCTCCGCTGAACCGTAGGAGTAGAGCCACATGGCATGTGGGTGCCGTCCCGGCGGCGGCACGGACCAGACGCCGCCGTCTATCATGATCGCGGCACGGACAATCGTCTCGATGCTCATGTCGTCTCCTGATCCTTGGTCCGCTCGTAGTACGTCGCGTAGCAATACTGGCAGTGCCTTCGCATCCGCGACGGGTGCGCACGGCGGCCAATGAGACGCATCCACCACGACGGCACATAGGCGGCTTCGTACACCTGTGTCGGTCCGCAATCGTCGCTCGCCTGCTTCAATCCGCACTTCTGACACGCGCTCCGCAGTGTTCTGTGTGGCA
>Ga0315274_10002485_pt1 | contig 27760 bp, 22 predicted proteins | sample YL17G02_20_MG_FD_203700 | JGI IMG/M metagenome (GOLD analysis project Ga0315274, IMG submission 203700) | Sediment microbial communities from Yellowstone Lake, YNP, Wyoming, USA - YL17G02_20 | ecosystem: Environmental > Aquatic > Freshwater > Lake > Sediment | place: USA: Wyoming | collected...
AAATAAGAAATTTTATGAAATACTAAGTATAACTTATCTTTTTTCTTCTCTATTAAAACTTTCCCATAAGCAGGATTCTCAAATTCACCAATGTAATCATTAATAGGATGTGATAGCTTTGTTCCCTTCTTCCGTTCTAAAGCTGATTTCCGCCTTTCTTTCATCTGTTCTTTCTTATCCTTCTCGATTTCAAACTTAGCTCGCTTATTCCAATCAATCGGTTCTAATCCCAGTAAACAATCATAGGCATAATAGGCAATAGTTCTGGGAGACGGTGAACCGTCGAGATTTGTTAGAACACAAATGCCAATTTTTTCTGAAGGCATTAAAGAAGTATACGATTGAAATCCATCCATATTCCCACCGTGTTGAAGTAATTTCTTACCTCTATAGGAAATAACCCCCCATCCTAAACCATAACAGGGATTGATAATCTCTTCATAACTGACTTCCTCTGGCACAACAATGTGTGGAGAATGTATCTCCTTTAGACTCTTTTCTGAAATGATTTGTTTATTTTTACTTTTCCCATTGTTCAAATTAAGTAAGAGCCACTTTGCCATATCTACAGTATTTGAATTGATTGAACCTGCAGGTCCAAGAGCATTAATATTTACAAAAGGTAATTCAATAATTTTATTTTTCTTTTTCAAATATCCTGAAGAATAATCAGAAATCTTTTGCATTTCAATTATAGAGAAATTACTTTCCTTCATTTCTAAGGGATCAAAAATTCTCTTCTGCACAAATTCCTCCCAACTACATTTTGCAATATGCCCAACCAGGTAACCCGCAGTTGTATACATAATATTTTGATACTGATAAATGTAACGCAAATCTTTGTTCGGTTTGAGATGTCTCAATCGTTCAATGATTTCTTCACGCAAATAATCCGCTCTATACCAAACCCAATCGTATCGTGGCAATCCTGAACGATGCGTTACCAAATCACGAGGTGTCATCCTCTCAGTTTGAACAGAATCACACATCTTAAACGAAGATAGGTATTCTCTCACAGGTTTATCCCAATCGAGTTTACCCTCATCAACCAAAATTCCCATCGCAGTTGTTGTGAAAGCCTTTGTGCAAGAAGCAATTGGAAAAAGAGTGTGCGAAGAAACTTTTAATTTCTTTTTCACATTTCTCCAACCGAAACCTTCCAAAAAAATGCCTTTCCCATCTTTCACAATTGCCATAGTAACTCCAGGTACACTAAACATCTTCATTGTTTGATGAACAAATTTTTTGAAACTTTCAACATTAAACCTAATTTTTTTAGATAACATACATTTCCTTCCCCTTAATTTAATTACCATAAACCGAAACCCACATACTCTTGGCTTGAATCAATTCAACATTACTTGTTAATTGCATAGGTGATTTTGTTTTAGTATAGAAAATGAAGCCTTTATAACTGGTGAGATAATGATAAGATGAAACGATAAATTTCTTCTCAGTAAATACAACAAGAGGTTTTTCATTTTTAGAAAGAATCGTCATGAAATCCTCCGGATTAACGCGCACAAGCATCCCAAAGGCTCTCATTGCACGTGCCATTACTGCATAATGCCCCGCCATCCCCGATTGATAAAACATAATTTAATCCCTCCTTTAATTTATATGCAATCTAATGTTAATCTGTTCTCGATTGAGACACCTATGATATTTCTGACACAACTATTCCTGCAATAATAATCATTGCCCCGATGATTTGTATTAGATTTAAAACTTCCTGAAGTAATATGAATGAAAATAACGTTACCATAATCGGTTCCAGAGTAAAAATCAATGCCACTCTTGTTGAATTAGTAAATCTCTGAAACTTCGTTTGCAAAAATGTTGTCAGAAATGAACAGAAAATTCCAAGATATAATATAATAAACAGAAATCTTTTGCTTGGTAGAATCGGCTTTTCACCCATCACAAAAATTATTATCCAACAACAAATTGTCATTATTAAAAACTGCCCAATCAGAAGCCCATTTGTACCCATTTTCTCTGAGCTATAAGACAATACTACAATATATAGTCCCCAAAAAATTGCACAAATCAATGTGTAAAGATCTCCCTTATTCACATCTCCACCCTTAGGTATCAATAGTAAATATAGTCCAATAACAGCTAATATAATGCCAATTAGCGATGCCGTTTTAGGGACTTTTTTCTCAATAATTAAACTGATAACTGGCACCAAAACCACTGACAATGCGGTTATAAAAGCTGATTTATTTGCCTGTGTATATTTCAATCCAATCGTTTGTGAAACATAGGCGATGAATAAGAACAGTCCTAATAACAATCCCCATTTTAATTCATTCCACTTAATACTGCTCAGAGTTTTGTGTTGCCACAATATGATAAGAAGTAAAGAAATCGTAAATCGATAAGCGACAATAAGATTAGGCGTAATACCTTCAAGTGCCCATTTCACACCAACGAATGTAGTTGACCATAAAAAGGTAACAAAAAATAAAATCAATTCTGCTAATAATTGTTTCTTCTTTTGCATCTCATTTATTATATAAAATTTCCAATACTCACATACTAAGTGATTGTTTAAAAAGTCAGAAAACGAGATTGCTTCATTGGCTAAAGCCTCCTCGCAATAATACCCCTCACCCCTCCCTCTCCCGTGAGGGGAGAGGGTGAAAAGGGTATCATTGCGAGTGAACGAAGTGGTGAGCCGAACCCCGTATTAAATACGGGGAAAACGAAGAGGTGGCAATCTCGTATTTATAAGTCAAATCACATTTTTAAACAATCAGAATACTAAATATATTTGGGAGATGACCAAATCCTTTTTGTAGTAATTAACTTTAAACCTTAAACTTCGACTCTTGAAACTGTCTTCATTCTACAATGCAATCAACTCATCCACACCCTTCATCAGCATTTCAGGAGTTATGTTTTTCACACACTTTAAATCTTCACATTTCGTTTTCCAGCATGGAACGCACTCTAATTCATTGAGTTGGATTACATAACTTTTTTTTCCATAAGGTTGATTTCTCTTCGCATCAGAGGCTCCAAAAAAGGATACTACAGGAACATCTAATACTGATGCTAAATGAGTCGGTCCCGTATCTCCTCCGATAAAAAGTTTGCATCTACTCAATAATGCGGTGAGTTGCATCAAACTCGTTTCAGGTGATATTAATGCCTTTGAACCAATCATCTCTTTTAATTCCTTGACCATCTTCTCCTCACCAGGACCATAAGTGAGCATTACCCTCAAATTATATTTTTCAACAATTATTTTCCCCACTTCACCTAACACATTCAACGGAATTCTCTTCGTAATCCAACCTGCACCGGGATTGATGAAAACAAACTTTTCATCGGACTGAACTCCATTTATTTTAAGCTTATTCTCAATATAAGAATATGCTTCATCAGGAATATTTATTTTGAACTCATATTGCGGATTTTCAATTCCTAATGGTTTAAGGAGCGACAAATTTCTATCAATAATATGTGGTTTATTTTCAGGCGGCGTGATTCTTTCATTAATGAATATTTTATTTAACTCTCTACCGTCCTTATCCCCAAATCCAATGCGGATTTTGGCACCACTCAAATATGCCACAACTCCGCTTTTGGTGAGTCCTTGAAAGTCTATGGTAACATCATATTTATCTCGTGCAATTCCCTGAAAAAATGGGACAATCTCTGTAAACAAATATTTCCCATAATTCCCTTTCCAGCGACTTTTCGGAATGACATACAATTTATCAAGATACGGATGCCCTTTCAATAAATCAGAAGACAATTCCTCAACAACCCATCCAATAAACGCATCCGGCATCGCTCTCCGAATCGCACACAATGCCGGAATCGTATGCACCACATCACCTATGGCGCTCAATTTGACAATTAGAAATTTTTTTATCATTTATATTAATCTTAATTTTAATTATCTTTTAATCCCATTCTAAAACAACTGAGATATGTCCAGTTTGCCTTTGCGATGTGTCCGATACAACCGCATATTCTATAAGACATTCTTGTGGTTTATAATTATAATCTTCAGGATACACTAAATAAAAAGAATGTAACCTCTCTTCAATTGTGTGAACAAGTCTATTAATTTTATAACGAATTATATATTTATCATGTGTTTCCTTTATAGGTTCCATATTTATATTATCAAAAATAGTACTTCTCGGGATTTTCGAGACCGATCTGATTAACATCTTACTAATATCATAAATTGGACTTTCTGGCTCTTCATCATAAACTTCTATAGGTTTTTTTATTTCTAAGTCTAGTACAATATTAGAAGCTGAGCCTTCGCCTTCGTTCTTGATAATTGGAAAAACTTTTAATCCCCATTTCTTTTCTCTCAAATATTCTTTCCTTTCTTTGTCTTGTTTACTTAGTATTTTACTAGTACTTGGATCAATATCTTCAATCTTATCTGGTGATAATTTTTTTACCGCTTTTACATTTTTAGATAACTGACCTTTTGCATCTAAATATAATTCTAACTTTGGGAATTTTACTGTTTGTGATTGTAAGATTTGATTTTCCAATTCTTTTAATTGAAGTTGAAGTTCTTTTATAAAAAGGTCTTTTTCTTGAATTTCCAATTTATTTTGATATTCGATCTTTTTAACTTCTTGTTCAATCTTGAATTTATAAATTGAAACAATAAGCTTAATAAGCCCTTTATTATAGTCACAAAAATCACCCACATAAACAGATTTTATATCCAATGACAAATCTTTAAAGAGTTTATCTCTTTTAGTTTCATTTTCTGCAAATATAAAGGGCAACAATTTTGCATTTTGCTTCTCTATACTCTCTACTAAACCTGCATCCAATTCTTTCTTCACCCATTCAGAATTTATTGAATTTTCTGTTATAAGAACAAACAATGCAGTACAACCAGATATACCCTCCTCAAAAATTTTTCGTCTAAGAGAATCCCCTGGTAATAAATCCCAACCAGAATACCAACATTCAATATTATAACATCTTAAATCAATTGCTAATTTCTCAATAAATTCTTTATCTTTTATTGAATGAGATAGAAAAACTAAAGGCCTAAGATTAACCATAGATATTTCCCTCTTATTTTTTATTTTAAATTACTTGCAGTAAAGTATCAAAAACATTCGTATTATATTATAATAGTATAAAATGTCATTAAATACATCAATAAATTTATATATTATTATAAACATCAAAATTATATTTTCTAATTACTAAGCACCCAGCAATCCTATCATGTATTGCTTGTTTTCTCTCATTAAAATCCATTAAAACGTAGGTGATAAACAAAGTTAATGCTGTAAGAATTTTAGAAAAATGTCTCAATGTTGCTTTTCTAAATGTTATTCTGTTTCCATCTAAATCAATAACGATAATTCCTCTCGCCGATTTACCTAAAGTTGCTTGTCGTGATGAACTCTCGAATAAAGCATAATAGAGCCATACAAGAATAAAAAACAGTATATTTCTAATGTGTGCCCCTTCAATAGTTATTCCATAAGGGAAAACGAAAATATAATGCGAAATTCTTTGAATCAAAAAACGCCCGATATATAAAATCAATCCATCAATGATTGCCGCTTCAAATCTTTTCTGAAAACCTGCGTACTCTACCTCACTTATAACATTATTGCTTTTGACAAAATCTGATTCAACATCATCAGACAAAAGATGAGCCCCACAAACTCTGCAAATACTCGCTCCTTCTTTATTTTCAGACTTACACCAAGGACAAAGCATCTTTTTTATTATCTGAGACCTTTAAAAAGATATTTCACAAACTCTTTTATTACTATACCGATAAAAATTGTATTTCCAATTAGATAACGTTTCCACATTCTTCGTGGCTCTTGAATTAGGCGAAAGAACCACTCCCAACCGGTTTTCTGTGCCCATAAAGGCGCTCGTTTTATTTTCCCCGCAATCACATCAAAACTCCCTCCCACTCCCATCACGATTGGAACTCCCAAATCCTCAAGATACTTTTCTAAAAATATTTCTGTCTTAGGTGAACTAATAGCTACAAAAAGAATATCAGGTTTAGAATTCTTTATCGCTTCAACAACTTTCTGCTCTTCATCTCTACTCCAATAGCCATTCCGATACCCTACTATTTGAATATGCGGATAATCTTTTTTATATTTTTCCACAATACTTCTTACAACATTTTCTTCTGCTCCAAGAAAGTATAATCTATGCCCTTTTTTTTTCGCTTCACCTATCAACCTCTGCATCAAATCTATTCCAGCTACTCGTTCTTTCAATTTATGCCCCAGAAGACGTGATGCCCATATTATCGGCATCCCATCCACATTAATAATGTCACAGGAAGAAACAATTCTTTTTAGTTTTGGATCACTACGTATCTGCAATAACTTTGCAACATTAACGCCAACATTTTGATGAGGTTTGCCCGATGCAATCATTTCTTCAATAATACTTAAGGTTTCTTCCATAGTCAAATTATCCACAGGGCAACCTAATATTTCAACTCTATATTCTTTATCTTTCATTCCGCAAATTCCTTACTTAAGACATCCATCATTTGTAGTCCCTGCTTTAGCAGGTATCACATCTTTTTGTAACAAAAGATTTATCTCATAAATATTTTGTAACCTAAATGTCGAGTTAAACAATGGATATTCCCACTAAAGTGGGTACTACAAACTGTCACACAGCCTCTTTAAATCTCTCTTTGCAGGTATCCCAATTGTAAATTTTTTGAGCCTTGCCAAATTTTGACATAATTGCTTCTTTATTTTCACATACATAATCAACCGCTTTTTTCAAACTCTCTACATCTCGTTTTTCAATTATCGCTCCAATCCCATATTTTTCTACGACTTCTCCTGCTTCTCCAAGCATATTAACAATAATCGGAATCTTCAACGCAATTGAAATATACAAATTATTGGGTGCATTATAGTGATTATACTCATAATTATCATCCAACACATAATATATAATATCAGAAACAGAATAATATTTTATAGGCTCACTGACCCATCCTAAATAAATTATATTACTACAATGCCTTTGCGCTTCTTTAATATATTCCTCCCAATACCCTTTCCCTGCTATAATCACAAAGACATCCTGATTTTGCAACGCATAATCTACAAGAAGTTTTATGTCCCGAACTTTATGAAAAGAACCAATATAAGTGATGAGCAATTTATCTTTAGGAATCCCAAGTTCTTTCCGTAATTCCTCTTTCTCAGAAGTCTTAATTCCCTGATTCTGACTCATCCCAATAGGATTATAATAATTTCCCACAACGTATATTTGCTTTTTATAATATTGCTTATAATAAGATGCTCTCCGCTCAGAAACGCAAATTAAGCTATTCACAAACTTTATAAGGAAGTTTTCCAGACGCTTGATAATGCCAAGAATAAATTTATTATACTTCTTTTTCTCCATAAGCCAATATATTTCGTGAGCATCATAAACTAACTTCTTGCCTCTCAAAATTTTAATCAAAACCCCCATAGGTAACATCAGTAAATCGTGAGAGTATACCACATCCATTTTCACTTTCAACAAGCTCGGAAAAACTTTGATATAAAATAGAAAAAGAAATAATAACTGTTTTATCCCCAGTTGAAATCTCGACCGTGTCCTGATTCGCTTTATTTTTATTCCATCTATCTCTTCATTAATTTCACGCTGACACTCCCTATCCCAAGAAAAAATTGTAACATCATATCCTAATTCTATCAGACAAAAAGCCTCTTTATAAACACGGAAATCAGGGTCAAAGGCATTGTCTAACAACATAATCACTTCTTTAGAGACCATCGTTTGAACTCTCTTTATTATAGATAAACATAACCTCTATTAACGATTATTCATAGACCAGTTTTATTTGTGTTAATTGCTGTGGTAAATTTTTAATCTTAATCTCAACGCCTCCTCGCAATTGCTCTGACTTAAATCTCACTTTTTGATTACTTACAAAAATATTACCAGGCAACTTTCTCAATAAAATCTTTACAAAGCAACCAGGTCCCGGGAAAAGGCTCAGAATTTCCTCCCCACCCAAATGTTCCACTCTATCAAGATAAACAATATTCTCCACATCAATCACATTCTCGTTTTTGCCAACAACTCTGTAAATATGAAAATCAAGTGGAGCAATTCTCCTAGTATCATTACTATTAACAAATATTTTTTTCTTCACATCATACAGATCTTTCCCTGTTAATTCTATTTTATATAATCCACTTTTATCATCATTATTGCAAACAACAAAATAATTATTTTGTGTAATATTCCACAGAATCCCTCTGGAAGCCTCTTTGATAACAGGAAAATCAGTAAAACCTTTTCCTGTATTTATTAATAAGTATATTAACAAATTCCTTAAATCAATATTCAAATCACCATCAAGAGAAATTCCGCAATATAATGCCTCTCCACCATTTTTGTATTTATATGATGTAACTAATGGTATTTTATTTGCCTTTTTTTGATAAAAGATTTTTAAAGCATTACTCTTCTTAAAGGCAGGTATACAGTATCCTGCGCAACCTATCTCAACTTTATCTCCCCAGAATGCATCTGCTTTTTTGTTACCACAAAATTCAATCTCAACATAATCATTCTCTGCAACAATTTCGACCTCTTTGTTAGAATCAATTCCAAACAATTCTAACATCTCAGGTGGATAATATTCGAAATTATTATATAAACCTTTCCAGTCATAACGATAACCCCATCTTCCACCAAAATATAAAAGTCGTCTCAATGAATCTTCACTAATCCATTTCTTAAGTAACAAAATTTCTTCTTTATTAATAGGAAAATATTCATTAAGAACAATTATTCTAATTTCAGGATGCCTTGCAAGGCTTTCCCGAAGCGTCTCTCCAAAGAATGTTAAAAATGGAGTTTTTTCTTCGTATAATAATTTCCTTGCAAAATTCCAATAGGATTTCCAGACATCCTTCCAACTTTTTGGCAAAATGTGACTAATTCCGCTATAAGAAAATACAAAGGCTATTGGCGATGCTGCCTTCCCCAATTTGGAAATATATTTGTTCGTCTCTTTCATAAATTGCATTCTATCGATGTCTTCGCCATAATTTTTCGGATACCAATGTCTCGTCATACCATCCGGAGCCGCCGCCAATGCTGAAAGTGTATATTTTTTAAAATAATCTAATGGTAATAATTTTTCTTTCATATCCTGAGACGAGTGATGTTCATTTGTGGGATTATTCACGGCAATGATTGGCTTTCCAAGTGAATGAGCAAGCACTTCAAGATAACCAAGGCGTGGCAAGGACTCTCCACCCGTGTCCATCATCGCGTTTGCCCAGATATTATCAGGTTGCATCCGCACGATAACAAAATCCAAATCCTTTAAAAAAGTTAATCTCCCAATATCACAGCAAGAATTCCAGGTTTCAGATGGTGTATTCTCAAATGTTGGTGAAAAAAACCAGGGCATTATCCCCATCTTCTCATAGCCTATCTTTTTCGAATACACGGCTAATGTATCATAAAACTCAACAAGAATGTCTCTCTTCAACTTCTGGACAAGTAAATAACTCAGACTTTCATCCTGTCTTGTAGGATATTTTACATTCGGGTACCTCTTCATAAATTCCTTATAAAATGCATCCTTAGTCCCGGGAATATCAACCCTGTACATAGGCTCCTCGAACACGACCCAATCAAAACCATAGCCTCTGAAAATCGTTGCAATTTCTTTGATATATTCCAACCATCCATTAGATGCGAATGAACCGAAAAAATTCTTTCTTCCCCATCCTGGAAAATGTTGATAAATATATACTGAATTGTCGAGATAATGTTGTGCATACTTGAGAGAAACATCATCTGAAAATCCTACAGTGGATTGAATCTGAATACACGCCTTAAAACCGCACTTATGAGCCATCTCTGTAAAAGCAATGTACCGCTCTTTATAGCTTCCCTTAAGCTCTTTAAATGGAAATGCATAGAACGCAGAATATGCGACATCAAAATTCCATCTCTTCATATCCTCAAAATATCTCTTTAGTAACGCCTTGTTCTTCAAAGAATCAGGACCAGTTGGCAAGACATTCATACTTCTCCCTCTCAAATTAATAACTAAAAATATTTTAACCACGAATTACACGAATCTTCACTAACACTTATAAAGTATATTCTATTTTTCTGAAATTCATTGTTTACATTCATTTATCCTGAATATTCTGTTCATCCTGTCAAAATAAAATTCTAATTTTTTCTTGAAAGCGAATGATTATTTCATTAGGCATAGTTGTCCAGCAAAAAATCATACAAGGAGAATCAAGAATGCAAAGACTTTTTATAATATTATTTTTCGTCATGATTATGTTTTCTAATTTCTTTTTATATGCCAATACGGAACCTCTCTCACCATTTGGTATTATGGGTCCTCCATACTCTCATATGAATAAATCTCCTGACAAATGGCTCAGAGGTGAAGAACATCTGCAACTATTCGAAACCACAGGTGTGAAATGGGCTCGTCAGGATTTCTGGTGGGGCTTAGTTGAACCAGAAAAGGGCAAATGGGAATGGGAACATACCGATAAGGCGATGCAAGCTTACAAAAATCACAATATTAATCTTCTGGCAATACTATGCTACGGCTCAAACTGGTTCAAAGATGCTCCTGCGACAGAAGAAGAAAAAAAATATTTCGGTGAATTTGTCTTCAATATGGTGAATCGTTACAAAGACATTTGTAAACACTGGGAGATATGGAATGAACCCAACATTCTTCCATTCTGGTCACCAAAACCAAATGTGAAAGATTACACGGAACTCTTAAAAATTTCATACACACAGGCGAAAAAAGCTGATCCGAAATGTATAATTGTTGGTGGAACTCTCGCTGGAGCCGATTATGAATTCCTTTCAGAAATGTACAAATATGGTGCCAAAGGATATTTCGACGTTCTTTCTTATCATACTTATGGAAACGACCCAAAAGAAGAAGATCTAATCGCAGATGTAGAAAAACTAAAAACAGTGATGAAAGTCAATAATGACATCAAATCTATTTGGTGCACAGAAACTGGCATCTACACAGGACCTGCGGGTGTGACTGAACAACAACAAGCTGAAAGAATTGTCAAATCCACAATCACTCTTATTTCCGATGGTGTTGAAAAAATCATTCAACTTACATTAAAAGATTGGTTTACTGATTCTAACGCTGTGGATGCTACTTCCTTCAGAGGTCTTTATAAAGCAAACAACGAACCCAAAATATCTGCAGTTGCTTTTAAGACAATGACATCTTTATTAACTGATAAATTTTATTTAGGTAAAGTAGACATATTGGAAAATATTCGTGGACACCTTTTCGGAATAAACAATAACAATGCGCTTGTTCTTTGGTCTTTACAAGAACCGATTGAGCGTCATCTTGATCTTGGTGTAAATAAAATCACACTGATGAAAATGAATGGTTCCTCCACAGAACTGGAATCTCCAAACGGTATCTTTAAAATCGAGATAACTCCCGAACCACTTTATATAAAAGGAGTCACTGATAAAATAAAAATCCTCGCTAACATTCAACTAAACGAAGATTCAAAAAAGATCAAATCCGGAGCGACAACTCATTTCACAATCTCAATTAAAAATCCATTGAAACAAGAACTCAACGGTTCTCTCTCGATTGAAACCCCAGAAGGAGTAACAGTAAAGGGTAAAAGAAAAAATATATCTATCGCTCCTGATAAAACTTCAGAAACTACTTTCAATCTAACAACATCTGCTAAAATTCCTCTTGGGAAAAATTACATCACGCTCAAATTCAAAACACAAAATCCTGACATTAAAGAAATTATTGCATACAAAGAGGTTGAAATTACTGAACCTTTTAAAGTTGCTTTACAACCCATAAATAAACTCAAACTACCTGAAGATACAATCAATATCAAAACCACGAATCTTTTGAAAAAGCAGGTAAAAGGACTTATTGAGATTCAATCAAACGTTCCTCTTGAAAAAAATAAGTCGAAAGTCCTCTTAAAGCCTCTTAAATCCCAGGTTATTCCTTTTAATATTAAAGTAAAAGATATTGTTTCTTCTCAGCTCTATTCATTTGATGTTAAATTTACAGATGAGAATGTTACCGTTTCAGATAAATATGAGAAAAGATTTCTATTTGTTCCTCGCATAAAAGAAAAAGTAGTGATCGATGGGGATTTGAGTGAATGGAAAAACCTCAAGCAAAACATAAAGTCGTCAATGTTAAAAGAAGAAGATTTTAATCCCAAATTAAATAAAGGAGAAGAGGACATCTCGGCAAACGGTTGGTTAGCTTATGATGAGAATTTTTTGTATCTCGTTCTTGAAGTTCAAGACGACGTTATTGCTTTACCTTCATCCGTTACTATCTGGGATAATGATTGTCTGCAAGTGGCAATTGATGCCCTTAATGATGCACGACCAAAAGAGAACTTCGATAGCAAGAATGATTTCGAATTCGAGATTGCTTTGCTGAAAGATGGTAAACAATTTATTTCAGCAGGCAAATATCCTGAAGGTAGGATTGAAAACGTTGTTCAGGATACAAAGATGGCTATTAAGCAGGTGGCTAAAAATAAAATGATTTACGAAATCGCATTCCCAGCAGGTATTCTTCTACCATTATCATTAACGGAAGGCACAGTTTTTGGATTCAACTTTATAATAAATGATAACGATGGACAGGGACGCGAAGGCTGGTTAGAACTCACTCCCGGAATAGGTTGGGGTAAAGAACCGTATCAATACTATGGAGCTATCCTTTTGGGACATTAAATTGAGACCTCTGAAATACTAACTTTGTTTGTAGTCCCCACTTTAGTGGGAATAAATTTTACCTGCTAAAGCAGGGACTACAAACTGAGGAATAATTTACTAAGGATAAACCAATTTATCATAATACTTAAACAATACCAAATTATTTTCACGGGCTGTGTCTGTCCTGACAAAAGAATTCACTTGATTGATAAAACCCTCAGGAAGTTTGTCAAATTTCTGATACTCATCGCTCAAATAAACAATAATCGTTAAATCCTTATCTACTCCAAATTTAATCACCATATTCTTATAAGTGTCATTCTCATTATACTCCGAACTAAACCAATGTTTATTAAATTTTCTTTCCCATCTTGCATTGGTTGGTCCAACAAACAACCAATATACTAAACCAGCTACTAAAACAATTACAAGAGCAATAATAACCTTTTTCATATCCTTATCACCTCAAAAATTTTTATATAAAAAACAAAAATGAAATATTATGTAATCACCTTTTTTATATATTGAAATTTTTTTATCATTAATAAAAAATATTGTCAATGATGAAATTCAAAATAATAAAATAATAATTTTTTAAATTGTCAGTTATCCCTTTTACATTTTACATTCTCATTTTTATCCACGAGGTCATTATTAAATGGTTATACCTGTCTACATCAAAACATACGAATCAGGAGAACTTGATAAGAGAATTAATTCTGCTTATGAAATGCTTAAGGAATGCACACTATGTCCACGAAATTGTAAAGTAAATAGACTTAATAATGAAAAAGGATTCTGCAAATCAGGTGAACTCCCCATCGTCTCCAGTTATGCTCCCCACTTTGGCGAGGAACGACCTCTCGTAGGTCAATATGGTTCTGGAACTATTTTCTTCACAAACTGCAATTTGGGATGTATCTTTTGTCAAAACTATGATATCAGTCATTTGAGCGATGGTACTGAAATTGACATTGAACACCTTTCCGCTATGATGATTAGTCTCAAGAAAAGAGGATGCCAGAATATCAACTTCGTTACACCAACTCATTCTATCCCACAAATACTATCTGCTTTAAAGATTGCAATTGAAAATGGTCTGAATATCCCACTTGTCTACAATACAGGTGGTTACGATTCCATAGCAACTCTCAAACTATTAGATGGAATATTTGACATATATATGCCTGACTTTAAATACTGGGATGGGGAAATCGCCACAAAATTTTCAAATGCACCCGATTATCCTGAAAGGGCTAAAGAGGCTTTAAAAGAAATGCATAGACAAGTAGGTGATTTAGTAATTGATAACACTGGGATTGCTCAAAAAGGTCTTCTCGTTAGACATTTAGTATTGCCTGAAAATCTCGCTGGAACTTATAATGCGATGAAATTTATCGCTGATGAAATCTCGCCCGATACCTATGTAAATGTAATGGCTCAATATTACCCCTGTTTCAAGGCAAGTGATTATCCACCACTTGATAGAAGAATCACACACAAAGAATTTGTAGAGGCAATTGAAACAGCAAAAAGGGCAGGTATCTGGCGATTTGATAAATACTAAGTAAATAAGAGAATGAAAAATAAACATATAACCGCGAATTTCGCGAATCACCGCGAATTTTATTAGAATTATTCGCGAAAATTAGCGTGATTAGCGGTTTCAAGTTATTTAATTTTTTGTCTTAAGCAATCTAAAATTTATTAATTCTTTCCACAGTATCCTTCATTTCCGTCCTGATGAGACCGATATTAGCATCTGCCCTTGTAAAAACAACAAGTATACCATTTTTTATTTTTTGGAAAAACATCTTTCTCCCACCAAACTCTATAAAACCATTCTCGAGTAAACTCTGAAAAAAACTCTCTACGAATACACACATCGTTTTTATCAATTCAGATAACGGCAATTCAATCATTCGCTCTTTCACATTCTCGCCCAACTTCGAGAATATTATCTTCCCTTTGTCATCAATGATCAAGCTTCCCGTTACACCTTCCACTTTGCTCAATATATCAAGAAATTGCCTCATATTTATTCTATCCTATTATCTCTTTATATCGTCTTTCTAAAAACTCTTTTAATACTAACGAAAAATTTCTCAATCGATTCTCTATTTCATCTAATACAATCTTCTTAGTAAAAATAAATACTATACTAAATTCCTTCATCAAAGGTAAAATCAAAACTGTATTCTTACCCGTCTCAAAAATAATCCTAACTATTCCTTCACTTTGTAATATATTACTTATCTTCGATAACTCTTTAACTACCTGCAAAAATCTACCAGACACATCCTCCACACTAATATAATGCGGAACGTCCTTCCACACAACTAATCCTTCGTCATTAATAATCAAAACGCCTTCTATGTTGGGAATTTTTTTTAAACTCAACGGTAAGGCATTAAAAGATAAGATTTGTGAGAAAACATCATCATCTGTTTCTTCTATTTTCCCTTTCGTTTCCTTTTCAATTTCAATCTGTGTCAATTCATCTTCTAATAATTCTAAAGAGGGAGTTGCTTTCAAATACTCTTCTTTTAACAATTGCGGCACAAGCGCAATCAATATATCCGTCATTACAAAATAAAAAATAACTATCTGAATAATAGGAATCAAGGGCTGAGCATACCACATATCGTAAAGAACAAACAAATCACCAGAACCAATATACCTACTAATCAGTACAAATGAAACAAAAACGGTAATGAATCTGATAAATAGAAACAATACAGAAAGGTTAACGACCATAAGCAAGTGTCCGGGCTGACACTTTTTATATATAATATCAAAATATAAAACAAACTCAGCTATAAATAAAACATACAAGAACAAGGAACCAAGGGAAAACAAGGTTTTGCCATTTGTCATCACATAAATAAAACCAGGCAACATAACCATTACTACCATTGATAATATGAAAAATAACAATCTTCTTTCTGCAACTTCTAACAACTTTTTCTTATCCATATAAAGTTCCTGCAATCATTCATTACTTTTTTGATACTTACATTATCTATTATACTATGACAAACAAGGTCAATAAGAAATTGTCGATAATATTCCCATTATATTCGGTTGAAATACACAATCTCTTACATCTTTATCAAAAAGCAATAACTGATTTTAGATCTCTGAAATACTAACATAAAGTGAGATTGTTTGGTTATTAATGCTTTTATCTCCGAGGATACCCCATTCCCTCACCCTAAACCCTCGCCCAACGGAGGTTATGTCGTAACCCATATTTTTAATAATGTCACCACAATATGTTGTAGCGGTCGGATTCATCCGACAATATATATAGTGTGCGATAAATCGCACCGCTACATTACGACACAGCCTCGAGAGGGAAGGGTGAGAGGTGTCATTCTGAGCCGAAGTCCTGAACAAAGTGAAGGAGCAGCGAAGAATCTTAATCAATACTATTTCTCATTAGTATTTCAGAGGTCTCGATTTGCCACTATCAAATAGTTTCAAAAAAATAATTGACTTATATAACCTCATCTCATATATAATATTGTCGTAATAACATATTGATTAGACTACATAATAAGGACTTTTAAAATGGATACAGGATCAAGAAGAAAAAGTAGAGTTGATAGAAGAAAAGAAAAGGCAGGAATTAGTTTCCCTGATAGAAGAAGTAGAATTATTAAAGACCTTGAGGTGTCTACAGTCGTAAAAGAAGATTCAGTCGAAGTCAAATTAACAAACCCTATAATCTCGGTAAACGGTTACCAACTTAAAGATGTTCTCGAACCTTTTATGAATAATAAAAGCATAAAATCCATTATCCTCGATATTAAAAATGTCCCATATATTGATAGTCTGGTTATTGGAGTTATTCTTGAATATCATAAAAAAAGCAGATTTAAGGGGAAAAAAATAATCTTGCTTAATCCGCAACGTTTAATCAGGTCGCTTCTCAAAGTTATGAAACTGGATGAAGTACTGAATATAAAATTTACATCCCCGGACGTTATCTTGCAGTAGTCATTTTTAATATCAGAACCACAATTGTAAATTTTATTTACGAATCACATTATTTTAAATCTCTGTCTCTTCTTTTAAATTTTTCAAACTATCTTCCAATCTAATATTATCGACCCTTCCTCCCGAATACATCTGCCTCTCAAATATCTTCATATAATTTGTAAAAAGCAAATTATTCTCTCTCGACTTCTTTAATTCTGTAATATATGTATGCATCTCGGCATCAATTATATCTGAGTAACTCAATACTAATGCCTCAAGAGTCTTCGGTCTTTTTGGTGAACCATATTCTAATAATCTGTGATGGCTTAATATCATATGTTTCAACAAAATCTTTGTCTCTTCAGGGAACTCCTTTATCTTCCTTAATTTCTCCTCTATCATCTCAACGCCAATTGTAATATGTCCTTCCAATCTTCCCACCATTGTATATTGAATTGATCTTTTATAACTAAATTCGCAAATCTTTCCAATATCGTGGAGAATTCCACCAACCATTAATAGATCACGATTACATTCAGGATAATTTTCCGCAAGACTCAAACAATTTTTGATGACACCAAGAGTATGCTCAAGCAATCCATGAATATATGAATGATGCATCTGTGATGCCGCAGGTGCATTTAAAAAGCCCTCCAACACTTCTTTATCTTCAAACATTTTATCTATTAGCTCACGTAAATGTTTATCTTGTATCATCTCGATATATTTTTTAAATTGTTCAAACATTTCGTTGAAATTTCTCGGACTGAACGGCAAAAAATCCTTTGGCTCAATTTCTTCCTCCCCAACTTTTTTTATCATCCTTATTGTCAATTGTTTGCTATCTTGATATATTCCTATGTCCCCATTAATTTTCACGAAATCATTTTGATTTATAGTTCCACGTATCTCATTCACATTTTCCCAGACTACAGCAGAAATAACACCAGTTCTATCAGCCAGTTCCATTACTATGAAATCCTCCCCACTCTTTTTCTGCTTTATAGAAAGAGATTTCACTAAGAATACATCCTTGACCTGCGTATTCGGTTTCAAATTTGCTACAAAAAAATTTTTCATATCCATTATCCTCTTTAAACTTGAAACTTTGAACTTTTAAAACAAATCAGGCAACAGTCTCATATATAGAATGAGACTACATAAAATCCAAACAACCTAAAACTGTCAATTTATAATTTACCAAATTGAGATCTCTGAAATACTGGCTAAAGTGTCGTTTGTTAGTTTTTCGTGGCTCTTTATTTTCTTTTTTCTGGACTTGACAACTTAATCTGAATCAAAGTAAAAATATAGGGATTAATACGAGATTTAAATATGTATCAATATATTAGAGGGCAAAGCAATGAACTCAAATCCCAAAAAACCTGATAAAAAAATGGGAGAAATTCTCCTCGAAAATAACATCATTACAGAAGCACAATTACAAGAAGGACTAAAAATTAGTGCTGAAAAGGGAATCAGAATCGGCGAAGCCCTGATGCAAATGGGCGCTATTAATGAAGACCAGATACTGTGGGTCCTTGGAACACAGATGAGTACAACCTACGTTGACCTTGACGAAGATATGATTGACCGCGATTTAATCGCTCAATATCCACTTGATATCCTCATATCAAACTGCTTTTTACCTCTCTATGTTGTTGATAACGAAATGACAATCGTTATGGGTGACCCCACTGACATAAAGGCTTTAGAAAATGTTCAGGCGGCGATACCGGGTAAAATTTTCAAGATTCATCTTGCCTTACCAGAAAAAATTAAACGGATTCTTTTCGAACAAAAATTTTATACCGTTGAACTAAACATAAACAAAATCAATATTGATGAAGGGGCATTTTATGAACTCTACGAAACTCCCGAAATAAATAATGCCAGATTTTTTGCCTGGTTATTATACAAGCTTGTTATCAATCCTGACAGCACTCTTCAATTCTATCCTGCCTTAGATGCAATTAAAATTAGACTTATTAAGAAAGATGAAACCATTGACTTAACACAATATTCTGACAAGCTTCAACAGGTTGTCGTTGATATTATGAAACGGTCTACCCGATTAAATAATCTGCCATCCTATCGCATTGTCTCAGGTTTATTCACAGGTTCTAAAGACCAGAAAAATCTGCTTTTCAGAGTAACCTTTATTCCCTCGATATCAGGTAAAGTTATTTCTATTAGAAAAATTGATGAAATCAATCATACTCAAACAGTTCAATATTTTCAAATTTCCCTCTCAGGTAAAGAAATTATTCAAGAACTCCTGAAAATTAAAGACGGAATCATTATCGCCTCTTCCGATGAGGAACTCTCAACCCTTACCCTTGCTTATAATCTATTGGAAAAATTTAAAGATAAGAAAAAAGATATCTACGTCGTCGAAAGGGAAATCCGTTTAAAGGTAACAGACTATATCCAGATTGACCTCGCTAATAATACAATCAGCCTTTCTGATGCCATTAGCTCATTATCCTCTTTTTATCCTGAAGTGGTATTTATTAATGAAAAAGCTGATGACCCTGCCTTCTTTGAGATTATGAAACTTGTTGAAAATGGTTCTATTATTATCTTATCTTTAACTGCCTCATCTCTTGATAATGCCCTATTGAAGCTATTTACAAAGTCATTCAACAAGAAGCTTATTCTTGATGCAATTAGATATATCGTTACTTGTAAAAAGACTAAATACTATATTACCAAAGTTGACTCTTCATTCGCTGAAAAATTTATATGACATTTAACAGTTCTTGAAATATTGACCAGTAAACATTGAGCATTAAACATTGAACTTGAAACATTTAAGAACTTTAAACATTGAACCTGAAACTTGAAACATTGAACTTTAAACTCTTAAAACCATTGTAACGCGACATTTATGTCGCATTTTCTCACGAGATAAATCTCGTGTTACAATATATAACCGTAAGGAGTGTCTATGGAAATTAAGGAATTACTTGAAAAAACGCTTGAAGCTGAAGCATCCGATATGCATCTCATCGTTGAACTTCCACCTATGATGCGAGTTCATGGTCACATTCAAAAGACAAATTATGAAATTCTCACCGCAGAATCTAATAAGGAAATGTTATATAAAATATTGTCAGAAGAACAAATTAAAGTCCTTGAGAATGAAAAAGAGTTAGACCTCGCTTACCATCTTCCCGGGAAGGCAAGATTCAGGGTAAATATCTTTTATCAAAGAAAAGGACTCTCCGCCGCATTCAGAACTATTCCGATGAAAATAAGGACTATTCAGGAATTAGGTATGCCAGAAGTCCTCGCTAAAATCACTGAAAGGGCAAGAGGTCTTGTCCTTGTCACAGGACCGACCGGTTCTGGTAAAACGACTACCCTTGCGGCAATGATTGACCACGTCAACAGAACCCGTTGTGAACACATTATCACTGTTGAAGAACCCATCGAATACGTCCATGAACCTCAAAAATGTATTATTAATCAGAGAGAGGTAAAAGTGAACACAAAATCATTTGCAAATGCTCTCAGAGCGTCTCTAAGAGAAGACCCCGACATCATTATGGTTGGAGAAATGCGTGATTTGGAAACTATTGCACTCGCTATAACAGCCGCAGAAACTGGTCATCTCGTCTTTGGCACACTGCATACATCAAGCGCTCCAAAAACCTGCGATAGACTCATAGATGTTTTCCCACCAGAACAACAAAATCAAATCCGAACGATGTTCTCTGAATCTATCGTCGCAGTCCTCTGTCAGGCACTTATTCCTAAAAAAGATGGGACAGGAAGAGTTGCCGCCCTTGAAATTATGATTGGAACACAAGCTGTGAAAGGACTCATCAGAGAAGGGAAAACATATCAACTCTCTTCCGTTATTCAGACGAGTAAACAGATTGGTATGCAGAGCCTCGATCAAGATTTAAGAGACCTTGTAATGAAAGGCGTCATCGCCAAAGAAGAAGCCACTAAACGTGCCAATAACCCCGGTATCTTTGAACAACCATAACGTAGCGGTTTGATTATAAATTTTTAAAAATTATTGTTCATAAATTGGTTAAACAAATACTTCTGTTTTTCCAATAAAATAGATGAATATATTTTATTTATGCAAAATATAAGTTCTGCATAAGTGTTCCCAATTAATACAAATTCCAGTCATCAATTCTTGCTGATACATCAAGAATAGCAAAGTAAGAGAAACTTGATACTACAGACGTAATTTCGTTACGAGCAGTATTAAGAGATTGTGTACTAACTTTTGTCCATGGTCCGGAAAATGCCGGAGCTTGGTAAACTCGCAATGAACTCTCAACAAGACCACTAACTTCTGAATCAAGATATTGAAAAATAAGGGAGGCACTTGTAAACCCTACACGATTTGTTGTTATCTCCCATACCGCATCTGCAACATCATTTAGTGAACCATTACCAAGATTTGAAATACCAGCGTCCGATCGATATAATTTTCCTATTGTCTCTGAGGCTCCACCAGAACCATTATCACCTCCTTGAAAGGAAAGCAATGCCCGTATGGAAGACTTTCTACCACCGATATACTTCATCGGAGCATTCCCTGTTCTGAAACGCTCCTTAACTGTAGCATTCGTCGCAGAACCATCTCCAAAGACAGCCACTGCATAAGAAGTATCAACAACACTTCTTACAGTATTATCTCCAAGATAAGCGGCGGCAACAATATCAATAAAACCATCACGGTCCAAATCACCACCTGATTCACCTGCAGAAGCATAGTAATCATAAGAATTGTCACCAAGAACTCTTACATCTGCGTTAGTACTATCTAAAGTGTATGTGGATTGACTAAATGATGTCTGCCCATAAACAACATAAACAATCCCTGAACAAGTTATACCTTCATTTGCTTGTTCAGCACCTATAACTGTATCTTCAAAGCCATCACCATTTATATCTCCAGCCGCAACAGACCATCCTGATTGAAATCCAGCACTATCCCCTTGAAAACGAACCTCCCCATACGTCCCTGGTGGATCTGACATTTCGAGAACTGTTCCTCCTATTGAACCGCTTCCAAATATCAGATAAGTTTCCCCTGCACCATTTTTAGCAGGTAAATCAACATAGGGAGCACCAACTATAACATCATCATATCCATCACCATTTATGTCACCACTATCTACAGAATAACCAGCCCTACCATCTGTATCATACCCCCAAACACACGTTTCACCTTTCGAACCCGGAGGGAAACCATATAGATCTACAATTGTGCCTGGTAATGACATGCTTCCGTAAACTATAACAGCTTCTCCGGAATTGACTAAACCACTTGCACTAGATGTACTTACACCAAATAGGACATCATCAAATCCATCACCATTAACATCTCCACTTGCAACTGAACAACCTCCATCATAAGATATAGGAGGAGTAATTCTTGTTCCACCATAATATGTCGCATCATATGAACCTAAATCGATTGTTTGCCCAGGCAGAATAACACTGCCAAAAAAAACATAAACCCGACCCATTGTTGAATAATCAGGATCACCTATAATAAAATCATCATAACCATCACTATTGACATCTCCACTTGCTACTGCATAACCGAGACTTCCATTTAAAGAACCACCCCTAACATAGGTCTCATTGTAAGAACCCGGAGAGCTACCCAAATCTATTGTGCTGTTTTGCAAACTGGAATCACCATATACTATGTATACTTGCCCATACCAAACGCCTGCCGGAGAACCAATTATTATATCATCCTTTCCATCACCATTTAAATCACCACAAGCAACTGCATAACCAAACCACGAATCAATATTATATCCATAGATTCTTGTCTCACCATAAGTACCTGGAGTATTATATAAATCTTTAATACTTGTCGGTAATGTTTCACCTCCATAAACTACATAAACCATACCCGCCTGAAGGTAAATCCCTTTATCAGTTGTGTAAGACCCAATGACAAGATCATCATAACCATCCCCATTAATATCACCAAAAGCTATAGCTCCAGGATTATTAGAGCCTAACGTGTCTTTAGCCACATTATTGCCATAGACTCTTACAACAGGAGAGGCTTCCGTCCCAGGTGTTACGTTCAAATTAATCACACTTGGTAAGTCTCCTGACAAGGTCACTATGGGAATTAAAAAGATACATAAGAATAACAAAAATAAAATAGTTCTACTCATATATATCACCCCTTTTTCATAATATTATTGTGACATGTTTTATTATTACTCTCAAAAATAGTCAAGGAAAATTTGGTATGAAAAGGATTATAAGGATACGAAATTTTTAGAGAATTATTATAATATCTTAAAAATATCATTGTGAGAAAAGAAAATCAAAAAGACAATTTCTATCTATATTCCCCTCTAATAAATAGCTCAAGAATTTTTAAAATACAATTAATCATTTAATCAATAATCTTTCCCTAATTTCCTTTAACATCACATCAACCTTCTCAACTGAATCAATGTTTCGACATTTGGGGAGGGAATTAAGGAAAATGACACCGTAACGGCGGGTTTGGATTCTTGGGTCAAGAATCGCTACAACGCCAATATCTTTTTTACTTCTGATGAGTCTTCCAAAGCCTTGTTTCAACATCAGAACCGCTCTTGGTAATTGGTAATCTGTAAATGCATTCTTCCCGATTTTCTCCAAATACTCTGTCTTCGCCTGAACTGTTGGCTCATCCGGCACTTCAAACGGCAATCTTGTAATTATCACACATTCTAAAGCCTCTCCCTGCACGTCTACTCCTTCCCAGAATGTATCAGCCCCTAAAAGAACTGAATGTTTATCAGTCCTGAAATCCTCCAATAATTTATGTCGTGGTGCACCACCCTGCTTAAGAATCTTATAACCACTAAAACTTTCCCCTAATCTTTCTGATAATAAATTTATCAACTTATAACTCGTAGATAAAATAAATGCCTTCCCTTCCGTCTTCTGAATAATCTTCTTCACCATATCATCACAATAATCTATATACTCATTGCTATTAGGGTCAGGTGCTTCTGAATTCGTATAAAACAAAACATTATTCTTATAATCAAACGGTGAATCGAGAAGAATCTCCACTGCATCATTTAATCCGATTGAATCTTTCAAATAATCATATTTGCGATTGATGGCAAGTGTTGCTGACGTAAAAATACAAGGTTTCGTCTTATCAAACACCATCTTCTTCAATAAATCAGCAACAATTATCGGATTAATATTAAGGGTGATTCTCGTAAAACGCATCCTCTTCTCACTTTCAATCCAGTAAACCCAATCCTCCAACCCCTGTTCCAGAAAGTCATTCACATTTTTCGCATTAACAACACATTTTTCCGCAAAGGCATTAAACTCAAATTCAGATTCTTCATTACCAGCCTGCTTCTTTAACCCTTTCAATATATCACCAAGCTTCATCAACGGTGCTGAAAGATAATTCTCAATAAAATATTTTTCAGTTATTCTCTGTTTAAACGAAGTGTTACCGAATTTTGATAAAATATCCTGAAAAAATTGATCAGAGCAGTTTTCACACTCTTCTATTTGCGATTTTATTTTCCCAATCTCATCATTCGACAATCTGCTCTTCGCAACAATCCCCTTCCCCGTTTTAGAATTATAAATTGTGTTAAGTAACCATCTCAAACCAGTATTGGAAAATTGTGAACCTAAATAATTTATTGCCACCTCTTCGATATTGTGTCCCTCATCAAAAACTACCGCATCATATTCAGGAAGAACGTTTCCATCCGTTGAAAGATTCGCAAAAAACAGATGATGATTTGCCACAACAATATTCGCTTCTTTTAGAGAATTGCGCGCCTTAAAATAAAAACATTCCTTATAATGCTGGCATTTTCTTCCCGGACACAAATCTCTCTCACGCGAAATGTGCGATTGCAAATTCCCTGAAGGAATAAATGGCAACTCCGCAAACAAGCCAGATTTTGTATATTCCACCCATCTTCTTATTTCTTGTAAATCCTTAAAATCATCCGCTGAAAAGAGAGTAACGGTAGACGTAATCTCGGCGTTAAATCTTCTCAAGCATAAATAATTCGCAGAACCAACGGCAAGTTGAGCCTTAAAATCGAGTCCACATTTATCTCTAAGAAAAGGAATATCCTTTTTTAAAATCTGCTCCTGAAGAGTCTTCGTATTCGTCGTAATCAGAACGCGTTTCTTCTCAAACTGAGTCCAGAAAACAATCGGCACAAGATAAGCAAGGCTCTTACCAATCCCTGTCCCAGCCTCGCATATCAGATGCTCACGATAAGCGAGAGAATGACAAATCGCCTTTGCCATAAATACCTGCTCATTCCTGAACTCAAATCCCTCCATCACCTTTGACAAGGCGCCATTCTCACCCAAAACACACTCCGTATGTTCAATCAATGATTCTAAAAGTGAATTAAACATTTAAGGTTCCTTAATTAATATCTCTGAAATACCATGTTTTTATAATTGTGGTCATTCCGATCCTGAATCAAGTTCAGGATGATATTACTTGTTTCGGATTCCCTGACAAAAGAGTTAAAGCTACAAAAATTGGATTTTTCAAGACCAACTAAGTAACATTAACCTTAGCTATTTATTCTTTTCATATTCAATCATTTTTTCTTGACATTGTTTTATTTAGTATTATTTACTTTTTTGCGAAATCAAAGCTTGGAAGGTTAATTTTACCCTTTTCGTGGGATACCTTAACATCTCATAAGAGTAAGTTATTATAGACTGTAGGCAGGGGTTAAAATATAATGGAAACTATTCATTAAGTCTTTCAGGTTTTGATAAAACTCTCTTGTTCTAAATAATTTTTCCATTAAGGGGATAGAGTTGCTGTCTTGCATCTGCCTCGAAAAGGAATCTTATTAGACAAAGAGAAAAATAATAATTTAGGAGGCTACGACTATGCAAGGTAGTAAACTTTACGTAGGAAATCTTTCGTATTCCGTAACAAGTCAGCAATTGGAAGAAATGTTTGCCAATTACGGTAAAGTCAAGGAAGTCAAAGTAATTGAGGGCAAAGGATTTGCCTTTGTCGAAATGTCCACTCCAGCTGAGGCTGAAGCAGCAAAAGATGGACTGAACAACAAGGATCTCTCAGGTCGGACATTAAGAGTTGATGAAGCCCGTCCACCAGAAAAAAGAGAAAGAAGACCTTTCAAAAGATATTAAGATAATCGGAAAATAACTTAGAATTAAATCTAATGCTATCTTAATATGCTGGCTATTGCTTATAACTAATTGTATAGTCTGAGAATGACATATAAGTCATTCTCAGACTCTTATCAATTAATCTTTCCCTTTTCAAATCAATTTTTAGTGATTTAAAGCAATCTTTCAATCTGCTTTTTGTAAACGTTAGATTTGACACCAAACATCTTTGAGAGGTCCCCATCCGAATCTAATCGACTTCTTCTATTATTTCCTGAACGTCTGTCCATCCCAATTTTAACGTAAGGACTTGTCAAATCCAAATGTTTTCTCCTGTTGCAGACTCTTTTCTCTACGAATTCATCCATTGCCTTTCTCCCACATAAATAATATAATTGTAAATTTGCTTGTATAGTAAAAAGGGTGTCTTTTGTCAAGAAAAATATCTTTCGTATATTTTTATACAATATCCTTACAACGACACTTTCAATTACCTCTCTCCTCCTATGGGAGAAGAAAGAGTGATGGCGTGTCATTCTGAGCCGAAGTCCTGAGCGTAGCGAAGGAGCAGCAAAGAATCTCGTATTTTGTTTAATTTTTCTTAGTAGAGACGCAATGCTTTGCGTCTCTACATAAGTATAAACCTAAAATAATATTTAATTAGTCTCCCAATATTCTTTGTAGGGAACGCATATATGCGTTCCCTACTTTATTTCCAATAATTTCTTCAGACTTTTATACTTCATCCTAACTCGCCAATTATTTTTGTAGGATAAATACTTACAATAGAAAAAGTAAGAATCCTACAAAAAAATCAGTCAAATACCGATATGATTATTATTTTTTATGTGATTAAATTATAAATGTTTTTAATTGATTACAATAAACATTACTAACGAAAGAATGTAATGGGGATAAAATCGCTGATAATTGCAGTACTATGTCTAATTTTGACTGTAGGAGTTATGGCTGCAGTTCCTCCCGATGATACGGCGACTTGTGCTGTTTCTGTAACCGTTGATAATATTATGGAATGGAGTTCTAATTTTCCAGCCATACCTCTGGCAACAATGACTACCCAAACCACAGCCACAACAGAAACTCAATCAATTACTCCTGATAATATTATGGAATGGAGTTCTAATTTTCCAGCCATACCTCTGCCAACAATAACTACCCAATCCGCAGCCCCAACAGGAACTCAATCAATTACTCTTTATACCTATGGTAACATGAACATCGCTGCTGACAATACTAATGCTTCTCAGCTCACAAAGACAACAGATACTCTTGTGACATCTTATAGTTTGACATACGATGGTGATGGAGTAACAGCAACAGGTGGTAGTTCTGTGGGCTATACAGTTTATAGTTCGTTCTTAACAACCGCTTCGGTAATAAAACATATTCCTTTGGACGGTGCTGTTGTCGTAACACTTGGTGTTAAGGCTGAAAATGATGCTGGAAATGTAGCTGACGCAGGTGATTATAAAGCTACGCAGACTCTGACCGCCAGTTGGGGTTCTCAGTAAAATCCTAGGGAACAACTAATCAATCCTGCTTTTTGAGTTTTTAAACACTTATTTTTTAATATATTTTAGTAAGAACTGTCCGGAAACAAAAAGTCCACCATGAAGATAGTAAAATATTATTATTAAAGTATTAAATTCATATTGTCGATAAGACTTATTGTCGATATCAAATCGACAAAATCATAAATAATTATTTTATTTAAAGGAGGTAAATGGGGATGAAATCATGGATGATTGCAGTACTATGTTTAGCTATGGCTATAGGAGTTATGGCTCAACCTCCCGATGATACGGCAACTTGTGCAATCTCTGTCACCGTTGGTGAT